>Ga0155608_19_pt2 | contig 185068 bp, 198 predicted proteins | sample RifCSPhighO2_12_FD_107265 | JGI IMG/M metagenome (GOLD analysis project Ga0155608, IMG submission 107265) | Candidatus Saccharibacteria bacterium RIFCSPHIGHO2_12_FULL_41_12
CACTTGGCAAGTCAAAATGGTCTTCGATGGCTCTTTTGTGGTAGCCAGTGACTAGGACTATGTCTTCAATCCCTGCATCAACCAATTCTTCGACGATGTACTGGATAACAGGTTTATCGACAATTGGCAGCATTTCTTTGGGGAAGGCTTTGGTTTGGGGTAAAAACCTGGTGCCAAGACCAGCAGCAGCAATTACAGCTTTACGAACTTTCTTGTTGTTCATATCTATTATTTTACTCGACCGTGACTGATTTTGCTAGATTACGAGGGCGGTCGATGTTTCTGCCGAGTTTGCTGGCTATGTAGTAGGCGAACAATTGGGCAGCGACTTGTTGCAATATGGGCTGAAGTTCCTCCTCGCACTTTGGTATGTAAATGACATCATCGGCCAGTTCCTTGATGGCCTTATTGCCCTCGGTAGCAATGGCCACGACAGGTCCCCCGCGGGCTCGAATTTCCTGAATGTTGGAGTAGGTTTTTTCTAGCAATGGTGAATCGGTAGCCATGGCAAAAGTCGGAAAGTTCTCATCGATTAAAGCGAGCGTGCCATGCTTCATCTCACCTGCGGCGCAACCCTCGGCGTGGATATACGAAGTTTCCTTAAGCTTTAGTGCTCCCTCAAGGGCGGAGGGGAACGAGATATTGCGGCCGATGTACAAAAAACTATCATAATTGGCATATTTCTCAGCGATTTTTTTGATGTCCTCGGCGCTATCTAGTACGGCTTGAGCTTTGGCTGGTAGGGCTTCAAGCTCCTTAAGCAGGGGCTTAAACTGTGGGTGCTTGCCGTCTGATAGATGCAGGGCAATTAGCGCAAGAACAGTTACCTGAGCGATAAAAGCTTTGGTGCTGGCTACAGCTCGCTCCGGTCCTGCATGGCAGTAGACACCGGCATCGGTCATTCGGGCAATGGTACTGCCAACGGCATTAACAACGCCGAGACGCAAGACGCCGAAATCTTCGACTTTTTTGATAGCGGCAATGGTGTCGGCAGTTTCGCCGGATTGCGAGATCGCCAGTAGCACTGTGCTGCGTGAAAATGGCTCATCACGGTACTTGAACTCACTGGCCAGATGAACTTCGACGGGGATACCGGCTAACTCCTCGATCAGGTATTCGCCAATCAAACCGGCGTATGACGCGGTGCCACAAGCGACAATCACGATTCTCTCAATGTGCTTGAGTTGGCGTAGAACAGTTTCCAGACCGCCGAGTTTAACAGTTCCAGTATCCGCTCGTGCTCGGCCCAAAGTAGCGGTTTTGATAGTTGCTGGGGCCTCAAAAATTTCCTTGAGCATGAAGTTCGGAAAGTCGCCGAGCACAGCCTGCTCATTATCAAAATCCAATAACTCAACTTTAGGCTCTATGCGATTGTGATCTTTAAGGTTCTGAACCTGAACTTTTTCAGCGGTCACTACGGCCACATCGTAATCTTCCAGATAAATAACCTTCTTAGTGTGGTCCATGATAGCCGAAGGGTCAGAAGCGACGATGTGCTCACCGTCACCAACGCCAATAACCAGTGGGCTGGACAAACGGGCGGCATATAAGGTATTGGGCTCACGGACGGAGATAGCGACGATTGAATAGGCGCCACGCACATCAGCCAGCGCGGCTTTAAAGGCCGCCTCAAATGAATCGAGCTGTTTTAGGTAAAAATCAATCAGGTTAGGAATAACTTCGGTGTCAGTTTGCGATTTGAAGTTGTACCCAGAGGCCTCTAGTTTAGTGCGTATCTCAGAAAAGTTTTCAATAATACCGTTATGGACGACGAAAATCGTTTGGTCGTTGTTGGTTTGCGGGTGGGCGTTTTCCGCCGTGACGCCACCATGCGTGGCCCAGCGGGTGTGACCCATCACTAGCGGTGCGCTAACATCTGACTGCTTAGAAATTGTCTTGATTAGACCGCTGACTCGGCCGACTTCTTTAAATACCTGGCTCTTTTCGCCGTCAATAAGGGCAATCCCGGCCGAATCATAGCCTCGATATTCCAGAGCCTCCAGACCATCAAGCACGACTTTTGTACCGGAACGCTTACCAATATAGCCGACTATCCCGCACATATGTTAATTGATTTCTTTCATTAGTTCCTTAATTTTATCACGAAAATTGACAGACGAAAATTGCCCCGCAGACTGAGCCACTTCGTGGGGGTTGTACTTTTTTGAGTCAAATTTTTTAAGGACAGACAACAACGAACTAACAGATTGCTGATCAAAAAATTCGCCTGTTTGCCCAGGATTAACATAATCCAGAGCTCCACCACCTCTGAAAGCAATTACCGGCGTTCCTGCAGCCAAAGCTTCTATTGAGACAACACCAAAATCATCAATACCGGGGAAAATAAATCCCTCTGCGTTTTTTAGTAAACCCACAATATCTTTGTCAGAAGGATTATTGAAGAACTGAACGGTTGCTCCAGCAATAGACCTAAGTTTTTTATTGTCAGGTCCATTGCCTAGAACTTTTAGATCAAGACCGAGTTTTGTGCAGGCAGAGACAGCAAGATCAATTTTTTTATATGGTGTTTGACGACCAATAACTACAAACCCGTGTCTTGTTTGTTGGTTTTGATTTTTGGTGAAACGATTTAGATCAACAGGGGGGTGAATTACCTTTGAGTCCCGACCGTAATATTTTTTTATCTGGTCTTTTGTATAATTTGAATTAGTAATAATCTGGTCGATGGCCTGAGTCTTTTTGAAGTCGAGTTTTCTGAGTGGTCCCACTAAAATTTTAAGGCCTAATTTTGCCAACCAATTCGTGCCCCTAGGGAAACCTGGGTATTTGAGATAATTATCATAACGAGCCCAATAATAATGAGTAGGAGCATGCATATAACAGATGTGTTTTTTTGCTTTGATATATTTTGCCTCTGCTCCGCTGGAGGAAATAACCAAGTCATAATTAGTTAAATCCAGCCGAGAGAAATATATAGCACGCAGCACAGGCAAAAACTTTTTTAACTTTGGCGATAACTTTTGTAGCCAACCTGCCCTGACATCTGAATTTTTAAACCAATCAATTTTCTTTGGATCATACTGAGAAGTATAAATCGGCGCCTCAGGATATAAATTAGCCAATTCTTTGACTACGCGCTCAGCGCCACCTTTACCGGTCAACCAATCACATACAATCGCTACTTTCACAACCACGCACCGCCTTTGCCTGCTAGCTCGCAGAGCGAGCTACTCTGCAAAGTCTCTTGGACTATAATAAATTTTTCTTCTGCGGTATTCACTTCACCGTACCGTGTGTACGGCTCGCTCCATTCCTCAAAGAGAAAATTCATTCTAGTCTCAAGTGCGGTGGCTGTGCTCATCGTAGGGTTATTTTGCGCCATTTTTTGCGATGACTACCCTTATTGTGCGGACTAGGATTGATATATCTAACCAGAAGTTCCAGTTTTGGACGTAATAGACGTCTAGGCGTCGACGTTCTTCAAAATCTATGTCTTTGCGTCCGGAGACTTGGGCCAGGCCTGTGATGCCTGATTTTACGCTCAGAATATGATGTTTTTTGTTATAGGCTCCGATTTCTTTAGGGATCAGTGCACGCGGGCCGACTAGGCTCAGATCGCCCACAAGCACATTCCAAATTTGAGGTAACTCATCAAGGCTCGAGGCTCGTAAAAATCGACTAAATGATCCATAACGTAGGTCATTATCTATTTGGTCGCCGCTGTCTCTATATTTACGGATTAGCTCTGGCTTGCCCATTTTAGTGAAAGCTTCCTCTGGAGTCAGCCCATTGTACTCAGACTTGCAAGTTCGAAATTTGATCAATTTAAACTCTTGGTGGAACCGAGTAATACGCGTTTGTTTGAAAAAGATACCAGCTTTTGGTTCAGTGATTTTTTGCAAGAGGGCAATAGTCAAATATATAGGCGACAACAATATGAGCAGTGAAAGACTAACGAATATATCGAATAACCTTTTAACTATTCTCCCCCAGCCGAGCAGAGATGTTTGATGTACCGATACAACAGGGGTATCATGGACTAACTCAATTTCGATTTTGCCAGACATAATTTCGTTATTTCCAGGAACAAATTGATATGCAATATGATTGATTTGAGCAAATTCTAGTATCTTGGAATCTTCGTCAGAATTGTTCGAAAGTTCAATCACAAGGATTGATTGGATACTGTATATCCCAAGCTTATCAACTGCCTCATCGATAGAAGAAAATTTTCGTATTCCGTGAGTGTTGTCAGTAGACCCAACAATTCCAAGAATTTTGTACTCATTTTCTCGATCCATAAAATATTTAATTAAGTCAAAAGAGGCCCCGTTGTAACCAACTATCAGCAGATTGACCCGCCCCCAGCCACGTTTGAGCAAGATCTTTCTGGAAATTTTTGCAAAAGTTCTAAATATAATCAAAAAGCCCAGGCTCAACACCAAAGCATATATCGGGACAAGGCGAGCAGGAAATAAGTTTTTTGGGACAACAAAATCCCAACCAATAACCAACAAAATTCCAATAAATGATCCAATTATCAGCCGCCCAAGTTCTTTGAAACGATTATTGTAGATAGATCTTTGGTAAAGACCAATCGCAAAATGTGCCACTATCCAAAGAGGCACGACCAAAATAATCGCAGTCAGATATTCTTTTGAAGAAATTTGTTCTATCAGTGGTCGATCATCAAATTTTACACGAATAATATAGGCAGCAACAAAAGCTAGTACAATAGCCAAGAAATCACCAATAAGTAAGAAAAATGAGTAAATGACGGATATATTTTTATGCATAGCTTTGACCAGCCTATTATACCACCTCACTAACTGTGGTATAATTGACAAACAATAATCAAAATAAAATGGCACAAAAAAAGACAAACAAAACAAAACTTCAAAAAAACTGGTTGAACCGGCGAGAGTTTGTCAGATTTGCAGAATATATGGCCGCCGGTGGGGCCCAGTTTTGGTCTGGATACATCGGGTTTGCGGTTCTCGATAAAATCCTTGGTGTAAGTTTCTGGCCAGCAAAGGCGCTGGCTTTTATCATCGGGGCAAGTGTCAACTTTTTTCTTGAAAGATATTGGGTTTTCGCCCAAAAGAGAACAACAACAAGAGATTTGAGCGAATCCGCCGAGAAATTTTATTTTTTGATGTTTATTAATTTTGTACTTGATTTGGCTATAGTTGGTGGCCTGCGAGAAATAGGCATTTCTCCGTATATTGGACAATTTGTCAGTGCAGGATTTTTTACGGTATTTAACTTTGTTTTGTTCAAAATATGGGTATTTTCCAAAAAAAGAAAAAGTCAAAAAACTAAAAAGAGAAAATAGCTATGTCTGGGCAACGACCAAGCAAAAAACAATTTGAAATCATAAATTTCATAGATGTGTTTATCAAACAACATGGGTATGGACCAAGCTACCGTGAAGTTATGAGCGGGCTGGGTTATTCATCAGTGGCGACCGTATCTGTGCACATCAATAATCTAATTACCAAAGGTCTTTTGACGAAGAAAGACCACAGCGCACGTTCTCTTTCTGTGGTTAAAAGCGATGGTCCAACAGTCCTGCCAACAAATCAAATAGAGTCAAAAGACGAAAAGTGGCTAGTTGATAAAATCGAATACTTTTTCCGCCTGGCAGAGGATTTGCCTGATCAGGACCAGGTAGATAACCTCTATGTTTTAATTGGTGCTTTGAAAGTGCTTGGGCTCAATGAAGCAGCGCAATCCTTCATGCCAAGATTGTCCGAACTTAAGAAGCGAGTATAATTAACCCAAGATGATCACAACCTTCGCACTTGAGTTAAAAAATATTCTTCTCTTTGAGAAACGGACCGAGCTGTACCAAAAGTACAGTGAAGGGAGTATCGCAAAAGAAAGATTATTTTTTAGCCAAGAGGCCTTTCAGCGCAACTGGCTGAGCCAGTTGACAGGAAAGGGCGGTGCGTAGGTTGTGATGGACTTACTTCAGGCAGTTTTATTAGGGATTATTGAGGGGCTTACAGAGTTTTTGCCAATATCTAGTACAGGACATCTTATAGTTGCGGAAGATCTGGTTGGCTATAAAGATACAGCAGAAATTTTCACTGTGGTTATTCAAATGGGGGCGATAGCCGCGGTTTTGTGGTTTTATCGACTTGATTTGGTTAAAAAAACACAGGGACTTCTTAAAAGAGATGAAAAAACAATAAAGTTCTGGATTAATTGGGTGGTTGCTACGATCCCAGCAATTGTTTTTGGTTTGGCGTTCAAAGATATTATAGGTGAATACGCTGTTTCGTTAACGGTTGGCATAGCTTTGGTTGTCGGAGGTATTATTATTTGGCTAATAGAAAATTATCACAAGGCTTCCAAAAACACAGGCGACGCAAAGCTCGACGAGCTGACATTAACACAATCGTTCAAAGTAGGTTTGTTTCAGGTTTTAGCCTTGATCCCAGGGGTTTCTAGGAGTGGAGCGACTATTATGGGCGGATTGCTCTCTGGACTTGATCGAGTTACGGCGACGGCTTTTTCATTTTATTTAAGTATTCCAGTAATTATTCTGGCGGGGTCATATCAGTTGATAAAAGGACATAGTGAGCTAGGCACAGTATCTGGAGGGCCAATGGCTATCGTTGCAGGTACAGTCGTATCATTTTTCGTAGCATTATTTTCAATAAAATGGTTACTCCACTATGTGTCGAGAAATGACTTTAAGTTCTTTGCTTACTACCGTATATTTGTAGGATTGTTGATCATATTCGCGATAATTATTTGAGTGCAGTAGTGTGGTAAAAAGTACCTTTGACGCTACTGGTAGCGTAAAGATATACTAAAAGTACTTTAAAATTATGAGCTGGAATCCTGTGCAATTCAGGAACTGTGCCGCAACGGTAATCCGTTCTTCGCGTAAAGCTTCGAAGGACAGTAAGTCCGATACAGCGAATCTTACGTTAAAGCCTCTCGAGCAAGAGCAGTCCATGCGACTTCTCCGCTTTACTAAAGAGAAATAAACAACATGGAAGCATTAGAACAAAAACCACCAGCATTAGCAGAGTATCAACCAGGTTTGGTGCCTGATTTTATGGGGCCTGATTTTACAGTTATTTCAGGTGGCGGTGAGTCAACGCCACACGCTGGGTCGCTAGAGCTTGTTGCCCCTAATGAAAGCCGCCTGCTTGGTGATGTAGATGATCTGGCGCGATATAGACTAGGTGATGGCTCATATGAGCCACATGCTGAGGTAAGCGTATGGCAGAGCAAGGTAACTGCTGTTCAAGAAGGAGCAATGCCGAACGCAATCTCAAATGTAGAACACCTATGGTTTGCGCGACCTGAGGGCACAGGCGGAAGAATTATGAATTTGGGTAGAACAGCCGTAGAGACTGCGATGAGGGGTTCCATGTACTATAAAAGTCCTGAGACGCAAGCTCGAGGTGATGTTGAGGTAGAACAGGCTAGACATCAAGAAAACACTTTAAGACCAGGTTATGCGCAGATTATGATATCTCCAAGGATGACCCTAAAAGATGCAACTCTTGAAGTTGCCAAGGCAGAGGGCCTAGCAGAAACAGATTCAATCCAGGTTGGCTGGCTTGATACTAAGTCAGATGAACAGCCAAAAGCAGTTACAAATTGCCTGTTAGCCCCAGATGTCCCTATACAGGCTTGGGTAAAAATGTTCGCCGATGAGGACAATATATTTGGTAAATCTATTACTGTTGAAGATCCTGAGTCAGCTTTGTCAGTTATGAAGTGCTTCAATGAGCTAGAAGTGCCAGTCGATAAACTACCAGAAGGACCGCTGACTATTCTCGCAGAGGTGGTGTCGTACATAGAAGATCCTATCGCGCGTCAAAAAGTCACAGATCATGTAGGGACATTTCGTAAAAGCGACCAGCAAGAATTAAAAGAATTAGCAACCGGTCCCGCCAAGAGATGGGTGAAGTTTGATAAATCGACAGAGCAGAGTCTGAGGAAGGGTTATGCAAATGATGAGATTAGGGGCTTTATTGATAGTCTAGACGGTAGTTGGAATGATGAGGATCAAGAGACAGTTGAGAGACACAAGATAGTTGATAATAGTAGTGTTGGGTATCTGATGACCCGCGAATTAGCAGAAATAGTGCAAAAAGCTGAAGAGAATCTTATACTAACCACAACGGCTGTTATGGTTAAAAACGAGAAAGTTATAGCTCAGATAGAACCAGAAGTAGTAAAGATAATTCGTGCAAGAGAGACAGCAGTTCAACAAGCTCAAATGGCAAACGCACAGATTCATTTTTATGAAATCAATCAGCACAATATTAATAGAACCATAGCTAGTCAGAAAGTTAGGGTTGGTGGGGGTTGTAATGGCGAAAACAATGCATTCGGGAATAGTACACAAGGGGAAACAGAAGTTGAGATGAGCTGGGGAGTATCTCTTAACAGCAGTAGTACAAGAGGCAGAAGAGATAGGCGCGGTCTACTTAAATTCAAGTGCCAAAATGGCCACCCAAACACCAGAGATTACGGTGAATTGATAGAGAATTGTACTACTTGTGGCAAAAGAGTAAAATGCAAATAGATGAGTGCGATTGGGATTTTTACTGGAGCATTTGACCCTATTCATAGTGGTCACCTGGCTTTTGCACATAAAGCTTTAAATCTGAGTCTGGATAAAATTTATTTTTTGCCTGAGCCTAAACCCAGAATGAAACCAAATGTATCTGATCTAGATGATCGCATATCAAAATTAAATAAAGCGACAGAACAAGACTCTAGACTCGGGGTTATTAAGCTAAAACAAAATAATTTTGAAGTTCAAAGCGTATTGAGTGAGCTAAATCAGATATTTCCAGATAGCAAGTTTGTATTTCTGTTCGGTGATGACGTGCTTGATCATTTAGCCAATTGGAAAGATCTAGATATTTTCGCAAAAGAGACAGAGTTTTTGATAGCGACACGAAATAATTCTATTGGACAGATCAGTAATGTTTTTAAAGATTTCAAATTGCAGGGCTTAGGGTTTAATTACCAAATTATTGAACTTAATGAGGGTATATCTTCTACAGAAATACGTAGCCGAGATACTAATTAATACTATTCTATTGGGCTGGTGAAGTGGGTTTGGAGATAGTTGAGGTGTTTGTCGCGGAATTTACGGAATTCAGATTTCTTGAGTCCAGATCGTTTGATAAACGTGCTGATTTTTTCTGAACCAATATAGTGTGGCATCATAACGTAGCTGGCTCCCATTTCATACAGTTCGCCCGCTTCCGCTACAGAATCTGCATGACAAAGCACCACGGCACTAGGGTTAATCTTTTCAAGATGTTTAATCAAAAACACGTTTGTCAGGTGATCTGTCATGGTTGAAACAATCAGCTTGCTTTTTTCTATGCCGGCTTCTTTTAGCAGCTCAAGATCTGTTGCATCACCGTAAAGATAGTCGATTTTGCGATGCTCCAACATTTCGATGACTTCAGGATCATAGTCAATTACTATGTATTTTTTGTTGAGCGATTTGAACACATTGAGAAACTCTCTCCCCCCTTTTTGATATCCAAAGAGCACAAGTTCATAGTTCTTTCGGGCTCTGGGTTCGCCTTGAGTATGTTTTCGCTCAAAGAGATCAAAATGTTGTTCAAAAAATGCATATATTTGGTCCGAGTACGTTATCGCATATGTGGAAAAAGCAATGGACATTAAGGTAACAATAGTAACAATAGTGACTAGATCATTACTAATTAGTTCCGCTTTGTAACCCAGAGCCAGAAAAATAAGCGAAAATTCACTAATTTGACCCAGAGAATTAGCAGTTTTGAAGCTAACCTGTTTGGTGTATCCCAAGAGCCCCATCGTAGCCAGAACTATCAGCGGCTTAACAAATGTAACGCAGACAAAAATAATCAAAATTATCGGCATGTACACGAGCACGTTATCAAAGGTCAGTTGTGAACCAAGAGAAACAAAGAACACGACGATAAAGAAATCTCTCAGTGGGCGCAGTCGTGAACTGATTTCTTGGGTGTAGGGCAGTCCAGCTAGACTAATTCCGGCTATTAGGGCGCCGACCTCAAGGCTAAACCCAGCTTGCCCGTAAAGTGAAGCGATCCCAAAGCCCCAGGCCAAGGCAAACAAAAACAAAAATTCCTGTGAGTCGGCGAGGATTTTGTGGAATCGGGGTAAAATGTACCCGCCAAAAAGTAATATGGGCACGGTTATGAGTAATCCCTTGATTGAAAGCTCAGTGATAGCGCTTATCGACAGAGCTGTCCCATTCCCCCGAGCAGCTAACATTAAAAGAGCTATGGCTGCAACTAAATCCTGGATGATCAGCACACCAGTTACAATTTGGCCGTAGAGCCGAGTTTGTTCTCGTCTATCTGACAGTAATTTCAATATGATAATAGTACTGCTGAACGAAATAGCGATACCCAGAGCAACGGATTCGGTTTTGTTGAAATTAATTAGTATGCCCACTGTATACCCGAACAAAAACGTCAGGCTAATCTGAACAAACCCAACAATACTGGCCACGTTGCCAATATCTTTGATAACTTTTAAGTTGAGCCCAAGGCCAATAATAAATAGCAATAAGGTTATGCCAATGCTAGCAAATGCTTGCATAATATCTTGAGATTTTGTTAGGTGGAGGATAGTTGAGCCAACTAAAACACCTGTTATAATGTGCCCAATTATTAAAGGTTGACGAATAATACGCATAATTAATGCAACTATGCCTGCGACGACCATGACGGAGCTTATTTCGTAGAAAAGATTATCTTGCATAAATATGTGTTTATTTCGCTTACGCTAATTATACTCGACTTGCCTGAGAATCACCATAATCCCAAGAAGGAGTCGAATATTATTGAAAATATTTGACTTCGCAAACCGCTTTAGTTTAGACTACTTGTATATCCTCGGAGTTTCAAAGTGAATTTGACAAGTTTGCTTTGAGAAATAAACAAAAACAATAAAAATAAAATAGCAAAACAACTTGTTGCTGATTTCGGGGAGAAAGGGAGCAACCAATGCCTATCAAGGTAAAAGTTATTAGTTCGCGGCAAACACGTCTGGAAGTACGAGTTGTCCGTCCTAAGTGGCAAAACTACCTGATGTATTAGTAATATTAGTTGAGCCCCGAACCAGCTTTAGCGAGTACGAGCGTAAAAACTCTAAAACGAGCTGGTTCGAAGTTCAACTAATGGCCAAACGGTTTATTTATTTGAAGCTAGAGCTTCGTCAATAACTTTTTGAAATTCTTCTACACTTTTTGGGCTAGTAATTTTTTTGCCATTAATGAAAAAGGTTGGAGTTGAGTTGGCACCAACGGTCTGAGCGTCTTTGGCATTGGCGTTAATGATGCTGGATATCTGTTCTGACGCCACATCTTTCTTAAATTGGTCCACATTTAGCCCTAGCTGTTTGGCAAACTCTTCAAAAATAGGGGTAGGGCTTTGTTCTTGAGCCCAAGAATCTTGGTTTTCATATAGTAGGTCATGATACTCAAAGAACTTGCCTTGTTTGCCAGCAGCTTCTGCTGCTCTGGCTGCCACAAAAGAATTTGGGTGGATTTGGACTAGAGGAAAATGCTTGAACTCAAAAACAATTTTGTCTTTGTTGGTTTCTTTAATTTGTTTGACTATAGGGTAGTAGCTTTTGCAGGCAGGACATTGGAAATCGCCGTATTCTGTAAGTGTAACTTTGCTGGAAAGGTTTCCTACTTTGTGGCTTGGGATTTCTGTGGAAGATTTGGCACCACCGTTCTGCGTGGGTTTATTTTCGTTTTTCTTTGTGAGAACTAAAACTCCACCAAGTAGACCAATGACTATGACTACTATCAATAAAAATTGCTTGCTCATTTACCCTCCGATATATATGTTAGTCTTCATTTTATCATAGAGCCTACCATGACTTCTAGATTGAACAGATTTGTTGTAAAATATTACCATGATACCATTGGGGATAATTTTATTTATAATCGTGATAATTTTATTTTGTCTAGATCGTAAAATTTCTAATGTACATTTAACAAAACTGCAAAATGTTGCCCAAACTCCACAAAATAGGGCACTGAAAAACTTAGCTTTTAGGCGTTCTCAGAGTTTATTCTTGCTTAGAACGCTACTATTTATTATTGGTTTTAGCGGGCTATACATCGCGATGACTCATTTAGATTATTTATATGCCTTAGTTTTGGTTGTTGCAGTAGTTTTGATTTTAAAAATACTAGAAAAAAAGATGAAAATTCTTGATCCAGTATTGACAAGACTTATGCTCCCAATTGATCAATTTGTTAGACGTTATGATCATCAGCTCAACAAGCTAAGCAAATATTTTATAGGTGCTGAAAGTGACTTAAGAATCTATAGACCTTATGATGACAAGGAGTTTAAAAAACTAATTATCAGTTTGAGTAGTAGCGATAATCTTGTAAATAAAAAAGTACTTGGCAAAATTGAAAATCTTTTCAGGCTTGAGTATAAAACTGTCGAAGATATTATGATACCAATGTCAAAAGTTATAGTTATTGATGAAGATGATTATGTTGGCCCAATTTTGCTTGATGAACTACATAAAACAACGCGCGTCATATTTCCTGTAGCTGCAGAAGGTCAAATTATTGGCAGTGTTCATTTATCAGATATGAAAGACCACACAGGAAAAACTAAAATTAAAGATCTGGCTAAATCAAAAATTAATTATGTTCAGGAAGATGCGACGGTGCAGGACCTTATTGAAGTTATTTCTGAATATAAGAATGAGCAATTTCTTGTCCTAGATGGCAAGGAAAATATTCAAGGAGTGGTAGATATTTATCAGGTTATACAACTTCTTTTTGATCAAAAGACTGATAAATAGTAAACTAATCAGATGAGAACGCTTGCTCGGGATATACATACTCACATTGATGAACAAGTGACAATCAATGGCTGGCTACATAAAAAACGCTTGCTGGGGGGGTTAAATTTTATAAATGTCCGTGACAGATCAGGACTTGTTCAAGTATTAATTCAAGAAAAATCAGAAATTGAAAAACTCCGAGGACTGCAAATCGGGAGTGTACTTGAGATTAAAGGCAAAGTTATTAGTGATAAGCGAGCTCCTGGTGGCGCAGAGATACGCGAACCTGGAATAACTGTGATTGTCCCTGTAACGGATGAGCCACCAATAGAGGTTGATAAACCAATTTCTCATAAATCAGAAAATCTCGATACTTTATTTGAATATAGAACTTACGGGCTAAGGAATCTTCAAGAAACAGCAATTTTTCAAATCCAAAGCAAGATTTGCGCCAGTATCAGAAACTATTTTTATGAGAATGATTTTAAAGAAATTCATACCCCAAAACTTTTAGCGGCAGCAACAGAAGGAGGAGCTGAAGTATTTAAACTTGATTATTTTGGACAAGAAGCTACTTTGGCTCAAAGCCCACAGTTTTACAAACAAATGATGGTAGGGGTTTTTGAGCGAGTTTTTGAAATTGCACCGGTTTATCGGGCAGAACCAAGCGCTACGACTCGCCACATGACCGAATATACCTCTATTGACGGCGAGATGGGTTTTATAGACATCAATGACTTGAAGACTTTCTTGAGCGGACTGCTCAACAAAGTAGTTGATGAAGTATGGGCAAAATATGAGCCAGATTTGAAACGTTGGAATACCACCAAGCCGATTTTGCCTAAAGAGATCCCGACGCTTCCTATGTCTGAAATACATGAAAAATATTCAAAAGCAAACAATGAAAATACTGTTGGTGAGTTGGATTTAAGACCAGACGAAGAGCGATGGATTTGCGAATATGCCAAAAAACACTTGGGTAGTGAAGCAGTTTTTGTAAGCGATTGGCCTGCCAGTGATATGAAATTTTATCATAAATCCCAAGCAGAGAATCCTGATCTAGCAGAAAGAGTTGATCTGCTTTTTAGAGGAGTTGAAATAACAACCGGGAGCATGCGTGAAAACCACTACGGCGTTTTAATTAAGCAATTAAAGAATAAAGCCGGTGGTGACCCCAAAGATCCTGGTTTTAAGTATTTTCTTCAAGCAATGCAGGCAGGTATGCCTCCGCACGGTGGATTTGGCATGGGGCTAGAAAGATTAACCCAAAAAATAGTTGGTCTGAATAACGTTAAGGAAGCGACACTTTTCCCTCGTGATATAAACCGACTTACTCCCTGATAAAACATAGAAAAAACTTACCAAATCTGTTATGCTTATGTTTGGTAAATAGCTATGGCAAAAAAGAAAAAAGACAATTCAAAAGAGACGTCCAGCGAGTATCCAGATGTAGAGATTGAAAAAAAGGTTGACGCTATGATGAGCATTGAGCCTGAGGAGACTTCGCAAGAACCAGATTTACAACCACCTGAACCGTCTATCAGTACAGCTCCTTTACTAAATGAAGAGAATTCAGAAAAAAAGGATAAAGATTCAACGGAGACTGAACCAAAAGAAGTAGTTCCGGTAGTAGAAGTTGAAGACAAAAAAGAACCAGAAACACCAGAAACGGATGAAATTAGCGGAGAAGATACAGAACCTGTTCTTGACCAAACAATTCAAGAACTTCAAGAACAAATCAACAATGCAAGTTCTAATGAATCTGCGGAATTAAGCCAGCCTATTGCCCCAGAAAATTTAGAATCTAGTGAAGCAGTATCCGAAAGCGATGCCATTGATGACATAGTAGCAATGGAATCAGATAACATCATGAATGTTGAAGATAAGCAGAGAGAAGCACTGGATAATCCAGTTAAGGCTTCAAAATTTTCAAAATTTGGAAAAGCTTTTAAGAGTATTTTCACTGACCCCAAAAAACGAAAAATTTTAATAGCGGTTGTTATTTTGCTTATTTTAGTTTGTGCACTTGTGCCAACGTCAAGATACTTTTTGCTTAATTCTTTTGGTGTTCGAGGTTCCAGCTCAGTGAAGGTTACAGATGAAAAGACTCTGCAGCCACTGAAGAACGTTGAAGTATCAATTGGCAAAATAAGTTCAAAAACCGACAAAGAAGGTAGGGTTACTGTCAATAATATTAAACTTGGCCAGCAAGAAATAGTTGTTAAAAAACCTGCCTTTGCTTCAATCAACAAAACAGTAGTTATCGGCTGGGGATCAAATCCATTGGGAGAATATAAATTAAACCCGGTTGGTAGCCATTATAATTTTAATCTGAAAGAGTTTTTGTCATCTCAACCTATCAAATCAGCAGAAGTAGAGACAAGCGATGGGCAATCAACAGCTGTGTCTAATGAAAAAGGTGAAGTAAGCTTGGTGGTAGAAGACACAAAACAGCCAGAAATTAAAGTAAAAATACACGCAGATAAATTCAGAGAAGAGAACATGACACTTGATCGTAATGACAAACAAACAAGAGAGGTTGCGATGGTCCCGGAGCACAAGCATGCTTTTGTCTCAAAAAGAAGCGGGAAATATGATCTTTATTCTGTATATATTGATGGCAAGGATGAGCAAAAACTTCTCAGTGGTAGTGGATATGAAAAACCCGATACTTTGATGATTTCACCAGCGTTAGAATCAAGTAAAATAGCTTTTATTACCACTAGAGACAATAATCGCAATAAAGATGGGTTTTTACTAAGCAGTTTGTACCTCGTAGATGTTAATGATAAGAGCAACAAGGTCATTGCTCGATCAGAAAGAATTCAAATTATTGGCTGGTTTGAGCAGAGGCTTGTTTATGTAAAAGCAACAGAAGGTGCAAGTGCTGAAAATTCTTCCAGGCACAAACTAATGTCGTATAACACGGGGTCGGGTGAGGAAAAAGAACTTGCTAGCGCGAACTACTTCAATGATGTTCTGGCAGCCTCTGGCAGTATTTACTATGCTCCGACTTCTTTTAAGACTGCAGGGTCACTTGGGCTCTTCAGAATTACCCCAGATGGTACCAATAAACAAACAATTATTAACCAAGAAACATGGAATATTCTCAGGCAAAACCAAGAGAAGTTAGCTATTGCTGTAGGTCAACAGTGGTACGAATATGGTCTAAATGACAGTAAATTAAGTAAATTGCCTGGTGCACCCGCTGCAACAGACAGCAAGGTTATTGTTGATAATTCAGATAAGCAGAATGCGTTAGTTGATCAGCGAGACGGCAAAGGCGTTCTGCTGCTTTACGACAAAACGTCTAAAAAGGACAAACAACTTGCTAGCGAATCAGGGCTTGCAAATCCTATATATTGGCTTAGCAATGACGTTATTGTGTTTAGGGTGGCAAATAACAACGAAATTGCGGATTACGTAGTTAGCACAAAAGGTGGAGAAAAAAAGAAAGTTGCTAGTGTGACTAACACGGCGGGTATTGACCGCTGGTACTACTACTAAAGCTTTAGTTATTATGGTTATGCTAAAATGTTTGTATGCAAGAGGATATTATCAGTTCAGACAAAAAAATCGAGAAAATAATGAATAATATTCCTGTGGTTCCTGCACCGACTCAACCGCCTCAGCAACCAAGCAATACGACAGTGATGGACATAAAAAAACCAGAAGTCCAACAGAAAAAACCAGAAGATAATTCAGCTAAACAATCGAAGAAACAAGCTCCAACCAAAAACAAGCCACATCCAAATATGGGTGTGATAATCTTTGCGTGTTTAATTTGTGCATTGTTGGTGAGTCTGGCGATATACATCCAAATGAAGTCGCCAGAGGCTTCCAGTGCAATTCAAAACTAGTAGATCAAACTGACTTTTTATTCAGAGTGATCTGGGTATCAGCCAGTTCGATATCTCGGTGACGGAATTCTTCAATTAGTTTTTCGTATAACCTGCCAACAACCTCTAGCTGTTCGTCTGGGGTGGTGGTCCCCAGTACTCTAATTACAATGCCGTCTTTGTCAAGTTTAATGACACGATCAAAATATGGGGCTTCTTTAATCATTGGACCAAGAATTTTATCTTTATCCATTGCTTGTCCTACGTCGTTAACAATTTCACGAACTTTGTCTACGGAAGAATTTTTGGCAATTAATATATCTTCTCTAATTCCGCCAAAATCAACTGTTTGGTTAGTTGCTACAACTATTGAGCCGTTGGTTATATGATGCCGATCTCCCTTAAGATCCCGTAGGACTGTAGTTCGGATAGTCACTGCTTCAACTTTGCCGGCTACTCCGTCAATATCAACATAGTCACCAACTCTGTATTGGTTATCGATAATAATAAATATGCCACTGGTAAAATCTTTAATCAAGCTTTGTGCGCCAAATCCTAGAGCAATACCAATCACGCCAGCACTAGCAAACAAAGGTGCGGTATTTATACCAAATTCGCCGATTATGAGGATAAACACAACACCGTAAATAATAATTCTAAGGACTACATTGACAAGACCTTCGATAGTCTTGAGTCGTCTTTCTCTGTCAACCCGTGATGGGTACAGGTCTGCTCTGACAGTGTGGTGGAGCAAGCTTGATATAAACTTGCTTGCAAGAGCGTGTGTAATCCAAGCAATAATTAATATTATTACTATATCTGGTCCGTGTTCGTGAAGCCAGTTCTTGGTGTTTAAATATGCAAGATCATAGTAGTTGCTTATTTGCGTAAAGATCTTCTCAAACATATAATGATTATAGCGCAATATATTATTAAACTTAAGCAATTAGAGGTGCGAACATGACATTTGATGAATACCAAAAACAGGCAATACTTACTGATTCGTTTGATGGCAAAACCGTCGATATTGATTCACATGCATTTATCAGTAAACTTCTTGGTCTGGTTGGCGAGTCGGGCGAGGTAGCAGAGAAGTTCAAAAAAATCTTTAGAGACAAAGGTGGCAAAATAACATCGGCAGATATCGAAGAGATTTCGAAGGAACTCGGTGATGTACTTTGGTATACAAGTGCAATGGCTTGTTACTTGGGTCTTTCACTAGAAGACATTGCCAACAATAATCTCACAAAAGTTCATAGTCGCAAATCACGAGGTCAAACCAAAGGTTCCGGAGACAACAGATGATCAAAGGCTTGCATCACATTGGTTTTCAAGTGGATGATTTGGAGGAAGCTGTCCTGTATTACAAATCGCTTGGTTTTAACGAAATAAATCGTTTTGAATATGAAGAAGTGGAATTTCAAGGCGTAATGATGAAGGCTGCAGAATACGGTAATATTGAATTTTTCAAATTCAATAATCCTAACCATGAAATGGTTGGCAAAATCAAAAGTCACTCAGCATTTGAAACAGATGATATTGAAACAGATATCCAAAGTTTTTTAGATAGAGGTTACGAATTAGCTATTCCAATTGCATCAGGTAAAATTGTTAAAAAACGCGGATACGTAAAAGATGCTTATGGCAATTTTATAGAACTTCTTGAGCTATAGAACTTAACAAGCTAAGTATTAATAAATTGTTGGCGTAGCCATTCGTCTAAACTGCCACCCCCACCGGCCGTTAGGCAGAGGACTAACGTGCCTTGAGAGGCTAGATCTAAAATATTTGTCTTTAGGTTTTTATCGAGTTGAGACGGCTCTTTATTGGCTGGTTTACGGATTATCTCACACAGTTTTTCTGGTGTGAGTAGTTCTAGATCTTTATCTTCACGGGCCAGATAACTTGGGACTACATAGAGTTTTTTTACTCCGTCGAATAGGTCAACAAGTTCACCTTTTATAAAATGTTGGCGAGTGTTGTGTAGACCTTCGTAGACAACTGCTATGTTTTCACCTGCAACTTCGTGTGCGAGCTGTAGGGCACCACGGATTTTCTCTGGTGTATGTGCATAGTCTGTATATATATTTTCTGCGATCTTTTCAAATCGTCTGGAAACTCCAGGGAAGCTGTCGGCTATCTCAATCAGTTTATCGACAGGCTCGCCAGTCAAGTTGTGAATGGCTTCAACAACCAGAAGAGCATTTTTGCGATTAACTTCTCCAGTGAGCGTGAAATCGGATAAACTTATCTCACTTGAGTGCCCAGCCAGTCCAATCTTTTCATAATCCTCAGGGTGTGCAAACACTTGTTTGCTCTGGCAGAAAAAGTCGTTGAAGGCTTTGTAATACTCCTCACGTGTCGGATATATATCTGGATGATCATAGTCAATTCCCGGGATTATTGAAATTGCTGGCTCAAAGCTTAGAAAATTCCTATCATACTCATCGCATTCATAGACAAAATATTTGCTAGCTGGGTCGAAGTGCCCCATATCACCGAAACTAATCTTTGCCCCCACAGAATAACTAATAGGGATCCCAAGTTGCTTAAATAGCCAAATGACCATGGTTGTGGTGGTGGTTTTGCCATGAGTACCGGCAATAGCAATCAGCTTGAGATTGTGCTTTTGGATAATTTGATTCAGCAACTCATCTCTTTTGGTGATCCTTATGCCATGTTCTTTGGCAAAAGCTAGTTCTGGGTGGTTAGGGTCTTCGATACTCACTGCAGAGGAATACACTAGCCAATCAATAGGCTGTGTTTCATGAATATTGGATATTTCCTCTTTGGTCTGTCCGATGTGTATATTGTTGACCCCCTGGGCCTTCAAATAATCAATATACCCCGAAGCCTGTTTGTCAGAACCAGAAACGGTATATCCAGCCTGATGAGCGATCAATGCCAAAGGTCCAATCCCAGTTCCCCCTATACCAGAAAAATACACATGCTTCACACTAATATTCTATCACCAAAAGAGGTGCTATAATTGTGCTAATGACTAAAAAGATAAAAACTATCTACAATTTCCACAAAAAACTTCAGATTATTAGGCCCGAATTTTTCCTTGTATTTGCTATTATTATGACGATTATTAGTGGTTATAGCTTGCGTCAAAATAACCTCAAAATGCTAGAACTAAAAAAAGCAGTAGAAATTTCCGATGCAAACAACGGTGATATTGAAAAATCTTTGAGAAATTTACGCGCCTATGTTTATGCTCATATGAACACAAACCTGAGTAGTAACTCAAGTATTAAACCTCCTATCCAACTAAAACACCAATACGAAAGATTGCTGGCGACAGAAAGCGAGAGGGTCAAACAGACCAATATCCAGGTCAACAGTGATGCAAATAGTACCTGTGCGGCTCAGTATCCAGGTGGCGGCTTTAATCAAACAAGAGTTAGTTGTGTTCAGCAATATGTATCAGCTCATGCAGCGCAACCCAAGGAAATACCAACAGAATTATACAAATTTGATTTTCTTAGTCCTCGTTGGTCCCCAGATTTGGCTGGGATAAGCCTCGTTCTGGCGCTTTTTGCCTACATTTTGTGGATTATGAGAATAGTTGTTGATAAATTATTGATACGCAGGATAGAAGATAAGTTTTGATGGATAATAATTGGGACAAACAACTTATGAGTCTTGGGGGGCATTTTCTTCAGTCAAATAGTTGGTTAAAATTCCAAGAAAGCTTAGGCCAAAAACTTATCACTGATCAAACAGAAGATTATCTTTGGGGTGGTTACGAGGTAGATGGGCGAATGGGCGTCAAGTATCTATATGTCCCGTATGGTCCTACGGCAAAGAAGGAAAAAGATTTTGTCCGTGCGTTATCGTCAATGAAGGCTCAAGCAAAGTCGCTCGGGTGTATGTTTGTTAGGTTTGACCAAGTCCAAGGTTTTGCAGAGGATGTGCTGGAGAATAATGATTGTCTGTATTTTGGAGAAGTCCAGCCCAGGTACACGCATTGTATTGACCTTAATGATGATTTGTCTGATATCAAAAGCCATATGAGCAAGACTGACAGAAATTTGATTAATCGCTCAGAAAAGATAGGTGTTGAATATGGTTCAACAAAAAAACTCGATATGGTAGATGTTTTTTTGGATTTAATGCTTGATACAGCCAATTACAAACATTACCAGGCAAAGTCGCGAACTTATCTAAGAAAACAGCTTATGTTTTTGCTTGACCGTGGAAACGCCAGGATCTATTACGGGAAATATGACGATAAATTTGCTGCTGGGGTAGTAGGAATTGACTGGGCAGACACGCGGTACTATATCCATGCGGGAGCTGACCAGGAAGTTATTAGGAAGATTCCAGTTTCTCGCGGACTTGCTTGGTTTATGATAAAAGACGCCAAAAATGCAGGGCTGAAGTGGTTTGACTTCTACGGAGTTTCTGCCCCGGGGGACAGACACCATAAGTGGGCAAGTGTTAGTAGCTTCAAGCGTTCATTTGGTGGGCAAGACAAAGATTTTGGGGGAACATGGGATATTCCTGTTTCCAAGTTTCACTACAGGCTTTATCGGCTTGTGAAAAATATCTCAAGACACTTTCAATAGAGAATTTATTAGCTGCTACATTAAGAGCGTATTGACTAACTACGGGTTGGTTGTTGTTGGTGCAGGTGTTGTGGCAGGTGCAGTTGGGGTCGTTGTAGAAGGTGTAGTTGTGTTAGTGGTACTATTTTTTTGGGTGTTAGTACCTGGAGTGTTGTTGGATGATTGATCTTCACACTTCTGAGCTCCCTTTGATTGATTTGCTTTGATGGTTTTTACTACTTGACCATCATCTTTTAGGTTTTCCCAGAACAGAACCTGAGAATTGTTAATGACCATTTTATCTTGGGGACCATGGATTTCACAGCCGAGCTTGACCAATGTTATGTTGTTAGCGTTAGCTTGTGCCTGGGCGGTGTCTTGTTGTTTCCCATCAAGCTGGATGTAGTAGATGTCTGTCAATGAGATAGAACCTTTTTGAACATCAGAGATTTTGCCGAAGTAGACTTGGTTATTGTTGAGGAAGACAGCTTGATATGCGGATTTGTTGATTTCTTTTGTGCCGTTGTCGCTTGAAGAAACGGAAATTTTAAATACAAGAGCTACTACTAATACGACAATACAAAAAGTTAATACTAAGAACGGAATTTTTGCTGCAGTCATTTTATCAAGGTGTTTTTTCACTTTATTCTCCTTATTGTTTGAATGTCCTGATTGTTGATCATAATCTGGGTTGGACCCGAGAGTACTCGGTCTTTGTGACCCCTGTTTGTTATTTTGATTTGTAAAATCCATCTATCACCCCTACCTAATTATTAGAACTATACGCTTATTCTAAAGCATAAGTATTGTCTTATCAATACCCCAACTGACGCAAAATTTACAATAAGAAGTTGACAAGTGTTAGTGATTAGAGTTACTGTAGATATGCATTATTAAGCAATTAAGAGGGGAGCAAATATAATGGCCTATAGTCACAAAAACTCAAAAGGTGTAACATATCACCTAAACACCAAAGAAGTTGTACTTCGTGGTGGTAAGAAACAGCGAATCTACTACTTCAGTAAAGATGTTCGAAACGACACTAGTACTGACCTACCAGCAGGTGGAAAAGTAAACGAAAATCCACGAAACGGATTTTTGACTGTCAGCTTCAAGTAATAGACACCAAAACAACAAAAACTGGACTCGCCAAGAATAAATCAGGGCGAGTCTTTTTGATATACTCAGCATATAAAGTGTTATGACGAATATTTTACAACAGCTACCAAAACCATTATTTATACTGGCTCCAATGGATGATGTGACGGACACAGTTTTCCGGCGTATTATCGGCCAGTGCGCACCGCCAGACCTATATTTTACAGAATTTATGAATGTTGACGGTTTTTGTTCGCCTGGGAGACAGAAAGTATCTAAGAAAATCAAGAAAACAGACGTAGAATCACCGATAATTGCCCAAATTTGGGGCAAGAACCCAGAAAACTACTACATGGTGGCTCAGGAGCTAGCTTTGCAGGGCTTTGACGGTATAGATATCAATATGGGTTGTCCGATCAAAACAATCACTAAGAATGGCTGTTGCAGCGCTCTTATCAATAACGAAGACAAGGCGAAAGAGATAATTGATCGCACCCGGGACGGAATAAATAAAACCGGCATGAAAATTACTCTAAGCGTCAAGACGCGTATTGGTATCAAAGATCTTGATACATCTTGGATAGAGTTTTTGCTAGGTCAAAATCTTGATATGCTGATAATCCACATGAGAAGTGCCAAAGATATGTCTAAAGTCCCGGCGCGATGGGAGCTGATGTCTCAAATTGTTGCGCTGAGGGATCAAATATCACCAGGCACACTGCTGGTTGGTAATGGCGATGTTATGTCTATAGAGCAGGGTAAAGATCTAGTCCGGCAGTATGGTATCGACGGGATAATGATCGGTAGAGGGATATTTCATGATCCTTATTTATTTTCTGGAAGAGATGTCTGGGCAAACAAAGACCCAAAGTCAAAAATTAGTTTATATAAAAGCCACATAGAATTATTTGAAAGCACATGGGCTGGTCAATATAAAACAACTGCTCCACTAAATAAATTTTGTAAAATATATATTAACGGGTTCGACGGAGCTAAAGAACTTCGGGAAAAACTAATGAGCTGTAGGACTACGGAAGAACTTCTTGAAATTATCGAAAACGCATTGCAAAAAATTCAATAAATTCGTCCGCAGTTAATAAAATTACTGTGGCTTTGTAATATGTTTCACAACTAAAATGCGGTTATTTTTGTATAGTAGTAATTGCTAAGGAGGGCAATAGCCATGGCAACAGTGTATGAATTATATGGTGAATTATTTGATAAGGTTGAAGCCTTTTTGCAGGCTCTGGCCCACGAGTACAAAATCGGCGACAGTGACTACGTTCTTAGTAAATTAGACGACTACGGTTTTGATTTGACAGACCTCGGCGTCCATCCATAATAACTAGTAAATCAAAAATAAAAACGCCCACATTGCAGGGCGTTTTTGAATGAATTTTGGTGGGGGTGGTTGGAATCGAACCAACTACCAAGTGGTTATGAGCCGCCTGCTCTAACCGATGAGCTACACCCCCAAAATTCTACTAGCTTTACCTAAATAATATAACATGACAGAAAGTTTTTCTAAAGAGACATCAATAGGTAGACCTACTCATCTTTACCTCGCTAAGCCTATTTCCTGTGCAAAGTAGGCTGTATAATAATCACATGAACCTAGTGCACAAATTTCTTAAAACACTCAGAGCAATCATCCACGATGTAAGGGCACTGGCTTTGATAAGTTTTGCGATTATCGCAATGCTTGTAGCTTGGAATAGTATTGGGGTTCTACAGAAAAATTATGAACTAGAAAAACAAATAGCTTTGTTAAAACAAAAAAATAGCGTCGCCAAGCTGGAAAACGAAAACCAGAAGCTTAGAAATAAATATTATGAAAGCAACGAATATGTAGAGATAACAGCTCGTCGTCAACTAGGCAAGGCTAAAGAGGGCGAAAAGCTTTATTTAGTACCAAGAAGTGTGGCAGAAGCTGCATCGATAGAAGTTAAGCCAGTTGTAGAGACCATACCTGACGTTGTGATTCAAAAAAGCAAATATCAGAGAAATGTCGAAGGCTGGATCAGGTTTTTCAAAGGGGAGTCACTCAACTAATCTAGATCAGAGTTTTCCAGTAATACCAAAATTTATAGACGATTATCAAAAAGATTAATAAATACCAACCGAGAAGTATATCAAGATGATGCTTAGAAGCAAATTTGCTAAATTTTTCTAGGTGTTTATTATTGCCAAAATTCTTTTGCTCAAGATTGTGGACCAAACCGTACCAAAAAACTGTCGCAATAGCTACCCACGTCACCATGCAATAAACGCAAAGGTTTTTAATAACAAAAAGCGATTGGCTAATCAGCCACAGGGAAAAAATAAACCCAAACGTTGTCCCGACTTGAAATAATTTCCAGAACCAGTTTGATAATTTTGCCCCAGCAATTAGGCAGGTGACAACGCCGAGAATTATAGAGAAAGCGATCATACCGATGTAAGAATTTGAAAATCCAAAAACAAAACCTTGCTGCGAACCAAGCACAGAACCGCAGCTGATAATAGGGTTAATACTGCAAAGTGCGTGGTAACTAGGATTTTTTAAGCTGTTGGTATATTCTACGCTACTAGCAAATGCAGCAAATAGTCCCAAGAACCCGCCAATAAAAAGCGCGATAACTAGTTTGTTCTTAAAATATTTTTTTATGACTTTTTTCATCTACTCCCTAGATTTTAATACAAAAGACGCCTCCCCTCAAGTTTACAGATGTTAAACATCAAGTTGTAGTGTCTATCGTTCTTAATTCAGGGACCCCGGTGGTAAGATATACAGTATGAAAAGCAGACTTAGATTACTTACATTATCCTTAGTCGCAGTCTGCTTATTCGTAGGGGCAAACAGTGTGTGGGCTTTGGATACAAGTGTGCCCGCAGTTGAGCAAATTACCTCTTTTGATTCTCAGATAAACATTTCCAAAGAAAATAAGGCGGATATAACAGAAACAATAGCCTATGATTTTGGGGCAAATCAGCGACACGGTATTTATAGAGACATCCCAATTGATTACAAAGATTCTCAGGGAAATGTCTATCGTTTAGCCATAGAGTACCAAAAGACAGTCGATGAAAACGGGACAGAGGTCAAGGCCGAAACAGCAAAATCCAGTGGCAATTTCCGCATTAAACTAGGGAACGGCGACAAGTATATCACTGGTAAACATACATATAAAATTTCGTATATATTACGACCAATAGTTACCCAAAAGAATGAAAAAAGCTATTTGTCACTAGACGTTACTGGCAATGGGTGGCAAGTACCAATTCAGCGCGTAAGCGCAGAGGTCAAGCTTGACGGTGTAAGCCTCGATAACCCTATTTGTTACACTGGCGTCTCTGGTTCAAAAGAACAAAAGTGCACAACAAGTGGGCAAAGATTTTCTGCAGAGAATCTTAGCGGGGGACAGGGGCTTACCATTGAAGGAGCATTGCCCAGTGGCTATGTGTCCACTTATTTACAGGCCAATCAAAAACGTCCACTTACTAAGTCAGACATTATTATGATAGCCATATTTATTTTGCTTGGACTGATCGGCGCTATAATTGTCATTTTGTTAATGATAAGGAGCTTCAGAAAAAGAAAAAGACGTAAAAATCAAACAGTTGTTCCCGAGTATGAGCCACCCGCAGGGTTGACTGTAGCAGAGGTAGGGCATTTAGAAGATGATACATCGAGTATTCAAGAAATAACTGCTATGATCATAGATCTTGCCGTAAAAGGTTACCTCAAAATAGAGCAGACAAGAAAGAAAGGATTTCTCAAGAGTGCAAAATACACACTGCATAAATTAAAAGAACCACAAGGTTTGACCAGTGATGAGACGTTGCTTTTTGATGCAATTTTTAGTGATGCTACAGATAACAAAATAGAAATAGATCAAATCAACAAATCAAATATGAGCTCGACTATTTATGAAATCAATAAAAATACCAAAAAAATACTGACAACCAAAGGCTTTTATTCAAGTATTTCCTCAGAACCGAATATTCTTGAGAAGATGTTAGATGCTGGCAATATAACAGATGAAGGAGCCAAAACTTGGGCAAAAGTGGATGGCTTTAAATTATATCTGAGTGTGGTTGAAAAAGATCGCATGAAATTTCACGATGCCCCAGAGAAAACACCAGAGTTATTCAGTAAATATTTGCCGTATGCTGTGGCTTTGGGGGTAGAAAAAGAGTGGGCTAAGCAATTTGAAGGAATGGACATTAGTCAAACCACTAGCAATTGGTACGCAGGATCTTATGTTGGTTTTTCTGCGATGAATTTGGCGAGTGATTTAAGTGGTAGCTTTGCACCAGTTGTTAGTTCTAATTCGAGTGTTGGTTCTTCTGGTGGGGGCGGATCATCAGGCGGTGGTTTTGGTGGAGGCGGTGGCGGAAGCTGGTAAAACCCTCACGTTATTTCTTTGAGAAGTCTCTATATTTAATATCTTTTGGTGTTATGCGGATAACTACGTAAGACCCATCGGTAAATTTTGTAACAGGCGGGAAAGATTCACCTTCCCGGTAGTGTTTTGACTTAATCATTTGATCAAAAATAATTTTTCTTGTATCGGCGTCATTCTCAACTTCTGCTATGCCAGATACCTGAGCTGTTTTAAGAGAAGAAGGTTCGTATACAGTTAATGCAACTTGTCCGTGCCCAAAAATATTATGGGCTTTTGTTGTTTCCGAGCGGGTAATAATATAGATCAAATTATTCGCCACAAGATAATACATGATAGCACCACTAACCATGCCTTTTTTATCGGTAGTAGATAAAACTGCAACCTCATGCTCTTTGAGAAATTTAAGACCAGCAGTATTGGTATTGTTATGAAAAATACTTATTTGTGGTGTTGGCTGTGAAGGCTGACTATTCATAGAATTGTCTCTCTTAATGCGACGACTTTCTATATATTTAACAAATTTACGAGCACACCGAACATTGACAAAGTTGATAGTGTAATCTTTGACTCTTGTGTGGAGCGTAATAGAAGAAAAAAGTACAGCATAACTATTTTTGACACCAGAAACAACGTCGTATGTTACCTCATCAGTTTCTGAATACAGTGGTTTGCTTTGAAAATACAAAACACGTTTGTCTGTAGCAACTAACATTGTAAAATCAATGCCAACTCTACCATATATCACACCACCAATGTGCTCGTTTTCGTGCAAAAGTTGTGGCAAATATTTGCTTTCACTCCTAAATAGCCCATATCTGGTTACACCTGCCTGTTTTAGCTCCTTGATGACCCTATCTCTGTGTCGTTTTGTGATCATAGTTTATCCGATGTCTCTTCGTCTAAAACTCACCCAGCCGATGAATATGCAGACAGCTATTAAAATGACAAAAAATAGTGCATTTGACCAGTTGTAAGTTTCTCTGAGAATTGCCTCAGACTTGTAGTAGCTAAAAGGGAATAGCTTGCTTGGGTTTTCAAGCCAACTGACGGTCCCCGCAAGAGAACTAACTAGATAGCCACCAATTGCAATGAGTGAGGCAATCCCCAGGCTTGCACCGCGGGCTTTGCCAATAGTTGTCAACATAAAAGCTATAGCGCCAAAGCTAAGCGTTAGCAAAAAACAACCAAAAGTAGCCAAACACATCAAAATAACAGAGACATCTAATTTGACAAACTTTGCAGTTATTACAGTTGTCAGAAGTCCGACAAGAGTTATGGCGGTAAGTATAATTATGCCCGCCGAACCTTTGGCAAGAAGAAAGGCCGATCTGGATATTGGTCTTGAAAGCAAGCCTTCAATAGTGCCGTCTTGTTCTTCCCGAGCGATCAAGCTACTGCCCAGCCCGATTGCCAAAATTCCCAAAATTAGAGGAAGCATTATAAAGAATATCTGACTGTTTAAAAAGCCAATTGGCGAAAAGAAGTCAGTGCTCCCGCCAAATAGTTGTACAGCCGCGTCTGGCATGTTCTCAAAACTTTTTTGTAATTGCTGGGCCTGGTCTTTGAACGAAGGATAAAAGATCATGTTGAGAAATATCATGCTGAACATGGCAACAGACCACCACATAATACTCCAACGTCTTTGCCAAAGAGTCCATCGTATTATTGCCTTCATTTTTTGACCGCCTCGTTTTGGTAAAATCGCAAAAACACTTCCTCGAGATCTAAACTACGTGCTTCAACATTAGTCACATTGTGTTTTGCAAGCACAGCGAACAGTGGAGACAATTGCCCATGGACGTGGATAGTTGCAATATTATTATCATGATTTACTATCTTGACTCCATGAACTTTTTTTAGATTATTGATTGGCGCTTCGCCGACAAAAGTAATAACAAATGTTTGGGCGGCTTCGTGTGCCATTTCTTTTATGCTTCTTTCTGCCACGAGACGGCCGTCACGGATTATCCCAACCCGATCGCACATTTTTTGGACTTCACCAAGTATATGGCTACTGGTAAAAACCGTTGCTCCTCTGGCTTTGACCTCTTTGATCAATTCATAAAATTCTTCTTGCATGAGCGGATCAAGCCCGCTGGTTGGCTCGTCGAGTATAAATATATTTGGCTGGTGCATAAAAGCCTGAACAATATTAATTTTTTGACGATTGCCTCTGGATAACTCTCCTAGTTTTTTGTTCAGATCTGCCTTAAACCTTTTTGCAAGCTGATTGATATAAGTTTGGCTTTTGGCGGGTTGCAAATCGTTCAAATAAGCCAAATATTGACGTCCAGTCATTTTTGGATACATTTCTCCGTCTCCGGTTAGGTAGCCGACAGACTTTTTAATATCAACGCTACCACGGACAATATCTTTTCCCAAAATGGTAGCCTGACCAGAGGTAGGTTGAATAAAATTCATCAGTAATCGAATAGTTGTAGATTTGCCGGCCCCGTTTGGACCCAAAAACCCGTAGACCTCACCAGGCTTAACAGAAATAGAAAGTTTGTCCAAAGCAAATGTATTTGAACTGTCGTAGCGTTTACTCAAATCTTTAATAATTATACTTGCCTCAGACCCAGCCATATACTAATTGTACCAGTTTGGGACAAAACTTTCAGTGGCTAAGGTAGTATAGTTATTTTTTCTTTTCACTCATTCCTGTAGTGGAGTCGGTTTTTGTTTTGACTACTTTTTTCTTTGGCTTTTCTTTGATCTTGGTTGTGGCTACCGGTATGGAGAAGCTAAATGTGCTACCAACGCCTTCCTCAGATTTTTCTAGGGCGATATTGCCTCCCATATTTTCTACAATCATTTTGGAGATGTACAGACCCAGCCCCGTGCCACGAGTAGTGTCGCGGGTGATTAGGCTGTCACCAGCTTGCTGGAATTTATGAAACAAGAGTTGCTGTGATTCTGATGACATGCCATGACCTGTATCTTCAACAAATATTTTGACAAATTTGTCATTTGCCTCTGCCCGAATAGTTATCCCTCCTTTTTCAGTAAATTTAGTAGCATTACCAACCAGATTATAGACAACTTGTTTTAGGCGATTTTTGTCAGCCCAGACTTTTGGCAAAGTGTCGAGAGTTAGCTTTTCTACCGTTATCTGAAGGTGTCTATTGGCCATTTCTTCTTTCATTTCATAAGCGACTTTTTCAATAACTTCCTGTAAATTGACAGCTTCATAGTCATAACTTACTTTGCCTTGTTCAAGGCGCGATATGTCTAAGAAATCGTTGACAATATCTATTAAGCGGACAGAACTTTCGTGGACATCTGCCACCATTTCTTTAAGAGTGTCGTCTTTTAATATTTCTTTGTAGTAATCCATGATCATACTGCTGTTACCCTTTATGGCCGTCAACGGGGTTCTCAGTTCATGTGAAGCGATAGAAAAAAACTCATCTTTTGAACGTTCCATGACTTTTTGTTCGGTGATTTCTTCTATAAGTACTACCGTCCCTATAATCTTGTCCAGCTTTGCGATAACCGGAGCGCCAAAAATACTGAGGATATGATTACCATAAGTGGCTTCTTTGATTTCAAAAGGCTTGCCATCTTTTTGGCATGTGGCAATGGCTTCATTTAAATTATGTTTTTTTATTTGTTGAAGTTTTTGTTGTATCTGGGCTAAGGTAACGCTTGCTCCGACTTTTCTGCTAGATAATGCTGTGTCACGCAGCCCTAGAATATTAATCAAGGCCGGGTTGTATGAAATATTATCGCGGTCGTTAAATGTCATTAGTAGTCCAACGTTTAGCCCATCAATTGCCGAACTAAGACGGGCTTTTTCTTCTGTGATTTCAAGAGTACGTTCGATAACTTGTTTTTCAATCTCTTTCTTGCTGGATTGTTCTGTATTAATCAGACGACCTTGTTGCATAATTCGTCCGACAGTGTACATTACGATAAGAATCGTGCTCAAGAAAACCCCTAAAATCACGAGCATATAAAAAAACAAGGTATGTTGTGCTTGCTGGAAAATGCTCCTAGGAGCTTCGACATGTGCAACAAGTAAAGGCTTTCCGTATATATCGTTGATTACTTGATATCCAGATATAAGTTGGTTGCCAGTGGTTTGTATTCGGGCAGAGTCGTCCGAAGTGTTATCAGCCTCTGGAGTTTTGGCTCCACTAGCATCAATTGCTGGGTCGAATTTTAAATTGAGGTGGGTTAGCTCACCGAGCTTGGCTACGTTTTCTTGCTTGAGGTAACGTGCAAAGACAAGGGTGCCACGCACAGGCCCAGATTCATCGCTCCGCAATATAGGACTAGACGAAATAATCAATGGATAAGCAGAAGTGTTGATTAGTCCACTATGTTCTTCATCTTTTGTCTTTGCCAATAGACTACTATTTGGGGCAAAAGCTTTTGAGAGCTCTTGTGGCAAGGGTATATTCTCCCCATTCTCGGTATTAATACCTGCAGAGAAGACTAGACGTTGATTATCGTCATAAAAAAGCACAAAGTTGATTTTTAAATTCTGCAGGCTTGCGCTTTGAACATTCGATATTATGTAGGCATTATTACGATCTTTTATAAATTTGTAGGTATCATCCCATGATGACCAATCAGGTGTCTTTTGGGCCAGCTGATTAACTTCGTTGTTTAGAGCATCAACCCCCCGAGAAGTATCTTGTTTGGTATTGTTGGCTTCAATCGCGACGTATTTAGATTGGACAAGAGTAATGGTTGCAACCCAGGTGGCTACGGCAGCAACTAAAAAAACAAAACAAACAATGCCAAATATTTTTGACTGTACTTTCATCCTTGCATTTTAACATACAAGCGTAAGCGTTTTGATACATATTTGTGCGGTTTGCCCAAAGTATACAGTGCTGTTTTAGATCCGGCAGAAACACTTGTCAAAAGAATATTATAACGTGAAAATACTTGACTCGACTTACGCAAATCCCCGCATTCTCCAGAATCTTCCAGAGGAGATTTAGAAATTCTTTTCTCTGGTGGAAGCACACCTGTAGGTGTGGTGACATCAGAAAAAAGGGTTCTGGACTCATCTGGAGAGTTTGAGAGTGTGGAGATTTGCGTAAGTCGAGTCAACACTGTGCTCATTAAGTAGTCAACTAAGCTATAGATAGCTTAGTTTGCGCGGGATTGTTGACGTTTCTTTTTGATAAATATGTATGCGGTTGCTAAGACGGCACCGACTCCCAATACGCCAACAATGATAATTAGCTTGATTAAGCCGTTTGATCGCTTTGCGGCGGTAGTGCTGGCAACTTTGTCCTGGGTTTTTTCTGCCTCCTTGACGGCAAATTTCAGTATTTCAATTTTTGATGATGTTTTTTTGGTGGTTGGGTCGGTCACCTCAGCCTCAGCATGGTGATTCCCAACAGGCAGCCCAATCACAGACAAAGTCCATTTACCCTGAGCATCAGCGGTTACGCTAAATTTCTTTGGCTGGGAATAGACATATATGGTAACTATTCCGTTTGGTATGGTCGTGCCGGTAAAAACTATCGGTTTATCCTGTGTGGTAGTAAAGGTATCTTTGACTTTTGCCAACGGCTGACTGTTAATTTGCACTTGGGTCATGTCGAGTGGTTTAGTTTCTGTTTGTTGAGTTGTGGTAGTTGAAGGAGTTGTTGAGCTAGGCCTGGATGTTGAAGTGTTGGTTGTTGTTGAAGGAGCGGGTGTAGGCGTTGGAGCAGGAGGTGGCACAGTAAACGTCACAGTTCCGGTGTTTTGTACGTTTCCATAAGTACAATGTACGAAATTAATAGTTTTGGTTTCTGCTACAGTTGACTTAATAGTAAAATAGGTATACCCATCAGAGCCGGTATTAGCTGTATTTGACGACAGGGTATTACCGCTACCTGATACATTAAGGCATATTGGATAATCAGGGATTACTACAAATGGTCCATTTTCTGGGTATACGCCTATGGTTATGGTCGAGACTCCGTCGGCTGGTGCTGGTGATCCAACTGTTTTACCGATTGTGGGCAAATATCCACCAGCACCCTTTACGGTGTTGCTGCCGACTGTTAACGAGAGAGCCACAATTACAAACGAAGATAAAATACAAACGACCGATAATAGTAATATTTTTTTCATTTTTGTTTTAATTAATCTTACGTATAACTTATACCATAAAAAAATCCCAACAGTCAAGCGATTGTGGAGGTTCAATACATCGAGGACACTTCTATACCTAGTTTGGCCTTGTATTCATTTGGTGTCAAGTAGTTCAAAGACTGGTGGGGTCGGTAACTATGGTATTTGTCTAGCCATTGATCAATAATCTGTTGTTGGTCTGCTAGGTCAGTAGCGACTCCACCCCACTGGAGACATTCACGCTCCAAACTACCAATAACCCTCTCAACATGGGGTTTGTCTTTGGGGGTGTGTGGTCGAGCCCAGTAGTGTTTGGTTGGCTGAGATTCTAGGAGTGATGCAAATGCACCCATGTTCTCACTGCCATTGTCGGTTAGAACTGCCTGCGGTGGTAGTCCAAGTTTGTGTACAGCTTTCTTCCAAGCTATTACACCCTGGGCACTGGAAATAGTGCTAGCTACATGGACAACGGTCTCTTTACTCACAACATCAATGACTACAAAACCATAGCGTTTGGTGCCAGTATTCGGTAGATGTTTCACATCTACCTCAACTAGGTCTCTTGGTTGGGTGGCTACGAATCCCTTGGGTTTACGGATTCGCTTAATGCTTTGTCTGCGTCCTGGGTGACCTTTGGGTCTCACTGGAGGAGTAAAGAAAAGATTGTACCGAGTAATAACTCGGCCAACTGTGGAGGCACTCAGTGAGTAGCCATAGTCACGTTTTAGGATAACAGCTAGTTTGTATTTGGAGTATTCAGGGTTGGCTTTTCGGAGGAAGCGAACTGTACTTAAGACTTCTTGGGGTACGAGCGACTTACGTACATGCTTTGGTCTTGTGCTAAGGGTCTCCAGCCCTGCAATACCTTGGGTATTAAATCTTTTCAGCCATTTGTAGAAACAACTCTTGGCAATACCGTAGTGACGACAAGTTAGCATAGCGTCATTACTGTGTTGGTGGTAGTAGTCTATCCATGACAAGCGAAGCTTTGCTTCTTTACTTAATGAAATAGTAGTACGGATACTACCTAGTCCTGGCACTAACGTGCCAATACAGGTCTGCGACCCGATCTTTCTAGCCATATGAGAACCTCCTCTAGTTTAGTCTAGAGTGTTCTCGATGTGTTTGAACCTGGACAGCGATATTATTAAAAACCTGAAATCCCCCTTTTTCTATTCAGAGATTTATTCAATGGGTAATTAAACCTGACTGACCAAAACAAATCTACAATAGATAACTAAGTTTTGTGTCGTTGGGGTATAATAAGCATAAATATAATTTTGGGGGGCACACTATGAAAAAAAACGAAAACGGCTTTAGCTTTATTGGGTTTCTGCTAATTCTGATAATAATTGCAATTCTTGGTTTCGTGGGTTGGTATGTATACAAAGCTAACAACGACGCTAAAAACGCTCAAAAAAACACCTCTCAAGAAGCAGAAAATCCATCCAAATCAATCAAGTCAAAAAAATCCGCGCCGATTGATCCAACTAAGGATTGGACTGCGTACTCTGATGCCAAAGGACAATTTTCTCTGAAATACCCTGTAAAATGGGTTAAAGCTGAGCGTCCTGAGCTGTGTAATCCAGGACTCTTGTTATTGGGAGCGAACGCAAGTTCTGTTGGAGTTTGTGCCAGCGAAAGTTTTGGTCAGGTCGCCATTGCGTCCATCGCTGGAGATCAGCGGGCTGATAACAAACTTGCTGCCGGTTACAACAACATCACTAGCCAGCAGGTTACAGTCGATGGCGTGGTCGGGACCAGAGATGCCGGCTCGGCCTTTGGGCAACAAAGCGAAATCGGGGCCGTTTACCCCAATGGTACCAAAGTCGTAAAATACATATTTTTCACGGCGGGCATCACCTACACAGCAACTTACGTCCAAGGAGCAAATTATCCGGACGCGCTGAGTGATTTTGACCTACTGGTTACCAAAACACTCAAATTTTCTAGCTAAAACAGTTTTTTTGAACGTGGGCATATTTTAATTTTCTGGATTTGTCGTGGGCTAATCATGATGTCTGTAGCGATAGTAAAATTGCATGATTATTGCCGTGTAGATCAGACCTTGAATACAGCCGGCGATAAGTGGCCATGAGTGTATGAGAATGCCATAGGCAAGCGTACATAACATGGCTCCAAGCGCAAACATGAGACCTTTTTCAGATATACCACTGACTTTTTTCTTTGTAATAACTTTCATTAGCCAAGGGGTTGCGGCAATCCAGTTAAAGATCATACCCACCCAACCCGAGCTGGCAGGATGACGTAGTAGCATATAACTTGTTAGTGGTCCAACAACTGCAATAGCAATTATTCCTTTAGCAAACTGTTTTTTGTTTGAGAGTGTAAAGCCCAGAATAGACATGGTCAGCGCTAGAACTATCACGTTGGTGACAAACGGATACCAAAGATGTTGCAAAGCAAAGTATGCACACCAGGCCACATTTCCTGCTGCATTAAGTGTCTGACTTGGTGCTGAAAGACCACGGGTATTGTGAGTTTTAACAAGACGCCTTAGTTGTGAGGTAGCACTCAAGACCCAAAAACCTTCACCAATTACAATCAACACGTTACCAGCTAGCGAAGGATGATAGATCACCATAGAAGTTTATCATAGCCGTTATTTTAGCTAGCTTGGTGATTTACGCCTTGGTAGTCTACGGCGACGAAGCATAAGAATAAACAAAAATTTTCCAAATAATCTGTGCAGGGGCTATACTATTGCAATATGTCGTGGCAATTCTTTATAGCTATCAGTGTGATTACGAGCTCTGTGGCTGTTTTGCTCCAGAGATTACTCCTGCACAGAGACAAAAGTAACCCCTACGCCTACATTGTAGTTTTTGAAGGTTTAGTCGCATTATTTGTCGGAACGTATGCTGTTATTAATGGGTTTGTTATGCCAGATTTTGGTAAATACTGGCTAGCTATCATTGCAACTTGTGTTTTGTACGGTGCAGGCAACGTTGCCTACGCAAAGACTCTTCAACGAGTAGAAGCATCTATCTTTTCTGTACTATTTGCAACCGGAGCAGTGTGGGTGATGCTTATGGGAATTATTTTTCTTGATGAAGTTTTGTCTACTTCACAAATAATTGGCTCTGTTTTAATCTTTATTAGCATTGCAGTTTTAGGTTATAGTAAGAAATCTTTAAAATTTAGCAAAGGTATTTTGTTCGGATTATTGACAGGACTAATCTACGGTGTTGCCACGGCACTGTGGGCTTATGTTGGTCGTGGTTCAGATGTAGCTTCATGGACAGCTATAAGTTTTGCAGGACCATCTTTAGTAGTGCTTTTGGCATATCCTAGCTCCGCCCCCCACATTAAATCATTCCTGAGCGGTACGAAGTTGATCAGAATGGTACTACTTGGTTTGTTTTTCAGCGTTGCTTCCGTCTCACTTTTAACTGCTTATAACAGAGGGGATGTCAGTGCAGTCGCACCTATTAACCAAACAGCTATTGTCATCACAACCTTGCTTGCAGTAATTTTCTTAAGAGAAAGAGATCATCTGCCTAAGAAAATTCTATCAGCCACAATTTGTTTTATAGGGGCGTTGTTAATAGCTTTTTAGGCTAGAGATATTAGGTGGCTTGAGTTCCAGGAACGTTAGAGAAGTTGCTAGATAGTTTCATTTTAAGCAGCTAAAAAAGGAAATATCAAAAATTATTTAACTCGGTACCCAAAAACACACCACGAGCCACTGCTTTTTAAGAGATCTACTTCCAGTGACTTGTTGGGAGACAAGGGACCTATTTCGCCCTTAAGTCGAGCCTGGTTGTTCCTAATTTGCACATCATCCAATTTTATAGCTGCTAAGTCTAGGGTGTAGATGCTCTGTGTGGCAACTACTTTATCAAATTCAGCTTGTGAAGTATTTTGTTTAAATTCACTGCATGTTACTTCGTAAGCTTTGCTAACTTGCTTATTTTTGATAAGAGTAAAATGCTCACTGGCTGCAGCTCTTGCAGCGTCTTCGTCTGAGTTTTGGGTTGGCTTAGTCGATTGCTGTGGCTCTGTGCTCGTAGATGTTGTTTGGGAATTGTTCGTTGATTTTTTTGTTTTTGTATAGACTAGATAACTGGCTCCCACAATTATAGCAAGAACCACTACACCCAGTATTATCAAATGAGTGGCACCATTTTGATTAAGTTTTTTCATAATAATTTAAGCATAAGCGTAAATGGAATTATTTGCAATATTAAGAAACTTCTTTTTTATAGAGTTCAAAATGTTTGAGGTAGTGGGAATATAATAAATAGGAATCTAGTCTGTGGGGGTAGTGTGTTGGAAGTTGCTTATCAAATTGGGTAAGTTGCTGACTTTTCTAGCTGCTTAAAATGGGGCTATCGAGGAACTTTCCAACGATCTGATTAACTTCGTCAATGATTTCTGGGTGTAGGCGGTAATCGTGTTCTGTGTTTAGTTCGTGAATCGTTTTGGGCTCTGCTGATACGTCATACATATGTTGCACAAATTCTGGTTTAGATAACTCATCTTTTGAACCGTAGAAAAATAATTTTGGTTTTGTGCAGGTTTTTAAACCCTCTAGAGCATTGTACTTTTCACTATCTTCAAAGTAATGATAAGGCAAAACAAAGCGTTTTTGTTCTTTTGTTCTGGTTGTGCCAGGTGGTAGGTCACGATAAGAAGTATTTGGCTCACCGGGGACTGGCGCGTCTACGTCAATAGGGCCCCCAGGGGACGAATTAACAGATATCATATGTGTGACATGTGGGTTTTTCGGTCCAGCTAACATGGTGACTGTGCCGCCTCTACTATGCCCCATGAGCAAGGTTGGCTTATTGCCAAAATATTCAATCAGCTCATTGACAGCCTTGATGTAATTGGTGGTGCTGTAGAGCCCAAGTCCACCAGGGCTATCCCACGAACCTGGCGGGTCAAAAGACAAGGCAAAATAATCCCGAGAGGCAAGATACTTAATATGACTCGGATTTTGGGCGTAGTCTTTGGTGTCAAGTCGCCCGGGGATAACAATAGCCAGTTTCGAGGCGTTTTTGTCCCCCTGGCTAATTATTGCCAGCTCAAAACTTTTAGTTTTGATTATTCGCATAGTTATATCATATCAAAAGTAAATAAAAAGTGCCTCAAAATAGAGAGACATTAAGCATGAGCAAAATGATTAGGCGACTAATCTAATCTCTTGGTCCAAGGCTTGTCCACCCATCGACTGCAACGCGTCAGGAGAACGATCACGAAATGATTCCCTCAAATCATCATCAAGTGCGGGTTGTAATTCATGTCCTGAGAGAACTGGTACTTCTCCAAGAGTGCCGAGTATGTTTTCTTCAACAGCTCTACTAGCCCCAGCTATATCTACCCATGGTATTCGAGGGTCTGGTTTTTTATCGTAGTCACAGTCATGTCGATGAGTTTTTCCCATAATAATGCCAAGTATATCAGACGAAACATATAAGGTAAATTGTTTAAGGTTTTTGGATTTAGTCCAGACTCTGTAACAAATAATAAATCCCAGCATAAGGCTGAGATATTTTACTTGGTAGGGGGCAGGGGCTGCCTACGGCAATCCGCTCCTTGTTCGAAACAAATACTTCGTGCTTGTTTCTCACTGTGTCGTTTGCGCGTTCCTGCGACTATCGTCAGTTAAAGCTGTCGAGTCGCAGAACCGAGTCAACACCAGTACCAAAATAAAAATATCTGAGAGGGGGCAGGGGCGACGCTTCGATGACATTATATTTCGGCAGGCTTCATATTATGTCATCGGCTCCAAACTGTAAAATATAAATTTGACAGTTAACGAACCTTTTTGACTCGAATCTTGTCTCCGTTCCAAGAAAAATACCCGTCGCAAGGACGGGCACTTTTCTTGGTAGCGGGGGCAGGACTCGAACCTGCGACCTTGTGGTTATGAGCCACACGAGCTGCCGCTGCTCTACCCCGCAACAGTCCATAAGACAAACCTACGGTTTTTCTCATCGCGCCGGGCGCAAAATAAATTTGGACGCCCAAGGCTGCTCTTTTCCCTCAGCAGCGCACGATAAAGGAAACTAAATTGTATCAAACAGAGGTAAAAAAGTCAAACCTCAGGCAGCATTCGGAAGCCCAGGATCAGGTTTTGGTGTTGGTCTGTCAGACAAGCTTCTTTTTGGTGGCACACAGGAAGCAGTCGGGTCTTTAGCTCGTCTTTTATCAAAATGTGTTCGTGTTTCGTGACCTATTCCATTTTCTTCTCTTGATTCCCAACCATAAGGCGCTTTATCTTTGTAATGGTGGGCTTGGTCCCAAGCGCGTGGGCTACTAGCAAGCGGACATGTTGGATTGTCGGGACATACCTGACAAGCTTGCATTATCTCAGAGATAAATAATTTGAATTTATCTCTCTCATTACTTTCTCGTTTTTCCCTAAGTCTTGGGTTGCCACGCTGGGCAAGTGCCTTGGCACGGTTTCTTGCATTTAAGGCAATAATTGCCTTATCAAGATGTTCATTTCTTTTTTCATAAAGAAATTCAACTTCTTCGTCTACGAAAGGAACATTCAAAGATGCCATGCCGGACCCATCAATCACTATAGGTTTGGTTTCCTCGTTTTTTGATATGGCGATTTCATCTTTCTCAGGGTTGCAATGAGCCTTTGGATTTGGCACAACTCTCACAATCATTACATTCATAGGCTCTTTCTCGCCAATAATACCAAATTTAGCACTTTCTGTTAGTTGAGGATGAACGTCTTGCATTCCTTCCCAACCTTTACCCTTAATCTCATCACAATCATCTTGTCTGGGACAAGAGACACAAGCTTGTTCCATAAAATTATCTCTGAGAGCTTGATCTCGTTTGATTTCTCGGAGGAGAGCGCCCCGTTCGTCAGGGGGTACAGTAGCTAATCTTGCTATTTTGGGACTTAGACCTATCCCAACGCGGAGCATATGAACAAGGTTTGTAACTCTTGAAATATGGTCGTAGCTGTCAGATGCTTCTGTTTGAGTTTCATCCATTGGGACGTCTTCAGGAACAGTTTCAAAAAACACTTTGTCAGGGAAAACTCCCAAGACTCTATAGGTCGCCTCAAAACGGCTCATAGTACCACCTTCGACGTACCTGTTGATTTTTTCTATATTTGCAGCAGAAGGGACTACTCCACCTGTTGGTATTTCCATGTTTATATTATATGATATTTGTCAAAATTTGTAAATATTTAGTAAATATTATTTCATTTATTTGAAATGGAGGAAAAATAACAGTAAGTTCGACATGAATTAAAAAGAATTCAAACAATATTTAATTTGCCTGAATTCTAAGTTTATTCTAACGTGGTAGCAGGGGCGAGATTTGAACTCGCGACCTCAGGCTTATGAGTCCTGCGCTCTAACCAACTGAGCTACCCTGCCACACTGAATACGCGCCACACTTTCCTGCTTTCTGGCTGAGCCAGAAACACCGAAAGTGTTCTTGGTCTATTTTTGGTTTGTTTGATCCAGTGCTCACGCACAGTACCAAAGTACTGCTTGTTCCGCTCTTCACAAACGCACCAAACTAGACTCAAGCGCGAATCCAGTGCCAGCAAGTGTGTAACAGATGAAATTATAGCGTAAATCTTTGGTTTTAACAACAAAAGATTCTAAAATAAAGGTATGGAGATTGAAGTTAAACCAGGAAAGTATATTGTTGCGGTTAGTGGCGGGGTGGATTCGGTAGTACTTTTGGATTTGCTCGTTCAATGCAAGGAGCTAGAGTTAGTAGTGGCGCATTTTGATCACGGGATTCGACCTGATTCAAACCTTGACCAGAGGTTTGTAAAAGATTTGGCCAAAAAGTATAATCTTGAATTTGCTAGTGAAAAAGGTAATCTCGGCGAAAACGCCAGCGAAGAAAAAGCCAGAAATGCCCGCTACGAATTTCTGCACCGAGCGGGCAAAGAAAATCATGCAGACGTAGTTATCACAGCCCACCATCAAGACGATATGCTCGAGACCGCTTTGATCAATCTGTCCCGTGGTACGGGTAGAAAGGGGCTTAGCTCTCTTGATTCGGGCAACAAAATACTGCGTCCGCTACTGGGCTTTACAAAAAACCAGATTATCGATTATGCCAAAAAAAAGAATCTGCAGTGGCGAGAAGACAGCACCAACCAAAGTGACAAATATATGCGAAATCGCATTCGTAAAAAACTCGCAGAAGCTGACCCACAGCACAAATCTGATCTGCTGGATCTGCTTCACGCAACAAAGCACAGCAATCGGGAAATTGATCAAATACTCCAGCTAATGCTCAGACCAGAGTTGCCCAAAAAGTACCTGCTTGAGCTGGACCATAACGCATCGAAGGAGCTTCTGGCCCAATGGCTGAGAATGCACGGGATACAGTTTGACAAACAACTTATCGAGCAATTAATTGTCAAAGCTCATACAGGACGTGTGGGTAGTGTGTTTGTGCTCAAAAAAGATGCAAAAGTTCAAATAGACAAGCAATGCCTCCGCGTCGTATAATGCACATACAATATGGTGAAAAATAAGTTTAAAATACCAGACCTCAACAAATCGGGGGGCAAGAAAAGCAAAAATTCGCATTTTAAAAATGTTGGATTTGTCGCGCTGATTTTGTTATTCGCTTTGATAGTGGTCAGTGCATATGCCAAACCAGCTAGCCTTAAAACTGTGGCTTTTTCTGACGTAATTAAGCGCGCTAACAGTGGTGATGTTAAAAAATTAGAGCTTAAAGGGGACAGTATAGATGTCACAGTAAAAGACAGTGATAAAGCTACGGAAAAATCACGCAAAGAATCTGGTTCAAGCATTTACGAGCAAGGTCTTAACAAAGATGCGCCTGTAGAAGTCGTCAATAAGCCAGAATCCAACAGCGGGGCAATATGGACAAATGTGCTACTTAGCCTTTTACCGATTGTTATTATCACCATGGTGCTGATTTATATGATGCGCAGTGCACAGGGGCAAGGGACTCAGGCGATGAGCTTTGGCAAGAGCAAAGCGCGACTCTATGGTAATGAAAAAGACAAAGTTTTGTTCAAAGACATCGCTGGTTCAAAAGAGTCCAAGCAAGACCTAGAAGAAGTTGTAGATTTTTTAAAGCACCCCAAGAAATTTGAAGACGTTGGGGCAAAAATACCAAAAGGCGTTCTGCTGATTGGTCCTCCGGGAACAGGTAAGACTATGCTAGCCAGAGCAGTAGCTGGTGAAGCTGCAGTGCCGTTTTTTAGCATTTCTGGTTCTGAATTTGTCGAGATGTTCGTGGGAGTTGGCGCCAGCCGGGTGCGTGATTTGTTCTCAAAGGCCAAGAAGAACGCACCATGCATAATTTTTGTTGACGAGATTGACGCAGTTGGGCGCCGTCGTGGTTCTGGTATGGGTGGTGGTCATGATGAGCGTGAGCAGACACTTAACCAAATTCTTGTAGAGATGGATGGTTTCGAACAAGGTCAAAACGTGATTGTGCTTGCTGCTACCAACAGAGGTGATGTGCTTGATCCGGCGTTGCTCCGTCCTGGAAGATTTGATAGACGGGTCAATATTGGTTTGCCTGATCGTAAAGATCGTGAAGCAATTTTGAAAGTGCACTTTGAGAAGAAACCTCTGGCAAAAAATGTAGATATAGACGCGCTTGCCGCCAAGACCGCCGGTAGCTCTGGGGCAGATCTTGCCAATATCACCAACGAAGCTGCGATACTAGCAGCTCGCAAAAACCAAAAAGAAATTAGTAGTGATGTGGTCACTGAAGCCTTTGAAAAAGTTGCCATTGGTCCAGAACGCAAAGGCAAGGTCATGAGTGACCACGAAAAAGAGATGACTGCATATCACGAAGCAGGCCATGCAATAGTCGGGCATGTGCTGCCAGACAGTGATTTGGTCCACAAGGTAACAATCATCCCCCGTGGTGGGGCTGGTGGCGTGACTTGGTTTATTCCTCCAGAAGACAAAAGTTACCACAGTATTATTGAATACAAGGATGTTTTGGGGAGGATGTTAGGCGGGCGAATCGCCGAAGAAATAGTTTATGGCAAAGACCGAGTAACAACAGGTGCAGGTAATGATCTGCAAAAGGCCGCAGAGCTAGCCCGCGATATGGTCATTAACCAAGGTATGGGCACAAAGTTGCGTGATCAAGTTTTTCAGGTAGAATCTGGCATGATGTTTGACAGGATGACTCACGAAAGACAATATTCTGAGGATACAGCCAAAATCATCGATGATGAAGTAGAGGCATTAATCACTGAAGCTGCCGAACGTGCCAGGGCAGTTATTAACGCAAACAAGGGTTATCTAGAAAAACTTAAAGACGTGTTGATCGAAAAAGAAACAGTCGAAGCAGAAGAAGTGCTGAAAATTTTTGAAGGCTCACACGTTCCCAAATCCGCTACTCTTTATTAAACTATATTTTTCAAATATTGATCTGTAAAAATGATAGTTTTAGAGTATAATATTAATCAGTGAGTCCCGTTAGAATTTATCGGGGATAAAAAATGATATATGTACAGGAAAGTATACCTAGGAATGGAATTCTAAAGGGATGAATAGATTATTTAAACGAGCTAACAAACGAATAAGTTTGGGCAATGCCGCAGCATTGCTTGTTGTGACCACCATGTTGGGGCAAGTCTTGGGGTTGCTCAGAATTAAGCTTGTCAACGCAAACTTCTCTGCAATCGGTCCCGAAAGCACCGATGCTTACTTTGCTGCGTTTAAAATTCCTGACTTGGTGTTTTTTGCCCTTGCCGCCGGTGCGCTTGGCGTGGCGTTTATGCCATTTTTGGCAGATCGCCTGGCAAAAAATGATAAAAAGGGAATTTGGGAACTAAGTAACAGCTTACTCAATCTTCTTGCCATAGTTATGGCTATAGTCGGAGTTATTATATTTGTTTTTGCCGATCAGTTAATCCACTATATTGTCGCCCCGGACTTAAGCTCAGAACAACTTCATAACGCCGCGACTATCATGCGCCTAGTCGCCTTTAATCCGCTAATATTTACAATTTCCGGAATTTTTACAAGTGTCCAGCAGGTTTTTGGCAGGTTCTTTTTCTTTGCAATTGCTCCGCTTATATATAACACTTCAATAATACTTAGCATCTTTATTTTCAAAGATAGTTTGGGTTTGGTTGGGCTTGGCGTAGGGGCGCTTGTTGGAGCTTTATTGCAACTCGTGATTGTTCTCGGTGGATTTTTCGGTCTAGGCTATTCGTTCAAAGCCAGAATTAATTTCAAAAACATGGAATTCAGACAAATACTGAGGCAATTGCCACCAAGAGCAATTGACCAAGGTGTTGACTCAATTAACAGTATAGTAGAAACGAACTTTGCTCGTAGGCTGGGTGAGGGATACTTGAGCTACTACGAAAACGCCTACGTTCTTTATATAGCACCAACATTACTGGTAGGTACGACAATAGCTACTGCTGCCTTCCCTAGGTTGAATGATCGGTTAGCACAAAATAGAAGCGATCTTTTCAGAAAAGAATTTTTGCAAGTTCTCAGAGTAATATTTTGGTTGATTATGCCTGTGGCAATAATTATGTATTTCACCAGAGGGTATCTGGCTAGATTGATTTTTTCAAGAGATTCCCCAGAGATAGCCTTGATACTTGGATTCTTTGTAGGCGCAATAATTTTTAGGACAATATATATAATTGTTTCGCGTTGGTTTTATTCCCATAAAGACACAAAAACGCCTCTGTTTGTCTCTCTTTTTGCTATTGCGATAAACATCATCCTGGCCTATTTACTATCTCGTCCTCATCCGATAGGGTACGGCGTAGAAGGTTTGGCCATGGCTCAATCTATTGTAGCTTTTGTGGAAGTTTTGATACTTATGACAGTTATGTTTATACGTGATCACAAATTATTGAACGCAGAATTTTGGGATGGAATTGTCAAGATTATAGCTGTGTCTGGATTCACGGTTATAGCTACCTACATGATGGTTTCAATATTCCCACTACTGACGACAGATACAGGATTTTTCAAACTTGGGTCTAAATTGCTGGCAATTGCGTTAGTGTCGTCCCTAGTTTATCTTTTGATGTCTGTAGCTTTGGGACTGAGTGAAGTCCAACCAATAGTCAAAAAAGTTAAAGCTATTATTCTAAAACCAATCAAAATCCAATGATAAAAACTCGAAACTTCTGTATTGTGGCACACATCGACCATGGCAAGAGTACTTTGGCAGATCGCCTACTTGAAATGACAGGTACAGTAAATAAACGTGACATGAAAGCCCAGCTTCTTGACAAGATGGATCTAGAGCGAGAGAAGGGCATTACTATCAAGCTTGCCCCCGTGAGGATGCTCTACAAACATCCTCCAAATCCGAAATCCGAAATCCGAAATCCGAAACAAATTAGAAATTCGAATAATTTAAACACGCGAGGTTTAGAATTTAGTGCTTCTGATTTAGGATTTGAGCAAATTGAGTATCAACTCAATTTGATAGATACTCCGGGCCACGTGGACTTCAGCTACGAAGTGTCGCGGAGTTTGCAGGCGTGCGAGGGGGCGCTTTTGATTGTTGATGCTTCACAAGGCGTTCAAGCTCAGACTTTGGCGAATCTTTATCTCGCCATGGAAGCAAATCTGACGATAATTCCCGTGCTTAACAAAATTGATTTGCTGGCAGCGGATATAGAAAAAGTCAGCAAAGAAGTGATCAGTCTGGTTGGTTGTACGCAGGAGGATATTCTTTTGATCTCTGCCAAAACCGGCGAGGGCGTCGACCAAGTCCTCGACCAGATTGTTGAGAAGATTGCTTCGCCAAAGGGTAATCCAAAGAGCGAGACCAGAGCTTTGATATTTGACAGTTATTACGATGATTACAGAGGTGTGATTCTCTACGTCAGGATTATTGATGGGCAAATAGCAAAAAATTCCAATATAGTGATGATGGCAACAAATGCAGAAGGTATAGCTCTAGAAGTAGGAGCATTAAGTCCCAACATGATCCAGGGTGCCACCCTGGAAACGGGTGAGATTGGCTATGTTGTGACAAACCTTAAAAGCACTCGAGAAGCTAGAGTTGGGGATACTGTTACCTTGACTGATAAACCGGCGCCCAAAGCATTGCCTGGCTACAAAGATGTCAAACCGTTTGTTTATGCAGGGTTTTTTCCGGAGAGTAACGAATACTATCAAGAGCTCAAAGACGCAGTAGAAAAACTATCGCTCAGTGATTCTGCATTGCAATTTATCCCTGAGAATTCGCCGGTGCTTGGCTTTGGGATGCGGATTGGCTTTCTTGGACTTTTGCACATGGATATTGTTCGTGAGAGATTAGAGCGCGAATATAGCCTTTCGTTAATTATTACTAACCCATCTTCTGACTATCAAGTCAGCATGGTTGGTGGCGATACCCTAGATATTAGGTCTGCCAGTGAGTTGCCAGATCAGAGCAAGATTGTAGAAATTAGAGAGCCCTGGATTAAGGGAGAAATAGTTGTGCCCAAAGATTACGTCGGTGGGGTTTTGAACTTAATAACCAGCAAGCGTGGATTTCAAAAAAACTTGAGCTTTGTAGATGAGCATCTAGCGGTGATTGATTTTGAAGCCCCACTGGCTAATCTTTTGACAGATTTTTACGATCAGCTTAAGAGTGTGACAAGTGGCTACGGATCGTTTAATTATGAACTTGATGATTATAGAGCAGAGGACTTAGTGCGAGTAGATTTTTATGTGGCTGGTGATATTGTCGGAGCATTGAGCGTGATGTGCCATCGTTCAGAGGCACAGAGTCTGGGCAGAGAAACAGTCGGGAAATTAAAAGATATTATTCCTCGACAGAATTTTAAGGTTGCATTGCAGGCAGCTATTGGCGGGAAGTTCATTGCCCGCGAAGATATCAGTGGATATCGAAAAGACGTAACCGCCAAATTATATGGTGGCGACGTTACTCGGCGTAAAAAACTTCTTGAAAAGCAAAAAAAGGGTAAAGCTCGAATGAAAAGATTTGGCAAAGTCGACATCCCAGCCGAAGCCTTCACTGTCATGCTCAAAAGAGATTAACTTACCACGTTAAATATGATAATTCGTTACTTCTCTGGGACAACAAAACTAAATGTAGAACCTTGACCCAGGTGGCTTTCTAAGTGTATTTTCGCACCTATTTTATCGCATAATTTGTTGGCTACGTACAGACCCAAACCGGTGCCGCCAGATTCTCGGATATGGTAATCTTCAGAGCGGTAAAACTTCCAAAATATTTTATTTTGATCTGTTTTGTTGATGCCAGGTCCAGTATCAGACATGGCAAAATAGACACCTTCTTTGACTCTATGGACATGCAAACTTATTGAGCCTTGTTGTGTATATTTAACGGCATTTGTTATAAAGTTTTGCAGTATTTTATCAAGATATGAATGATTAGTGCGTATCTCACCAATATCACTAGCAACATCAAGAGTGAAAATTAGCCCAACTCTTTGCGCCAAAGGAGAGAATGTCTGATATAAATCCTGCGTGAGTTGGTTAATATCAACAGGTTTGTATTCTAACTTAATAACGCTTTCGGCTTCACTTAGGGTAGAGATATTATTGATCATTCCGGCCAGGTATATCACCTGATCATGCGCACTGACTAGCCCCTTTGTTATCATTTCATCGGCTTTGTTGCGTTGGGCTATCAACATCATGTTGCTAATGGCTCCCTCGGCAATCGTAATAGGGGTGCGTAGCTCGTGGCTAACAACACTTATAAATTCATCCTTTTCATTTTCGAGGCTTTTTGCTTTTGTAATATCAGAAAAGATAAAGGAAAAACCACTGAGGCCTTTCTCAGAACGCTCAGGACTAATTTGTGCAATTTTTATTGAAAGAGCGATAACATCCCCATCTGAAAAATGATGAGAAAGATTAGTATAGGCTACATTTTTTGTATTAACCTTGCTAGCAAGTTCCATAATGCTTACATTCTCACCATGCTCGTTGACGATGTTTACAAGCTGATCAATTGAAGTTCCCTCAAGTTTTTGGTGAGTATCAAATAATCCTAAGGTTGCTGCATTATATAGTTGTATGGTGCCTGTCTGATCCACTGCTACGACGGAATCCAATACACTGTTGACAAGTCCTGCCAGACGTCTGTGTTCAAACTGTTCTACTTCCCGGCTTTTCTCCAGGCGTTTTAACCGGTCTTCGGCCAGTCTCCATGCATATATAATCACTAGGAACAAAAAACCTTCGAAAACTATACTCAATAAAGATTGTACAATTTCTTCGGGGCTAAGCCTTGGGTAGTACAGCACGAGCCACAATACTCCAGAGCAAAGAAACGCAATATATAAATATGCAGCTCGAACGTTAAAGAAAATATAGGCAGCAAAAAAAAGTGATGCCCAAGCTGGATAGATCGTGGCTGTATTTAACCCAAACACAAAAGCGCTGATTAGTGCACCGCCAATGCCAAAGCCTGTGTAGTAGAAAGCTATTTTTCGCAGAGAGAATGGGTTCCACACCACGTGCAAAATACTAATAACTGTAAAAATAAATGCAGATAAATATGCTACTGTCGGGTGGGCCGCATTACCGTTAATCTCATGGTGTGCTATGAATACCAATAATCCCGCCAAAATGATCCCAAAAGTTGCACCAATTAGCCGCAGCGCCATAACCATAGTCGGTTCTAATCGAATCGATTCATCAGAAGACAAAACCATTTTATTTACTATCCTTAATCACTAAACACAAAACTGAACTTTGATTTGTCCGATTGCCTAGATCAATACACGCGTCTAGTCTTAGCATAGTCTAACGGTTCCCGGCCATTGTTGCCCACTCATCGATTTATTATATAGCAACAAGCCCAGCAAACGCTAGTTACCAGCTTGTTGAGAGGGTTTAAAGAGAATGAAAAGAGGTCATAAATTAGCAAAAAACGAGCTATCTGATAGAATTTTTGTCTTGACTGCAGTAGAATAATGACCAATGACTGCAGTACTTGCATATATATTTTTCTTTGTGGCGGCCACTGTGTCGCCATTGCAGAGAAGGCATCAGTCCCGTCGGACAAAGACTGATCCTATAGTTCTGGCCGCTTGGACACAGGCGTTTGTTTGGGTCCTGGGGCTTAGTCTTCTTTACAAAGCAGATATTTCATTTAGCTGGAGTTGGCATTTAATTTTTTTAAACGCTGGTTTGTTTATTTGTGGTCCATTATTTTTTTATCTTTCGTATAATTCACAAAAACACGTTGATGCTACTCAATCAGTGGTCCTCAGTAACATTTATACTCCGGTTGCAATAATTCTTGCTATTTTGTTTTTGAGTGAGACTTTGACCCTGCAACAGATCATGGGCGCAATAATATTATTTATCGCTATGTTAATCATCTCGATTGAAAGGGCTACTAGTCAATCGTTTCGATTCAGCAAATATTCCATATATATGCTGTCATCTGGTGTGTTCTTGGGTATTATTTTATTTCTAGAAAAGGCAACAATGAATTTAATAGGCAACAGAGTAGGCATAGTAGTTAGTTGGACAGCTCAGACAATAGGCTTGCTGATCCTAGCCTATGCGCTTAGAGGTATCCACAAATTGCCTACAAAACGTGAGATTTTCACAAGTGGGGCACTGCGTTACGCGCAACAATTATCATACGTTACTTTACTAATCGTGGTTGGTAACTTGGCTTTGGTGGCTGCAGTTACGACTTTTAAGATTGTTTTTATATTTTTGGGTGCATTTGTTTTCCTGCACGAAAAGGAACATTTATATCGCAAATTTTTTGGAGTAGTGATAGCCATCGTTGGTTTGCTGTTAATGAAATAAATATTTAACCACATTTTTCTCACGATCGTGAAGATTTTGAGGCTAAATGTTTTTCATGATTTGGCTAGTGTATAATTAATCTATGGAAGAAGTTTTGCTCCGAAAGCTGTCTAGCTACAAAGTGCCCCAATTTGCAGTCGATCTAATTCGTAGTACAAAAATAGTTTTTCTGGTTGGTGTAGCAGGGGCTGGCAAAGACACAGTTATAAATCATTTGCTTAAAAACGCCGAGTACCACCACGTTGTCTCTCACACGACTCGTTCGCCTCGGCGCAATCACGGTGTGATGGAGCAAGAAGGTACTGATAGATATTTTGTTGATCCAAAAACCATTGAGCGCATGCTTGACAACCAAGAATTCGTAGAGGCAAAATTAGCCCATGGCAATATCTATGGTACAAGTGTAGCAGAGATCAAAAAAGCCCATGACCAGAACAAAATTGCGCTGAGCGAGATAGAAGTCCAGGGTGTGGCAGAATATAGAGCAGTTGATGACAATGTGGTCCCTATATTTCTGTTGCCACCAGATTTTGAGACTTGGCAAAAACGCCTAGCTGGTAGATACGAGGGGCAGGCAAACCCAGATGATATAAAAGAGCGGATGAAAACAGCAAAGGTTGAGCTTCAAGAAGCTCTGGAAAAACCATATTTTGAATATGTAGTAAATGCAGACATAGAAACTACTATAGAAATAGTTGATAAAATTGCTCATGGCAAGCATTCAACCAAAAAGAACGAACAAGCCAAAGAAATCGCTCGCCAACTTCTACGAAAGCTATAGATCTTCCTTATAGAACTTCAACATAAAGTTTACATATTGACAAATTATATTGCTTATGCTATGCTTTAAATCTAGCAACAAAACAAATAATAGAAAGTAGATAAATATAATGATCAAATCATTGGTGCGACCTGCGGGAGTAGGTAATGACGAGCAAATAACCTTTGAGGATGACAAAAAGATTCTGGCGACTTCATCTGAAAAACCCTCAATTGTGGATGTACTAGCAGACTTAGAAGACGAATCAAAATATTATTTAAAAGCCATGTTTGGTAAAGATTATCACAGGGAAGCGGGCGTGGAATATGTCCAAACAGAGAACGGCTCATTTTACCTCGACTAGCACTCTTGCATGTTAAGTGCCAGGATTGTATAATCTATCTATAATGATGAGTCCTCGGCAAGAACAAATTTTGAAATCAATTATAGAACAATACGCAGAGGTAGCCAGTCCAGTTGGCTCGAGTTTACTTGCTAAAGTTTTTGGGGTGAGTAGTGCAACAATTCGTGCAGAAATGGCAGATCTTGAGCGCCGTGGGTTGATCACCCAACCACATACCAGTGCTGGACGTATCCCGACAGACAAAGGATACAGATATTACGTCAACACACTCAGCGAAGAAACAAACCCAGTAGATAAAAGGACAGAAAGGGCGCTTTCTGCCAGAGTGAGCGACACCAACGCCCCTGAGCGGACTATTCGTAGTGCTGTAGATACACTTGTAGAGATGACCCATAATCTAGGCCTGGCAACTATTGGCAACCAGCTGTATATGTCAGGACTAACTAATCTTTTTGCTCAACCAGAATTTTCTAGTGGCGTACATGTTCGAGAAGTCGCTAGTTTATTGGACAATCTAGAACCGTGGTTGCATGAAGCCAAGCCAAATGAACCTCTTAGCGTTTTTATAGGTCAAGAAAATCCGATTGGTCGCAACAGTGGCTGTAGTTTGATTATCAGCAAATTCAGAAGTCCGTATAGTGATAGCAGTTACATTGGAGTCCTCGGCCCAACTCGGCAAAGCTACAAAGGCGTTATGAACTTGGTCAAAAGAACAGGCGAATCCCTAGAGGAAGCCATCTATGAGTAAAAAATTGAGAATATACTAAATGGATAAACTCAGTATTTCTGCACACGAAAGGAATGATCAGAAGAGACGAGAGGATGTTTTTGAGCGTTTGCCTCAATATACGCCATTGGTGGATCTATGGGCCAACTACCTAGAGTTTTGGGATAGAACTGGTGGCTTCGATAACGCACCCCAAGAAGAAATTGATCAAGCGAGAGAATTAATCAGAGATAAAGCAGAAGACATAATAAGAGAAACTTCTCCAAGCGATCTTGGTATAGTTGATGCACATGTTAATTTAGCACTGCATACTGCAATTGGCATAAGAAAAGAAGCTGTAATGGCAAATCCAGAGGATATAAATGAGTAAGAAAGCAAAATCCGAAGATAGGCAAATAGCAGAAGAATTAGCAAAAGAAGTCGCCCAGCTTACAGAAGCTTTGCAGAGAGAGCGTGCAGATGCCATGAATATTCGCAGACGGCATGAGGAACAAATTACCAGCCTGAGAACTAGCGTCAAATCCAGTGTAGTGAGGGAGCTGTTGCCAGCCATTGATAATCTAGAGAGGGCACTCAAACATGTGCCAAAAGATATAGCCAAACACGATTACGTCAAAGGAGTCAGCGGAGTAGTCAAGCAATTTGAGAAGGTTTTGGCAGATATTGGTGTAGAGCGGATTAAAACTGTCGGTGAACATTTTGACCCGGAGTTTCATGAGGCAGTAGCAATGGATGGGGGGGATGGTCACCACGAAATTATCAGCGAAGAATTACAACCAGGCTACATGCTTGGTGGGGAGGTCATCCGCCACGCCATGGTAAAGGTTAAAAAATAGTGGCAGAAATTTTGCATGCTCTTAGCTCAAACGGGTCGTGGGCCTATCAACCAATGAGAGAGCTTGGTTCAGAGAGTCAGCGCGAAGTGCGTGAACTAGTTGGCAGCCATTTGATCGCAACAATAGACGACGGTAAAGAAGTGAAGCCTGGGGCATTTTTGGTGGAACTTGAGAGCGGGAAACAGGTTGCATTTGAATATAATGTAGCGATTCCTAGAGAAAAGATCAAAGCAGGTACAGAAGTAAAGTCTTTGACTGATTAGCACCCTTGACTCATGCCAAGAATACTAACAGATCTGCCTGCTAGCACCAGATTCATAGCGAATAATACTGACTAATTTTCTTTGATTCAGCGTACTGTACCTACGGGTACAGCCTGCTCAGATTCTCAAAAATTAGCGTATTCTTCATCATGACTCAGGCACTAACAAACAAATCCGTTAGCACTCTTGACGGGGTATCAAGGGCGCCAGGCAGATCATTGCTAAACTAGTCTATATCATCATATCTCGACGCTTTTCTCTCCAGTCCAGCAAGTAGTAGCTACGGCTACAACTTGCTCAGGGCTTCAAGAAAATCACCAAGCTATAATAATCTAGACAAATTTATCAATAAAATGACTGGCACTCTTGACACCCGAGTGCCAATTTATTATACTGGCAGTATAAGCATGAGAGTGCTAGAATATTAGAAGATAATTAACAATTTGTTAGCTACATTTGCTTGCGTTTGATGATAATACAAGGAAGAAACGAGTAGCTCCAACGAAACGTATAGATAATACGTAGAGTGAGCAACGCAGTTTCTGAAGAAGTATTATTGTTAAAAACAAATTGCAGAGTTTTGGCTCTGCCAAAAGCAGGCAATATGTGGCGCAAGTAAATGGAGGAACAAATGGGAAAGATAATAGGAATTGACTTAGGAACAACCAACAGCGCCATGGCTGTCATGCAGTCTGGCAAGCCTGAGATTATTGCTAACAGCGAGGGTAATCGGACTACACCGAGTGTTGTGGCTATCAACAAAAACGGCGAGAGACTTGTCGGACAGGTGGCAAATCGTCAACGCGTAACTAACGCAACCAACACGATCTTTGGCGTCAAGAGACTTATTGGTCGCAAGTTCAGCGATAAAGAAGTCCAAAAAGACATCAAATTGATGCCATTTAAGATTGAAAAGAAAGGTACTGGTGTCCAGGTAGAAATGTCTGGTAAGGGCTACAGCCCAGAAGAAGTCAGTGCTATGATCCTGAGCAAGCTAAAGGCCGACGCAGAGGCGTTTCTTGGTGAGCCAGTAACAGAGGCGGTTATTACCGTTCCTGCATACTTTGATGACTCACAAAGACAAGCAACCAAAGACGCGGGTAAAATCGCCGGACTAGAAGTCAAAAGAATCATCAACGAGCCAACCGCAGCTGCTCTAGCTTACGGATTAGACAAAGGCAAGGAAGAAAAGATCGCTGTGTTCGACCTTGGTGGCGGAACATTCGACGTATCAATCTTGCAACTTGGTGACGGCGTATTTGAAGTGCTAAGCACCAACGGCGATACACACCTTGGCGGTGAAGACTTTGACCTGAGAATAGTCAACCACTTTGTGGACGAGTTCAAAAAAGAGTCAGGCATAGATGTAAAAGACGATAAAGCAGCCATGCAACGGCTCAAAGAAGAGGCAGAAAAGGCGAAGAAAGAGCTATCCAGCACCGAAGTTGCAGATATTAACTTGCCATTTTTGACAGCCAATGCAGATGGTCCAAAGCACTTTGAGTACAAACTAACCAGGGCAAAATTGATTGATCTTGTGGGCGAGCTGATCGAAAAAACTGCTACCCCATGCGAAAAGGCGCTTAAAGACGCCAAGTTAAAAGCCAGCGACATTAATGAAGTGATTTTGGTCGGTGGTATGACCCGTATGCCAGCCGTGATTGAAAAGGTCAAAAAAATCTTTGGGAAAGATCCAAAACAAGGTGTAAATCCAGACGAGGTCGTAGCTGTTGGTGCAGCTATCCAAGGTGGCGTACTTGCTGGCGATGTCAAAGACGTGTTGCTACTGGACGTGACCCCGCTAAGTCTTGGTATTGAGACACTTGGTGGTGTTGCAACCAAACTGATAGAGAGAAACACAACTATCCCAACTAGCAAAAGCGAGGTATTTTCTACCGCTGCTGACAACCAGCCCCAGGTAGAGATCCACGTTGTTCAGGGAGAGCGTGGTATGGTCGCCGACAACAAATCCTTGGGGCGATTCGTGCTCGATGGAATCCCGCCAGCACCACGTGGTGTGCCACAAATCGAGGTGGTATTTAACCTAGATGCCAATGGAATTCTCAACGTATCTGCCAAGGACAAAGGGTCAGGCAAAGAACAGAGTATTACCATTCAAAACAGTGGTAATTTGTCCAAAGAAGATGTTGAGAAAGCCGCCAAAGAGGCAGAAACTCACGCAGATGAGGACAAAGCAAAACGCGAAGTTATAGAGATTCGCAATACTCTAGAAAATGCAGTCTACCAAGCAGAAAAATTGAAAAATGATAATAAAGACAAGATTTCTGAGGAAGACGTCAAAGTAATTGACGAGGCAGTAGAAAATGCCAAAAAGGTCCAGTCTGATGAAAAAGCAGACAAAGAAGCACTGGAAACAGCAGCCAAAGAACTAAGCGAAAAAATCATGCCAATCGGTGCCAAGATGTATGAGTCTGCTAAAGAAAGCGATGTAGATAACCCTTCGACAGGCTCAGGGTCCTCGGATAAATCCTCGGGGGACGAACCAATAGAAGGCGAAGTAGTAGAAGACGACTCTTCGACTAGCTCAGAGCAAGACAAAAAGGAAAAGTAAGAAAATGTACAAGCCTTACCTTGTACCTATATCAGTAAAGTGCATTGTCTTTGAAGACAACAGAGTATGGCTTCGCAGGAATGAAAGAAATGAGTGGGAGTTACCAGGAGGTAAGCTTGACGAGGGTGAACAGCCGAAAGAAACTGCTCAAAGAGAAGCACTGGAAGAAATTGGAGTCGAAGTTGCTACGAAAAACATCATAGGAGCGAAACTTTATACAATTAGTAAATCAAGTGACGAGGATAGGGGTGTTTTTGTCATGGCTTACCACTGTAAATTTATTAGGCGTGTTGGTGAAGTTGAGCATATTGGTGAGGCAGGACCTGCAGAGTTTCAGGCATTTAGCATTGATGAAATTGACGAGCTAAACATGCCAGACTTCTATAAAGAATGGATTATAAATGCGAGGTGAATATTGCCAATTATGGCTAACATGTACTGATCAGAAAGAGGCGGATAAGATAGCTAAGGCACTTTTGGAAAAGCGGTTGATTGCTTGTGCTAAGCAAGTTGCTATAACTTCCGATTTTATTTGGGAGGGCAAGATTGAGCGGAATAACGAAATCTTACTAATTATGGAATCTAGAGAAGATTTGTTTGACGAGATCGAAGCAGAAGTTGCTAAACTTCACAGCTACGATAGCTTTGTTCTAACCGCCACACCAATAACAAAAGTTTCCAAAAAAGCCCAAAAATGGCTGGATAAAGAATTAAATTAAATATTAAAACGAGGGTATAATAAACAGATGGCAGATCATATTCTACATACGAGAATTTCAAGAAAAGACAGAAAACTAGTCGATAAAGTGATGATGTTCGCTTGTGTAGTAGCGCCACTGTTTGTGTTGCCCCAACTTTTTCAAATCTTTAGCAACCATGATGCGACGAATGTATCGATCACCACCTGGGTTAGCTTTGCGCTTTTTGCCTTTATCTATCTTCTTTATGGGATCGTGCACAGACTTAAGCCACTGATTATCACAAATATATTGTGGCTTATTGTCGAGTTAGCAGCAGTAGCCGGAATATTGATTTATGGATAGCAACGAGCGTGAGGCAACCATGACAAAAACCATAAATTTTGCTAATATAATACACACAGCACCTCGTCTTGAATCTTTAGATTCATTGCGAGGCTTTTTATTGACAAAAGGCAATATTTTTGCTAATATTTATGTACAGCACCCCGTGTTGGCGAGAGCCTCAGCGGGGCTTTTTATTGAGGAGTATAAGCTATGAAAGTGATTATTGACGGAGAAAATCTACGACACCAGATCGCTGATGTGCTGGTAAAAAACAATAAGATTTTACCAAAAGACAAAAACAAGTATTTCAAGTTTGATTTGAGGGATTTCCTAGAAGATATTTTGTCAGAGCCTGAACTAGACATTAACTATTACGCTACAAAAGTGAAACAGCCGAAACATAAAATTCCAAAGAAATTAGTAGATAGGATACAGATGATATCTCAATCGAACAGGCAATGGATAGCAAAGATTACAAATGACAAGATATGGGTAATAAAAGCAGGATATTTGCGTGTTAGAGAATCCAGCTCTTGTACGCACTGTGGCAAAAAGACTCTTGTACTGCAAGAAAAGGGTGTTGACGTTCGAGTAGCGACAGACATAGTTCTTGAGTCTCAAGGGAACCCAGGCACTTCACTCGCTGTGGCTTGCTCGGATAGTGACATTGTGCCGGCTCTGCAGGCTGCTAATTCGCTTGGTGGCAAGATTATTTATATTTGCTACAGTGGTCGACTTAATCGTTCGATAGCAGCTATTGCTGATAAGGTCGTAACTTATGATGATCCATCAGTGCTTAGATTTTTTGAGGCAACAAAATGAGTAAGAGAGATTATTACGAGGTACTGGGAGTAGGCAAAGACGCTAGTGCGGACGAAATTAAAAAGGCTTTTCGCAAGCTTGCAGTAGAACACCACCCAGATCAAGGCGGTGATGAGACCAAATTCAAGGAAGCCAACGAAGCCTATGAAGTTCTAAAAGATCAGGCAAAACGACAGCGATATGACCAATTTGGTCACGCAGGTGTTGGCACTAGTGCGTCGAGCGACGGTGGGAACCCATTTGCCGGATTTGGTGGCGGACAAGGCCAGGAAATGCACTTTGACTTTGGAGATTTGGGGCTCGGCGACATATTCAGCAGTTTTTTTGGTGGTGGCACAGGTGGTGGTCAAAGAGGTGGTCCAAAACGTGGTCATGATGTAGAGACTGCCATAGAGCTGACCTTTGAAGAGGCAATTTTTGGAGTAGAAAAAGAACTACGGATCCGAATGCACGACAACTGTGAGCACTGTAAGGGCACGCGAGCAGAACCAGGACACGAGCTCAAAACATGCGAAGTCTGCAAAGGTGCGGGACAGGTGACACAGGGGATTCGGACTCCGTTTGGTGTAATTAATCAAGCAGCTATCTGTAAGAACTGTCAGGGATCAGGCAAAGTACCAGAAAAACTCTGCACAGTTTGTGGTGGCAAAGGCGTCAAAGATACACGGCAAACTATTAATCTCAAAATCCCCGCCGGAATTGACGATGGTGCAACGATTCGTTTGCACGAACGCGGTGAGGCTGTGGCAGGGGGCAGTAAGGGTGATTTGTACGTCCACATGAGGGTCAGGCCACACAAGAAGTTCACCAGAGAAGGTACTTTAATACTCAGCGAAGAAAAAATCAGCATGGTTGACGCTGCTCTGGGCACAGAAATATCAGTAGAAACGGTTGACGGTCCAGTCAAAATGAAAGTACCCTCAGGCACGCAGAGTGGCGCAGATTTTAAGTTGTCAGGACACGGAGTGCCACATGTAAAAAGTGGATCTCGGGGTGCTCACATTGTGACAATAACAGTAGAGACTCCGACAAGACTCAGCAAGAAACAAAAGGATCTGCTAGAAGAGTTCAATGATACAAAAGGTGGCGGGATCTTTGGCCTCTAGAAATATTAGTGACAATTAGTGTAAAATACTTGCAATGATACAAAAGCATAACAAGAATCAGTCCGGATTTGTCTTAATGGCAATAGTCTTGATCGTGATCTTCATAGTAGTTCTAGGACTGGCCCTCATAAGAGTTAAATCGCAAAACTAAACATGTCCTTAAAAACTAGATTGAATGGCAACTTGAAAATCATTTTTTTGATAATTGCTATCTTGCTGATATTTTTTTCTCTCAGAGCAGATGTAACCACTGCTAGGCTAGGAAAACAAGATTTTCGGCTAGAAAAAGCAAACACACAGCAAAAAGAAGAAGCTGGCTTATCTGGCAGACAATCACTGGGCAAATACCATGGCATGATTTTTCAAAATAACGGAGATAGTGACATGTGTATGTGGATGAAAGACATGCGATTTGATTTGGCGATGATTTGGGTGGATGGTAGTGACAAAGTTACCTATATTGAGCCGCATTTGACGTCTGCATCTTATCCGAAAACGTTTTGTCACCCTGGGGACCAAGTTATAGAGGTCAATCCTACGGACCAAGAAGCTAGTGGACTAAAGGTCGGCGACCAGTTATTATTATAAAGTGATAAGCGTTAACGATTTACCCCTAATTGCCGCAGGACTAACTGTAGCGATTTACGCAGTTGGCGTGGCGCTACGAGTGCCGGCCGCGTTAATAATTATTGGGGCGCTGATTGGTGATTTTATGGCCAACCAGTTAAGCTATTGGGCGCCAAGCATTTCGTTTATGAATCAGAGCGTAGGTAGCTTGCTTTTATTTGTTGCCCCGATAGTATTTATCGCAGTTATTGGGCGAAAAAGACAAGTCAAACCAGCACTATTTGACCATGTGCTACGGATAGTGGGGACTTTTTCGGTGGTTGTGCTGGTTAGCAAATATAACTATGCTTTGTCTAGTGATTTGTCTGGTAGTATCTTGGGAAATTGGAGTAACTCGGTAGATATTTATGTTAGTGGGTGCGTGCTATTTTCTATCTTTTTGATTATTTCTAGCATTCACAAGGTTAAACGCAGCCACCACAAATAGCAGTTTTTACTGATATAAATTCAGCTTAGACTAAAATAGAGCGTTACACGCAAGGAAACCTTCAGTTTCTTTGGTTGCTCTACGCTTATACTCTATTTTAGTCTAAGCTGAATTTATCTAACAATGTTAGGTGAATGTGTCTGTAATCTGTTAATTGATTGACTTTTTGCCAAAAATCTGCATAATTATAAGAGTAATTCCGCATTTTGCAATAGATTGTGGGCCTATAGCTCAGTTGGTAGAGCAGCGGCCTTTTAAGCCGCGTGTCGTGGGTTCAAGTCCCACTGGGCCCTCCAGTTCTGAAATATAAAAGGCTTCCCCGAGAAGTCTTTTTGTTTGGTATACTCAATTTATGGCGAAAATTGCGATTGTTGATGAGAATGATAACGTTATTGGCTCTGAGGAGTGGGATGTTGTTCGAGCAAAAGGTTTGCGCCACCGCATAGTCAGAATATTTGTTATAAATAGTGATGGCAAAATACTACTTCACAAAAGAAATGAAAGTTTGAAAGATAATCCAGGGAAATGGGACCAGTCTGCGGGCGGACATGTTGATGAGGGCGAAGACTATGTTACTGCTGCAAAACGTGAAACACATGAAGAGCTGGGGATAGAAATTGATAAATTTACCAAAATAGGTAAATTCTATATTGAGAGAGAAGCCCCTGGTGGGATTGCACGTAGATTCCACACAGTTTTTACATGCAAATGGGACGGCGATATAAATTTTGCCAAATCAGAGATTGCAGAAATAGGTTGGTTTTCTGTCGACGAGATTGACTTATGGTTCAAAAAATCGCCAGACAGATTCACAATAAATTTTGCCAAGGCATTTGCCCTACTCAAACAGTCTCTCTCAAGCGAAGCAGATTATAGGCAGTGATGGCGGAGGCGAGTTGGTGGAGACGGACCTCGGGGTTCGACTTATTCGGCGGTTCTATTGCTCGGGCTAGCCAATATCCAATAAGTGTGTACGCATGTTTTGGATTAAAATACTCATCCAAATACTGTGAAATATCGATTTCACTCTTTGTCAGGTCAATCAAGAACATCGTACTATCAGAATTTGGAAGTCCTATTCCGGCCCAGCTCCAATCAACTATTCTAACTCCAAGAAAAGGGTGCCAAGCGATGTTATGTTGACGAGCGTCATGATGGCAAAAAGCAGTCAACTCAGTAGCGTCAATTGGTTTGAACTTGGCCATAAGATTATCCAGGTTGTTAAGTAGTTCCTGCCCCGATGCAATAGTCATAGGATAAAGATTTGTCTTGTGTTGTTTCAATTTATCAGCAACTTGGGGCTTAAGCCCAGGTGTTTTGATCAGTTTTTGCCAACCTTTGCGCTCAAGAGTTTGTTGGCTAGGTGCGACTACTGATTCATCCAGATTGACACTAACCGATTCCTTTTGGAAAAGAGCATTTAGTATTTCTTTGATGTATTTTGGTCGCAACTCTTCGTCTTCCGGAGCTTCCCAAAACCAGCCGAGCTCTTCAGTGTATGCGGGTAGCACTAAAGATCCATCAATTAATTCCGCGTGTTCAGGCACAGTGTCAATAGTCGATAATTGGTTGATCACTGTATTCTCTTTTTGAAGATAAGCTACTGCATGTGCCGATTGAGTTGGGTTTAAGTTAGCATCTTCCACAAATTTCTTGACAAAAATACGTTCGCTATCATTAGTGTAGATTGCTTTTTCATAGGACATGTGGCCTTTATTAACAGGTGTTTTTTGAGTAAGCTCACTATCTAGTCCAAGACTGTCAAAATAGGCAAGTATTTCATCCATGTATCTTAGTATATAATGTTAGCAAGAATGAAAAAGCTTAAGCATTATTTTGCTATGCGTTTTAATTGGACGACAGGGTTAACTTGTTTTTGTTTTGCGGTAGTTGCAGGAGTGTACTCAGCGAGATTCTACCGAAGTATTCAGCTTGAAATAGTTCTAATATTAGGATTACTTAGCATGTTAACTACCCGGCGTAGACAAATCATTTGGACAACTTTAATGATCTTGTTTGGACTGAGTCTGGGGCTATGGCGGGGTGGGCAATTTCAGCAAAGCTTTGCTGGCTATGAGCAAATTTACGGTAAAAAAGTTATTATCACAGCACAAGCAAAAAGTGACGGAGTTTACGATGATAAACAACAGCTAGAATTTGATATTGGGGATATAGTAGTCGCCGAGGAAGATCTGAGCTTGCCGGGCAAAATGACAGTGTCAGGATTCGGTGCACCGGCGGTTACAAGAGGCGATATTGTGCAGGTAGAGGGCAAAGTCTACAAAACTTTGGGCGGGAAGGTAGGCAGGGTTAGCTTTGCACAAATAGAGGTACTAAATCATACAAATTCAATCGTCGAGCAAGTTCGCCAGAGGTTTGTGGCTGGGATGTACAATGCTTTGCCAGAACCAGCGGCATCTTTTGGTTTGGGGCTTTTGATCGGACAGCGTAGCACCTTGCCAAAAGATGTCGACCAAGATCTGCGGAATGTAGGCCTGGTTCATATTGTGGCGGTATCTGGATACAACTTAACAATCTTAGTATTGTTTTCTAGGCGACTGCTAGAGAAACATTCTAAATACCAAGCTACACTTTTGTCAGGCCTTTTGATAGTTGGATTTTTGCTAATAACTGGGTTCAGTGCCTCAATAGTTAGAGCAGCGATTGTTAGTGTGCTGTCTCTGTGGGCTTGGTATTGTGGCAGAAACATAAAACCACTTCTGTTGATTGGTCTTGCAGCCACAATGACGGGGTTGGGTAGTCCGCTATATATCTGGTTTGACATTGGCTGGTATCTGTCATTTTTGGCCTTTTTTGGAATTTTGGTTTTGTCGCCTCTGCTGATCAAAAGATATTCAAAAAGCAGTAAATTGTTGGAGTACAAACAACTAGTTAGTGATACGTTTTCTGCGCAAGTTATGACGGTACCGATAATAATGTTTATCTTTGCCAAAATTTCGGTGGTTGGATTTTTGGTCAATCTGGTTGTGGTGCCATTAGTTCCTTTTGCGATGTTGTTCAGTTTTATAGCGGGGCTGGCAGGGACGATTGTGCCCACAGTTTCTGGGTTGTTGGCATTGCCAGCAAAGATACTGTTGGTGGCAATTCTTGATTTGGCACAACTTTTTGCACAAATTCCCCATGCACTAACGATAGCTAAAATAAATATCACAGGAATGATAATTTGTTACGCCGTAGTAGTCGCGTTCTGTATAATTTTGCATCAAAAGACCAAAGGCCTTCGTGATATAATTGACGAGGAAAAAGATTTGTTCTAAAAGCGGGAGAAGTTATGTCTGGACACAGTAAATGGGCAAAAATTCATAGAGGTAAGGCTGTTGAAGACGCCAAAAGAGGTGCAATTTTTACAAAATTGGGCAATAATATTGCGATTGCCGCGCGAGCAGGTGCAGACCCAGACACAAACTTTTCACTAAGGTTGGCAATAGATAAAGCCAAAGCTGCCAACATGCCAGGGAGTAATATCCAAAAAGCAATTGACCGAGGATCAGGGAAGTTGGGCGGTGAGCAGATTCAAGAGGTTATGTATGAAGGCTATGGACCAGGTGGTACTGGGATTTTGGTTGAATGCGCCACAGACAACATCAACAGGACATACCCAGATGTAAAAGTAGCTTTTACTAAACATGGTGGCAATATGGCAGAAAAGGGCTCTGTTGCCTTTCTTTTTGATCACAAGGGCATGATAGTGGTCAAAGAAACAGGAGAGGATTTGCTACTCGAAGCAATAGACGCAGGAGCAGAGGATGTGGTAGAGGAGGACGGCGAGACTATAATCTATACTGAGCCCAAAAAATTAGCCGAAGTCAGAAATGCACTAAAAGAAAACCACAATATTACAGAAGCAGAGTTAACGTACGTACCCAAAAATATTATTACTATCAGCGACGAAGCAACAATTGGCAAGATTACTCGCCTGATGGACAAAATAGAAGAAAACGACGATGTAGTAAAAACCCACGTAAACTTCGACGTTGAGGTTTGAGGGTGAGGATTTTGGGGATTGATCCAGGGACAGGACGGCTTGGGTTTGGCATTATTGACTATAGGGCAGATGGGCGGTTAGAGCTAGTTGACGGTGGAGTGATTACTACACCAGCCAATTCGGACGAAGCAAGTCGATTACTAACTATTAATAACGAACTAGAAGAGATTATTAGAACTCACAAACCGCACGTTATGGCCGTTGAGAAATTATTCTTTATGCGGAATGTAACGACAGCTATGAGCGTATCACAAGCCAGAGGAGTGGTTCTGCTACTGGGCAAACAAAACGGTCTAGACATTTTTGAATATACGCCACTCCAGATAAAACAAGCTGTTACAGGTTATGGTAAAGCAGATAAAAACCAAGTACAGGAAATGGTCAAAGTTATTCTAAAGCTCAAATCTATACCTAAGCCAGATGACTGCGCCGATGCGCTAGCTTGTGCAATAGCGCATAGCATGACAACAAGATTCGCCTAAGTTCATAATACTAAAACAAAATCACCTCAGAATATGCGTCAGGGTCGCACCCTGACGCAGTTTTAGATGACTACTGTTGGGCTAGCTCCCATTTTAGCTCATCAATAATTTGTTTTTGTTCTTCGTAATCATGTAAAAATTTTACATAATCTTGTTTTCCTTCAAATAAAGTCATAATTCTTTGAGGATTTATCCAATCTGCCTCCCTCTTATTTAGGTAGAAATCAAGGCTTGATTTGTCTGTATTGACCCAGTTATTTGGGTTTAGGTGAATATATCTAGAAATATGAGTTAAGTAATTGTCTGCGTCAATCAGACTGGCAAGATATCTACTTTGAAACAGCGGACCAGCACGCTTGTGCGTCTTGTTAAAATACATACTGTAACTTATCATTAATGATTTCATAAGGTCCGTCATGGCCTTCTCATCATGTTGGTAAACTAAAATATGGATATGGTTTGGCATGAGTGCGTAGGCAAGAAGTTCAATCCTATTATGATAATTAGGGTAGCCATGTCTTGTTGGGCTTATTATTTCTTCTGTTGATAAATATCGTTTAAATAAGCTAATATACATTCGATAATCCTCATCGTCAGCAAAAATGTTTTGCTTAGCTACACCTCTGGAGTAAATGTGATAGTAGCGTTTAGGCAGATAAGTTTTTATTACATTGCGAACAGGCATACATACATTATGCGTCAGGGTCGTACCCTGACGCAAGGGGTTTGTGAGATAATAAAGATAATGATCGCTTATTTAGAGGGAATAATAAAAAGCAATAACTCCAGCAATGTAATTCTGGATGTGAACGGAGTTGGATACGGGATATTCGTATCAACTGAAGATAGGTCAAAGCTAAAGAGTGACACTAACCACAAATTCTACATCTACGAGCATATCAGAGAGCAGAGTCATGATTTATTCGGTTTTACAGTAGAGGGAGATAAGGAATTCTTTGAAAAGTTATTAGGAGTGAATGGTGTAGGGCCCAAGATGGCACTTAACATGTTAAGTATTGGCTCTACAAGCGAACTGCGATCTGCAATAGCAAGTGGGGATGTGAAATTTATTCAACAAGCCTCAGGGGTAGGCAAAAAACTAGCCGAGAGAATTATCATTGAGCTAAAAGACAAAGTTGGGCTGGCCAGTGATGTTACTGCAGGGGACATGTTAAGCGGTGATCATGCCTCTATCAAAGACGACGCTACGTCGGGACTTATTGCTCTTGGTTACTCAGATTATGATGCCAGGAGCGCTCTTGCAAAAGTTAGCAAAGATCTCTCAACTGAAGAAAGAATCAAACAAGCACTGAAAGGAAACCTGAAATGATTGTTATTACAGGTGCGAGTGAAGGACTGGGGCTTGAGGTAGCCAAACTATATAAAAATGATGACAAAAAAATTGTTAATATCTCTTTGACAGACTCTATTGCTGCTGATATAAATATGATTTATGATTTGTCGGAAGGCAAACAGATTGAAATGGCAGCGAAAGATGTAATTGCTCTTAATGAACCACTCGACGTTCTAATAAATTGCGCAGGAGTCTGGACAAACGAACCAATTGGCAAGATTACCGAAAAAGAAATTAAACAAACCATGGTCTCAAATGTAAAATCAACGATACTACTAACCTCAAATCTAATTGCCAAAATCAAAAAAGACGGTAGTGACGTTGCCAACATATCATCAATAGCGGGGACAAAAAACTACACTAATGAGTGCGTTGTTTACTCTGCTTCTAAATGGGCAGTCAGAGGATTTAGCGCAAATTTGCAACGTGAACTGAAAGATACCAAATGCCGAGTGATCAGTTTTTGCCCTGATGGATTTCACAGCAAGCTCATGGAAAAAGTTACCGGAAAAAGCAGTAAAGAGCGCAAAGATTTGATGAATGTTAGTGACGTGGCCTTACTACTGAAACAAATTCTGGATTTGCCAAAAAACATGGAAGTATCAGAAGTGGTGATCACTAAAAAGGGTGCAAAATAACATGGCGATAGAGAGAATTACCCAACCAGAGCCGGATGAAATTGAGCTAAAGGAAGAGGTTACTCTCCGGCCGAAGGATTTCAAAAGTTATGTTGGACAGGAACGCCTAAAGAAAAACGTCAAGCTAGCTATCGATGCCGCCAAAAAACGAGGTGAACCGATTGACCATGTTTTGCTATATGGTCCACCAGGACTTGGCAAGACAACCATGGCGCATGTTATAGCCAATGAGATGGGAGCAGCACTGCGCGTGACTTCCGGTCCTGCCATTGAGAGAGCAGGTGACCTGGCCAGCATGTTGACCAATCTTCAAGATGGAGACATTTTGTTTATTGATGAGATTCACCGGCTTAATCGCTCAATAGAAGAGATACTGTATTCTGCAATGGAGGATTTTAAACTTGATATTATGATCGGCAAAGGACCAAGCGCCAAGAGTCTGCGACTCGATTTGCCAAGCTTTACCATAATTGGCGCGACAACAAGAACGGGGTCTTTGGCGGCGCCACTGCGAGATAGATTTGGTATTCAGCATCGCCTGGAATTTTATAACGAGGACGAAGTAAAGCAGATTATTAAAAGAACAGCTAAAATATTGGGGGTAGATATAGATACAGCAGCAGCTGAGCATCTTGCTAAAAGATCACGATTAACTCCTAGAATTGCCAACAGACTGCTGAAGAGAGTTCGTGATTACGCAGATGTGAACGGAGACGGAATTATCGACGCATCTATCAGTCAAAAAGCGATGGGGCTACTTGAAATTGATGAGCTTGGGCTTGACCCGGCCGACAGAAAGATACTAGAGACTATGATCGATAATTACCAAAATCGTCCAGTAGGGCTTGATACAATTGCTGCACTAACGGGAGATGAAAAGGTGACTATAGAAGATTTCTTTGAGCCATATCTTATGCAAATAGGGTTACTAGAGAGAACGCCAAGAGGACGAAAGGCTACGCCAAAGGCCTACAAACATCTTAAAAAAGACTTTCCAAAAGGAGCGAAAGGTAATCCGGAGCAAGAAAAACTGCTATAATCAAAATTATGCATCAAGACAATTACCAAGGACCAAGTTCTGAGACCAAAGACATTAATATCAGCGATATAAGCAGTGGGGAGCAGAAACTAGCAGAGATTAGGCGTCATCCTTTTGGGATAATTATTATTTATGTTCAAGCGTTGCTAGCTTTGTTGCTGTCAACATTGTTGGTTGTTTTTTTACTGCCAGGTGTTATTAAAACTTTGGGAGTCTCAGCTACGACAACGACAGCAATTGTCGGACTTCTCGGGCTGATTGTCTTAATTTTAGTCATTATATTTCTGTTGCTTGCGACTTGGATTTATCACAGAAGTCTCTTAGTCGTAACCACCAGAAATGTCACTCTAACCAACCAAATCGGACTGTTTAACCGTAAAATCTCAGAAATTGCTATGACAAATATTGAAGATGTTACTAGCCAAAAAGAGGGAATATTTCCGACTTTATTTAATTTTGGGGTTCTCAAAGTAGAAACGGCAGGTGAGCAGTTTAATTTTCATTATACTTACTGTGTTAATCCTGATGTTTCAGCAAAAATCATCCTCGATGCTCGGGAAGCTTTTATTATGGGACACAAACCCGAATAGAAAAGCAATTTATTGATCAGAAAATGGGTTGTTTCTTGCATCCTTGAAGAGTGCTTGAACAGGGACGCTTTCATCTTGAAGTTTTTGAATCTTTTCAAGTGAGTCTTGATCAATTGTTGGGCCTTTTGTCTCTGCTAGCTTCTGGGTCAGTTGCTCATTGGTTGGTGATTGAGAAGAGAGTTGGTTAATTCGAAAAATTATTGATGAGTAAAGCAATATTATAAATACCATAAAGATCATTTTGTAATATTTGATTAAGGCTTCACGGGTTTTATCTATGTAGAGAGAATAGTTGATGTTTTTCATTTTTTTGCCTCTGGTTTTACGTAAACTCTTAGGGTTATATTGTAGGTCAGTTTGTCTCCGCGTTTGCGGTCAGGCGTCAAGGAAATATTGGTAATATGAGCCGTTCTTCTGTTAGACTCTAGCCCATTCATAAATTTAGTTATATTATCAAAAGATACAAGACTATTCGAGTCGTTAGCTAGAACAATTTCCATAGTATAGACACCGCTAATGCCGTCAACCGGCTTCACCTGAGTGATTGGTGGGGTTGTTTGTTTTGGAGCGGTTGTGGCAGATTTGTCCTCTGTTTTAGGTACGGGGACAGCTTTTTGGCCTAGAGTAGAAGTGCTAAATGTTATTGTTTTTACTGGGACTCCGTTGTTCTCAGCAATCTTGTATATTTCTCTAAGTGTTTTTGCTTGGTCTTTATCTTGAGGAACGATACTTTTGGTCATTTCGTTAAGAGAGGAGTATTTAGCGATGTCTTTTTTGGCTTGTTTAAAGGCAGCTTCTTGAGCTTCCAAGCTGGCAGATTCGACTTTGGTCTGAATAAGTATTTCTGATTGCTTTTGGAGCAAGACGTCGCCACCTACTGCTACGCCTATTATAGCAAGCACGGTGAGACCAGTAAGAAACACCAAAACAAAAAACAATCTTTTAGCTGTCATGGTGTTTTTTCTCCTGCCTTTGTCGCTTTTGGTGCGTATTTAGGGTCAATAAATAAGTATGGATTATTTTGCTTTTTAAAGGTTGCTTTGATAGTGACACTACAAGGATATTGCACGTCGTCGCCAGATTTACAGCCGATATTATCTATGTCTGCTTTTTCAAAAATACCGTTATTTTTATCCTCTAGATTGAGTTGAAGTTGTGTAGCAGACTGAACATCAAGTGTGGATGCCTTTAGGGTAATCCCACCCTCAATGTTTTCAATATTGAGGCCATCAAGAGCTGCACCGGCTGGCATAACCGAACCAATTTGTTTGATAAGTTTAGAGAATAAGACTTCTTTAGACAAGACCTGAAGAGTTAATCTTATGTTGTCAGATATGACAGAAAGTTCCTTATTTACGCCCTCTATATTTCTCTCTTTGAGTGTTGCAAGTTTTACGGTGTTTTCTTTTGTTTGGCCTTGCGTGAGGTAACGAGTGTAAAGTAACCCGCTAATAACTATTAGAGCTACTCCAAGACCTGAGATAATTAGTACAACAAGCCATCGTAGCAGGACGGTATTTTTACGTGCATAAAAAATACTATCTCTGTAATCTGTGGGTAGGAGGTTAATCACGAGAATATCTCCTTTGAGTCAATTAAGGCTAATCCCGCAACAGTTACATACATAGATCTTTCCATTTGAGTAGGATGCTGCAATTTGTTAAGATCAATATTTTGCCAAGGGTCACACGTACGGACAGGCAGTCTTAGAGAATTTATTATGTATTCACTGAGCCCTTGCATATTTGCTCCGCCACCCATAGTGACTATTTGACCAATTTTAGACTTTTTGTCACCTCTGTCTTCGTAGTAGCGAATCATTCTTTTAATTTCTTTAACCAACTGCTCAAGTTCAGGTTCCATTGCTTTTAATACTTGGCTTTGTTTTTTACTCTTACTCAAGCCGTATTTGGTCTTGATGATGTGGGCTTCTTCTTGGCTAACAGATAAACTGGACGTTAGTCTATCTGTAAACATCTCACCGCCGGTGGGTATGGTGTTGGTAACAATCATGGTTTTGTCATGTATTGTTATGTCTGAGGAGTATGAACCAATATCTATCAGTACAGAGGGCACAGCATTATGTTGGTCTTGTTTCTCGAATAAGCGGGCCACCGCTCCAATATTTGTTTCAAATGCTATTGGTTCAAGCCCTAACATACGGGCGAGTGCCATATACGAATCAACAATTTTGCGAGGTGACGCCACAACAAGAACCTCAATGTCGTCTTTTCTTGTTTCTATCACCGAATAATCAAAATAAAGATCTGCGAATGCCATCGGGATATACTGTTCTGACTCCATTGCCACAGCTTCACTAAGTTGACTAGGCTTTATCTTTGGCAAAGTCAGCACCTTGCTAAAGGTGTGGTTAGATGGAACCGTCATAGCGACCCTGGAAGTTGTTATTTTGCCGACTATCTTATTTTGGAATAATTCACCAACGGATTTAGCCATGGTATCAAAGTCTTCAATGACGCCGTCTTTAATAGCATTGTGGTCTAGTTTGCCTACACCGTAGGCCTGGAGCTTGCAGGTCTTTTTGTCAACTTCAGAAAGTTGCATAATTTTCAGGGTGCTAGAACCTATATCCAGACCAAAAATTGGTTTATCTTTGAAAATTAGTGTTTTGTTTTGGCCACCCATAATGTTTCTCATCAAATTATACAATAGTTATGCTTATAGCCACAACACTTCTGTTCAATAAAAAAACTCCGCTGTTCCTAGGAAAGGCGGAGTTTTAGTTTGAAGCTAATTTAACTATTAGTTAAGAGAGCTTTTTGTGAAGGTTAGTCCTGTTCCTTCTTCTCTGTTTGCAGTCAATATGTACGAAGTACAGTCAGCTGCAGCTGTAGTACAAGCAACACCGCCGTTAGTAGCGTAACCATACTCTGTTGCAGATGCAGCAGCAGCAAGTGTTTGTGCGCTCCCTTTAGGATCTTGTAGCGCAGCGCTATCTAGACCTTTCATGTTGTCTGTTCTCCAGCTCCCAGTGTTTACTTCTGCTAATGCTGGATATGAGCCATTTTGAGCATAATATGCTTCAAGTTGACTGTGCAATGCACCGATATCTGTTTGACGCTCTTTATCACGAGCTTTTTGTTGTATTCCACTAAATGTAGTTACCACTAATGCAGCCAAGATACCAATCACAACGATTACTATCAATAACTCAACAATAGTGAAACCCTGTTGCTTATTTTTTAGAGAGACCATAAGGACCCACCCTCCTAATTTATTTAATTTTTTGATACGATCTCACCGCTAGGGTAAGCATCTAGAAGATATAGTAACCATAAGCGTCACGGAAGTCAAGAGATTTCCCCAGCAAACACTTATTCCTTACCTGCATTTTGACTTAGGCTAGCGATTGGGCCCATCACACTTGCGGCGATAACACCGACCATGGCGCCAAGCACAATAATCATAACAGGTTCTATCAAAGAGCTAATCCCGTCAATAACTGCATCGACCTCTTCCTCATAAAAATCAGCGACTTTGAGTAGAATTGTATCAATTTGCCCTGTTTCCTCGCCAATTGCCAGCATTTGGGAGACAATTGCAGGGAAGTAAGGGCTTTTGCTAAGAGGTTCAGAGAGTTGTTTGCCAGCTTTTATCTGTTCTGCAGCTTCTTTGAGGTCTTTTTCTATGACTAAATTACCGATAGCGCCACCGGTTACTTCAAGTGCATCAAGTACGCCAACCCCTGCTGACATTAGCGAAGCAAAAGTTCTGGCAAAACGAGCAATAGCAATTTTAATAATAATATTCTTGACAACAGGTATCCTGAGTAGAGTTGCATGGAGTTTGTACTTGCCCTTTGTTGTTTTTATGTAACGACGGAAGAGATATACTCCGCCAAACAATACGATACCTATAATAATGGCATTGTGTCTCATAAAGTCGCTCAGCCCAAGCATAACTTGGGTATAGATTGGTAGTTGTGCGTTCGGTCCACCAAGATCTTTGATAATTTTGCCCAATTTTGGAATGACAAAAATCATAATACCAAAAAACGCGACAACAGTGATGCTGAGGATCACTACAGGGTAGGCCATAGCACTTTTTATTTTTTTTCTGATAGTAGCATCTTTTTCAACTTGGGTGGCTAGCCTTTGCAATATCTCATCCAATATTCCTCCAGATTCACCGGCTCGAACCATGTTGACGTATACATCGCTAAATACATCAGGATGTTTTGCGAATGCATCCGCAAGTGGCATACCTCCTTCTATATCTTTTGAGATAGCACCAATTACGCTCGTGAAGTATTTGTTATCAGATTGAGTCTGCATAGTTGCCAAAGAACGATTTAATGGCACGCCAGCAGATATCATAGTTGAGAGCTGGCGAGTGAATACCACAAGATCTTTCAGCTTAACTTTGCCTTTGCCAAGAGAGAGTTTGCTAAATCTATCTATTGTTGAACTAGCTTTGATATTCAGAACATGAACATTTTGGCGAGATAAGGTGGTGATGGCATCTTCTTTGGTTTGGGCCTCAACCTTGCCAGAGATTTTTTTGCCCTCTTTAGTACCAGTAAATTTATATGATTCCATATATTATCTTTCGGAAGTTACTCTTAAGATTTCCTCTATGCTTGTTTGTCCCCGCAGAGCTTTAATGAATCCGTCAATTTGCATGATCACCATGCCGCCCGCGACCGCTTGGTTTTGTATGGCGTCACTTGTGCCATTGCCAACAATTAATTTCTGGACGTCGCTTGAATTATCAAGAACTTCATAGATACCTATTCGACCTTTATAGCCTGTATGTCCGCAAGCTTCACATCCATCGTCTTTGGCTTTCCATATTTTCATTATGGTGTCTTCTGTGGTTGAAAGGCTGTCGGTTTCAGAATGGCCACTTTTGCCGTTGCTTTTGCCAATACCTCCATCGAGTGCTGCTTTTTCGAGTTCGTGGATATATTTCATTTTAGTTTTGTCAACAACTCGGAACGTTTCATAGATTTTTTTAGTCGTGGTAGCGTCTGGTTTTTCAGGAGATCGACAATCAACACATAGTCTTCTTACCAACCTTTGTCCAACGACTGCACGTACAGTGCTGGCAATTAAAAACGGCTCTATCCCCATATCAAGCAAACGGGGCAGGCAGGTGGCGGCATTATTGGTGTGAAGAGTCGCAAAGACTAAGTGTCCAGTCAAAGCGGCTTGGACGCCAAGCCCAGCTGTTTCGCCATCACGGATTTCACCAACCATGATTATATTGGGGTCCTGTCTGAGTAGTGCGCGTAGTCCTGAAGCAAAGGTCATCCCAGCTTTTGGGTTAACTTGAGTTTGGTTAGCGCCAGGAATTTTATATTCTACGGGATCTTCTACGGTAGAGATATTGACGGACGGCTTGTTAAGTAGGCTTAGTGTGCTAAATAGACTGGTTGATTTGCCTGAGCCAGTTGGTCCAGTGACCAAAATCATGCCGTGAGGCTGGATAATTGCTTTATTGATTGTGTCAAGCGATTTCCCCCAATATCCCAGCTCCTCAAGGGTTAGTGCTTTGCTAGACTCATTTAATATACGCATCACAACTTTTTCGCCCTCGCTGATTGGCAATGTAGAAACACGTAGCGCGTAAAACCCAGAGCCTATTTGGATTTTAAATCTTCCGTCTTGTGGGGCCCGTCGTTCATCAATTTTGAGATTGCTGAGAATTTTAATACGGCTAACCAGTGGACCGTGGACTTTTTTGGGCAATTTGTTGGCTTCTTTTAATATTCCATCAACTCGGTACCGGACGCTGACGTATGTTTCCCTTGGTTCTATATGAATATCGCTGGCAGATGATTTGATAGCATATTCTATAATGAGATTAACAGTTTGGGCGATAGGAGAATCTTCTGCAAGATCTTCTTCGGATAAATCTTCATCATCTTCGGCTTCTTCTTGGTCTGGAGCAAGGACTTTTGTTAATTCAGAGGATACGTTATCTCTATATTGGTCCAGCGCTTGAAGTATGCTCGAAGTTGGTGCGACAAACATTTTCAGGTTAGTTCCAATCTGTTTTTGGAGGAAATTGATTGCTTGAACATCGTCAGGATCTTCCATGGCAATGAGCTTGCTACCGTCTTCTTCAACGCCAAAAAGGACAACCTTGTATTGTTTGGCAAATTTTTCTGGTATAAGTTTTAGAATTTCACGTTTTATCTCTTTTGGATTGAGATCAATGAAGTGAGCATCAATAGTCTCGGAATACATTTTGGTCAAATCTTTTTCGCTAATGATATTGTTTTTGACTACAATATCTTGAAGCCCTAGTTTTTCGGTGTCAGCTTGTGCTTTGATATTCCCGAGTGCTTCTTTGCCAATTATCCCCGCATCTAGCAGTAATTTTTCTATTTGTTCGTCGTTTATTTTCATATAAGGATTTTACCCACCATAAGCATTTTCATTCTAGATATATTTTACCACCAATATTCTGATTTATTGCAAACTAAGGAGAAAATGGGTATTTTGCAATGAAATTGCTATAATAAACAGGAATAAGGATAAAAATAGAGAGGGTAATTACTGTGGCAAAAAAATCAGCAAAATCAGCAAAATCAACACCAGAAGAAAACGCAGGCAAGGACCAGGCACTTGGCGTAGCACTGGATACAATTGAGAAACAATTTGGCAAAGGTTCTATCATGAAATTAGGTGAGGCTCACAAGGTAAATGTGGAAACTGTATCAACAGGTTGTTTAAGCCTTGATCTTGCGCTCGGCGGCGGTATCCCAAAAGGGCGGATCATTGAAATTTATGGTCCGGAAAGTTCCGGTAAAACAACGCTGGCTTTGCACGCTATCGCAGAAGTCCAGAGGACGGGCGGTACGGCTGCATTTATCGATGCAGAACACGCTCTTGACCCGACGTACGCCAAGCGACTAGGTGTTGATACTGATAATTTACTAATATCGCAGCCAGATAATGGTGAGCAAGCACTGGAAATTACTGAGACTTTAGTGCGCTCCAGTGCAATTAATTTAGTGGTGATTGACTCTGTGGCAGCACTTGTACCACGTGCAGAAATAGAAGGCGATATGGGTGACTCTCACATGGGTCTTCAGGCGCGTTTGATGAGCCAGGCCCTACGTAAACTCACCGGCATAGTCAGTCGTTCAAATTGTACAGTTATATTCATTAACCAGATTCGTATGAAGATTGGCGTGATGTTTGGCAACCCAGAGACAACCACTGGTGGAAATGCCTTGAAATTCTACGCAAGTGTTCGTATGGATATTCGTCGAATTGGTCAGATCAAACAAATTGATGAAGTCATAGGTAGCCGGGTGAGGGTCAAGGTGGTCAAAAACAAAGTAGCTGCTCCATTTAGAGAGGCAGAATTTGATATTATGTACAACCAAGGTATATCCAAATCTGGTGATGTGCTAGATCTGGCTGTAGAGCACGAAATTGTTGAAAAAGCCGGTGCTTGGTTCGCCTATAAGGACGAGAAAATTGCTCAAGGGCGAGAAGCCGCAAAGAAATATCTAGAAGAAAATCCAAAAATCTTTGACGAAATAACCAAAAAAGTCAGAGAAGCCGCCGAAGAAGAGTAATCTCATGAAAAGACTTATACCTGTTGGAGGATCTTCTGACAAAACAACCGATATAACTAATAATCTTGTTGAATCTATGCTACGTTATCAGCCTGATAAGGTAAAAGTTGCTTTTTGTGTCTTTGCTAGACTTGAGGATGATTGGGCAAAGGTTATGGATAATAAAGTAACCCAAATTGAAAAATTTGTCGGTAGGAATAAAAAAATCTCATACAAATTACTAACTGATGAAAATTTTATTGAGGTATCTGCATGGGCAGATATCATTTTTATGCCAGGTGGCGATCCGTACATATTAAAAGAAAAATTGGAAAAACATGGAGATCTCAAAAAGCTTTGGGATAATAAGGTTATTGTCGGATCTTCCGCGGGCGCCATGGTAATGTGCAACAAATATGTGTATCTGCAGGACAAGACAATTGGGCAAGGCTTTGGCTGGCTGGAAGTCAGTTGTTTGCCCCACTATGGTTCAGGTTTTTCAGGATATACGCAAGAAGATTGGGAACGGGCGGAACTGGAATTACTAAAACAAAGCCCAGGGCAGCCAGTTCTTCGTCTTGCTGAGGGTGAATTTGCTGAATTTACTGTATGAAAAAAATAATAAAGCTAAATTATGAGATTCTCTTTGAGAGGTTTGGTGGAGGTTCGGCGCGACTAGTAGCTATCGCAAAAGATACCGTAACAGAGGCAGACATGGAAAGAATTGTTAGTATTTGCAATCAGCCGGAAGTAAAAAAATGGGTAACTTTCCAGTACGCAACTGGCCCAAATGGTCAATATACAATTCAGGACGCCAAAGAGTTCGTAAAGCAGTCAACCAAAGGATGGCAAGAAGGAGAGATGTTCGCTTACTTAGTTAGAGGCGAGTACAACAAAATAGTAGGTGCTATGGGTTTGAAATCACCAGAAAATGGCACTGCAGAAGTTGGTTACTGGTCCGACACAGAGGGGCAGGGTGGCTATATGACTAACGCTTTGAACGCGCTATTACTAGCTTCTGCGGAAGCAGGATTTACCGAGCTGTACACATTCGTAAAACCAGAAAATGATTCATCAATGAAGCTTTGCCTAAGAGCTGGTTTTATTGGGCAACCGCAGATGGTTTATGTTGAAAAACATGACGAAAAACTATTAAAATTTGTTAGAAAGCTACATTAATAATTTATGAAAATTACTGATATAAAAAAACAAGTTAAACGCAGTGATAGGTACTCTATATATGGGGACAATAAATATGTATTTTCTTTGTCAGAAAACGAGTTGTTGAACTCTGGGATTAAGATTAACCAAGAGTACGATGGGGAGGAATTAGAGAGACTGCAGAGGGTTGTAGTGCTTGATAAGGCTTACGACAGAAGCCTGAATATGATATCCAGACGTCCAAGATCTATCTGGGAAATGAAGCAATACTTAAAGCAAAAAGATTACTCAGAAGACGTGATAGAAGAGGTGCTTAACAAGTTAAGTAATAGAAAATACATTGACGATCAGAAGTTTGCAGAGGCTTGGGTTCGTGACAGGCGACTTCTCAAAAAGACCAGTAAAAGACGGCTCCAACAAGAGTTGCGAGCTAAGCGAGTTAGTGATGAAATAATCCAAAAAGTACTGCTTGATGACGAAACGGATGAACATGAAGTTTTAAAACAGTTGATTGAAAAGAAACGCAGCCAAACCCGCTACCAGGACGACCAAAAACTAATCCAATACCTAATCCGCCAAGGCTTCAACTACTCCGACATCAAAGGATTAATAAGCGTATAGTTTTCTAAAAGTTAGGTGGAGTTGGGTCAACCTTAATATTCCCGGAGTGAAATTTTACTTCATCAGGATAAATGCCAGTTACAGAGTTGATGCTTAATTTGGCTTGATCACCATTAGGCTCATCACCATGATTCTTGACTGCGTATACGAGAGTTCCTTCTGTATTCGGTCCCAGTGGTATGTCGCCATCAAAGATGTTACCACCAACATAAGATCTGGCACCAATAGTTACATCAGGCTCGGAGGTACTAAGCGAAAGCGTAACTGATCTATCATGATTTGCAAGTGTTGCGTTTTGTTCTGGTTCTGGTAATGGTGGTTTGTTGTCATTAGTTTGTTTAGAATCAGGACTACAGCTATATAAGATAGCTGATGCACTTAAACTTCTATCCTCGGGGAAAGAGTCGTGAGCGCTGGAAGTGTTGAAGGGGGAGTCAGTACGATGACTCCTTAATCCTTTTAACTTTAATCTATCGTTTAAATTTATTACTGCAAAATTTTTCGGGGTTTTCGACTTATCGCTACAGCCGAGTACTATATCGTGGACAGAGGAGTTGTCTTTGCCACAACCAGAAAGGACAATGGCCAAACCGGCAGCAACTGCGAAAAGCTTAGTTCGTGCTTTTCTGGGCATAATGTCGTTCTTAAGTCGGCGGTCTTTCATAATTATTAATAATAACACAAAAAACTAAAATAGTCAATTAATAATTCCTGAACCACCCCGCGCTTCGTCAAAACATTTATAACCACCTCTGTTAAGCCGTTATACTTAGTTGCTTGGGCTATTCCCCCACTCCGTTAATGGTAACTTATTTTCAAAGTGTGGGATGGTTCAGTAATAATTTATGCGTTTGCGGGGTTGAGGTTGGGTTCGTGGGCTTTTACGGTTGCATCTTCAATAATGATTCGAGTTTTGGTTGTTTCTATGACTTGTGACCTGTCTATGCTACTTTCTCCCGAGGTAAACCCTTTAATTAGACCTTTGGTAAAGTAGATCTTTTGAATTAACATACTTTCTACCTCAACTGCGTAGTCGCTGACTTTTCCAAGGTTTTTGTTGTTTTCTGTTGTCACGTATTTACCAATCAACGAATAATTGAGTTCAATCAAATCTTTTAGCCTGATTAAGTCGCCGGCTGGGGACAGACTGTCAAGATCATTGATTGCAAAACCAAGAGGCAAGGTTTCGCGAATATCTTGGGTCATTAAATAAAGAACTTCTTTGCTAAATCTGTCTTGTACTGCCCATGCAACAATTTTAAGATTATCTGGGTTTATAACTGGACCAATGGTCGTCGCGATTTGTCCCCCAGCTCTTAGTGACATAATTGGATAATTAATTAAGGTTTTTGAAAGCTTGAGCATGTTTTTATTATATACCTCAAATGTAAAAGTTGGGTAGGGTGAAACAATAAAATTATTTTTTGATCTGGGAGAGGATTGTGCCGTTGGCTTTTCTTTTGGCGAGTGATTGACATTCGGCTTTGGCATCTGCATACATCATCTGAACAGGTGGGGTTTTTTGAGTCCAAGCACTTGGACCGCGCAGGGCTCCGACAACTCCAAGCTCTTTGGCCACTTTAAGGTAGCGAATAGCATCGACAACCACACCAGCGCTGTTCTCGGAATCCTGAACGGATAGCTTGGCGTCGATAGTTACCGGTGCATCACCAAATCCACGCAGGCGAATGTTAAAGTAAGCCACCTTGTTATCTTCCAGATACGGCAGGTAAGTACTTGGTCCTGCAAAAAGACTATTTTTTGCGACTGGAATTCCGCGAATTTCGTTCTGAGCGCGGATGACATTTTCTTTTGACTCTTTTTTGCTGGCAAGTCGTGAGTGTACCATCATGTTGTTAAAATCAGTATTTCCACCGATGTTAATTTGTTGATGAAAATCAACTTCAAACCCTCTGTCAAAAGCCAGTTCTTGTAAGACCTGGCTCAAAATACTGGCGCCAAGAGCACTGCGCATGTCATCACCGATAAGAGCCAGCCCTGCGTCAATAAATTTCTTTTCCCATTTGGGGTTTGATGCAATAAAGACTGGGATGCAATTGAGGAACATGATCCCTGCGTCAATAGCACACTGGGCATAGAATTCGGTTGCGTCCTGAGAACCCACTGGCAGATAATTGATCAAAATGTCAGCTTTTGTATCTTGGATCACTTTGACTATGTCGACGGGCTTCTTCTTTGCTACCCGAAATCCTTCGTCCTCTGGTTGCTCTTGCATGTGGCTTGACACTCCGTCGAGCACGTGCCCCATCTGTACGGTCGGACCTTTCGGCACCTTGGCAAAGGTTCGAGCACAGTTGGGCTTGGCAAAAATTGCTTCTCCGATCGGCTTGCCAACTTTGCGACTATCTACATCAAAAGCAGCAACTACCTCAATATCATCAAGGCGATATCCGCCAATGTCAGCGAACATCAGTCCAGGAACATTTTTTCCTTTAATGCCTTTGTAATGAGCAAATCCTTGGTATAGAGAACTGGCGCAATTGCCGACACCAACAATAGCTATCTTAATTGTTTTCTTTGTCATTGATTTTCCTTATATAAATTTCTGTGTAACAAAGGTTATTCTAACATAAATTTTGTTTATTAAATATCTTAAATTGGGTGAGTGTATAATTATTACTGATGAGTGTAGATATCGAAAAAGAATTAGCTGACCTAAAAAAAGAAATCCAGCAGATAAAGTTGCGCAATAAAAGAGTTGAGGCCGATAAGGCATGGGAGACCAGTTTTCTCAGAGCAGTAATTATTGTTTTGATTACCTACATCTTTGCAATTGGATTTTTTGCTGTTATTGATCAGCCAAGGCCTTATATCTCGGCGATTGTGCCAACAGCGGGGTTTGCTATTAGTGTACTGTCGTTTGAAAAGATAAAATCAATTTGGCTTGGGAAGCATAATAAATAGTGGATCAGGCCTTAGCATTTGAAATATTAATATCTGGTGAGAATGCGCTGCTGACAGGGCCTGCAGGCTCCGGTAAGACATATGTTCTGAACCAATTTATTCGTCATGCCAAAAAATCTGGCAAAAAGGTGGCTGTTACCGCTACGACTGGTTTGGCAGCGACGCATTTGGGAGGCAATACCATTCATTCATGGAGTGGGATAGGGATTAAAGATTCTATTTCTCCGTATCTTATTGCCGACATGCCAAAAAGCAGAATCGAAACCATCAGGACTACAGACGTGTTGATAATTGACGAAATATCGATGTTGCATGACTTCAGGCTAGATATGATTGATCAAATTGCCCGCCGGGTTAGGGATGACGACAATCCTTTTGGCGGGCTTCAAGTAGTGCTTTGTGGCGACTTTTTCCAACTTCCACCGATCAATCGGGCTGGCGGAGTTGAAGGAACATTTGTGGTTAATGCGGATGTTTGGGAATCGCTTGATCTTGTGGTTTGTTATTTGGATGAACAGCATCGCCAAAATGATGATACATTTTTAGAAATTTTGACTGCGCTTCGGTCTGGAGAGATTAGGCGTCACCACGCCGAGACATTACTGGGTCGTAGGGATATAGAAGTGGGCGAGGCAACAGAACTTCATACTAATAATATTGACGTTGACTATATCAACTCCAAGAAACTATCGGAACTTCCGGGCAAAGAGCATCATTATACGATGAACCACACTGGTCAGGCTCATTATGTAGAAAATCTTAAAAAATCTTGCCTGGCGGTAGAGACGCTAGTTCTTAAAGAGGGTGCACTAGTCATGTGTATCAAAAATAGCCCAGAAAGACGCTATGTCAACGGATCTCTAGGCGTGGTCGTAGGCTTTGACAAAGAGTCAGATTATCCTATTATTGAGCTGAAAAATGGTCGACGGCTGACCATAATCCCTGATACATGGGAGCTTCGTGATGGTGATAAAAAGCGTGCTGGATTAGTCCAGTTGCCCCTGCGATTGGCCTGGGCAATTACAGTGCACAAAAGCCAAGGCATGACGCTAGATGCGGCCAGAGTTGATCTAACCAAGGCATTTGTCGAGGGAATGGGCTATGTGGCATTGTCACGGGTACGGAGTCTGGATACTCTCAGTCTGCAGGGGATCAATCAGATGGCTCTCAGAGTTAGTCCAGAGGCACTTGAAATAGACAAGACATTGAGACATAAATCTGCTAAATACGCCAAGAAATTTGAACATCTGCGGGTCATGGCCAAAAATCGTAAACTCAAACCCTTATCGGCGAAAAAAGCGAAAACTAGCAATTGGAATGACAAGCTTGCCAAAATGCGACTTGAGTACCCCAATGCCTACAGACCGTGGAAAAAGGAGGACGATGAAAAGCTAGTCAAATTGTTCTCTGGCAACAAACCCGTTCTGATAAAAGAACTTACTAAAAAATTTGGTCGCCACCCCGGATCCATTCGTTCTCGCCTAATTAAACATTTCGGCGAAGACGCCATAAAATAGTAAAATATAAAAGTAATCAAAAGATAGGAAAATTATGGATAATAAATTATGCGTTCCTTTTGTTGGGGCAATCATTGAGAGACGACATAAAGGAAAGTTGCAGCTGCTCATACAAACTCGGCAACACAAGTTTACAGATTCAATTTACAATGGGACAATCGAATTTGCTGCGGGAGTAATGGATAAAGAATATGAGAATGTTTACGAAGCTATTGCTAGGGAGATCAAAGAAGAAACTGGGCTTACGCTAAAGCGAGTTATCGATGATTCTCAGACAAAAATTCACTCACCGCAAAAAACTGACGCAGTGTTTGGCTTTAAACCTTTTTGTTGTACCCAGCAGTTAAAAGACGGCAGACCGTGGGTTGGCTTTATCTTTAGATGTGAAGTTGAAGATGGTGAACCAGTAGCTCAAGAAGAAGAAACAGCCAATGTCCATTGGGTAGATGCCACAGAAGTCAAAGAATTATATGAGCAGACTCCAGAGAAACTTTTTACTCTTGAAGTTCCTGCGTGGGATTACTATTTCCAAGTTGTTGATTTATAAAATAGACTGTATTTTTGGAAGACACTACGCGGATAAAGAGTCCCTCAGGACAAAATATTGTGGAAATGGTTTGAAATTTTCGATATTTTGGTGATAAAATTTATCTAATGAAAAAGCTTATGCTTATTGCATTTTGTCTATTATTTTTTGTGCCAAATTTGGCACAAGCCGAAAATTTACCACCTCAAATTTTGATCACAGAGCTTCAAACAGCTACCACGACTTCCTCTGACCAGGAATTTGTTGAAATTTATAACGATTCGGATGCAGCGGTAAATCTAGCTGATTATAATCTCGAATATTTTTCAGCAACTTCGACCAAAACTACTCCGACCTGGTTTGTAAATTTGGATGGTACTTTAGAGCCAGATAGTTATTATTTTGTCGCAAGACAAGGGTACTTGGCAGACACAAAAAATCTAGAGTTTACTAGTGCTCTAGCAGATACAGGTGGTTATGTCAGGATATCTCAAGTTAGCACGGGCGATATAATTGATGCTCTTGGCTGGGGTGGATCGACGAGATTTGAGGGCCACGTAGCTCCCGCGCCGGCAAAGAGCAAAAGCCTGGTCCGTTCTATGCAAAAAGATTTATATATTGATAGTGACGAAAATTTAAGTGACTTCTCTGTTTTGGACACACCAAATCCAGCAACTGTAAATTATGTATATGTGCCAGAACCAGAAATTTTATCCCCTCCTGATCCAACTCCAGTTTTGGACGTGGGCACCGATCCTGCTCCCGATCCTACGCCAGATCCAGCCCTAGCTCCTGCAGAAATACCACCAGTTGTAACCCCAGAGTATCTTGAACCGTATATAACAGAGTTATTGCCAAACCCGGCTCCTCCCCAAACGGACGCTGATGATGAGTATATTGAGTTATATAATCCAAATGATATCGCGATAGATTTGTCTGGGTACAAAATACAATCAGGTAACACGTACTCTTATTCTTACGTCATCAGCGACTTGGTTATCTCCGCAAAATCATATGTGGTAATTTATTCAAAAGATAGTGGGCTGACACTTTCTAATACTTCGTCAAAAGCACATTTAATCAATAAGTCAGGACAAGTTGTTAGCGAAACTGATCAGTATTCTGACGTGCCGGAAGGCCAATCCTGGCAGTTTTATATTGGCGTTTGGCAATGGTCAATTACTGGCTCGCCAGGAGCAAGTAACGTGCAAACTTTTCCAACGTCCCTTTCTACAATCAAAGCGGCGAGCCCAGCAAAACCAAAGTCTACAAAAACGGCCAAAGCTGCTGCAGCTAAAACGACCAAAGCCAAATTAGCGTCGGCAAAAACTACCACACCTAAAAAAACTACAAAGAAAACCGAAACAGGGCCAAGTAATAACTTTCAGGAGCCGACTTTGCCACGTACAATACATCCGCTCATGCTTGGCGGAGCAGGGTTGCTTGCGTTATCATACGGTGCATATGAATACAGATTTGAATTATCAAATTTTCTCCGACAGCTCAGAGGTAACAGAATCTTTGGCGGAGGAGCTAGCTAAAAGCCTGCGGGGTGGTGAAGTCATTGAAATGATAGGTGATCTTGGCGCAGGCAAGACTACTTTTGTGCGCGGGCTGACGAGGGGTCTGGGATGTGTAGTTAACGTTACTAGCCCGACGTTTAGTCTTATGAATACATACTCATCGGGGCGGTTAAGCGTTAATCATTTTGATCTATATCGGCTGGAAGATATTGGTGCAGTTCGGCACGAAATCGAAGAAGCAACAAGTCATCCCGAAAACGTTACAATAATTGAGTGGGCCAAACAGATAGATTACATCAAAGATCTGATAAAAATACGGATTGATCTAGACGCGGATGAACAGAATAGAAAAATACATTTCCTGGTTCCAAAAAAATTCGAATATCTAAAAAAGTCTTTGGAGAACAAGTGAGCATAGTTTTATTGATTAGAACTGACCAAGAACGAGCAGAAATAGCTTTGGGTAAAAAACTTGTCATCACAGATAACTGTAAATGGTTAGCTGGCCGCGAGTTATCAGCTACCTTGAACCATAAAATAGAAGAATTACTCCAAAAAAATAATATTGAGTTTAAAGATCTAGGTGGATTGGTGTTCTACTCTGGTCCAGGAAGTTTTACCGGGCTGAGGATTGGCGTGTCTGTTGCAAATACGTTGGCTTATTCTTTGCATATTCCTATTGTTGGCAGTGTAGGTGAATCTTGGCAAAAGAACGGCTTAACGAGAATTATCAATAATGAGAACGACAAGATTGTAAAGCTCCATTATGGTAGTGAGCCAAATATCACAAAGTCACGTAAATAGTATGATATAATTATTTTGGATAAGAGGACTTATCTAAGCGAGTTTACAGATAAATAATTAAATATTTTCGAAGAATTTTCAGAGATTGCGACCGTATCTAAAGAAGTGATAGTGACGATATAAGCATTCTCTACAAAAATTGCGAGAAACAAAGAGGAGAGACACATGGAACCGATTTCTATTGTGCTTGCCATTGTCGCGTTGGCGACTGGTTATGGTGTGAGCACTTACACTACAAAAAGAAAACTTAGCAATGTCGAGGCAGAAGCAGATAAAGAGTTAAAAAAAGCCAAATCAAGAGCTGACAAAATGGTGGAAGAAGCCAAGGCAGAAGCTTTCAAACTTAGCGACACAGCGCGGAAAGAAGACGCGCAGCGACGCACAGAATATAAAGATGTTGAAAAACGTTTACTAACCCGCGAAGAATCATTAGACAAAAAATTAGATCAACTAGACAAAAGGAATGAATCTCTTAGAAAAAGTGAAGACGAAATCGAAGACCTCAAAAATCACATCAAAGAGATTCGCGTCAAACAACAAGACAAGCTAGAAAAAATTGCCAAGTTGACCAAAACAGAAGCTGCGGATAAATTAATGCAAATGACAGAGCGAGATGTCAAAGAGGATCTTGTCGGCCTTGTTTCAAAACTCCAAAACGAAGCACGTGATAACGCAGATGAAAATGCAAAAACTATTATCCTCGGTGCAATGGAGCGAATGGCCAGCGAAGTAACAGCAGAGAGAACTTTAACATCAATGAAACTTGAAGACGAGGAGATGAAAGGCCGAATTATCGGGAAAGAAGGACGTAATATTCAGGCTCTTCAAAAGGCCACTGGTGTGGATATAATGGTTGACGATACTCCTGGTATGATTGTTTTCAGCTCGTTTGACCCTGTGCGGCGAGAAGTTGCTCGGCTGACACTTGAAATGCTGCTAAAAGACGGGCGTATTCACCCTGGCCGGATTGAAGAGGTAGTTGAAAAAGCTCAGAAACAAGTTCAAAAAGACGTTATGCGTACAGGAGAAGACGCAGCCAGAGAAGTCGGCATTGTTGGAATTCCAAAGGAGATCTTACAATATTTAGGAGAGCTAAAATTTCGAACTAGTTATGGCCAGAATGTGCTCAAGCACAGTACGGAAATGGCGCATATTGCAGGTGTGTTAGCCGATCAAATCGGTGCAGACGTCAAGACAGCTAAATACGCAGCATTGATACATGATATGGGCAAAGCCCTAACTCACAAAGTTGAGGGTAAACATCATCACATTACAGGTGAGATCGCACGAAAATACGGCGTGCCAGAAGCAGTTGCTCACGCAGCAGAAGCCCACCACGATGATATGGAAGCAACCACACCAGAAGCCTTGGTTGTTAGGGTTGTCGATGCGATTTCAGCAGCTCGTCCGGGTGGTCGAAATATTAGTGTAGAGAACTTTGCAGAAAGAATGAAAGATCTTGAAAATGTCGCCACAGGATTTGGCGGTGTTGAGAAAGCTTACGCAATTAGCGCAGGTCGAGAAATCAGAGTTTTTGTTAAACCTGTCGACATTGATGATTTAGGTGCGATCAAGTTGGCACGCGACGTAGCAACCAAGATTGAATCCACCATGCAGTATCCCGGAACGATCAAGGTCAACGTTATCCGCGAAACCCGCGCCACAGAATACGCTAAATAATAGACACTATTTATGAAATCCATAATTATAATTCACGGAATAGGCGGATATGCAGGTATACATTGGCAGGGATGGCTGGCGGATGAGCTTGAAAAGTTGGATTACAATGTTCTAATGCCAGAGATGCCAGAAGCTGATAATCCAGACAGGAGTGAATGGCTTTCAACAATCAAAAACCTACTTAAAAACGTCGAACTTAAAGATTTGATTATTGTTGGACATTCTTTGGGTGTAACTACGGCGCTTGATTTTATTGAGCAGTCAGATCAGAGAATAAATGGACTTGTTTCTGTGTCTGGATTTGCCGAGGACTATGGTGCTGAGTTAAACGGTGAATTCTTAAAGCAGAAGAACTTAGATTTCAAAAAAATAAGAGACAACCTTTCTTGGCTTCAGTATTATATGGAGATGACGATCCCTATGTTACCAAAGAAGCCTTAAAATATGTTGCAGATGGCTTAGGAGCAGAGCCTTTGATTATACAAAATGGCGGACATCTTAATACTGAAACAGGCTACACAACATTCCCCGAATTACTAAAATTATTAATGGATAAAATCAATGAAAATTAGAAAAGCAACAATTGAGGACCTGAAAGCTGTACAGGATTTGAGCTTTAAGCTTTTCAAAAATGATGAGTCTTGGGTATCTCACTTGAGAATGGATTGGACATTTGAAGACGAAGGGATTAAATATTTCACTTCACGTTTAAATGGAAAAGAAGGAATAGCTTACGTTGCAGAAGATAATAACAGGATAGTAGGCTATATAACTGGTGATATGAAGAAGGACGTAAGCTGGCGATCTGTCAGGATCGCAGAACTTGAAAATATATTCATTGAAGAAGAATCTAGACATAAAAATATGGGCAAGAAATTATTTGGTGAGTTCAGAATATGGGCGAGAGAACAAGAAGCACAAAAATTAATGGTTAGTGCTTCTTATCCCAATACTTCAGCAATTGAATTCTATAAATCTGTCGGTTTTGAGCCGTATTCTTTAGAACTAGAAATGGGCATGGAAGGCGAATAATTATGGCAGATATTTACGTTTTTGGGGACAGCATAGGATATGGAGCAGTTGATGTTAAGGGTGGTTGGGCAGATCGGCTTAAGCAATATTTACATAAGCAAAAAACAGACAATCCTGAAGGGCCTTTTACGGAAGTTTATAATTTGTCGGTTGACGGTGACACATCAAGCGATGTTGCCAGACGCATAAAAAACGAATTAGCGGTCAGACGAAAACCTTGGTCAACGCCTGAAGATCTTGTGGTTATAGCCATAGGCGATAACGATGCTTGTGCAGAAGGTTCGCCAGACGGCTACAAAGCTTCCACTGAAGAATATCAAAATAACTTAAATATAATCTATGAGGTTGTTAAATCTTTTGATCTAGAAATAGCATTTGTTGGCTTGGTCGCAGTAGACGAAACAAAAGCCAATCCATGTGTTTGGGGTGAGTACTATATAAAAAATGATCGAGTAGAATTGTTTGATAAGGTCCAGTTAGATTTTTGTAAAGACAATCATGCTTCTAGGATTGAGCTTTTTCCGATAACTTTATTGTCGGAATATCAAAAAAACCTTTTTGATGGGGTGCACCCAAATTCCAATGGACATAAAATACTATTCGAGCAAATCCAGCCGTTTATAACGCAGCTATTGCAAAAATAACTCTTGCATGTGGTAGAATATAAGTAATGGTTGATGTTAAAAACAAGAGACTAATGGTTCTAGCCGGTAGTCATTATCCCGAGTTAGCGGATAAGATTGCTGCAAAACTAGGCATCAAAGTTAGCAACTCTCAATTCCAAAGATTTGCCAATGGCGAGATAAAGTTTCAACTGGATGAGTCGGTTCGTGGGGCCGACGTTTTTATTTTTCAGGCGCATAATGGTTCTGTGGCAGAGGCTATCGTTGAGCAGGCAGTTTTGATTGACGCGGCAAAGCGAGCATCTGCAGCTCATATTACTGCAGTTTGTCCGTTCTTTGGTTACGCACGTCAAGACCGCAAGTCCAAAGGCAGAGAACCGATAACCGCTAGGTTAGTCGTTGATATTCTCAGTGTGGCTGGAGCAAATCGAATTGTCAGTGTGGATCTGCATTCTGGGCAAATTCAGGGGTTCTTGAACGGACCTTTCGACCATTTAATAGCACTTCCGGCAATTGCCAGGCATATAAAGAAGAGATTTGGCAGCGACTGTGTGATGGTCTCACCAGATGCTGGACGTGTAAAGTTGACGGAGCGTTACGCCAGCCGGCTTGGGGTAGACATTGCCATTGTTCACAAAAGACGAGTCAAGAATAATCAAGCAGAAGCGTTGGATGTAATTGGTGATATTAAGGGTAAACATTGCGTGATCAATGATGACATGATAGATACTGCAGGCACGATATGTGTAGCAGCAGAGATGTTAAAGAAAAAGGGAGCCAAGTCAGTTTCTGTGGTAGCAACACATGGATTATTCTCTGGTCCAGCAATAGACAGAATTATTAAATCCGACATTGATTATCTAGCTATTACTGATACCCTGCCGATTCCTGATGATTTGTTAAAATCATCAAAAGTAGAAGTTATTTCTGTGGTCGATTTAATTGCCGACGCCATTAAAGCAATTTTTGAAGACGGCTCAGTGTCAGCTCTCTTTGATGGCGAAAACCAAACATAAGAACGCTCAAATGGATTGGCAAACAGTAGATAATAATGTCAAAATACTAGCGTCTAAGATTAAGCAAAAACCAGATATCATAGTTGCTGTTGTTAGGGGCGGCCTAATCCCTGCACGGCTTTTGGCAAAATATCTGCTGGTTAAAGAAATGTATACTCTGACGGTAAAAAAACAAGACGGCAAAAGGCTAGTTGTCAGTAGTATAAACGAGGATTTAGCAGGCAAAAACGTGCTTGTCGTAGAAGATGTGCTGGAGACAGGCATGAGTCTGGTTGTGGCAAAAGAGTACATTGAGTCACTTGGTGGGATAGCTAAAACGACGGCACTATTTATTCAGCCAGATACAAAAATTATCCCAGATTATTATCTCGAAGTAAAACAAGAAGTCCCAATCTTCCCCTGGGATTAAATTCCAAATAAGGCTTTCATCATTCTAATTGACTAACAACCTTGCGATTAAAGCCCTGCAGGCTTTAATCGCAATGAAGCTAGCTTGGTCTTTTACCAATATCAGTGCGGTAGTGCACGCCTTCAAAGTGGATCAAATCAACCGCTTTGTAGGCTGTAGCTAGTGCTTCGTTTAGTGTCTCGCCAGTTGCTGTGACGTTTAAAACTCTGCCCCCGGCTGTCAGGTATTGATCTCCTGCTTTTTTGGTTCCAGCATGAAAGACTATTACATTATCTAATTTTTCCGCTTCTTCAATTCCTGATATCGGTAGCCCCGTCTGGTATTTACCGGGGTATCCGCCAGATGCAAGGACAACAGTAACGGCGTAGCCAGATTTCCATTGAACTTCTTCCGGATCGAGATTACCATCGACACAGGACTCAAAAATTTCAACAATGTCCGAATCAAGTAGTCTCATATAAACTTCTGTTTCTGGATCTCCAAACCGAGCGTTAAACTCAACAGTATTAACTTTGTCTCCATCAATCATCAGACCTGGGTAGAGACAGCCAACAAAATTTGCATCTTCGTTTCTGAGTCCGTCCAAAACAGGTTGGACGATTTTAGTTTTTATAGTTTGCATATTGCTGTCAGTAACCCAATCTATAGGGGCAATTACACCCATGCCTCCCGTGTTCGGACCTTTGTCTTCGTCAAATATTTGTTTGTGGTCCTGCGAGGTGGGGAAGATAACTGCTTTGTTGCCATCACTCAGTGCGTGGATAGATACCTCCTGCCCCTGCAAGAAATCCTCAATCACTACTGTGTCACCAGAACTGCCAAATATTTTATCTGACATGATCTCGTCAAGTGCATTTTCTGCCTGGGTCTGATCTTCGCAAATAATTACGCCTTTCCCTGCTGCCAACCCGCTGGCTTTTACCACTGTTGGGTATGAGCAACTCTTCAAATACTTTTTTGCCTCGTCAATGTCTGTAAAGTTAAAGTAATTAGCTGTTGGAATATTATTCTTTTTCATCAAGTCTTTAGAAAAAGCCTTTGATGCTTCAATCTGGGCAGCTGCTTTTGTTGGTCCAAATATCCTCAGGTCTTCTTTTTGGAATGCATCAACTACACCAACAGCAAGAGCATCGTCCGGACCAACAACTGTCAGATCAATTTGTTTTTCTTTCGCAAAAGCTACTAATTTATCAACTTCCTTGATACCAATTGCAACATTTTCGGCTAACTCAGAAATTCCCCCGTTGCCTGGTGCTGCGTATATTTTATTGACGCTGGGTGACTGAGCTATTTTCCAGATGAGAGCGTGCTCGCGTCCACCACCACCAATTACCAGAATCTTCCTATTCATTATTTGGGTCCTTGTAAATATTCTATACGGTTTTTGATAAAATCATCAATATCCTTGGGTAAATATGCTTTTTCTGCAATCTGGACTTTGGCAAACAGACTATCAGCAGTATCTCCAGGGGTTACTTCAACTTTGTGCATTGCTACAATTGGACCCTCGTCATAATTTTCTGACACCACATGTAGCGTCTGACCAGAAAATCCTAGATTATTATCAAGAACATGTTGCTGGACGTTTTTCCCGTATAAGCCAGCAGATTCTGGTAAGAGCCCTGGGTGTGTATTGAGCATCATAGCTTGGTAGGGGCTAGTGTACTCTGGTCTCCAGCCGAACTCATGGACCAACTTTGTCCCAAGTTTTTTCATGTACCCCATGAGTGCGATAAGGTCAAACCTTCCATTACTTAACATGTTAAGTATCGCTTCTTCTTCGTCCTTTGGGTCGGGATAATTGTCTTTGCCAATGTAGGCACATTTTATGTCTAAATTATGACGTTTATTAAGATTTTCTATGAGGTCAAATATTCCTGCAGACTTGTTGCTGCAGATAACCAGTTTTACTTGAGATTCAATATCTCCTCTGACACTTGTGAGTATAAATGCTTCCGCCGTAGTCCCAGAACCAGACGCGAGTATGGCAATTTTTGGATTAGACATATGCCCCCTCAGGCGTGTGACTCGACCAAGTTATTTGCACGATTTACAGAATCAAAATTATCGGCTATTTTTGTAACTTCCGTGGCTCGGTTGCCAATATCAACAGGGTAAACTCCGTTAAAAAATGATAAAGAAAAGCTATCTGCCGGAAGCCCCGTTGTGCCTACCATGCCATCAATTGACAAAAAATTTAGGGAATCGGCTCCCAAGTGCATACACATTTCGTCGATGCTCATCCTTGAAGCAATTAGCTCACTTTGCAGTGGCGTATTGATACCGTAAAAGTCTGGATATCGGATGGGTGGGGAACTAATTGCCAAATGTACTTCTTTGGCCCCTGCAGATTTAAGCATCTCAATGACTTGTCGCATGGTTGTGCCACGTACGATTGAGTCATCAACCAAAATTACTCGCTTGTCTTTAATCGCATCTATAACTGGGTTAAGCTTCATTTTGACGTCTCTTTTTCTTAGTTCATCGGTTGGTTGAATAAAAGTTCGGTTAATGTATCTGTTTTTGACCAGCCCCAAGCCAAATTTGATGCCACTTTGTTGTGAGTATCCTAAGGCCGCCGGAACAGAAGAGTCAGGTACTGGCACGACAACATCTGCTTCAATATTGAATTCGCGGGCCATTTGTTTGCCCATATTTTCTCTGATTGTGCTAACATTTTTGCCCATAATCACGCTATCAGGTCGCGCAAAATAAACGAATTCAAAAATATCAAATTTGGGGTTTGGTGCAGTTGCTTGTTCAGAATGTAGCCCATCTCTGTCTATAAATACTATTTCTCCGGGGTTCACATCGCGGACATAAGATGCGCCGATGGTATCAAAAGCACATGTTTCCGATGCCACTACATACCCACCATTTTCTAGTTGCCCAATTGACAGCGGGCGTATGCCGCACTCATCGCGGAATGCGACTAGCTGGGTTTTGTCCATAGCCACGCACGAAAATACCCCTGTTAGTAAGGGGTATGCTTGTTTGATCGCTTGGGGAAGTGCCACACCTTGGCTCATAAAGCACCCAATTGCCACATGCATCATTTGTGAGTCATTAAGGTCATCTTTGTACAGATTATTTTGTTTTAGGAATTCAATCAATTTGCTGCAGTCTGGTAGGTTGCCGTTGTGTGCCATGGCAAACTGTCGATCCTTGTCCAAAAATGGTTGCAAATAGTCCCCGTCAGTTTCTCCGGATGTGGCATAGCGGTTATGCCCAATTGCAATTGATCCGTGTAGCTCAGAAAGATCTTCCTCTGTATAGACATGAGCAACAAGTCCAAAGTTAGCGTAGCTGTGTAAGTTTTGTCCGTCACTACTGACGATGCCAGAGCCTTCTTGACCCCTATGCTGCAGAGCCCAGAGACCGAAATAAGCCGTTCGTGCTGCGTCTTCGGATCCGTAGATTCCGAATACTGCACATTTTTCGCTTAATTTATGGTCTATAGCCACTGAAGCTGATAATCCTTTGTCACTTTAGATTACTAAGGTTGTATTATAGCAAATTATCCCAATGAATAGCAAAGAGAAAGAACAAAGGATATTATATATCCTCTTGTTTTACACCAGGAGATTGCTTATAATAAACATTGTGAATGATCGTCAAATAATTGGTATAACCCTTTGGTGGGCTGAGGGAACAAAATCACGTAGAGATAAGCGTTGGCCGAAAGCTGTGACATATCCAATAGAAGTTACAAACACTGATCCAAGAATTATTCAAATATTTCTTGATATGCTTCGCAAGGATATTGGTATAGATGAGTCAAAACTGCGTGTTCAAATCCAGATTCACAAAGGAGATGATCAGGAAAAACTTGAAAAATACTGGAGTTTAATTACTCAGCTACCAGTTTCAAAATTTAATAAAACAATAGTTAGACCCACAGGTAACAAGCCCGGGAAAAGTAATGGTACCTGTAAAGTACGATTTTCTGATAAAATAGTATATGAAAGGCTAGAGAAGCTTCTTCATGAAGCTATCTCCAGCGTATCGGGGTGTGGCGCAGTTGGCTAGCGCGGACGGTTTGGGACCGTCAGGTCGAAGGTTCGAGTCCTTTCACCCCGACCATCAAAAGAGTCGAGTATTTTGCTCGGCTTTTTTAATGGTTGAAGAATTCGTGGCAGGGTCTATAATGACGGAGAGCAACACTTATGAAAGCAGGAAATTTTGAAGGAGAACGAAAAGGCGATAATCCTGAGAAGGATAGGTTTGCAGGTTTTGAGATGCCACCCGAGGAGCTTATTGATCGTTTAGGTATAGACCCCAAAGATTTTATTACACTTGGGTATACTCCTCCAGAGGAAAGAGTAGGAGTGATGTTAGAAATTGATGATGATGAATTTGAGGAGGCAAAACGAAATCCTGCATGGATAAAGTTCAGGGAAGAAGCTAGAGAATATAGAGAACAACTGGATTCAAAAAATAGAGGGAGGTAGTAAATATAAACTTCAAGTTATGTAAAAAGCTCATGCTTGCATAAAGCATTCAATACGACATATTATCTAGTGAATGCCAAACCCAGAATATCCACATGCAGAAATAGACAAAGACGCAGGAGAGTGCCGACAACTGGCGGCGATAATATTTGACAATCCAGATGTTGGCGAACAAATTGACACAACGTATGTACCTTTAAAATTTTATGATCCCAATGCATTTTCTAATTATTTTCTTCGGTTTGTCGCAGGATATAGCGATGGAACCGGTATGGGTAGTATTGAGGTGGTTGAGCGTTTAGTGGTTAATGGACATGACAATTTAATGATGCAATGTTCCGTCAGTGAAAATGGTGATTTTGTTTTTGAACCGACGCGTGATGAACTTAATGATTTGTCTCGTTTTGATTGGCCCTATGTATTTTCTGCTCCGCAAATTGAACGATGTTTGCATAACTTTAGAAACCCGAGAGATGATAGAGAAATAGAGCCAGAAACATTACTCACAGAGTTGATGTATCCACGAGATACAGGGCGGGCGAAGCCTCATATTAGAGTCAAAGAAGTAAAAAATCTTGAAATTCAAGAATTTGAAATAGATTTTTTGCACCGAGTCCATGCAATGCCAAGAGAGCTAGCAAATAGTATGAATACGAATCTTTCTTCTGGAGAGCTACTGAAGATGTCTGTTCGTTATAAGGGCAAAGATTATCTACAAGCAACGATAGCTTTTAATGGTAAGGGCGAAATTATAGGTATTGGCAGGCAGGCGAAAAAGGATTTTGCAAAATACATTAAACTGCCCGCAGAACTCAAGGGATATCTCTTTAACCAGCCGGCTGACTAAGAAGATTTACTTAAGATTTACCTTGTTTTTTGTACCATTTGGCGAAATCCTCCCAGATGGCTAGGGGCTCTTTGCCTGTGTAGTGGGTATTATTGCCGATGATCTGGGCGATACTTTTGCCAGAGGCGTCAAGGCTGACAATTTGTTGAATTGGTGGAAGATTTTTGTTACCTCTAGCTTTGTCTAACAAAGTGCCTTCTATTTTCTTCACAAACAATTTGCTAGATTTGTCGTCTTGGTAAACAAGGCTTTGGACAAAGATGATACGCTTATCTGTCAGGGGTCGGGTTAAACGCAAGTAATCATCAACAGTAAACCAAGTATTGATTGATTTTGCATAAGTGCCGGGGAATCCTCTGAGTCCAGATATTTCCCATGCGTCGTCACTAACCACAACAGGTCTCCTAACAAGTGCATAGGCGTTTTTGGCTTTATCTTGAGCAACTCTGATGACGTCTTCTGATTGGATTTCATCTATTTCTACAATCTTTTGGGTCAGATTGATGCCATATTCTTTGCAGACCGCATGGCCTTTAGCGAACTTTTGGCTATTTGTTGTACAAAAAATAAGCTCCATAGTTGCGTATATTTTAACAGATTACGATAAGGCTGGTATAGGCATTGATTGCTATAATAGAATGCGATGGTTAAGAAATCTACGGTTTTTATCGGTAAAGGGATGCGAGTTGCTTCAAGGTTAAAGGGCGGCGGCTCGGCGTTGCCGGGGCTAGCTGTTGAGAAAATAGACAGGGGTTTCTTGAAACGAGCACTAGGTAAATTGCCCTACGGTGTAGTTGTGATCAGCGGGACAAATGGTAAGACCACTACGGCTAAGATAGTTGCAGAATTATTAGAAAGCCAGGGCTACAAAGTCTTCACTAACTCAACTGGCAGTAACTTCAAAAGAGGGGTTATTTCTGCGTTGATCAGTGGGATGAATCTGTCTGGTAAGCTGGATGCTGACATTGCAGTGCTGGAACTTGACGAGGCCCACGCAGTGCATTTTGTAGAAGAGATAAAACCAAAATACTGTTTGCTTTTAAATGTCATGCGCGATCAACTAGATAGATTTGGCGAGATAGACACAACGGCCGAAATGCTCCAGAAAATTGCCTCTGCTACGACGGATACGGTGGTGCTGAACCGCGAAGATGCTCGTATTCGTGCTATTTCTGACAAGCTGGTTGATCAAAAGGTAGAATTTTTCGGGATGGACGATAGATTACGATCGAGTTTTCCAAACGACGACGAACTATATGGTGCGAAAAAACGCGAAGTATCTCAAGTTGCTAGTGTTATTCTTAACGATTTCCAAAATAATAATGCAGAATTTTTGGTTGATGGTAAATCGTTTCAGACAAAACTCAGGATTAACGGCATCTATAATATTTTTAACGTTGCTGCAGCTATTTGCTTGGTTAGGGTAATTTGTAGTAGTAAGCTCAATACAGGCACCCTAATTGAGTGCTTAGAGAATATACAGCCAGCCTTCGGACGTGGTGAGGTGATCAAGGTTGCAGGTCAGCCACTCGAGCTTATACTGGTTAAAAACCCAGTGGGGTTTCGGCTTGGTCTCAAATCTTTTCAAGCTAAAGATGCTGCGACAATGATCGCTATTAATGATAATTATGCCGATGGGCGAGACATGTCGTGGCTTTGGGATGTAGATTTTAGTTCTTTGGCGCCTAAAGTTGCTGTTGTCAGTGGAATTCGCGCTTATGACATGGCGTTGAGGCTACAATACGATGGCATAGAGGCAGAATTTGTTGAGTCAAGTCTGTCAAAAGCACTTAACAAGTTAATCACTGCAAATGCCAATAAGCCCAAGAGAATTTACTGCACATATACAGCAATGTTAGAGCTCCGCGGATATCTCAGAAAAATAACCAAAATGGAGCGAGTTTTATGAGCAAAGTAGCGGTGAGATTGTTGCAACTTTATCCCAGAGAAATGAATATCTATGGTGACTGGGGCAACGCTTTGACACTTAAAAAACGCCTACAGTGGCGAGGATACGAAGTTGAGCTTTTAGAACACCGTCCTGGGCAGGCTTTTCCAAAGGATGTCGATTTAATAGTTGGCGGAGGCGGCCAAGATTCTGGTCAAGAAAAAATACGTGATGATTTATTGAAAATAGGCGATGAATTGCATAAACTTGCGGACAGTGGGATACCGATGTTGATGATTTGTGGGATGTATCAGCTTTTTGGTAGATTTTTTGAAACGGTTGAAGGTGACAAAATTGAAGGAATCAGTATTTTTGGAGCCCAGACTGTCGCTGGACCAAAGCGATTAATCGGCAATATTGTGACCGAAAGCGCCCAATTCGGAGAGATTATTGGGTATGAAAATCACAGTGGGCTGACTATTCTCGATGATACTCAGCCGGCCCTGGCGCATGTAGTTAAAGGTGCAGGGAATAACGGCAAAGATCACTTAGAAGGAGCAATATATAAAAATGTTATAGGTAGTTATCTGCACGGCTCTTTGCTACCCAAAAACCCCAGACTTGCAGACTGGCTTATTGAAAAAGCAGTAGTCAATAAATTTGGTGAATTTGATCCCAAACCGATTAACGATGACCTCGCAATCCAAGCCCGCAAGACAGCGATATCACTCAAGAGATAAAGATTATATCTAACAACTATTGCGCTAAAGCCTCAGTAGAGGCTTTTATCACCTTACTTTTTCTCTGTGTGCCAAGAAAAAGTAAGCGTAAGACGTGCCACCCCGATGATCAAAAACTTCCCTAAGATTAAATAACTACAAACATACTATTCTTGACATGGTCTCTTTTGGCTCAAAGACAGGCTAAGCCTGACTTTAGCCAAAAGCCACGATCTCGGGACTCCCTTTGGTCGGGCTAAAGCCATGTCCTCAGAATAATCTGTCTGTAGCCATTTAATCTAAAGGTGTTTTGACCAAGGGGATACTAGGCTGTCTAAAGTTATAATTAATAATATTTCCGTAGGAAATATACTAAGGCTTTTTCTCAGGCCATGAACCAGACCTGAGAGACTACGTCAAGATCACAACTATTAGACGAGGACTGTTTGACCCTCCGTCGCCGAAGGCTATGGAGGGGAGTTCCGCAGTCTGTTGTGGTCCTTGACTGGTAGTCTCATCAAGTCTGTTCATTCGCCTGTCGTTTTTTGGGTTCCGTTTTTGTCGACACAAAAATGGAACAAAGGTTAGGCTTGCTTGCAAGCCGACGCAATGCAGTTTGAGTGTTGTGTAGAAAATCTATTTATGGTTGGTTAAAGTTTAGTGATCCAGCTCAAGTATTTTGATTTTGGATCTGTAAATATCTTGGAAAATTCTTCAGATAATTTTTGAGTTATGGGATTATTCTCAGGTAAATTATAGCCTTCAACTTTTTTTATTGGAGTAACTTGGGCAGCCGTGCCACTCAGGAAAGCTTCGTCTGCTATTAGTAACTCTGATTTATCAACTGGTCGTTCAATAATCTCGTAATTGAAATCTCTGGCCATCTTGATAACACTATCTCTAGTGATGCCTTCTAGGATGTCTTGATTTACGGATGGAGTTATTAATTTATTCCCCCTGACAATAAATAGGTTCATAGCACTGGCTTCGGCAATTTTGCCAGCAGAATTAAGCAAAATCGCTTCATCAAAACCACGCTCATGTGCTTCGGTTTTCGATAGAGCACTAGTTACATATGTTCCGGCAATTTTGCCACGTAGGGGTAAACTGCGATCTTCACCGCGGACCCAAGAACTAAAACAAACTTTTATCCCGCCTTTGTCCAGATAGTCGCCCATTGGCAGACCATAAATCAAAAAGTCATATTTAACGTTGTGTAACCTCGGAGCGATGCCAAGATCCGAAACATAGACGAGTGGACGGATGTAATAATTATCTTTGCACGGATTTGCTTTTACAAATTCTAATATTTTCTTTTTGATAAAATCTGCCTTGATACTATAACCAAGCAACTTGGCGCTACTGCTCAATCTCTTGCAGTGGTCGTCAAGCCTAAATAGCAACACTTGTTTGGTCTTAGGGTCCACAGTTGCCCTCATGCCGCCAAAAGCCGCAGTGCCGTAGTGTAGAGCATGTGTGGCTATCGAAATGTTGGCGTCTTTAAAATCAACAATCTTGCCTTCAAAATACGCTTTTGGTAAAAACTCACTCATATCTGTTAATTATGAAGTATTTACACCAAGTTATCAAGTTGCTCACCGGCAAAGGGTCCCTCGGGATTATCAAAGGGGATGCGTAGATAAGAAACACTTTCGGGGTCAAGCCTTCTGCCGTTTGCGTCAAAATACATTATGTCAGCTGGACATTCGAATGAATCTACTCCTTTTTTTGGGGCAAATATCTCTGTTATCCCACATCCCAAATTTCGGCCAAAAACAGTATTTCCGTCTTCTTGAGTTACAGCTTCTGCCTCAAAACGAGGGTAGTATATCCCATCTGCGATAGTTCCTTCGCCTTTACAAAGCACCGATATCTCTTGAAATTGAGCAGTCTTTCCGTCAAATTCGCGGATAGTTCGAGAACTAGATATTGTACCTGTGAACTGACCATCTGGTGTTACAAAGGGCTGTTCAACAGCAAGTATAACTGGTTCAAGCTCAAGATGAGCAATAGTGCTTTTGGGTTTTTCAGGACTTATTCGCATATACATAACATTTCTTTAGAAAGTTGTAATTATACACACAAAATTCAAAATTTGCAATACCTAACTCACCAGAGCAAGGGACTCAGGCAGGCAAATTTCTTGAGGGCTCAGATGGTGGTCTTGTAAATATAACTTGTTCAGCGGGCACTTCTACAGGCCCAACTTGAGAATCAAACATTGTGAATACAGGATGTTCGCACATGTTTCCGTTCTCGTCTGTTTCAATCACATGGTGACATGTATACGGACCTATCCTGAAGCTATCTATTACTTCGTGGGTCACGCTAGCCGACGTGGGCGCTTTTTTTCCCTCTTTTTCTATTGTTGGTGATGGCATTTTTCCTCCTAAAATTAAAAAACCCGTCTGGTTTGAGACGGGATTTGCTTTGATATTTTGACTATTTTTGCAACTACACGCTCAAACCATCGGTCAAACGACCGAGCAGAATGAGGTTGGCAGTTGTTGCAAAAGTTTTCACATCAACTACTTTACAGCAAACCTGTAACCATTGTCAAATATAAGTCGAGTTTAGTAGATTAACCATAAGTGTTAAAATATTAGCTAGTTATGGCAACAATCTTATTCTTAAAATGGTGGTACAGTTCTGGTTGGTCTTGGCTTTTTGGTGAGTATAGGCAAAAACTAACCTCGATTTCTCGTAATTTTTCAGTTTCGATTCTGCTTAAGACTCTTTTTGCCCCTTGGAAGCAACTGACAACTCAGGCGACGTTTCGCAATTTTTTCCAGGCCATGGTAGACAACACAATTTCTAGATTAATCGGTTTTATCATCAGATTTTTTGTATTGATTGGTGCCCTGATTGCTGTAACTTTACTGAGTGTATTCTTTTTATTTTTTGTGGCTATTTGGGTGTTTATCCCACCTGCGATTGTTGTTTTGCCTCTGTTAATGCTAGTTGTTGGAGGCGCGGGTGCAAGGTAACTATATCAATCTGAACTCAGATCGCGCGCGTAAGGCTCGACTTTATCGAGGGTTAAACCATAAATATTTACGGTTATTTCTAAACCTCTCAATTATTTCATTTATAACACTAGGCTTAATTTTGATATACATAATGCCAAAATTGTCAGGAGTATTTTTGGGGATTGGTATGTTGTCTTTGTCTGTACGCATTTGGACGAAGGGGGAACTAGCCAAGCTAAACGAAGCAATAAATCTTCAGACGCAAAAAGTTGACGATGTACTTGATCAATATATCTTGGCCAATATGAGTAGTGGCTCGCAGTCTGCCTATTTGATTTGGAAGGCGATAGAGAAACTACCCGCGCGGTATTTTTTTCAAAATAGGTTTATTTTGCCCCCCGCTATGTTTGAGAATTTGCTTTCAAAAGATCCTGCTAGCGAGGGAGTTGTTTGGCGTAACGCAGAGGCACTGCGTAGCAAGTTTTCTCTCCAGTATTACTCACAAGAAGTAGTTATGGCTGCATTGATTTTTTCGCTGCCCGACCATGAGAGTTTGCTTAATAGTTCTAAGTTATCGCGTGCGGATATAGAAAACGGTGTACTGTGGATGGACAATTTGAACCAACAGCAAAAACTAGCCAGCCAAAAAAAGAACTTTGGCGGAATTGCTCGCGACTGGACTTTTGGCTACACTCCGGCCCTACAAAACTTTGGCTATAGCATCTCGCGCGAGATTGAAATGTACGGCTTTTTCCAGGATACTTCACTGCATCATATGGTTGTTGGTAATATGATCCAATCAATCGGTAACAGTTCTGGTTCGTTGGCTTTAGTGGGTGAAAGTGGCTCAGGCAAGACAACAACCGTCTATGCTTTTGCTGAACAAATTCTTGAATCATCCGCACCAAAAAACTTGCGGTATAAACAAATCGTAATGCTTGATGCAACTACCATGGTGTCGCGAGCTTCTCGTCCCGGGCAACTGGAACAACTAGTAGTAACTTTAGTCAATGAAGCGCGTCGCGCCAAGAATATTATTTTGTTTTTTGACAATGCGGAAGTGTTTTTCAGTGAGGGGGTTGGTGCAGTTGATATATCAAATGTACTGACGCAGGCACTTGATAGCGGTGCTGTCAGGATGATATTCGCGATTACCCCAAAGGAGTGGCAAACGCTCAAGTTGCATAACAGTTTGTTGGCTTCAAAAATTCAATCTGTTAATTTGCCAGATGCAAGTGAGGCAGATACAATCAGGATTTTACAAAATCAGACTCCGTTTATTGAGTACAAACACAAAGCTGTGTTTACCTATCAAGCGCTCCGAGAAGCTTACAAACTTGGTAAGAGGTACGAAGATAGTTTGGCCATGCCAGGCGCAGCAATAAAAATTCTTGAAGGCGCTCCTGCGTATGCAGAAAACGGATATGTCACAGATGAAGTTATCAAACTAAGTCTTGAGCGGTCCAGAGGCGTCAAGCTACAGACCGCAGAGGCGGGAGAAGCCAAAAACTTGCTTAACCTCGAAGATAATTTGAGCAGATACGTGATTAGCCAAAAACGAGCTATCAGAGTTGTTTCGGATGCCCTTAGACGCTCCAGAAGCGGTGTTGGGTCCACTGAACGCCCAGTTGGGACTTTTCTATTTCTCGGGCCGACAGGAGTGGGCAAAACAGAGCTTACTAAAGCCTTGGCAAGGGTATATTTTGGGGATGAATCATCCATTGTCCGTGTGGATATGAACCAGTTTGTTGAACCAGCGGATGTGAATCGATTGATAAGCGTCGAAAACCAAGGTGATCAACTGAGCTTTTTGGGACAAATCAAAAAACAACCATTTAGTGTGGTGCTTTTGGACGAAATCGAAAAAGCGCACTCGAGCGTACTTGGATTGTTGCTTCAAATGTTAGATGAGGGCGTCATGAAAGATTCTAATAATAAGGCAGTTTCTTTTAAAGATGCGATTATTATTGCCACATCCAACGCCGGTGCAAATGATATTCGAGCAATGGTGACAAGTGGTGAAATCAATCGTCCTGAAGCAGAAGAAAAAATAGTCGAGAAATTAATAAACGACAGAATATTCACACCAGAATTTGTCAATCGTTACGATGAAGTCGTGCTGTTTGAACCGTTAACACCAGATGATTTGGTCCAGGTCGTGGGAATTATTATTGGCTCAATCAATAAAACTCTTGAGCCGAAGAAAATACAAGTTAGTGTTGACGATATTGCCAAAAATTGGCTAATCGACAAAGGTTATGACCCGATGCTTGGCGCAAGACCAATGAGGCGAATGGCCCAGCGATATATTGAGAATATCGTAGCCAAGCGAGTGTTGATGGGGAGTGTGGCATCAGGTGGGACTGTGAATCTAACTGTTGCAGATTTTGAAAGCCAAGACCAGTGATAAGCCAATTAGATCTCTACTCAATGTCTATAGCTGTTGCAGTTTTAGCAGTAATTGTTATTGCGGGAGAGGTATTTTGGCACAAAAAGATATTGTCCAGCGAACTGTCCAGAAAATTTATCCATATTATTGGTGGACTTTGGATAGCCAGCTGGCCATTTTTGATAAACTTTGAAGAAATTCGATTATTGTCTCTGATAACACTTGTAGCTGCTTGCGTGTCACATTATCACAAGATATTTTTATCAATTCACAGCGTTAAAAGAAAGACATATGGAGCATCGCTTTTTCCGCTAGGCATACTGTTAACTTCTTTTATAACAGATGATCCATGGATATTCTTCGTGGCTGTGGCGCATCTTGCTTTGGCAGATGGTCTAGCGGCAGTTGTTGGTAAAAAGTGGGGCAAAAAAGTGGCTTATCACATAGGACACGAGGCTAAAACGGTACTTGGTTCAGTAACCTTTTTACTCAGCTCTTTAGCCATAACAACTTTCTATACTATATTATCTGGCCGATATGAAGACTACATGGCTTTGTTGATAACAATGCCTTTGATCCTGAGTGTAATTGAAAATATAACTATAAAGGGTCTGGATAATCTATTAGTGCCGATCGCGGTAGTTCTGTTAGTGACATATACATAGTCATAAAATTGTAGATAAATGTATTAAGTGCTATAATTATATTCATCATATTGCTGATTTTTTTGAGGAGAAAATATTTTAAACAGAGAACCACAAAAGCCTAAATTTCCTGTTCGAGTATCTCGTAAAGTAAGAAATGTGGCAACTAAATATTTTGAGGCTGTGGGACATGTGCAAGATAGCACTAGTCCTAATGTTGAGTTAAATAAGCATCTTGGATTTCTAACTTTGGGTAGATTGGAAGGCTTTTGTATCCCAGAGCAGGCAACGTGGCTACAGCGATATTTACAGGACCCAAAACACTCTGAAATAAAAGAAATAGCAGAGATAGGTTTTAATAGTGGGCATTCAGCTAACGCGTTTTTATCAGCTAGAAAAGACATAAAAGTTACGTCTTTTGAAAAATCCAAAAGAAGACATGTCAACAAGGGCAAAAGCTATATCGATGAAGCCTATCCTGGTAGGCATGAATTGATAACAGGTGAATCGCTAATAACTTTGCCAGTAGCAGTACATCGGGACAATTTATCGTTTGACATGTTATTTATTGATGGGAGTCATAGATTTGCGAACGCATATGGCGATCTAATGAACGGAAAACAAATTGTAAGAAAAGGAGGAATAGCCATTATGGATGATATTCTGCCACACAAACTCTGGGGCAGAGGACCAGCAAAAGCCTGGGAAACAGTCATTGAAAGTGGATTGATTCAAGAACTGGAAGTAGTAACTGCAGGTCCCAGAACCTGGGCCGTCGGACAATATATTAATAAATAATTTTGGGGCGAGTGATGGGTTTCGAACCCACGGCCTCCGGAACCACAACCCGGCGCTCTAACCAGCTGAGCTACACCCGCCAAAATGGCCTGTCATTCGAAGCACCAACAGTACTTCTAACAGCGTATTTGCCCTTCGTCGCTAAAGCTATGAAGGGCATTCTCCGCTTATTGCGAAGAATGGTGGAGCCAAAGAATAAATTCCTGGCCCCGATCAATAATCAATTGATTGATAACTGATCGCAACCAGAACTAATTCAAAATGGCTAACCATTCGTAGCTTTAGCGAAGAATGGCGCCCCGAGTAGGACTCGAACCTACGACCTTGAGCTTAGAAGTCTCCTGCTCTATCCATCTGAGCTACCAGGGCACACTGTTATTAATTTTAACTTATTTATTGCCATATGCCATTTATTAGTTTTTCTTTTTTCACTTTAGACCATTTTTTGATTTGTATTTCTCTTTTTCTAGCTTCTGATTTATTTGCAAAAACGGGAGAAATGTAGACTAGTGTAAATGATTTTTGATCAATCGCTAATTTAGCACCTTTTCCATTGTTATGCTTTGTAAGTCTAGCCTCTGGATCAGGAGAAATACCTACATAATAGTGATTATGAAATGATATACAAATGTAAACGTACCAGGGCTTATTATTACTTGGCCCTTCGACAAGCTCAGGGTCATTCTCCTCTTTAATGCTTTTCATCAAAATTTCTTCATTTCAATTTCTATTGAATGGTTCACCATGAGCGAGCACATTGAATGGTTCACCATGAGCGAGCACAGCGAGTCGAATGGTGCGGGTGGAGAGAATCGAACTCTCATCGCCTGCTTGGAAGGCAGGAATATTAGCCGTTATACGACACCCGCGGATATATTATCTTGGCGCTTGAAAAGTATAGCACAACGGAGGTGAAATTGCTAGATTTCGCTGAGGACGGTGATTTTTGCACCGAGTGAGTTAAGCCTTTTGGCGATATCTTCGTAACCTCTATTGATAGTGTAGACATTTCTAAGTGTGCTTATGCCGTCAGCTGCTAACATCCCGATTAGTAATAAACTAGCAGGGCGGAGTGCAGGAGGACAACTAACGTCACCGTTTTCCCATTTGGTAGGTCCGGTGATAAATAGTCGGTGTGGGTCTGCAAGTTCTATGTGCGCGCCAATTTTGGTTAACTCAGTATAATAAATGGCTCTGTTTTCAAACATCCAGTCGTGGATCAGTGTTCGCCCTTTTGCCGTTGCACATATAGGCACAAAATATGGGATGTTATCTGGGTTAAGCCCAGGCCAAAGATTAGGGTGAATTTTTTCAATAGGAGAATGCAGGTTGCCATTGTGTTTCTCAATTTTTAGGTCGGCCAGTTCTGTAACTGCGTCGTCGCTGGGATAAGGTTCACTAACTTTACATTTTAATCCCATTTTTTGGAGTTTCAACAGTTCGAGACCGATCCAGTGTATGGGGGTACGTTTAATTGTGATGCTTGAATTGGTAGTTACAGCTGCAGAGATGAAAAACATCGCCTCGATAGGGTCTTCTGTCGGGCTAAAAGAAATATTTTTCTTCGCCCCTGAGACACCGGTTACTGTTAATACCGGCGATCCAACCCCGTCAATTTTTACCCCTAATCTTTTTAAAAATGCGCACAGATCCTGAACCATATAATCCGCACTTGCTCCCTGAATAACAGTTGGTGTTTCGTCCATCGAAGCTGCCAGAAGTGCATTATTAGTCACTGTGTTGCCGGCTTCGTAAAGAACCACTCGTTTGGCCGACTTAGGTCTGGAATGAACTCGGTAGTAGTGGTTTCTTGTTTCTATATCGACACCAAATTGTTCAAGTGCATAAAGGTGAGGGGTAACGGTTCTAGCACCCAGCTTGCAACCGCCGGCATATGGAATTTTAAAGTCTTTGTACTCGTGCATTAACGCGCCAAGAAACATGACTACGCTTCGGGTTTTTTTTGCAGAAGCAATGTTTATACCATCAAGATCTAATTTTTCTGGTCGCCTAATTTCAACGTCTCCGCCGCTGGTCCATTTGATTTTTACACCAATACTTTCCAAAGTTTCAATAATGCGATGAACTTCTTCTATTTTAGGGAAACATTTGAACCTGGTGACGCCTTTGTTGAGTAGACTAGCACATAGCAGTGCTACCGCTGCATTCTTACTTTTTTTTAGAGTAATGCTCCCGGACAGTTGGTGGCCACCTTCTATCCGTAAATTGGTCGCACCGCTGTCAACGTGGAGAATCGGCTTATTTAAAATATCGCTGATTTTGCCGATCATGTTGATGCTGAGGTTCTGATTGCCTTTTTCAATGCGGTTGACGGCGCTTTGGCTGGTGCCAAGAGCCTTTGCCAGCTGACTTTGGGTTAGGCCTCTTTCTTGTCGTACATTCTGGATTAATATACCAATTTTTTCGTTTGTTTTCGGCATGTGTAAGATAGTCTATATCACCAAAAGCATAATTGCAAGCATACAAGAATCATGCTATCAATTAAATATTTGTCTACTTTTCTATGCGTACGCACGGAAAATTAGACAAATACAGCAATTAGTATCTTCACTTATCAGTATTTGAATCTATTGGATTAGTAAATTATAAATTTGATGTGTTTTTGTATGTACATTTGAACAGATGGAGTCACCTGAGTTACAATTAAAGCAAATGAAGAGGGATGATATAATTGACCAATTAATTGTTGAGGAAGTTCGGCGTCAGTCAGAGGGTCTTGAGATGATCCCGAGCGAAAATCACACATCTCAAAACGTGCTTGATGCGTTGGGTTCAAGATTGACCGACAAATACTCAGAAGGCTACCCCGGCATGCGTTACTACGGCGGTTGTGAAGTTGTAGATAAGGTTGAAAATATTGCTCGCGATCGGGCCAAAAAGCTATTTGGCTGTGACCATGCAAATGTTCAACCGTATTCTGGATCACCTGGCAATATGGCGGCTTACTATGCGTTGGTGGATCCAGGTGACACCGTTATGGGGCTTCATCTTTTTTTTGGTGGGCATATGACCCACGGGCTTAAAGTAAATTTTTCGGGGACTTATTACAGATCAGTCCAGTATAAAACCGGACAAGATGGCTATTTAGATTATGATGCCATACAGCAGATGGCTACAGAAGAAAAACCAAGGCTACTCGTTGCTGGCGCCACTGCATACCCAAGAATTTATGACTGGAAGCGTCTGAGAGAAATTGCTGATAGTGTGGGGGCTTGGTTTTTAGCTGATACTTCGCATATTACTGGCTTGATTGTGGGCGGGGAGCATCCATCACCCATCGGAATTGCCGATGTTGTTATGACTACTACCCACAAAACGCTCCGCGGACCAAGAGGAGCTATTTTACTTTGCAATGGTAATCCATCTACCCCGCTTAAAAAGGTTGAAAGGACAAAGGAAAATCTACCAACGTTACTTGATCGCGCTATAATTCCAGGCTTGCAAGGTGGTCCACATAATCATCAAACTGCAGCGATTGCTGTGGCCCTCAGGGAAGCGTCTCAGCCAGAGTTTAAAATATATGCCCGTCAGATAGTCAAAAATGCCAAAAAACTAGCGGAAAAGCTTCTAAAAAAAGATTATAACCTTGTCACAGGCGGTACTGACAACCACTTGTTGCTTATTGACTTAACAAATAAGGGCGTAATTGGGGCAGAAGCAGAGACTGCGCTGGGCAAGGCAGGCATAACAGTTAATAAAAACGCGGTGCCGTTTGATCCGCGTTCACCATTTAGTCCGTCAGGAATTCGTCTAGGAACACCAGCGCTCACTACAAGGGGCATGAAGGAACGAGAAATGGAACAAATTGCCGAATGGATTGACCAAGCAATCAGTAATCATTCAAATGACAAAAAACTTGCCCAAATTAAGGCCGAAGTTAAAGAACTTTCTAGCAAATTCCCGCTCCCAAGTAATCAAAAAAATGGTTAAACATTACGACAGACACAAACTAGTTCCAGCAGTTTACGCTATTGTCCGTAAGCAAAACCAGATATTATTCATGCGACGTGCGAATACTGGATACATGGATGGTATGTATAGTTTGCCAGCTGGTCATGTGGAGACTAAGGAAAGCGCTACTGTCTCCATGGTGCGTGAACTAAAAGAAGAAATTGGTATTGATGTTGCAATTGAACATTTAAAATTTGTACATGTAGAGCACACAGTATCCGACGAGAGGGATCACGAGCGTGTTCACTTTTTCTTTGAAGTTACGCAGTGGATTGGCGAGCCCTATAACGCTGAACCAGATAAATGCGATCAGCTAAAATGGTTTGACATTAACAATTTACCGACAAACATTGTTCCAGAGGTAATCAGTGTATTGCCTCTAATCAATGATGGCCAATATTATAGTGAATATAACTTCTGATTCAATCAGATACTTTTAGATGATTTCTGGTTCTTGGGTTAACGTTATTTCAAATTTGTTTTTGATTTTATCGACGACTGCATCCCGAAAGGCTACAAGTTGTGCTGTTGTTGTGGCATGGTCGTTAACTAATATAAGAGGTTGCTTGTCCCAGACGCGCATGCCGGTGTTCTTTTCTACATAGCCTTTGAGCCCAATAGCTTCGATCAGCCAAGCTGCCGATACTTTAATATTCCCCTCTGGTAATTCCCAATACTTTATTTTGGGGTAATCTTCTTTAATTTCACGCAACTGGTCAAGTTCTATTATTGGGTTGGCAAAAAACGAGCCACAATTTGGGTATTGCTTTGGATCCGGGAGCTTATTTGTGCGAATGTTGATGACTTCTCTACGAATATCTGCAGAAGTCGGCCTTGTTATATTCTGTTTTTTGAGAGCGCTATCTAGTGAGGCGTAAAAAGGGCCTCGGGGCGGATCTTTTGACAGCGAAAAGGTAATAGAGAAAATAAAAAATCTGCCTTTGTCTTTGCCTTTAAATCTGCTAGTTCTATAGCCAAATTCACAATCAGCGTTTGATAGCGTAATAAAATCTTTGAGTTCACGGTCATAAGCTTGCAAGGACGTGAGAGTTTGAGATATTTCACCTCCGTAAGCTCCAACATTTTGTATGGGTGTTCCGCCAGCCGTGCCTGGGATAAGAGATAAATGCTCCAGACCTGACAGTCCAGACTCAACGGTTTTGGCAACTACCTCGTCCCAGTTGTCCCCACTGCCAACGGTAATAAATACTTGATTAAGTGATTGATTAACTTCGTAATTTTTGATATTTGAAACTATAACCAGCCCTGGATAACCAGAATCTTGCCAAATGATATTACTACCAATGCCGATCATAATTGCGTCGATAGATTTGCTGTCGGCAAATTCTACTGCTTCTTTGAGTTCGAACATATCTTTGACTTCGCAATAATAGCGAGCGTTGCCTCCCAGGCGCATGGTTGAATGCTCTTTTAAGCTAACATTTTCTATTATTTTCATATGATAATAGTATAGCGCAAATATTGTAACTTTTTATGCTTGCATGCATTAGGCTGAGAGCGTAGCATGTAGCTATGGGTTCTAACAAAAACAACCAAGACCAACCATTCCAAGAACTAGGTGCCCAGATACGATCCCTGCGAGAACAATGGGATCAATCTATCAGTGAGTTATCAGGTACGCTGGAACTTGATCCTTCAGTGCTCGTTGCCATAGAATCCGGTAAAACATTGCCCAGCGAAGACATCCTGGACATGATTATTGAGCACTTTTTGCTAACTGACGAACAAGCAGAAGAAATGCTTAAAACAATTGAAGAATATGACACCAAGACTCAAGAAGCGCTCAGCAAAGGGTTAGAAGACGCATTGACCAAACAAATGGTGATGCTCATGCCTATTGATAGCAAAGTGGTTTATACCGACAGCATGCAAGCGACAGTCAATCAGGGCGGGGTAGTCATCCAATTCTCTCAACAAGTTAATGGACAGGCAGTGCCAGTGTCCCGCGTCGGCATGAGCCGTGAACACGCAGAAAAAATGATAGAAGTACTCAAAGAGACAATCAAATCCTTCGACCAAAACAAAAAATCTTAAAAATCCTTAAGCATTTGTGGCGTAAAGTCATGAAGAGAGTGAAGAATAATGTCGGCTGCGGCAAACCGTTTGTTATTTATCATTTTAGGTTCTGGTATGGCTATACACTTCATTTTCGCAGCTTTTGCAGCTAACACCCCATTTACGGAATCCTCAAAAGCTAGACAGTGATTGGGATGTACGCCGAGTTCCTTAGAGGTGCTGATATACACCGATGGATCAGGTTTGCCAAGGGCCTCATCGTGAGCAGAGTGGATAACATTTATTTTGTCTGTTATGTCCAACTTTTCTAAAACTGTATTAATAAGCAACATAGATGAAGAAGAAACGATAGCTATCGGTAGCCCGGCAGCTTCACAGATGGTAATCGCTTCTTGATATCCTGCTTTAGCCGTTCCTTTATCACGAATCAATTTAATGGTCATATCATCTATTTGTTGGCAGATTTCTTGTCGAGATGGTTTTTGCCAGGGATAGCGTTTGTGCCAATGCCCAACCACTTCGTCGACGCGCATACCCACAGTCTGTGTTGTCATCTGCGATGTCAGTGGCACGCCAACTCTATTGAATATCAAAATTTCCGCTTCTTCCCATAAAGGCTCGCTGTCAATTAACAGTCCATCCATGTCAAAGATTACTGCTTTTATCATGCGATTAGTATAGCAAACAGACAAAAAATAATGTTCACATGGCGTAGAATTGGCACGATATTATTGCTGAGGTTAGAACTAATTATTTCAAATCAATGGTTTTGAATATTTTGCGTTGATAACCATCACCATCTGGGAAAAGGTCAATGATAGAAACTGACTTAACCCAGACTTTTTGACCAGCCTGGAGTTTGCCTGACTTTTGAAAAGTGCTATGAGGCAAGTATCCTTCACCTTGGTATTGTGGTTCATTATAAATTGCTTCAGATTTTTCAAGCCAGTTGTAGATTTTCTGATAAAGTTCCATCAATTCATCAGTTTTCTTAATTTTCATAACGGCAACTTCTTTATTTTTGTCAAACATAGCTTTTTTATGTGCCACTATCAGAAAACGTGATTGATCTGACAGAAGACTTGCAAGCTGATTGCTCATCCAGACACCATCGTGGTCAATTTTAAAAACTCCCGCAAGGGTTAAATGCAAAGGGGAAGACGTATAGTAAAATCTGAAACCTTCAGTAACATTTTCAAATAGCACGATAATTGCCCATTTTTGTGTAAACTTTTCCATATGCTTATCATAACAAAAAAGACTTCACCAAGATCCTTAATCGTAAGCATGGTACATCCAGTAGGATTCAAAACTGCAATAATGTTATAATTATCAGACTTTCAGGCGCCCGTAGCTCAGTGGATTAGAGCACTGGTCTTCGGAACCAGGTGTCGCAAGTTCGAATCTTGCCGGGCGTACCAATTTGACCTCCAGATCATTTGGCTTTAGGCTAATGCAAGGAAAGCCTTTGTTTGAGAGATTAGGTGTATTTGAATACAGCTGATCGAACAAATAAAGAAGCTTGACGCAGAAGTAGCCAAAGGGCATAAACAGAATTTCTGGCTCTGCCAGGAAGCAGGTTTATGCGGCCAAATGATCTGGGGGCCAGTAGCTCAGCTGGTTAGAGCACCTGCCTCTTAAGCAGGGTGTCGAGGGTTCGAGCCCCTCCTGGCCCTCCAATACGCTTATGCTTTTTTGAGTTTTGCTGCGAAACGAAAGTTACTCCGACTGTATCTAGCATATTCGGCTGGATCAGCTTGATAACCTGACTTTTCAACTTTTGGCTCGCTTTGAACTACTAAACTTAAACCTACTTCTCCAAGTAGTCTGCTATTTAGTAATCCCTTTAGGTCATGTATGTATGCTTGAATTTCTGTCCCCCAGGGAGTTTTTTGAGTAATCCATTTTCCCATATTAGCAACCCTATCCTCAGATGAGTATGGATTTGAATCAATAATAAACAGTATTCCTTCGCTAGTAAGTACTCTGCTAGATTCTTCGATAAACTTTTTCAGATCTGTGTCATCCATTTGATGTAAAAGCATATTTGAAACTATTAGATCAAATGAATCTGCCTGAAATGGAAGTTTAGATACTCTTCCTTGGAATACGGTTGCTGTTGGATAATTATTAGCATAACTTTCTACCATACCTCGATCTATATCAATGCCATAAATATTTTCAGCATGCATTCCACTATCTATTAAATGACCAGTTACCCTGCCAGCTCCACAGCCAGCATCTAATACTCTAGGGTTTTGTCCGTAAATTTCTCCTAAATATAAGTCGATAGTAGGTCTTTCTAAATATTGCCAAGAAAATGAACCCTCACTAAATGTCACGAATTCTTTGCCTTGTCCATTATTACTCATAAAACAATATTGGCTGTAATTCGTTTGTTTTGCAAGCATTAGTATCTTGAAAGCAAGTAGATATAGCGTCTACGATGGCCCTCCAAATGAAAACACCTACCTCGCCGTGGGTGTTTTCATTCGTAACGCTAAGGGAGAAAGCCAACTTCTTGATATTATTGTATAAATATGCTATAATAATAGTATGCAAAACGATCCAGAGAAAAGCCTAGGTAATTACAATGAAATCCGAACTAACGATGCTACTCCTATCGCTCTTCCAAAAGGTGTCATTGATATACAAACAGCAGAACAGCAAGCAGAAGGCCACCTAGGAATTGTAAAAAAGGGGTTAGGGCTTGTAAATAATAAAATCGATAAGATTCTTGGTGCCAACAATAGATTGACTGGTGTAGATTTTGCCCTTCCGAGGATCATGGTTATCGAGACATACCCTGAACATCCTACTTGCGCAGGTTATTTTTCTCCGAGTGAGAACAAGATTGCCCTAATCATGGATAAGATAGGAGATAATCCTTTAAGTGCAGCGAAAGTTTTTATTCACGAATATCTCCACTTCTTATCTCATAATGGTCGCGATGATTATGAGCAGGTTGACAAGCAATATCCAGTCACGAGACATAACAATGTGGGATTTCGTAGAAACATAGGTCTTGACATTAGAAAAGGTAAAGAAGGCAAGAGAACAAGTGATTATTTTTTGTCATTTAACGAAGCGGTTACGGAACAATTGGCTATAGACATTCTGCCAGATGGCTATGAAACCTATGAGGAATACAGGGGTTTATTAGGGCAGGTTATAGAAGATGCTGTCGCCAGAAAACTTGGGTCAAAAAACGAAAGAGGTGAATTTGTCGAGTGGTCAAAAGAACAATTTAAGGATTATATTTACATGTGCTTTTTTAAGGGTAATCTCGCCGGTTTCACAAATTTGTTAAAAACAGTGTACGCAGAATTTGATATATCTGAGCAACAATTCGGATTAATGACCAACAAGGATGATCTACCGTCAGTTATTGTAAAGAAATTGAAGGCAAAACATCCAAGCGACCCACCACCTTCAGCTGGTGAAGTTAGAGCACTAGTCCAGGAACGTATAGACAGCAAGACACCAGAAGACTACGTCACAGATATTATAGGGGGTGGTGGTAATGATCCTGAAAATAAATATGGCGAAGAATATGACGACTTTGTCGAAAAAATTTCCTCTTCAAAAAAAGAAACTATAAATGGCAAGGAGTATGACATAGATAACTTAGAGTTTATTATCTATCGTGGCGAGTTAGCTGAGTTTATCCTTGGGAAAATAAAGGCAGAGTTAGACGATCTGTTGCTTGAACTCAGCAGTGGAAAGATTGATAAAGAGTATATTATTAAACATATGGATGAGCTATTGTTTGAGAAGTACTCTATGTCAATGCTATCTGATGGCTTCCGAGAATTCTATATTTATAAGCATACAAAATTCGATAGTTGATAGCTTGAAAGTTCTGGACCCGCAGAATGTGGGCGAGCCCTGCCTATCGGCAGGCAGGCCTCCTGGCCCTCCAAACACCACTCTCTGTTATAATAATTACCAATGTTTATAAAGACAAACAAAAAAAGAAAAAAAGAAATACTAGAGATTGCTTACATTGTTGCCGTGGTTCAGCCAATCATGGTATTGCCACAAGCCATACAGATATTCTCTAGTTATTCGGCAAAAGACGTTTCTTTACTGACCTGGGCGATGCTTCTAATATTCAATATCTCCAATTTTATTTACGGGCTGGTATTCAACATCAAACCTTTGATTATCAATAACGCAATCTGGGTAGCAGTAGATGCGTTGATTGTTATCGGTATCCTAGTCTATCGTTAAAATAAATACCGGATTACCTTGTAACCCAGTTGCAGTAGTGCCCACGATGGTCCTCCAAATTACAGTAATCTGCTACTCTCATGGTTTTTCGTTGTCAGGTCGTAGTGGTATAATCAAAGTACAAACTAAGAGGAGGTACTTATGAAGTATGTATATGACATCTTTACGGTGGTGAAAACGGTAAAAACTAAAACGGCAGTAGCTTTTGTAACTGCGGTGACCGCAGTTGCTAGTCTGGTTACGATGGGAGCTATGGCGGTTCCGGCGTTCGCGGCTAATCCAAGTGCCGATGCAGATTGTAGTACGGTTGTAACTGACAGTCTTCTTGGAACAGGAACACGAGCGAACTTGTATGGCTGTAAATCTATTGGTAATTCTGGACAGGAACAAGGAATTTACACAATTACAGCTCCTGCTACTGATTTAGGTTATCCAGCTGACTATGGCACTTGTAAAGTTTTAGTGAAATGGTCGGGTGATTATGGACTAACACCTTATCTTGATTATGGAACAGTGTTTAATAACACAAAATGTTCCAACGGATATATTGAGATATGGGGAGACAATTTTGGTCCAGGTGATGCATATGGAGCAACTCCATACGTTTACTCAATTGGTGGACAAGGTTCGCTGATTCACCAATAAGGGTAATCAGATTTACTCAAACTAATTAAATTAGTTTAATAACCCACCAAAGAAAACTCGGTGGGTTGTTTTTTTAGTCAGGAATTTTTAGCTTATCTGGGTTGTTGGCCTGCCAGCTTTTTGTCATAGCTGCTGATGGTGTTGCAATAGTTTGCACTAAGGCCCTCCAAAACACTTACGCTGAAAACTGGGATAAATAGTCTCTGTTTTTTGTTATAATACAAGTATGCAAAAATAACTTCTTTATTATGGTTTGATAATCAAGCACAAGAAGTTGGAGCTATGGTCAAAGATGTAGCAAGTGAGTTATAATCAAATACAAAAGAACAAAGTAAACCATAAAGGGGACAGACAATCAGTAAAGCACATAGGCCTGCCTTAGAAGTTGCCGAAATCCACTACTCTCATAGTCAAATTATGGTAATTATGAGCGCTTTGATGTTGGTAATGCTCCTGGCCGCACTTGATCAAACTATTGTTTCAACGGCATTGCCAAGAATAGCTACCGATTTGCAAGGACTCAACAAGCTGTCTTGGGTAGCGACCGCCTATCTGTTAACCAGTGCTATCTCAACTCCGATATATGGCAAAATTAGTGACCTATTTGGACGAAAAAAGATTTTTCAGTTCGCAATAGTCATATTTTTGATTGGCTCTGTACTGTGCGGTGTCTCCCAGAGCATGAATCAGCTAGTGGCTGCCCGTGCACTCCAAGGTGTTGGGGCTGGTGGCTTGATGTCGCTGGTCTTTGCTATAGTCGGAGACGTTATATCTCCCAGGCAACGGGGAAAATACATGGGCTACTTTGGTGCTGTTTGGGGTATTTCAAGTGTGGCAGGGCCCTTGCTGGGAGGATTCTTGACAGATAGCTTATCTTGGAGATGGGTGTTCTTTGTCAATATTCCTCTCGGGATTATCGCACTGTTTGCAGTTGCCACGCGGCTACATTTGCCAGTGCATAGGCGTGAACACAAGATAGATTACCTTGGCGCGGTGCTTCTGTCAGCTAGTTCAGCCTGTCTGCTTTTAGCCACAGTTTGGGGCGGTAGCACTTACGCTTGGGCTTCTAACCAGATTATTGGCTTACTATCTGCAGGTGTGATCTTGGCCGTGGCCTTCGTTCTCTGTGAGTTGCGGGCTCAAGAGCCTATGATCCCAATGCGACTGTTCCGCAACGATATATTTACCGTGTCTGTCGTGCTGTCGTTGTTGTCTGGCGTAGCTATGTTTGCGGCAATACTCTACATACCCCTCTATCAGCAAGTAGTTCGAGGTTACTCACCGACTAGATCAGGGCTGTTAATGTTACCTTTAGTGTTAGGTTTATTGATAGCGTCAATAACCTCTGGCAGATTGACCAGCAAAATTGGTAAATACAAGATATTCCCCATAATCGGTACACTGGTTTTGGCGTTTGGGCTCTGGCTTTTTAGTCATTTGACTTTAACTACCAGTGAATGGATACTAGGAGTCTGGATGTTCGTAATAGGGGTGGGACTGGGCTTATTCATGCAGATCATGACGCTTGCTATACAGAATTCTGTAGATCGTAGAGAGTTAGGTACGGCGACAGCGAGTGCTGCTTTTTTCCGTAGCCTGGGGTCATCTTTTGGCGGAGCTATTTTCGGGACAATTCTGATCAACAGGCTAAATCATCACTTACTAGAATTGTTTCCAAAAGGCGCTGGTGTCCCCAAAATCGATGTCAGTAGTATCCAAAGCGGAGCAAACATATACAATCTACCTCCTGATGTTGCTCACAATGTACTTGAAGCTTTTGTGCGGTCGTTTCACGACATGTTTTTGCTCGCTATACCTTTTGCGCTATTAGCGTTTGTGATAGCTCTTTTCCTCAGAGAGACTCCTCTGCAGAGTTCCCATAAGCCTGTCGTTGCAGATAAAGTTGCATAGTCTCCAGCGCGATTGTCTGGGCTGTTGTATAATTGGCCATGAGTCTTGAATTGACTAGTTCTGTGATGTCAAATGGTGGAGAATTTCCAAAAGACTATACCTGCAATGGACGAAATGTTAGTTTACCTCTAGAGATTTCTGGTGTTCCCATAGGTGCTCAGTCGCTGGTTTTGATATTTGATGATCCGGATGCAGCCAAAGAGCCAGCAGGTTTTGGCAGGACATATGATCACTGGATTTTGTATAATATCCCTCCTATTGATCAAAAAATTCCAGAAAACACCATTCCAGAGGGTGCAAAATTTGCCATAAATAGCTCTGGTGGTACAAATTACGTTGGTCCATGTCCACCAACTTTGAGGCACCGCTATTCGTTTAGACTTTATGCACTAGGTAGTGTACTTGAAATCAATAATCCAACCAAAGAACAGATTGTCCAGGCCATGCAGGGTCAAATAATCGAGCAAACAGAACTGTATTCATATTATGAACAAACAGAAGACCAATAAGATCATGCTATTTATACTCGGAGAAGTGATAACTTCGCACTAGGTTTGGCTCATACCAAGCCGAGTAAACCCAAAGAATATTGCTCCAAAAACAATTATCATCACGACTGGGACCAGGGTAGAAAGCCAATTTCGCTTGCCTGGTCTAAAATATCTCAGGGTTAAAGAGTTTGTTACTACAGAGACAGAACTCAGAGCCATGGCTAGACCGGCGAGTTCTGGTTTTAAAATGAGCCCAAAACCGGCAAACATGCGGGTGGCGATTGGTATGCCGACCACGTTATAAAACAGAGCAAAAAATAGATTTTGCTTGATCTTGCTGACTGTTTCGCGTGATAGCTGGATGGCGGTGATAACGTCTGTCAGATCATTTCTCATTAGTACGATACCGCCCGTTTCCATGGCAATATCCGTGCCTGCGCCCATAGCTATTCCCAGATCTGCCTGAGCCAAAGCTGGCGCATCGTTTATGCCGTCACCAACCATTGCTACGTTGTGCCCACTACTCTGCAACTCTTTTACCTTGGCTGCTTTGTCTCCTGGCAGAACTTCCGCTAAAACATTTTTTATGCCTAGTTCACTTGCAATAGCCTCGGCCGTCCGTCTGTTATCCCCTGTAATCATGTAAACTTTGAGACCCATTTTGCTAAGCACCGCCACGACGTTTTTAGAGGTTGGCTTGATAGTATCAGCAACCGCAATTATTCCTACTACACCCTCATCGGTAGCAAGTATCATAGCTGTTTTGGCTTGGTTTTCAAGAGATTCCAGCTTGTTATTTATCTCTGATAGAACTTTTTGGTTTAGTTTTTCTGAGATCAAAAACCTATTTCCGAAAAAATACGGCACATTTTTAATAGACCCTTCAATCCCTTTGCCCGAAACAGATTGGAAGTCATCAACTTTGGATTTTGAGAGCTTCAATTCATCTGCTTTTTGAATGATGGCTCTGGCTAGAGGGTGTTCGCTGTCTCTCTCCAGCGACGCGGCAAGCTGTAGTACAGTATTCTCATCGTAACCATTCACGCCGATAATGTCTGTTACCGTGGGTTTTCCGTGCGTTAGTGTGCCTGTTTTGTCAAAAATAATTGTATCAATTCGACGAGTTGCCTCAAGAGGTTCACCGCCCTTAACCAAGATACCAGATTCTGCTCCTTTGCCAGTACCCACCATAATTGCCGTAGGGGTAGCCAGTCCCAGTGCACAGGGGCAGGCGATAACCAGTACGGCGGTAAAGGCCATGAGAGCAAAAACAAAGCTACTACCAAAGACAAAAAACCAAGCCAAAAAGGTCAATATGGCAATTATAATTACAGCTGGCACAAACCAGTTTGAAATTCTGTCAGCAAACGCTTGGATAGGGGCCTTTGAGCTTTGAGCTTCATCAACCATCTTTATAATTTGTGCCAGCATAGTTTCTTTACCGACACGCGTAACTTTGAACTCAAAACTCCCAGTTTGGTTAATTGTTGCCCCAATAACAGTGTCACCAATCTGTTTTGTCACGGGCATACTTTCGCCGGTTACCATTGACTCATCAACGCTAGAGTTGCCTTTTGTTATTTGACCGTCCAATGGGACAGATTCTCCTGGGCGGACAAGCAGAATATCGCCGTGTTTTATCTGGTCGATCGGTTTTTCAATAATCTCACTGCCAACAACCAAATGTGCGGATTTGACCTGCAAACTCATCAGTTTATGGATGGCTTCGTTTGATTTACCTTTTGCTCTAGCTTCCAGCCACTTGCCAAGTAGTACAAAAGTTATCAAAAAGGCGGCAGTTTCAAAGTAAAGTTCAGGAATTTTCTCACCATTTACGCCAATTAGGCTACTATTTTGTACGGCGTATTTTATGTAAAAGGCTACACTGTAAAAATATGCGGCAGAGGTGCCGATTGCTACCAAACTGTCCATGTTGAAATTTTTCATCTTTAGTCCAGACCACATGCCTTTGTAAAAACTTGCCCCCAAATAAAACTGGACTACAGTGCCCAGTAGCAGGGAAGTTATTCCTGCGCGGGGCATCAAAAACTCTGCCCCTGGTAACCAAGCTAGAAAGTCTATTGCCATAAAATATAGTAGTGGCAAGCTCAAGATTAAGCCGAGCAAGAATTTACGTTTGTACTGCTTGCCTGATCCACCATGATGCGCGTGACCTGATGGGTCGTTTTCGTCTACTGCACTGGCAGAATACCCAGCTTTTTTCACCGCTGCGATCAAATGCTCTGGCGAGGCCTGGTTTTGGTCATGGACGATGCTTGCTTTCTCGCTGGCATAACTAACCGAAGCTTGCTCTACGCCAGAAACCTTTATAAGTTCTTTTTGGATCAAGTTGGCGCAGGAGCTGCAGTGCATGCCGTGGATTGCTAATTTTGTTGTTGTCATGTTTTTTCTCCTACCTACTTAAATAGCGGTGATAGTTCCTCTGCGGATTCCCATAGCGCAGGTTATCGTATACTTTCCAGGCTGATTGATGGTAAACGGCAATTGGATCTTACCTTTTTTGATCAATAGGGGAGTTTTGTAAATACCGGGTATCATGATTGTACTCATACAGCCTTGTCCGTCTTCCTTGGCATCTACTTCTAAAATATACGGTTTGCCGGCCTGAACATTGAAAGTACTGGGGACTATGTCTCCCGCTAATGTAAATGTTGTTTTTAAAATTTCTCCATTATTTGATTGCGTCACTGGAGCAGTTTTTGCTGGTTTTTTACTAGGATCTAGGGTTATATTTTTAACAATATTGTTGATAGAAGGGTTGTATCCCATTAAACGAAGTGCGTTGTTAATATTATAAAAGGCTAGCAAGACAACCGCCACACCCGCAAACCTAAAGAAAGATTTTGCAAATGAACCTTTGACAACAGATGTTAAACCGCCTATTCCCAGTAGTCCGGGTGCTGTACCGATTGCAAATAGTCCCATAACCAAAGAACCCGTGACAAAACTACCGCTACTTATAGCTACGAGTTGCATAGCTTGAGTAAAGCCACAGGGTAAGAAAAAAGATAAGCCCCCAAGCAGCATGGCATTTTTGTGACTGTACTCTCTGCTCCCATGCTTTTTAAGTCCAATTGCCCTAGCTATGCCTGCCGGCAAGGTAATGCCTTTGTTGCTTAGTTTTGGGAACAGCTCTGTTAATTGCAAGCCCAAAATAATCATCACTATGCCAACAAAAACCGTCATCACTCCCATAGTTGAACCGTTTAAACTAAATATGGAGCCAAACAAGCCGATAATTCCACCAAGGACAAAGAAAGCGGTAATGCGTCCTAAATTGAAGAACAAGTGCGGTCTAAATTTTTGGATCGAGGTAGCGGTAGGGTGCTTTTCTGCAAAACGGGCAGACAGCCCAAGCACCAAGCCACCAATCAAAGCCATACAAGTAGAAAAACCAGCAATTACGCCAATTGCAAGCGCCATTACTCCGCTGTTGCCACTCAAATTGTTCAGTCTTAAATTGGTTACACCTATGCCTTGGAGTAGCATAAGAATAATCACAAGTGCTATGAGGTTAAATGCAAATTGCTGATAGATAGTTTTATCTCTACTAAAGAATCGTTTTTTCTCAAAACCCAAGCAATAGCCAAAAGGTTGAATAGCGTTTTCTATTTCTTTGAAGGTTGGTTTTTGTGTATATTCAATTGTTGCAGTATTGTTTTTTAGACTTACTTTGACCCGCGATACACCTGGAAGTTTATGAAGTTCACCGGAGATGATGACAGTGCAGGCTTTGCAGTGCATGCCTTTAATCGGGATAGAAAGTTCTTGCATATTTACCACCTATTTATTAAGTAATTTTGTTACAGTTAATATTTCTTCTATCATTTTGGCTTTTTTGCTGCTGTCACCAGATCTCATTGCATTTTCAAAGCAGGCATGCAGATGATCTTCCATTAGCATTTGGTGTGCGGATTTAAGCAAACCAATTACTGCTAAGTTCTGCTGCATAACGTCGACACAGTAGGTGTCTTCGTCTAGCATTTTTTGTATACGCGCTATATGGCTCTGGGCCTTTTTAAAATTGGTAGTGGTTTTATTTCTATTGGCGTGGGTTTTGTGGGCTTTAGTCATAATAAGTCTCCTCTATCTATCTAATATACCCCCTCCCTAGGTATAGGTCAACACTATTTTCATTTTTGTGTAGTGGAAGTGTTCAATGATAGACTAGAGGGACTCTTAGCTTCTGATGAACGAATAAAATAGTATCAAAACAGCGACTAACATCACTACGAAAGTTAAGCGCACAAACGTATTTGATAAAATGCCATTTTTGTAATCGCCCATTATATCTTTGTTATTGCCTATTTTGGCGATCATAAACAGCAGGGGAACGGCTGCTATACCGTTAAATACCGCTGTATAAACCAGCGCTTTGATAGGATCTATACCTAGCAAGTTAATTGCCAGTCCAGTCAGCGTAGCAACAATAATTACTGCGTAAAAACCGACTGCTCTTTTGAATTTACGGTGCAAGCCTTCTTTCCATCCCAACGTTTCGGTGATTGCGTATGATGATGAGCCTGCTAAAACGGGAACAGCAAGTAGCCCAAGCCCGATGATTCCAGTTGAAAAAATTAGTTTGGCAACCAGCCCAGCGTTTGGAAAATTAGTTACCAGCGGTTCGATTGCTTTGGCTGCATCTGAGGCAGTGTTAATTGAAGTAATCCCGTTTTTAAAAAGTACTGAGGCACAGACTATCACGATAAACCATGCGCCGAGACTGGCCATAGTCATGCCAACTACGTTATCAACCCTGATACTTCTAATAAATCTTTTGCTAACTTTTGGTAGGTCAGATTTTGCTGTTAATCTGCGACTACTTATTTCGCTTTCCACAGTTTCCGAGGTATCCCAAAAGAAAAGATATGGCGAAATAGTAGTACCCAACATGCCGACAATAATGAATATAGTCGTCGAATCCAGATGTACATTAATCGCAAAAGTAGCCCGAATCAATTCGCCCCAATCTTGAACTACCAAAAAAGCAGTAATTGGATAGGCAAGAAGTGCTAGGGCCAACCATTTGAGAATTTTGGCGTAAGTTTTATATTTTACAAATATTTCTAGAAGTATCACAAAAATTGCATAAAAAAGAGCCAGCAAAACAAACGGCGCATCGACTAGTAGCTGCGTTGTCGCTGCCATTGCCCCAAGATCAGCGCCAATGTTAATCGTGTTGGCGATGACAACCAATGCTACCGACATAGCCAGAAGCTTTTTACTGTAGTTATCCTTAATTACCGCGGCTAAACCCTTACCCGTTATTGCACCAATACGAACGCATGATTCCTGAACTGCCATCAGCAGTGGGTACATAAAAGGAAAAAGCCACAGCAAACCTGTTCCGTAAGCGGCTCCAGCTTGCGAATAAGTCGCAATGCCCGATGGATCATCATCTGCAGCGCCAGTGACAACCCCGGGCCCCAATATTCGCACAAAACGACTATATCGTTTGTGATTAGTCATACTTTTGCCGATGTTATAAGCTTGTTTTTCGGACTTATTAATCTTTCGCTTGAATTTGCGTTCGGTTCTAGTGTATCTACTGAGAGGTTTCGTCATACCAAATCTGCTTATGCTTTCTACAAGTAATCATACTACATTCGGGGATTCAGAAAGTGCATATTTCTTAAGATTGTTAATACTTGCTAACGATTTGAATAGAAAGTCACATAATGTAGATTATTTTGTTGGGTTTTGAGTCATAGTCATGTCCAGGATTGTGTTTATCAGCTCTGCATGGCTCCAGACTAAAGGCGCGACAGAAGTTGGTGCTGAATTTTCGGGATTGATCTGTTCTGGGAGTACGCCACTTGCTAGAGATTGAGCCATAGCCCAGTCGATGAGTTCTCTCGCCTTATCAAAATTGTTACACCGTATATAGTACTGAGCAAGCCAAAGGGTTGTAACTAGCCATGGATTGCCCGAATATGCTGGCTCAGACCGAAAATACATGTCGTTCATGTAGCGTGGACTGCCACCAGATGGGGAAGAATTGAGTAGTTGCTTTTCGATGACACTGGCGCTTTGCTGTACAAACGTATCAGTTGTGTCGTCGTAGAGTCCAAACATCATTGCCCCGTACATACTGGAAACGTCAAGAGTGTCGTCGAATTTCAAAGACCCATTTTTATCAAGCAAAAACCCCTTACGTAGCGTTCCTGTACCAAGGTCAAAAAATATTTTGGCACTAATTTGTATAGTTTTGGCAACTTCCTGCCATTTATGGCTATCATCCCTGCAATCAAACATCTCTGCTAGTTGCACCCCAACCAATAAAGCTTGATGTACTACTGCTGTGGAATAAGTCGTTGTTAGAAATTTTTCTTCCCATATGTCGTAACTTGCGTGGGGCAAACCTGTCTGTGCATCAATAAAACTACTCAAGAAATCAACTGCCGGCTTCACAAACTTAGGGTATAATTTTTTAACAAATTCCTCGTCTTTGGTGTATTTGAGATATTCTGCAATCATGCAGATTACAATGGCTGTTTCGTCTTCTTGTATGGGGATCTCTTTGTGGTCGCTATGAAGCATAGGGTGCCAGGTACTGCCAATGGTGCGATCAGCCTGATATTTATGCAACATATAACCGTTTGGTGAAATAATTTCGCTACAGAACTCAAAAAATCTTTTTGGTTCTTCCTGATATCCAAGACGAATAAGCGGCCAAATTGCGTAACAACCATCTCTTGGCCAAACATAACTGTAGTAGTCTCGACCATAGTTAAAGATAGAAGAATCGCCAGATGCAATAATCCCGCCGCGCTTGTCAGCATGTGCTTTGATTACGAGCAACGATTTTTTTGTAAGTGTTTGATACTTTTTGTCGATAGTGTTTAACTGATCAGCAGAGATAGATAGCCATTTGTGCCAATGTCGCCTGGTTTTTTCTAGTCGATTTTCTAGGCCATCATGTAGCAGTGAGACATGAATTTTCTCGGCAGAAAACTGCGAATCTGAAGCAACAATCCAATACTCTATGGTTGATGTTTGGTTTGGTTCCATGTCTTTTTGGAATCGGATAACAGAGTCAACGCCACCATGTTCGATAGCGCTTCCTGATAGTTCACCATCCTCAGCGTCTCTAAATGTGCCTTCTTTGCCTTCGACGCCGTAATTTCCTACTGCGAACTGATCAAACAATTTATTGCCATCTTGTTGGCCGTATATTAATAATGAACAGTGGCCTTTAAAATCAAGGATATAATTTTCGTCAGGGACAAACAAGGCGGTATCACCTCGTCCACCGTTAGAAATTTGAAATACCTGATGCATAAATATACGAATATCACGTTTTGTTTCTCCGCAATTTTTGACGGTAATCAGGCGACAAAATGCGTTTTCGCCGTTGTCAACAAAATCGCGAAAGGTCAGAGAAATTTCCAGCGTTTCATGATGTGCAGCAATGTTACTAACCAGCGCGTCTTCTTCGAAATCTACATGAATGTTCCAGCTTTCTCTGTCAACCCAGGAGAACGTGCCATCTACCCAAATTCCTATGGAATGGTGCACACTACGTGCGGTTGTCAGGTTTTCAAGCCCAACATAGGGATAATAAAAATCATGAACCAGGCCTTGCTCGTCCAGGCCAACCATAAGCTTGCCGTTGGATAAAACAACAGGTCTCCCCATGGTTATTCCTCTCTGCTTTTGCTGGCTAATCGATATGATAAATCGTGGAATACATTCATGTAGGCAATGAAGGCATCATAAGGATTCTCATAAGGGCTAAAGTATGCGTGAATATCACCGTCATTGAACCACTTGGTGCACATATAGTAAAAATGGTCAGAAGTTTGCAGGCGTCGCCAATCTTCTATAAGATCCCAGTCATTTGTTTTGATAATATCGCCACCAAGTCCATACAGGGCGTGAATGGCTTCTTGTTGCATGCCGTTGCCAAGCCACGCGCTAAGATCTCTCTCGGTATCTGCCCAAGTAATTGTCTGCGGGGCGTCTACACGATCAACCGGCTCAATAGACTCAACAGCGTCGGAAACAGTCATGAATGTGTTGCCTTCAGTTGCTAGCCAATGTTCAGGAAGATGATGAAGAAAATTAAAAATTCCAGACTCACCCCATTGATGTTCGCCAAAGGTTTCGTAATCCATAAACAGATTAAAGTTTGTGCCATCAGTCGCATTAATCCAATGGACGAACTTATCCGCCGTGAGAGGCCATTCGCTCCAATTTTGGTCGCCAAAACGAAAGGCGATATCATCGCTCAATTTATAATTTTTCAAAAGAAGACGGATGTTATCGGTATAAGATGGTTGATACATAAAGTTTGGACTTCTCCAGCCAAGAACAGGGTCCCAGCCCTCTGCCAGAATTCCTTTGTAGCCGGCTTGGTCGGCCCAATAGGCAAGGTCGTTGTTGTATGCTAACTCAGTATTGCGAAAAACTGATGGTTCTTGTCCGAAGAGTTCTTTGACCTTATTGCGGTGCATTTCAACTTGCACCTCAAACTCTTCGCGGTTGTAAAAAAAGGCCAGAGAATGGTGATATGTTTCTCCAACGATCTCTACACGTCCAGTTTCTACTAATTTTTGGAATGATCTCAGTGCTTCAGGAGACCACTTTTCAAGCTGTTCTAGTACCGTGCCCGTAATTGACAAGCTCAATCTAAAATCAGGGTAGGAATGCAGTAGTTCTAATAGTTTTCGGTTGGTTGGGATGTATGATTTTTTGGCAACTTTTGTCAGAACGTCTGCATTATTTGTTCTGTCGCCACCAGGAGCATCAAAATATTGATGATCAACTCCAGCATTAAAAATTGTGTAGGGTTTTACTCGGTATGGCTGGTGAACATGCAAGTATAAAATAATGGCTTTGCTCATATCGGCACCCCATTTGTATATTCACTGTAGCGCTGAATAAGTTGCTGAGCAGCATTGTTCCAAGATAACTTTTGATATTCTTGGTAAGCATTGCGGTGGAGCTCATCGCGCAGAGCCGGACTTCTAACGACTGCAACGATATCATTCGCCATACGATCAACATCCCAAAAGTCAACTTTTAGGCAATTTGCAAGCACTTCTGAAACACCGGATTGTCGAGAAATGAGAGAAGGAGTCCCATAGCCGACTGCTTCCAGGGGCGTTAGTCCAAAAGGTTCAGAGACGGATGGCATGACAAACAAATCAGAGATGGCAAACACGTCTCTCCATTGTTTGCCTCTCAAAAAACCTGTAAATATGACGTTTTTACTAATTCCTAAACTGGCGGCGGTTTCAATCAATTCATAATATTGTTCGCCAGTGCCAACTATCAACAGCAATGTTTTTGGCTCGCGGGCGACAACTTCTTTTGTGGCTAGCAGTAGGTTCATTAATCCTTTTTGAATAGTTAGTCGGCCGACATTAACAACGACCTTGTAACCATGTTGTTTCATTTTTTCAATGTATTGATAGGCATTCTCCCCATCAAGCGGTTCTAGCATGTTTGGGTCAATACTGTTATGGACAACATCAATTTTATCCGCAGGAATGTCGTATTCACGCATAATGGCTTTTTTGGTGTGATTGCTGACTGCAATAATGCGATCTGCCATCATCATGGCAATATACTCAATTTCATGCACTAATGGATTACCGAGTTGGCCCCCGGCGCGATCATGTTCCAGCGAATGTATATGCAAAATCATTGGTTTGTTGGACTTTGCTTTTGCTCGAATAGCAGCGCGAAAGGTCAGCCAATCATGTGCATGGATAACATCAAATTCCATACGATCAACCATACAGTCAACAGATTTTTCATAGGCAAGTTGTTGGCCAAATATATCTACCCATTGCTCGGTGCCATCAGAGTAAATATACTTGTAACTATCATAAGCAATGCCAGATTTGATGATTTCTTCAACGCCTTGTGGGTGCGCAGGAGTTACAGTCATAAAATCAATATCATGATTTGCATCGTAAGGCAGAATAAACTCAATATCACAGCCACTATTTGCCAGAGATTTGCAGAGTTGATAGCACGCCACTCCCAGTCCGCCACTGTTGTGAGGAGGCAGTTCCCATCCTAGCATTAATATTTTCATTTTTTTCTTTTTGTTATAGTAATTTTGTTTAGCATTAGCATTATATATACATAATAACCTATCCACAAGTAATGGAGACAAAAAAGATGTGGATTACTTACAGATGAGTTTCAGGCGAGAATTTTTGTACTGTTAAGCGTTATAATTTGTGCGTTGTCGATAGGTTCGTGGGTGATACTGTCGCTACTTAAAAAACGTAGTACTCTAATAACCCCGCCGTGGGCTACAATTAGCACCTCACCATCTTTGTGTTTTTGGTTGATTGTGGCGATGGCACCTTTAACCCTTCCAATTACTTGATCAAGAGATTCGCCACCATGCGCTTGATAATCAAATTTTAACGTACGATGTAATTCTTTGAGCTCTTTCCCGGATGGCATCTGTGCCCACGATTTGCCAGAGAGTGCCCCCAAATCTATTTCACTGAGTCCTGGCTCTATTGCCACAGGTAAAGACAGCGCTTCCCCAAGGATTTTTGCAGTATGAGCGGCTCGAGTGAGAGGGGACGAATAGACATAGCGGACACTCTTTGGCACAAACTGAATAGTTTTTTCTGCTTGTTTGATTCCTTCTGGCGCTAGAGGTTCATCAATTGGTCCGTTGAGAATGCCTTTTTTGTTCATCTCTGTGATGCCGTGGCGCAGTGCGTAAATGATCATTCCTCCATTTTAACACGATAATTTCAACAAAATTGTCTGCTTATGCTTGCATATTAACGCTTGCGGGTGTAAAGTTTTTTACATTATGACAGGAAGTTTTAATAGGTTTGAACGTAGTGCATTAGCAGAGCAAGCAGAGGACGTCAGAAGTATTATTGACGATTTATTCCCTGGAGTGAGATTTCAGCTAGTTCCTAGGAAAGTTGATGGAGCATGCGTTCTTGCTGCAAATATTCCGCCCGAAACTGATACAGCTGTGGTTGAAGATGTTACATATGCTCTCAGAGAACTTGGCATAGCAAATATAGCGGAAGAAAACCTAGGACAACAAGGACCTCAGCAGGCTTTATGAAACGCTCGTGCTTGCAAGTTTTAATCAATAGGATAGAATACACATTATGACTCAACCAAGAACACCAGAAACTATCGGAACAGGTGAACCGACTCCCCAGGGGGCAGAAAGAATATTCATAGTTCCGGTCATGTTTGATTGTGAGCATTTTCAAGAAGGCAAACAACAAATTCGCAGAATATATAAACCAAAGGATAGCGGTGGATGGGACGTATTCACTCATACAAAAACTGCCTTCGGAGATTCTTATACTAGAGAAACTCAAGATCACGAAGGTGTTACCAGGGGCTTACCAAGCCAACCTAAGGGGAGTGTTTTTGATAAAGTTTGGGGGTTGGAAAATCCAAAGCTAGAGTTTACAAGATTCAGGATACCTTACGGAGACCACACTATTTTATACGACGAGTACGGTGGAGAACTAAGCGGGCTTAGGATAGCCAACGTTGAATTGAGCGATGAAACTAAAACTCAGGCGGAAGCTTTTGAACCACCAGCTTGGTTTGGTGATGGAGTAACAGGCAATCAAGATTTTGACCCTCTTGCATTAGCTACCAAAGGTTCACCTGTTTAGTTAAACAGATAAAACGGTGGGGTGGCGATTTCTCTCAACAAATAATATCCTATTAATATTCCGACAATATTAAACAAAATGTCAGAGAAAGAGTTCAGTGGTCCTTCGTAGCCGAACCCAATACCGTATTTGGCTAATATTGGCGAAATAACAAATATCTCAATCGGCTCCCAGAGGGTCATAATTGCCAAAACTACCCAAGGACTCATCACCCAAGCAAGCAACATGCTATAGATGATATGCGTAATACTCCAAGCATCAAGAAAAGAGTTATTGCGCGCTGGGTCAAATTCGAATTTCGGCTTCATGCCATCAAGATACACTAATACTTACAGATTCACAACAGTCAATATTGCAAAATATATAATTTTATGTTAAAGTAGGCAAATGTCAAAAATGTCATTTCCTGAAGAAAAGAAACATATAGAAGTCGGCGGTGGTGATGATTGGGCTAAATTAAAACTTGCTGGGGTGTTAGAGACACTTGGTCTGGGGCCATGTGTCGGAGTGGGTGTTTATAGCAAAGTACCAAAAATAGGTTTTCTAGGGCACTTTATCGTCGGAAATACCGAACAATTAAATACTATGTTACAAGATGCGGAAAAAGAAATTAGGTATCCAGCAACAGCACAGCTATGGGTTGGTGGCGGTTCGATAGCACCTTTAGAAGATTCAGAATTAAGCAACGAAATGATTTTAGAATATCGTGCCACAATAGAACAAGCACTAGAAGATACATTTGGCCCATTAGAGGGTAGGATCAAAAGAGATTGGCTAAATGAAAATTCATGTATAGACTGTAGTTTAAATGTTAGGACAGGAGAAATTCATACTGAGATAACACCAGTAATACCAGATGATAATGATCCTCCGCCAGAACACAGAACCCTCTATTGATAAGCATTTGTTACGAGATCTTGGTTCTCGTAAATGTTATACTAATTAGTAACGTTATATATTATGAATATGGTTCGCAGAAAGGACTACTAAATAGTGAAGTTACTAAACGGCTTAGAAGTCGCCTCTTATATAAAACAACGACAACTCAAGACAGTCAGCGGACTAGTCCAGAGTCGTGGCATAACTCCAAAACTGGCTATCATTAGGACAAATCCGGACCCAGTCGTCAATAGCTATATGAAGATCAAGACCAATTATGGCATGGATATTGGAGCATTGGCAGAAGTTCATAATATCGACCAAAGTGAAGCAGTAGAACTCATTAAAAAATTGAACAAAGATGATTCTGTCCACGGCATAATTGTCCAGATACCTTTGCCTGATCGGTCCCTAACAGAGGACGTCTTAAATGCAGTTTCTTTAGAAAAGGACGTCGATGGGCTCGGAGAGGGGTCCTCTTTTGAATGTCCAACACCACTGGCAATTCTTTGGCTTTTGGCTGGGTATAATATTGATTTAAGGGATAAAAAAATTCTAATTGTTGGTCTGGGGAAACTTGTTGGTAAACCGCTGATGGCCATGATGGAGGCTTCTGGATACGATGTATCTGGTGCTGACAAAAAAGTTAAAGATCTTAAAGCTGAGACTCTGAAGGCAGACGTAGTCATTACTTGTACCGGTGTGCCGGCACTAATAACTAGTGATATGGTCAAACCAAATGCAGTTATTGTTGATGCTGGGGTAGCCACCGACAAAAACGGACTGGTTGGTGATGTGGCTGATGACGTCCGGGCGATGCCAGACATCACAATCACCCCGCTCAAAGGCGGAGTTGGCCCACTAACAGTCACTGCTCTTTATGAAAACTTACTTATAGCGGCTCGTAATCAGCTGGGATAGAATGTTCTGCTCGGGCAGAGTGATCATAATTATTTGTTAGATCAAAAGCCTTTAGAGAAGGATATTTTTCTGTAAGTTGAGCCATAGCCCAGCGACATTCATCGATCGTGCCAACGCACTCGAGTGGTTTTGATTGGTCCATGCCAACAAGCATTTTATATGTTTGCACAAGGTCTGGGTCCAAAAGCAAATTTTTCCCACCAAATAATTTCATAAGTTTTGACTCATCGATATAGTTAGCTAGCCCCAGATAGACAAAGGCGCATTTTGGGCACTTGCCACACCAAAATAATTGGTCCGAACTTTGGACGAAAGCCCTGTTGCAAGAGCTGAATACTCCGCTGTATTTATCGAAATACTTAGTGAACATTTCGCATATTTGCAGTTCGCTTAAGTTTCTAAGATATGAAAAATATCTGATGCTGTCGCCAAAATTCTCGGCTAAAATGTCTTGGAAGTCTTGCTCAAACTCCAAAGATTTTGAATACTGATGGTTAATTTCTATTCCTCGGTAGGTTAGGGTCGGTTCATTGGCAGCAGCTTCGTTTGAGAAAATGACATCTTTTTTGCCCACTAAAATTGCCAACACAACGCCAATGCTGGCAAAGATTGCAGATACCGGGATATGCCCGTTATATGCTCCAAGTAAGCTTTTTTTAACAAGTTGTTCGTCTATTTTTCTACTCACAAAACAATGTTGCGTGTTTAGTTTAGCGACCAGAGGCTCGAGTTGCTGCCTGTGACCAAGTGACCATGTAGCGGTGTCGTGATCTCTTAGTTTTTCAACGGTAACAATTGAATCTTTACCCCCGCCAATTCCGATCAATGCTCCGCTACTGTTAACCTCAAGTTTCTCTGGCGGGTCACTAGTTACTGGGAAGTTAATTGGCGTTTTCGGATCCAAATTATTGACATAAAAAAACTCACCCAAACCCTTTTGGTAGGTTTTGGACAAGAAGTCTGCCAAATTTTGATCTACCTCAAGGTTTTTGTAGCTGACCAGGGGCGGCAGATAGGTTTTGTAGTATGAAACACCAGCGATCAAAAAGGCAACTACGCAGGCCCGATCAAGCGCCTTTTGATCTAGGTTTTTATCAATCTCTACATCAAATTGATATTCTTCGGTAAAATGTAATTGCTCATCGATAGAATATTTGAAAATGAGCGTCTTAGTGTCCGAGTCAAACGTGTACTCGTCAAAGCTGAATGTTTGATATTGGCTCATAATTTATTGACAGATTCATTAAATTTATCTCCCCGCTCTTGAAAGTTCTTGAACATATCAAAACTAGGGAAAGCCGGGCTGAGCACGACAGCGTCGCCACTTTTCGCAAAACTTTGGGCCAGTTTAACGATTTCAGAGATGTCTTTGCTACCTGTCACGGTAAAATTACCGTAGCCTGCTTGTTCAAGTTCTCCCGACACTCGCGCACTTGACTCACCAATGAGCAAAATCTTTCTGATCGATTGACTATTTTTGATGATTTCTTGACACAGTGTGCCTAGATCGAGCATTCTGTCGCGTCCGCCGATGATAACTACTTTTGGCTCGACTAGTGCGTTAATAGCTGCTTTGCAAGATCCAGGAGCAGTAGAGAATGAGTCGTTATAGAATTTTACGCCGTTGATTTCTCTGACAAGTTCAATTCTATATGGCAAGTTGGTCATAGTAGTAACAACTTGCCGAATTGCGTCGACGTTTTTATCTATCTGCCAGAAGGCGGTGATAGCGGCGCAGATATTTTGCCAGTTGTGTTTGCCTATTAGTTTGATCTCGCTAGTGTCGCAAATTTTTTGGTTTTCTACCCCAATCTCTCTGTCGCCACGTACGTTGGCGCCATGTTCGCCCATATATCCGACAAGTCGTCCTTCGCTTGCGCTGGCAATTTCCTCTGAATTTTCGTTTCCGGCAAAGTATATGGCAAAATCATCTTCACTCTGATGTATGAATAGTTGTTGTTTTGCAGAAATATATTCCTCCTCGTCCTCGTGCCAGTCTAGATGTTCAGGCTCAACCATAACGCAGACAGCTATATGGGGCGAATATTTTAGATCAATCAGCTGAAAGTTAGCCAGTTCTATAACTACCCAGTCATCAGGACCAATTTGGTCAATCAACTCTAGTGGGGGAGTCCCAATATTACCAATAAGATGCGTTTTGTGGCCAGATGATTCCAGCATTTTGGCTATCAGCGTACAGGTAGTGCCTTTGCCTTTAGTGCCAGTCACACCAATTATATTTTTGGTCGGACAAACACGGAAGAACTCGTTAGTGTTGCTGGTGACTTTCTCTAGGATATTTGGATTTTCGGGGTTTGCCCGGAGTATTTGGCTGGGGTGAATTATTGGCGTTCGTACGATAGTGTCATATTGATCAAGATCAGCGATATAGTCAGCACCAAGTTTGCCACTAACACCGTCAGGTAGCGGGATATCAGCGTTGCTATCTGCAACAGTTATATTGTCCTCTCGCTTTTGCCAATATGCCAGGGAACTTTTGCCTTGACCACCAAATCCCAAAATAACTACGTTCATCTAACCCATTATATACTATTTTGCTGATCAAGGAGACATATAATATAACCATCTTGACAATAAATAATGCTTGTGCTATAGTAACTTTAGTTATGTCAGAGATTTTGAGAGTAGTAGGAGAAGAGATACTTCAAGCAGGAGAAGAGGCACTTCCATATGCTGTAGCGACAGTTGGAGCAATAGGAGGAAATTTTCTCGATCGTATTAATAGAAAAAAAGCCCAAGGTCAGGCTGAGGATTTTTCTGGTGTCCTTGGATCCCAACATTTACAAACGGATTCAGCTGAAGTTATTCAAGAGAGTAGAATAGACAGGATAAAAAAAGGAATTGGTGTGATGACCTGTGTTGGAGCAGTAGCGGGTGGTCTAGTTGGAGCTGCTCTTTCATTTGATTATAAAGAACCAACAAATAGTGCAGAGCCAGTCCAATTAATTGTAGATAGAACAGGCGAAACTCGCACAAAAGATGATGCTAAACCAAAAGAAACAATAGATAGAATTGTATCTGTAATGAATGCCAAGTTTGGAGATGATGTCGGAATCCAAGTTGCTTACAATGGGAATGCCAGAAAGATGAGCTACGAAGAACTTAAAAATACTATACCCCAGGGTACTGATTCTGTGGCACAAGCTTTGAAGGCAGGCGCATTAGGAGCAAAAGAATCCAATGTTGTAGTTTTAGCATATGGTGACAAAGAAGGCCTCCCTCCTTTTGATGAAATCAAGGGTGACAAAGCGGAAGAGGACGAACTTACTGTTATAAGCGTAGGTGGTCATTCAGGATCGATGGAAGAATATGCTAAAAAATCTAGTGGACAGTATTTTGAAGCCAATCCATCAAATGCTGAAGAAGTTGCTGAGAATGTTGCAAAATCAATAGACCCTAAAGCAGAAGACGGCGAAATTGATTTTAGAATGCCTTTTAGGGACAGGTTAGCTCTGAGCGGACTTGCTGTAATAGGATTCCTAGGAGCCCGAAGTGCTTCACGTCGCAAGAAGATTATCCGACAAGGCAATAACGTAACCCAGATAGGAGCCTAAATATGAGTGAATTAGCAAAAAATTTTGAAACAAATGCAACAACGCAATTAAGTGCTGTCATGAAAGATGGTGAAGCTCACATAATGACAACAATTACCGGAATCGTTGCAGGTGAGAGTATAGTCTACGGAGGCCCTCCAGGTGGTAGTAAGACAAACCTCATGAGAGCTGTACCTAAGCTTATAGGAGATATCACTCCTGAAATGGTGGCCGAGCTTTCGCCACTTGCCGATACTACACCAAAAGAAAACGTTGGTTCTGTAGTTGAAGTAGAAGGTAAGAAAACATATATCCCTGGTGCTATTAGACGTGAGACCAGATTTCTATTGGACGACGATGGTTCGAGGAAGAACCCATATACGCAGGATTCCCTGTTGGGTGTTAGAGAAGGTGGATATGTGTTGATAGCAGGTGATAAATTTTATGTGGATCTTTTGGCAGATATTCAGACGCTCAATGCCAGCAAACCAGGTCAGCCAATCTTTAAGCTATCAGAAGCTGGTGCCTCACGTTCAGGAGCTGGTACTATTTTCGGCAAGACAAGTGAGGATACAATGAAAGATCTTTTTGGTCGTAAATTTATTCCATCTGAAGTTACTGCCATTACTTCAATAGAAGAGCTAGAGCAATTGATAAAAGAGGCCAAAGATTATAGAGGTACTTCAGACTCACTTGACACAGCTGCAGCTAAAATGACGGCAAGAATTAGAGAAGCTCACGAGGAAATACTTGGATATTCAGAAGCAGGTGGTCGTATGGCCAGACAGCTCGGTAATTTAGTGGCAGCTAGATTAGTCCTTTCTAATGAAAAAGACGGATCAAGTGTTGGAGAGATGAATGCACTGCACCTTGCTGCTGGTATGATCATAGATGCAAGAGTCAGTGGTCTATCACCTAAGCCTGAGGAACACGCAGAAGCTATCCGTCAAAGAGCTGGCGTAGAACAAGTATTATAATAATTAGCTAGGGGCAACCATGCGAACAAATCAAGAAATATTGCCTTTGACTCAAGCAAAGCTTGAGGAAGTAGACGCCCAGACTATAGGAATAGGTAGTCGACTGAATACTTCGGAATTCATGCCGATGGGAATTGTTCCAGTATTTTCTGAACAGTACGATCCAAGTGTTCATAATCCGTCTCAAATAGATTATAGAAGCTCGATGGCTATAGCAACTGGTGAGCCTTATGTCACCCATAAGTTTGGTATAGTGCCTCTAAGAGTAGAGGTAGTTTCAGGAAGGGTATCAAAAAATGATATCTCCGAAATAGCAGAACTAAAACAGTCATCTGTAAATACGATCACAAATTTAGTCGAGGCTTCTTTGCCGCGTATGGGCGATCATGTTGTTAATCATGGAGCTGTGTTTGAAAGAGATATATTAGGTAATCAAGAGCGGGATGCGGATATCCGTATCGTAATAGGTGATTTCGCAAGTGTTGGCGCTGGGCTTGCCAGGCCATCATATGAAGCAACCCCTACGGTGCTTGTTAAGGTCAATCACATATTAGAGCGTGATGTGCCGCCAAATATAGGAACTGTGCAACTTGCAGCCAACCAAGAGCCTTTAGATACTTCTAATTCAGAGAAGTTACAGAACTATAATCACAATCTAGAATTAGTGCACCAAGAACAGGTATCAAGATTAGAAAAGCTTGGTTTTGTTGTTGCCTCAACTGTCATTGATCCTAGGACTACTCGTGAGAGTGGTGCAATAGTAGGCTTGTCAGTTGATGATTTGGACAAGGATTTAGCCGACGCAGTACAGGCTGTAGTGTACCGCCAAAGGTAAGCACTAGCAGTAATATAAAATAGACTTGACAATACATCTACGCACTGCTATAATAACAATCAAATCCTTAAGTTGAGGTGGAGCAAGACTTACAGGTGGAAGAGCAATAATAAGTTTTCGAGGAGTTTATATGTCAGCAGAATTAGGAACAAGAGTAATGGACGCAGTACGCAATCCTAGAGCAACAGTAGCACTAGTTGGTGTGATGTCAGCAATGGCTTTATCTGGTTGTTTAGGTATTGGTGAAAAAGACGAGTCAGCTAAAGTTAAACAGGATGCTCAATGCGGAAAGGTTGATGGCTTCACAGGTATGGACATGGACGATTTCGGTCTTAACGAAGAGCGAGTTCTTCCAAAAACAGAAGAAGATACCCAAGGTGAATTTATAACAGAAGTTTCATCTCTAGCTGTGATCATGGACAATGATGACGAAAATAAGGATGTGTATGCTTCATCATTGGCTGCTCTATATTCTGTCATACATTCAAGCCCTAAAGACAAAGATGGCTTTGTAGACCCTAACGGCAAAGATCTAAATGTTTCTTATCAAGAAGCTCTAGATACTATGTTCCCAGGTGATGAATTTGATAAAGAAGCTACAGTAAAACTTTGTCAGGGTGTATCTGACTATCTTGTTGAGAACACCGACGAAGCTGGAGCTAAGGATATTAATCTTCTTGTAGGAGAACTAAAGTTTGACCCTGAAGGTGACGACCCTGAAGCTCTAAGGATTAAAAAACTTGTCAAAGCTGAAGTAGATCTAAATAATGTACTTGTTGTTAAAGATTCTAATGGGAATAAAGTGCTTGCTTATATAACTGAAAATGACGAAGGTGAAGTTAGAGTATTTCTACCAATAGACCCAAGCAAGGGTGCAAAAAATAATAAAGCCCACAAGGGCAAGGCTAAAGGCCAAAGACAGACTGGCGCACAAGGCGGTGGTGGTTCTGGTCGAGATGGCGGAACTGGTGGTGGCAAAGGCGGTGGCGAAGGCGATGGCTGTGGTGGAAGTGGTTGCGGTAAAGGCGACAGAGGAGGTGACAACGGCGGCGGAGATGGCTGTGATACAAATTGTGGTGGCGATGAAAAAACCCCAGGCAAAAACCCCCCAGCACAACCTCCAGAGCAGCAACAACCTCAACCACAACCAGAGCCTACTCCAGAACCACAACCAGAGCCTCAGCCTGAACCAAACCCAAATCCAAAAGGTGATGACAATACTCCTCCAGCACCATCTATATTGTTACCACTTTTGTTAGCAAAAAGGGTTCGATACAACTCAAAAGCCTTTAAAAGGGATAATTAGTAATAAGGAGAATATGACTATGGAACTAAAGAACATTTTAAAAAGAACAATAGTAGCATCAATAATGCTGTTTACAGCAGTATCTATAATAGGCTCAGGCGGAACAGTATCCGCTATTCCTTACCAAGCTGGCAATAACAACGGTACTACCTACCCAGCATTTAACATCTTTACAGGGACACCTAGCGAAGGTGACGAAAGTGACTTTTTCCGAGGTAAAGAAGAGACTAACCCAGGTGCTTCAACGAACGTTGTTAACAGCGCTTGTGCAGATGGCACACGAATGACTCTACGAGTTTACGTACACAACGGTGCAAACCCAGATCAGAACCAAGGTGGTTCTGGCCCAGGTGTAGCTCACGGCACAAAGGTACGTGTACAACTTCCTGGTGGACCAACAAGTAGCTTCAACCCAGCAGCAGTAGTTAGCGCTACAAACGCGTCAACAGTTAGCGATAACATGACAATTAACTGTGGTGGACGTAATGTTAATCTAAGTTACGTTGCTGGATCTGCTAGACAGTTTAGCGTTCCTGGTGGGACACAAGGTCTTAGCGATTCTATCGTGACTACAGGTGCTCCAATAGGTACTTATTCACCTAATGGTGACATGTGGGGATGTTGGGAACAAAGAGTTTGGGTTACATTAACTGTAGTGGTACAAGCTCCTCCAGTGGTCCAACCATCTCTAGGTGAATGTCGTTCAACAGATGTTAACGCAGAGTCTAACAGACGTGTTACTGTGAACATCAACAACGTATTCGTTAGCAACGCTACAATAGTAGGCTACAGAACTGACTACGGTGACGGAACAGTTATCAACACCCAGACTTCTAACCACACATACGCAGCTGACGGTAATTACACAATATCGTCAAGCGTACAGATACGATTCGCAGATGGACGAACAGAGTGGGTAACATCAGTTGGTTGTGCTCGAAGTGTTACCTTTGAAAACGGACAACCCCCAGTTGTGACTCCTCCAACAACTCCAACACCTAGCGCTCCATTGGTTCTACCTAACACAGGTGCTGGTAGTGTTGTAGCGATATTCGCTGGAGTTACTGGTTTGAGCACATTGGCTTACTCAGTAGTTGCACGAAGATTTAGCTAAATCACTCTGTACAAAGTAGCAAATTTTTGCTACAATAGAGTTAAGTTAAAAGGGCAAGCGTGACTGACCGCTCAATTATTAAAATATCCCTCAGCCTAATATGGTTGAGGGATATTTATATTAATTAATTTTAGAGAATAAGATTTTTTTGAACTACTTTCCGCCGACACCAAGGTGTCTGATGCGTCATACTTTCTTGTGTTGACAAGAAAGTATGCAAAGAAACAACAGGCTGTTTGAAAAATACATATTGATCCAAACAAACCAAAAGCCCTGTTTCTGCGGGACTCCTTCCAGTCGGGCTAAAGCCTAGTCCTCAAAACAAGGAGCTTTTGATCTGTTCGTTTCATCTGTTTTTCAAAGGGCCTGATCAGTAGTAGTCTAAAGTCATGATTAATAATATTTCCATAGGAAATATACAAAGGAAGCCTGGGTCAGGCCATGAACCAGACCTGAGAGGTTTCGTAGAAATAACAACTATTAGCTGAGGACTGTTTGAGCAAAGCGAGTTCCGCAAGCTGTTGTTATTCTCTACAAGAAATCTCATCAAGTATGTTCATAGCCTGTTGTTTCTTTGGTTACTTTCTTGTCAACACAAGAAAGTAGCTCGTGCAAGGCACTTCAGTGCCGACGAAAGGCTGTTATGTAGTGGCAACTCTTGATTTTACAGAGGTAATACGCTATAATCTGAGTCTATGGTCTCATCGTCCGAGCGGTCTAGGCGCCAGGTTTCCGTCCTGGCAACTTCGAAGAAGATCACCTTTAACAATTCAGCAAGTACACATATGGTCTCATCGTCTAACGGTTAGGACACCAGGTTTTCATCCTGGCAATAGGGGTTCGATTCCCCTTGAGATCACCAAACCAAGTGCCCCACGTATAGTGGGGTTTTTGGTTTGGTGATGTTAATGCGAATCCTGAACAGGTTCGTTAATTGTCATAATCTATGATTTGACGATTTGGAGCCAATGTCAGAATAAGAAGCAAAGCGGATTATTATTACATTGAAGCGTCTTCCTCCTTGAGATCACCACAATTATTTTGAACTAGAAAATTACAGTACCTAGAGCCAGATATATTAGACTCCCAGAATTGGAAGTCTAACTTGACTAGAATACCAAATATTGTTAAAATTGGTAATGTGAATAACAATAACATCTTAACTTTAGATTTCCCTCCAAATCTCGATAAGATATGGACAAAGGATTTTGCATTACAATTGGCTGCAACAGAAGGCTCTATTAGTGCATTGAACCAAGCCGTATCACTATTGCATAATCCAAATCTACTTATGCGACCTTTGCTAACAAAAGAAGCAGAATCCAGCTCTAGATTAGAAGGCACACAAGCATCAATGGATGACGTTTTTAAGTCAGCAATGCGACCAGACTCTGAGCAGAGTGATGATGTTCGTGAAATTATCAATTATCAAAACGCATTGTTGCGTGGTGAGCATATCATAAAGACAAGACCACTAAATCAGGTGGTTATTAGACAAATTCACTCAGTTCTTATGAGTAACGTTAGAGGTGGTTCAGCCAATCCAGGTAGCTTTAGAACTGAAAATGTTTGGATTGGTGTACTTGGAACAGGAATGGGAGAAGCGAGATATGTGCCACCTGATGCTGTGCATATTCCTGAACTAATGAAAAATGTCGAAGAGTTTATGTCTAATTCACAAATGCACCCCCTAATAGCTTGTGGATTATTGCACCATAGATTTGAAGCAATTCACCCTTTTAAAGATGGTAATGGTAGAACAGGCAGGTTACTAATAACTTTATTCCTTCTTAAAACTCAAAAGTTATCTAAGCCAATGCTGTATCCAAGCGGATTTTTTGAAAAAAATAAAGATATTTATGTAAAAGCTCTTAATGCTGTTGATGTGAATCAGGATTGGTATAGTTGGTTGCTATTCTTCCTTAAAGCAATAGAAAAACAGGCAACAATATCATTGGGCGTGGCGAGTGAGATTGACAAATTATTCAAAGATTACAAGAGATTGATACAAGAGACCGCAGCTCACATGGCTTTAGGCAACGTTCTAGAATTTTGTTTTAAGCAGCCGTATGTTACGGTTGGACTTATATCAAGTGCTCTAGGTATGCCAGCTAATACTGTCCGAAGGTATATAACAACCCTTGAAAGCAAAGGCATATTAGACCAACCTTATACAATCGCACGCGGCGAAAAAGTTTATACTAACAAAGCTCTTTTAGAGATCTTAAGAAAAATATAGAATCATTTGTTATTACATTAACCTTTAAATCATAAGCGTTAATCGCTATAATATAACTATGGTTACAAAGAGTGGGCTTCCTACTGTTAAGTTAGAAGATTTCAAAAGAACAAAAATAATCGCGACTATTGGTCCGTCTACGGATTCGCTAGAAGCTATCGAAAAACTGATCAAAAACGGGGCAAATGGCATTCGGCTGAACTTTAGTCATGGTACGCATGAGGAAAAGGCTAGACACATAAAATGGATTCGCCAAATATCAAAAACTACCGGCAAGCCAATAGCGATAATTCAAGATTTGCAAGGTCCAAAGATCCGCTTGGGAGATTTCGAAGAAGTTATTTCTATTAGCAAGGGCGAAATATTTAGTTTGAAATACAACGCAGATTATAAAAAAACTGGCTATATTCCAACTCAATACGAACTGAGCAAAAAAACCGAGCGTGGTCAAAGGCTACTTTTCAATGATGGCAGACTTATCGCAACGATCAAAACAATCAAAACAATCAAAGATGGTGCCCTTTATCTGCGTGCTGAAAGCGCAGGGACTTTGGTCAAAAGAAAGGGCATTAGCCTACCAGATACAGACTTTAAAGGAGATGTAATCACCGCTAAAGACCGCGAGGACATGGCTTTTGGCTCGACAAGAGATATTGATTATGTGGCGATGAGTTTTGTTCAGAGTGCGGACGATATAGAAAATCTTAGAAGAATGCTGACCAATCTAGGCTCAAATGCAAGGATAATTGCCAAGATAGAGACAAAATCGGCAGTTGATAATCTTGAGTCCATCGTTGCCCAGGCAGATGCGGTGATGGTAGCCAGAGGAGATTTGGCAACAGAAATATCGGCAGAGTCTGTGCCTGTGATCCAAAGAAGAATAATCCATGTTGGTAAGAAATTTGCTAAACCGACCATTGTGGCAACCCAGATGTTGGCTAGTATGACCGAGCAACCAGAACCAACACGGGCAGAAGTATCAGATATTGCCACAGCGGTTATATTGGGTGCTGACGCTGTCATGCTCAGTGATGAAACGGCAGTTGGCAAATATCCTGACAAAGCGGTCAAAGTTATGAAAGACGTGATTACTTATACTCAAACCAACGAAGACGTTTTGTACCAAAAACTAAAATTCGAAAATCCATCAATTCAGCAAGCAATATGTAAATCCATTATTAGAATAGCTGGCGATGTGTCGGCAAGGGCAATTGTAGCAGAGACAAAATCCGGCGCTACAGCCTTACAAATAGCGGCTTTTAGGTCCGATGTGCCACAGATTGCAGTAACTTCTTCCCCCAGAGTAGCCCAGCAATTGGCTATTGTGTTTGGTGTTCAGAGTTATATCATGCCTGATTCATCTGTTGTGGCAACAAAATTATCCAATTGGTTGCAACGTAACAAAATTATGAATAAGGGTGACGTGATTGTGACAGCCTTGGGCAGGCAACCTGGGGTTGTTGGCACGACAGATACGATCAAAATAAGGATGTTGGACTAAATGGCAGAGAACTTCAACAAAAAAACTATTCGAGACGTTGATCTAAAAGACAAGCTGGTATTTCTCAGAGCAGATTATAATGTACCGATAGAAAACGGGCATATTACAAGCGATTTGAGGATCAAGCAGTCACTGCCGACAATCAATTATCTCATTGAAAACGGAGCTCGGGTCGTGATTTGTTCTCATTTGGGGCGACCAAAAGGCCCAGAAAAAGCTTTGAGTCTGCGACCTGTCGCCGAAAGACTTGGTCAGCTTTTGGACCAAAAAGTTACTTTTTGCGAATCAACGATAGGCGACGAAGCTAATCGGCTAAAAAAGGAACTTAAAAGTGGTGAGATTTTGCTCCTTGAGAATGTGAGATTTTATCCCGAAGAAAAAAGTAATGACAATAAGTTTGCCAAAAGCTTGGCTGAAGGAATTGATATTTTTGTCCAAGACGGGTTTGGCGTTGTGCATCGTGCCCATGCAAGCACAGAGGCTGTACCAAATCTCATTGAACACAAGGTAGCCGGCTTTTTGCTGGAAACCGAAGTGACCAAAATATTAGACGTTATGCAGGATCCAAAAAGACCGTTGGTTGCTTTGATTGGCGGGGCAAAAATTAGCGACAAGATTGAACTTATTGACAAATTTATAGAGATTGCAGACGCGGTGCTTATCGGTGGGGCAATGGCTAATACGTTTTTGAAAGCTCAGGGTCGAGAAATTGGCGACAGTCTATTTGAGCCGGATATGATAGCAGAGGTAAAGAAAATTATGGACAAAGCCCAGGACCGTGTAGAATCTGACAAATTTGTGTTTTATTTGCCTCAGGACGGCGTTGCTTCCCAAAAAATGGACACTTATACAACGACTAGAATTGTTGATTGGTCAGCGCACTCAGTGGCAAGTATAGATAGCTACCCTAAAAATCCAGCCAGAATAACAAATATGGTTAGAGACAATGAATCTATCTATGATATTGGGCCGTTTTCTGGCTCATTTATGGCGGGGGTAATTCAGATGGCGGAGACGGTGGTTTGGAACGGCGCCATGGGTGTGACAGAGGTAAATGCACTTCATTCGCCTATAGGTCCATTTGCGCATGGGACTGATTTGGTGGTTCAAGCAATGACAGGAGAATATGGCAAAAAACCAACAGTGATAGTCGGCGGCGGCGACACCACAGGATATGTCGAAAACAGAGGTATAATTGAACTTTTTGATCACGTTTCTACTGGCGGTGGCGCTTGTTTGGATCTAATGGTCGGTAAAAAATTGCCAGGTATTGAGGCTCTTGACAAAGCTTAAGGAGGGAAAACCCAAAAAGGTTTTTCGCCTCCTTAGACTACGCTATCGCTTCGTGATCCTCCCTTTCCTTTGTCTAATACTTTATTGAGCAAGTAAATAAAGTATTAGTATAAAAAATTATGTGAATAAGGCCAAGAAGTGTTATTCTGTGATAAAATAAGCTTTAGAGTTATGAGTGGGAAAAAAACAATTATAATCGGAAATTGGAAGATGTTTAACAACATACACCAATCAAGTACTTTGCTGGCTCGTCTGCACCAAAACATTGACTCTCATAGAGATGTTGAGGTGGTGATTGCGCCAGGATTTTTAGCTCTACAACCCCTGTCGCTTGAGATAGATGGACGACGCATTAAACTCGCAGCTCAAAACGCGTATTTTAAAGACGAGGGGGCTTTTACCGGTGAAGTTTCATTTTCTCAACTGAGAAACTTAGTGGACTATGTAATTATTGGACATTCTGAGAGAAGAATATATTTTGAAGAAAGCCTCGATTTGATTCGTGACAAAGTTGCGGCGTGCGTCAGAAACGGTATTACGCCTATTTTGTGTGTCGGCGAAACAGCAGAAGAAAGAAAATACAAAGAGACAAAAACAGTCTTACATGATCAGGTCACTACGGCGTTGGCGAATTTGACAGCAGAGGAAGTGGCAGAGATAGTGATTGCTTATGAGCCAGTTTGGGCGATCACAACTTTTGGTGGGGAAATTGCCAAACCAAGCGTAGTTAAAGAAGAATTACAGTTTATCCGCAAGCAAGTTGGTGATCTATACGGCGGATCTACAGCCAAAAAAATACGAATAATTTATGGCGGGAGTGTGGACGACAACACAATAGGCGGATATTTAGATATTGAGGGTTGTGATGGCGCCATTCCTGGTTCTGCAAGTTTGAACTACCATAAATTTAGCAAAATTGTACAGCTAGCTAACAAAAAAACTATAAAAAGGAAATAATATGCCAGAAGAATCCAATAAATCTATGGAAGACGTAAAAGACGCTAACACTGTTGCCCAGCCAGCTACTTCACGTCCTGTGGTGGTTGGCAACAGCAACGAGGTGACTGACGATACAGTAGTCCCAGAAAAGTCAAAAAAGATCATTGAGCCACTAACCCCAGAAGAAAAACATTCGGTAAATTCTGAAAAAAAGGAAGACCAAGAAGTTAAACCAGAAGAAAAAGCAGATGAAAAACAGCCCCCACAAGAAGAGTCACTCGATGGTTCTGCAGAAGTAGATACATTGGCTGGAGAAGTTAATACCAAGAGACAAGCAGAAATAGCTGCCAAAGAGAATGAAGAAAAATTAGCAGCAATTGAAAAAAAGATAGAATCAAAAGAATACTATCTGCCTATAAAGGACTCAGCTCACAGTAATAAATTTGGCACAGCGCTGGTTATACTTTTAATCTTGGTAATTGCCATTGCTGGTGCTGGATACTACTACATGACACTGCAAAAGTAGTCTATAATACATAGATGATAGAGTCTCTTGTTCGTGGTCTTAATAAGGCCCAAGAATCTGCGGTGATTTGTACAGATGGTCCGATGCTTATCCTGGCCGGCGCAGGTAGTGGTAAAACCAAAACTCTAACGCACAAAATCGCCTATCTTTTGCAAATTAATAAAGTCCCGCCATCCCAAATTCTGGCGGTGACGTTTACAAACAAAGCGGCTAGAGAAATGGCTGACCGACTCGGAACGCTAATCGGTGGCAGAATAATTTTGCCATATCTTGGGACATTCCATAGCGTTTGCGTGCGGCTTCTCAGGAAATACGGTCAACAGATTGATATCCCCAGCAATTTTGTTATTTACGATGAAGCAGACAAAAGAAACTTGGTCAAAAAAATTCTGAAGAGCCTCCACATAGATGAAAAAAAATATCCGCCTCCGCAAATTTCTGCAATTATTTCGAACGCCAAAAATGATTTGATGGACCCTGATCATTACATAGAAATTTCCAGTGGACCAATTGCCGAGGTGGTCTACAGTGTATATACGCAATACCAAAGAGAACTCGCCGCCTCTAAAGCGTTAGATTTTGATGACATTATTATGAAAATGGTTGAGTTGCTCAAAGCTAGCAAACAGACCAGGCAATATTTGCATCAGCAAATTAATTATATTTTTATCGACGAATATCAGGATACTAACCTTGCTCAGTACACATTGATCAAACTACTTATAAACAAATCCAAAAATATTACAGTGGTGGGGGATGATTGGCAGTCGATATATAGTTGGCGTGGGGCGGATTTTCGGAATATTTTGAAATTTGAAAAAGATTTCCCCGGTACAAAAGTTATAAAGTTGGAGCAAAATTATAGAAGTACTAAGAATATTCTTGATTCAGCCCATTCTGTTATTACCAAGAACACCAACCGGTCAGAAAAAAAATTGTTTACCGACCAAGGACATGGATCTCCTGTTGAAATAATTCAGACTCACAACGAAAGAGACGAAGGTCGTCGGGTGGCACAAATTATTCAACAAGAGCTTGCCATGGGCACGTCGTACGATGACATCGCTGTACTTTATCGGACGAATGCGCAGAGCCGATCTATAGAAGAATCGATGATCCACTACAATGTAGCCTATAAAATTGTCGGTGGTGTAAAGTTTTATGATCGTAAGGAGATAAAAGATATATTGGCTTATTTGCGCCTAATCATGCAACCCGATGACCAGGCTAGTTTTGAGCGTATCTATAACGTGCCAAGCCGTAAAATTGGTGATAAATCATTGGCGACTTTTTATAATTTTAAGATATCGCGGGGACACAGTTTGAGCCAGACTTTGGACGAAATAGCTGGTTGTGAAGATTTAACCCCTAGCACCCGCGTTGGCTGGGATAGTCTGGGGAATATAATTCGCAGTTTTAGAGACAAGCAAGAAGATTTGACAGTTGAGGAAATTATTCAGCAACTTATCAAGATACTTGATTATTATGAATATCTGGATGATGGCACTGTACAGGGGGAATCTCGTCAGGAAAACGTCAAAGAGCTTCTAAGCGTTGCTAGTCAATTTGTGGGACTCGGGCTGAGTGAATTCTTGGAACAAACGGCTTTAATAAGCGACCTAGATGAAAAAGACAAAGTCAACGGAGTTGTTACCCTAACAACTACCCATGCGGCCAAGGGTTTAGAATTCCCTGTGGTGATTATGGCTGGCATGGAAGAAGGTATTTTCCCTCATTCTCGCTCGTTATTTGACGGGAGTGAACTAGAAGAAGAAAGGCGTCTTTGTTATGTCGGCATGACTCGGGCCAAATCGAAGTTATATCTTACTTATGCACAGTCAAGAATGATTTTTGGTAAGCAAGAGTATAATATTCCGTCTCGCTTTCTCGGTGATATTGATGAAAATTTTGCAAAAAATACCGACAACGTTTCTGACTTATCTCCCAAACCAGTTACTTCAAGTGACCCTGTATACATACCTGAGCTTGAACCCGGCGATAATGTCTCTCACGGACTTTTTGGCAATGGCGCAGTACTTGAAGTAGATGGCTCATTTGCACTTGTCTATTTCAAAGGCAAAGGAAACAAGAAAATTAACTTAGAATTCGCCCCAATAAAGAAACTCTAAGTTTGTGTGGGGCAAACCCAAACGAACACTACAAAACAGTAGCGCCAACGAGCCGAGAAGATATCTTCTCGGTCTGCACTACGCTTATACTCTGTTTTGTAGCATTCATTCGACTTTGCCAGACAACACTAAAGTTCTATGCGGACGTAAAGCCTTCAGGTTTGGCTCACGAAAAAACAGATGAAATAACCTACGAAACAAAGGATTGTTTTGAGGACCAGGCTTTAGCCCGACCAGAGGGAGTCCCGGAAAAACATCTTTTGGTTTGGAGGTTATTTCAATCACGTTTTTTTGTAAGCCGAGTTTCTTTGCTTACTTTCTTAGTCGGTACAAGAAAGTAAGATATAAACGTATTGGAGATAGTTGGAGCAAAGCCACACACAATAAACGACGTAAATTGTGGTAAAATAGAGTTTACATTGTTGGTTCAATTACAAAAACAAAGATATATTCGGTTAAACTGCGAGAGAGGGACCAACAGTAGTAGATAATGAAGAACAGTAATAACAAGAACAAGAGTGGTAGTGCATTGAGTCACAGATTGGTTATCCCAGCAGTGACGCTTCTTTTTTTGGTGATTTTTTCTTTTGCGGCGTTTATATTTTTTGGAGGGTCTCTATCTGGCGCGGATGACGTTCATGCGGTCAAGATAACCGTAGATGGCAAGACTAAACTTGTGCCAACTAGGGCCAAAAGTGTTGGCGAATTGCTGGACAGCATGAATATCTCACTGAGGCCGAAAGATGTGGTTGAGCCTGCAAAAGACACCCCGATCTCTAGTGACAAGCTTAGCGTGAATGTCTATTATGCCAGACCGGTAACGATTTTTGACAATAATAACAAACCAATAGTGGCGCAGCTGGCTGAGCGGCGACCGGAAGAAATAGCCAAAAGGGCGGGATTGACAGTTTACCCAGAAGATAGGATTAACGCTGTTTCTACTAATGATCCTCTGGGCAGTGGGGTGGTTGGTGACAAAATAGTCATTGACAGAGCTCTGCCAATAAAACTAAGCCTGTACGGAGTAATTTATGATATTCGCACACAAGCTGTGACGGTCGCGGACCTCGCGCATGAGCGAAAAATTAACTATGATCAAAGTTCCATTCTTCCTAGACCAGAAACCAAGCTAAAGGCTAATGACGTGGTGTTTATTACTGAGCCAGGCAAGCAAATTGCCACCATGGATGAGGTAATAGCTCAGAACACCGAATATGTTGACAGCACAGATTTGCCAATCGGCGCAACAAAAGTCCGTGAGGAAGGAAGTCCAGGCAAAAAAGTCGTAGTTTATGAAATAGCTAAAGACGGATCTAAAAAACCTCTACAAGAAATTATAGTTTTGCAGCCTGTTAGGAAATTAGTTGCCCGTGGGGCAAAAGCTAAAGAAGATGCCAAATTTGACGGGGATTTTGCATCAGCACTAGCCCGCCTTAGAAGCTGTGAAGGTGGGTACACTAGCATTAATCGTGCAGGCGGTTACTACGGAGCCTACCAATTTGACATAGGCACTTGGAATAACTACGGTGGTTATTTAAACGCAGCCCAAGCTCCACCAGCCGTACAAGATCAAAAGGCCTGGGAGACATATCAAAGACGCGGATGGCAGCCGTGGCCTACCTGCAAAAACAAGGTAGGACTTCAGGATATTTACAGATAACATGGACGGTGTTTTTGCAAAAAAAGCGTTGGGGCAACATTGGTTAAATGACAGCGCTAGTTTAGAATCTATCGTAGATTTTGCCAATTTAGATAAAGATGATTTTGTGCTTGAGGTCGGTCCAGGTCATGGGGTTTTGACTCGGTGTTTGGTTGATCGAGCGGCGGAAGTCCTAGCTGTAGAATTTGATGATCTTTTGGCGTCAACTTTAGAGTCGAAGGTCAAAGCCAATAATCTAAAAGTTATCAATCAAGACATTTTGAAATTTGATTTTGTCCAGTTACCAAAAGATTTTAAGATTGTTGCTAATATTCCGTATTATTTGACCTCAAAATTAATTCGTAATATTACCCAGAGCAAGAATTTGCCATCTGTTGTTGTGCTATTGATCCAAAAAGAAGTAGCCCAGAGGCTGGTTGGCAAAGACGGTGACATGTCCCTGCTTTCTTTGGCGGCCAAAATACATTTTGATGTGTCTTTGGGTACAGTTGTTGGTAGAAAATCTTTCGACCCTCCACCAAAGGTTGATTCGCAGGTCGTAAAGCTCGCCCGGCTTGATCATCAAAAATTGGCAGATTCAGAGGTTACAAGCGTTTTTCGTTTAGCAAAGGCAGCGTTTAACAGCAAAAGAAAGACGTTGCTCAATTCGCTTCAGGGGGGGTTGAATGTAGAAAAATCAAAGCTAGAGGAAATCTCGAATAAGTATCAAGAGATAGATCTGACGCTTCGCCCACAGAATTTACAGGTTGATGATTGGAAAATCTTGTATAATGTATTTCTCAAGGAAGGTTTACTATGAACACAGGACTAATTGATCAAGTTTTGATATTTGCCAACAATTTTAGTCGCATATCAGACCAAGTATTAAGAGAAAGACTGGGTTTTACCTACGCCAAATTTCTTGTGCTGCAGCAAATTTATCAGGGTAATAATATTTCACATATGATATCAAAAAACCTTGGCAAAACAGAGGCCAGCGTTAGCAGACAAATTGCCATTTTGGAGAAAGAGCTACTGATAAAAAGAAAAATTAACAATTCTGACGACAGGCAAAAAATTATTTATTTAACAAAAAAGGGCACTCTAGTGCTAAAAAATTGTCACAAAGCTATAAACGCTTATTTTGACTCAAAAACTTCAGATATCAATTGCAAAGACAAAACAGTTAATGAATTAATATCTATCAACAAAGAAATTGCTAATCTATGATTTGATGCGGAGCATTAGCCGTAAATTGGACAAATAATGCTTAGGATTGACTCTGGGGTGCGCCAAAAGATAGGCGACGTGTTTTTCTACAAAAGGGATCTGGTGGTCAGGATATGCGTTGACATTACCGCTGTAACTGGGTTCTGTTTTTAGCGTTTTATCTTTTTCCATAACACGAAGGGCGTCGTAAAATCCTGCATCTTCCATGTTTCTTAGTGCAGTTGCTTTAGTATTTTTTTGTAACATAAATAGGTTACTCTACGTCTTGATTTTCTTGGGTTTTTTTACTTCTTTTCGGCCTTTATCTTTTGACATGAATATTAGTCCTCTCCAATTTATATCTGAGAAATTCTCAGTTCTTACATCTATAGTATAGCCCAAAATGGCCTGAAAACCTAATTGCCCAGTTCTTTGCCCAGCTTGTACCCCAGATACAAACCACCAAACCCGCCGACAGTGCTGAGCAGTAAACTCCATGGCCCAAATCCATTACCATGGTCCAACGTTGTGCCAATCCAGCCACCAAGACCACCGCCAATAGTCAACCCAAGATATATATAAAATTTCACAGCCTACGCACCACCTTTCCGACCCCTTAGTGATAATCCAAACATACTTCCGTCAAAAATTGTGTAATATATTGGAAAGATCAAAAGGCTTATTGGGCTACCCCAGCTGATAATTATAGAAAGTAGACTTGCTATGAAAAACAGTATCCAGAACCAAGGACTTTCATCTGTTGGTTTTCGAAGCACTCTAACATAGGTCGGTATTCCGCCAATAAAATGAGCCACTAAGCTTATACTCAGATTAATCAGTGGTGAATCAAAAAGCACCCAGACTAGACCGCTTATAATCAACAAAGCAATTGATACATATTCTACTAGTCCAAATCTTTTGTCTCCTTTGAATAAGGACACTCCACAAAAGGCTACGTTGCCTGCAAGCATTGCTGAAGCAAGTACGATTGAGCTTGTTGTGCTGTGACTTAAAACTACTCCAAAGAGGCTATTGATTGCTAAGAATATCCAGATAACACGTGTAAAAACACTAGGTTTGTATGTGCCACCAAGCATTTGTTTGATGCCGACAGCGTATGACAACAGCGCAAAGAAAACAATTAGACCAAATATAATTTTATCCACTACCACAGTTTAGCATTCTGCAGATATATGTTTTGATATTTGAGCCATCTAATTTGCGGGGGGTAAAGACGGTTTTTCTTTTCCCTCTGTACCAACAGCTATCCCTTTTGTTACTGGCTCCTCGCCGATCATTTTGATAGGTTGTAGGCCCAAAATTTTTTCAGCAATATCGTCTAAGTTTGCAATAACTTGTTTGTTAACATGCTCGAGTTCTCGTGTAACCATGCTCTGTTCTGTTGTTGCATGCCAGGAGGGTACTTGCTCTAGGATAATATTTGCCAAACCATTTGTCCCATTTATTGAGCCTATTAACTCAGCGTTTAATTTTTCTAACTGATCTAGGAAGTCACCCTCATCCTCATCATAATCGTGAAAAAGCGTTTGTAAATTGCGTATTTCGGGGGAATGATGAAAATTTGTTTCAACAAACACCTTTTTGTTAATACCAGAATTTGTATATACAGCCTTTTTTATCAATGCTGGCCCTAAGTCAGAATCTGAACTTAGTTGCTCTAAAAATGCGTCAGGAGCAGTAATGGTTCTTAGTAGCATAAATCTTGGGCAAATATTGTAGTGTCTGGCGAGTTCAATCGGATCAGAGCCGTACATAGATTGCATATCTGGCGTTATTTCACGTTGAGCTTTACCCGAACTTGTGCCCCTACCATCCACCCAAAATGTTGGCTTATTAAACGGATCAGGCACCACAATTCCGCATGCTGAAGCACCATAGCGGCCCAAGGCTATTTCTGTAGCTAAAAACATGCCACTTGTTATTAACTCTCTGCGTGTTTCGAGCGATATTATGTCAGCTGGTGGCATTATTGCCAGCTCCTGTTTGGCCGTAGTCGCAGGTACAATATCGGGATGTGTCATAAGTATAAAACTAACATATTAAGCAATAAAAATCAATCATAAGCAATATATGATTAAATTTTATCGATTAGTATAATTTTGGTGGAGCTGGTGGGTATTGCACCCACGTCCATCGGTTTTACTTTGACTGGTCTTCTACATATTTAGTTTATTTACATATCTTTGAGGGTACCGGCTAAACAAACAAAACGATATCTTCGCATTTCTCATTGTCTTAGAGAATTCCGTGGAGAAAAGCACAAAATTCTAGCAACCAGATAATATAACACGATTTTGATCTATCTGGTGTCGATCAAATCATGGTTTAAGACAAGCTTAAACTTGCGTAAGCTGGTGTGCTGATAGAAGCAACAAAATTATTAACCTTGTCGTTCATAGCATCAGCTATACGCTGAGTAAATGTTTTTGCATTTATTCAGTTTGTCTATAACGCTGACAAGCGATATGCGAACCAATCTGTAAAAGTCCAATGTCGAGCTTAAATCAGCCCCAATGCCTAAATTATAGCACAAATTGCAATAAAACACCAGTATTTTGGCAGATGTTATTAAGAGAGCATGTTATAATAGTATTCAATAAATGAACAAAAAAAGTTTAATTAATTATTACGGTATATCGACGCTTATTAGTCTTGTTCTAATAGGTTTGGTTGGTCTAAAACTAGGCATGAGTGCGTTAATTTTAACTCTGATTTTGGTAGCACTGGAGATTACCTTCAGCTTTGACAACGCTGTGATTAACGCCAAGATTTTAAAAGATATGAGCAGAAGCTGGCAACGAGCATTTATTTGGCTAGGCATACCAATAGCTGTATTTGGAGTTCGAATATTATTACCCCTGCTAGTTGTTTCTATGGTTACAGGTTCAAATATTGCAGACATGACTAATTTGGCGCTCAATAACCCAGAAGAATACGCATTAAAGATCAACGACGTAAGATATATGATATATAGTTTTGGCGGAGTATTCCTGATGATGTTAGCGCTGGATTTTTTCTTTGAACACAAGAAAGTCCGCTGGCTGAAAAAGGTAGAGACGATAATGATGAAGGCTGGAACTATGGAAGGTCTGACGGTGATGATCTCAATTTTTGCACTGCTACTTGCTACTAATTTGGTAGATAGTGAGCACAAAACCGATGTGTTGATCTCTGGGATGGTCGGTATGTTCGTATATTTATTAATTCGTGCTATGAATATTTTGCTGGCAAGGTCAAACATCCGTGGGAAGGCTAAAAGCGGGCTGAATAACACTTTCAAGGCGGGGCTGGTGGGTTTTATCTACCTCCAAGTCGTAGATGCCAGCTTTAGTATGGACAGTGTTATTGGGGCATTTGCTATTACCCAAGCAATCATAATCATCGCCATAGGCCTGGGTATTGGAGCTATTTATGTACGGAGTATGACTATACATATGCTTCGGAGCAACGCACTTGAAAACTACAAATACATGGAGCATGGGGCACATTACGCTATCGGAATATTAGCGATAATTATGTTTTTGAACTTGAAATACGAGATTCCCGAATACATTACTGGTCTAAGTGGAGTTGTCGTCATAACTGCATCGGTATTTTATTCTGTCAAAGAAAAAAGGATAAAACCCGCAAAGTGGTAATATGTTTACATGGTGAGTGATCAAAAAGATAATTATTATGTTTCCACTTCTTTGCCGTATGTAAATGGCCCACCGCATTTGGGGCACGCTATGGAATTTGTTATGGCCGATGTTCTAGCTAGATATGCTCGCAAAAAGGGGAAAAACGTTATTTTTTCTGCAGGTACCGACGAACATGGCAGTAAAATTGTAGAAAAGGCCAAAGAAGAAAATATATCACCCAGAGAACTTGCCGACGCTAATAGTCAGTTATTTAAAGACCTAATGGGCAAACTCAACATTAGTCATGACAGATTTATCAGAACTACAGATGCAGGACATGAGCAGCGTGCACAATTAATATGGAAAAAACTTGAAAAAGATATATACAAAAATAAATACACAGGTTGGTATTGTACCGGATGTGAAGAATATAAAAATGATGCGCATGTTAAGGAAACAAATGGTGTTTGCCCGGATCACAACCGTAAATATGAACAACTAGAAGAAGAGAATTACTTTTTTGCTCTTAGTAAATATGCGGTGCAGATCAAACAAGCTATCAATAGTGAAAAAATGCTTGTTATCCCAAAAACTCGCAGAAACGAGACTTTGGCGCTACTCGAAAGAGGTCTAGAGGATATTAGTATTAGCCGTCCGAAAGACAAGCTTGACTGGGGCATATCTGTACCGGGTGATGATTCACAGGTTATGTATGTCTGGTTTGAGGCTCTGATGAACTATGTTACAGTTTTGGGCTATCCTGAGCATCAAGATTTCAAAGATTTTTGGCCTGCCAACATGCATGTAATAGGCAAAGGTATTAACAGGTTTCATACCGCAATTTGGCCAGGGATATTGTTGTCACTTGGGGTTGAGTTGCCAAAGGCTGTTTATGTTCATGGTTATGTTGGTGTTGACGGTGCAAAAATGAGCAAAAGCCTGGGGAACGCTGTAACGCCAGATTCAATAATTGATGCATATGGTGTTGACGCTTTTCGGTATTATTTTTTACGCCATATACCGTCGTACGGGGATGGAGATTACTCAAAAGAAAAATTTGAAACAATGCTTAATGCAGAACTTGCCAACGAACTTGGCAACATTGTCAGCAGAACGGCAGCTATGATCGTTAAGTACCAAGAGGGTCTGATTGGCAATATACCTCCGCCAGAGCATGACATTGCCGAATACACTAAGAATATTGAAAATTGTCATTTTGATCAGGCTCTTGAAATGGTCTGGCAACAAATCCGTGGTCTGAATCAATACATTGATGAGCAAAAACCTTGGGTAATGGCCAAATCGGGTGATGCAGATCATCTTGGAGAAGTTCTCTCTTATATTGTCAGCAGTTTACTGGAAATTGGAGATTTATTGTTGCCTTTTATGCCTACGACAGCAGAAAAAATCATCACAATCTTTAAAACAGGCGTTGTCGCAAAAGACTTTGCGCCACTTTTCCCCCGTATCGAAATCAAAAAATGATTGAGCTGACGGATTCACATTGCCATATTCACTTTGATGAGTATGACTATGACGTTCAGCAAACATTGTTGGATGCGCGCGTGGCAGGAGTTACCCGGATTGTTGCCGTAGGAACAGATGTCGATAACTCTGTTGAAACAATAGAATTTGCCAGACAAAACAATGGCATAATTGCTCTCGTTGGGGTGCATCCTCATGAGGCTACAAAAACACTCGCAGAAAACCAATTTAAAAATTTAGAGAGATTAGTTAAAGAAAACATCGATATTATCAGTGGTATTGGTGAGTGTGGGCTGGATTATCACTATGAACACTCAACCAGAAAAGATCAGAAAAGGTTGCTAGAAATGCATCTTGATCTGGCTGCAAAATATAATTTGCCGATAAGTTTTCATGTGCGTGAGGCGTTTGATGATTTTTGGGCAATTTTAGATAATTCCAAAGATGTTAGAGGAGTGGTCCATAGCTTTAGTAGTGGGTCAAAGGACATGAAAGCAATAATGGGGTATGGACTTTATGTGGGCATCAATGGTATAATCACTTTTTCCCGGGAGGAAGATTTGCTTGAATCTGTCAAGCAAGCACCTCTTGAGAGAATGTTACTTGAAACAGATGCGCCGTATTTGACACCAAAGCCATATCGTGGTAAAATAAATAAACCAGAATATGTGCGGTTGGTGGCCGAATTTTTGAGCAATCTCAAAGGTGTCAATCCGGACATAGTGGCAAAGATAACAACAAATAATGTAGAGGAACTATTTGGTAGGACAAAGGATGTCTCACAGTAACACAACCAGTCAGGTTAGCTCACACGAGCAAGCTAGAACTCCTGCAGAAATTGCTAAAGTGCGATTTTTTGGCACTGTCTCTGAAGCTGTGAATAATGTTTTGCGGTTTTCGCTTCCTGCCGAGGAAGATAGTCAAGCAACTGAATTGAATAATTCCCCAGTATCCATAGAAAGCAATAGTAACACTACCTCAGGACAAGAAGTTAACATGTTAAATGAGACCCAAACTATTACTCAAGAAGTTTCACACGACCCAGTCAGTGGTAATGCGACAGTAGATGGTGAAGTTCGTCCTGGTTTGGGGGAGCTACGTAATATGATTGCCCTGAATGCTAGCAGTTCTCATACACTTCAGAGTGATATTTTTCAAGGTTTAGAGGAGAAATTATAGTCATGTTTGATTGGTTTAGCAACATACTAGGTTTGGTTGGTTCAGGCGATAGCACTGATCGGGCTACAAAACTTAACAATGATTTTATCCGTCACGAAGCAAAAATTGGTGGCAAGTTGTTTGGTCCTGTGCCTCGCAATCGACGTCGTGACTTTTTCTGTCTAGACAGCCACACATGGATTTGGCACGAGGAATGGCTTGATCAAAATGGCCAGAATCATATTCAGACGACGCGTTACGAAGTTAGACCTGACGGTGTAGTCAAGGCTCAGGACGGCCAAATGCAGTACCAAAAAGTTGGCGACGAAGAACTCCAGCGCTTGATTAAAGCAGCCAAAATGTACGAGGCTCAAGTTTACCAAGAAATTTATCAGCCCATCTTCCAATCTTAAAAGCTTTAATTGTATAATTAAGTTTGAATGAAAAAAACATATTATTTTGACTGCGCCTCTGCCACGCCTATAGACCCAGATGTTGCCAGAAAAATGCACCAACTTGAAGATGCATGGGGTAATATTTCTGCCCAACATTCCCAGGCACGGCTGGCAAAGAAAGTTTGGGACGAAGCTCTCTCTGCAATCGCAGATATTCTCAAGATCAAACCAAGCGAAATAATAATTACCTCTGGCGGGACAGAGTCAAATAACTCTGCCATCCACGGCGTTATGCAGGCAGATGAACATGCGCAAATGCTTTACTTGGCAATTGAGCATCCATCTATTGGGGAAAAAGCTCAGCAATATAATTCCCGTGAGGTCAAAGTTGACAAAAAAGGTGTACTGGATTTGGCTGATCTGAAGAAAAAGATCAATGACAATATCAAGCTCATTAGCGTTATGCAAGTGAACAATGAAATAGGCACAATACAACCTGTGCAAGATGTTGCCCAGGCCGTCAAAGAAATCAAAATAGACAGACAAAACAGAGGGGTTAACCTGCCACTTTATCTGCACACTGACTCTTGTCAAGCAACTAATTATGTCAGTGTTCTTCCTCACAGGTTGGGTGTGGACATGATGAGTATTAATTCTGGTAAAATCTATGGTCCAAAGGGCGTAGGCATGCTCTATGTCAGTTCAAAAATTAAAGAATTTACCCCTTTGTTAGTGGGTGGTGGGCAACAAAGCGGTAGAAGAAGTGGCACAGAAGACGCGGTAGGTGCTTATGGATTTGCTTTGGCTCTCAAAAAAGCTACGCAGGGTACAAAATTAGAGGAAAAACGTGTTTCTGGTCTCAGAGATAGGCTGATTAAAGCTCTAAAAAACGAGTTCCCAGAAGTAGTTATCAATGGTTCTTTGAGTCGGAGAATAGCTAACAATGTCAATGTGTCATTTCCAGGACACGATAACGAAACTTTAATGTTGCAGCTTGATGAGCTCGGCATATCTGTGGCTACAGGTTCGGCTTGTTCGGCAAGTAGCGAAGAGCCATCGCATGTCCTAGGCGCCATTGGTGCGAGTGAGACCGTAATGAATTCAGCACTTCGCATCACATTAGGACGACAAACAGATGATCAATCTATAAATTTTCTTATCAAATCACTAAAATCAATCATCAAATAGCCTTATAATTTGAAAGTCAATAGCTCAGGTCGTGATATAATTAATTACGAATTCGCTAATGATTATCAGTTGAACGAAAGGGTGTGGGGGATGCCAATTACGCCGACTAAACAAACCAAAAAAAATAGCAGAAAAGCTAGTAAATCACTGAGTTGGAATAAATATTTTAAGAAATTGTTTTATTATCTAAGCAAACCTTTTGTTGGCTACAAACACTTGTTGTCCAGAAAGAAAAAAACCACCATATTTCTAACCATTATTTTGGCTCCTATACTCATTTATGCAAGCCTAGTGGCCATAGACTACATTCAATTCAAAAGGGTAGAGTACATTATTAATAAAATCAACCAAGAAACCATCAAGGAGCTTGGCCAACCAGAGAACTATGGCGCTAGCGGATCATGTGGTTATGCTAATGACCTGTACAGGAAAGGTTTGCCAAGTTGTGGTTATGACGGGGGTTTAACATATACAGTCAAAGATGAACAACAAGCTACAGAATATGCAAAGAAATATGAGCAAATCGTTATTAAAAGCGGGTATTTTAGAGATTATAAATACTACGACCCAATTAAATTTCCAAAAACATTAAAAGGTAAGTATGACGCTGATTCATCTTTAAGCGTATCTGTATCTCTATTTCCACAAACTGGAACAAAATGTAATTTTGGAATGGGGTACATGACAACAAATAAAACGACTACAGACACCAAGAGCCCTCATTTAGTTAATTTATCGACAGGATGCTATAAATCCGGCACCCACTGGCAATTTTACAAAGTTCTTACCCCATGAAGAGCTTCGGGCTAGCACGCTCACAAGTTCTATTATTGACAGGAGCTATACTATTTACCTTAATATCATTAATCACATTGTCACCTGTTGCACATGCAGTCACTAACACATGGGTAGATGGTAGTCAGCCAGAGCTAGTAAAGGGGGAAGACTACACCCCAGGCACCAATACTTACACATGGCAATCCGCCGGTAACGTAGAGTGTCACTCAGATTCATTCAGCTACTATAAATACGAATGGAATAGTCTTTTTAGACGAAATGAGCTTAAGCTGAAGACATTTAACGACCCATGCACCACATCTAATCGATTAGGAGTATATGGTCAATACATCGATCCATTCGTTGGTGCTTCTTTCCCATATGCGTATAGATCATACGCCGGATATTCAGCCGTCCCGACCAATCCTCTCCTAATGTTCGCAGACAGCAGGTTCTTTAGTTCTAGTTCTCCAACGATGCTTTATTCCCCAGCGTCGTCAGTCGCAGAGTATGGGGGCATAGCTCCAGTATCATCGGACAAACCATTTGAGCTGGAGTATAAATTTGCGACTACGCCACCACAATCACCATATCAAGACAAGCAAGGCAAACCTTTGCCCATTCATGCCATGAACTATTCAAGCAACGGACAGTGGATGATCGCTGAAGTATTGGGCGCAGGAATAGTCAGGATTAATCTAACAACTAGCCAAGTTCAGCTAATAGATACAGTATACGGTACTTATGGGCAAGGATTTACACCCTCAATGCAGTTGGCGATCAGTGACGACGGCAACTCCGCTATTTTAAACGAAAAAGTCTATGACTTGGCTACTTGCCAAGCTTCTCCTTTTACTCTCTATGCATCAAATAATGTGGTTCAGGGTTGCAGATCACGAAATATGCAGAGCCTGTTTTACCAAAGTTTTAGTAATTACGGCGGTATCTCTGGGCTTAAATTTGACGGAGATAATAAAACTATTAGGGGTATTGTTACAGCGAAAGATAGCGCTGGCGTCAGAAAGAGTAATTATATGTCGCTGAGTGTGGCTGGGCATACGCCCCAGAAATATAATTATCTAGCTTTGGGCGATTCGTTCGCTAGTGGTGAAGGGGCATATAACTATCGGGCGGGTACGGACGAGCCAAATAATCGTTGTCACCAGTCGGCCAAAGCTTATTCTGAGATAATCTCTACCCAGTTGGGGCTGAGTAGTCATCATACTGTGGCATGTAGTGGTGCCAAACTCATTAATATATTACATAATTACGATGAGGACTATGCCCTAAAGAGTAACAGCAGAGAAATTTATTACAACATTAATGAAAAACAGTCGAAAGGGAAAGAAGATCAAGATGCGTATAATAATGAAATATATAGCAACTTCCTTCCTGGTTATCGTCAACAAATCCGCCATGTAGAAAAGTACAAACCGGATGTTGTCACAGTATCTGTGTCAGGTAACGATATTGGATTTGCAGGTAAAATCAACATTTGTATTACCAGGTCAACAACTTGTTTTTCCCAGCCTTCAGACAGAGCTCAGATATTTGAAGAGATCAAGAACCAATATGATCCACTTAAACAAACCCTTCAAGCCATAAAAGACAAGGCATCACCAGGTGCAAGAATTTATGTTTTGGGATATCCGAAATACTTTCCTGAAGGTGGGGGGTCTAATTGTGCAAAAAACGCTTCATTCGACGACCAAGAACGAAAACTTGCCAATGACATGGTCTCTGATCTCAACCAAATGGTTTTGAGAGCAACCCAGTCCGTAGGTGTCAGCTATATAAATGTCGAACAGTCTATGGCTGGCCACTATCTTTGTGGGCAAGCTTCAAAAGAAGCTTTCAACGGTCTAACCGCGGGTAACGATGCTATTAAAGGCATCGGCTACCCAATAGGCAAAGAATCGTATCATCCTAATGCTTTTGGGCACCAGATATTCAGAGAAGAGGTTCTAAAGCAGAGTCAGACATTTTCTCTAAACAACCCTCCCCCAAATGCGTCTATCTCAGAAAACGATATCTCCTCTAAACTAACTGCCAGCCTCAGCCCTAGCGATCTGGCTAACATTCCGAATCTACCGATTGCCTATAGTAATCAATATATGGCCCCTGATCTAGTTTATCTCCAGGGAGGCGGTAATCAATTTAAATTAGAATACGACAACAATCAGAGCATAGTTCTGTCAAATTCTAGATATACTGCGAAAATTCATTCTGATCCGACATACCTCGCTACTATTGACTCAGATGAGAATGGAAATCTTTCATCAGATATTGTTTTGCCGACAAATCTAGAGCCTGGGCTACACACTCTGCACATAACTGGACCAACCAAAGACAACAAAACCTTGGACATGTATAAGACCGTCTATGTTGCAACCTCGGAGACAGACGCTGATGGAGACGGAACTCCAAACGACCAAGAAAAATGCTTAGTTAATGAGCCAGCCAACGCAGATGAAGACGTGGATGGTATAGATGATGCTTGTGACCCAGAGATTATCAAGTTGTCAGCTAACCCAGATCTAGATCCACTCCCGCCACCAGACCAAGTTTCACCTCAAGTTATTGGGCAACCCAGCCGGACACCAGACCTAAACGGTTGGTATAACAGAGACGTATTTATCAACTGGTCAGCCACAGACCAAGACCCCTCCAGCGGGACTCCGACTCAACCACCATCAACCACAGCTGATCAAGAGGGTGAACATCAATACAGTTCTGCCAGTTCTTGCGACCCTGCAGGTAATTGTGCTGTCGGTAATTACACTCTTAAGCTAGATAAAACAGCACCAATAATCTCTTATACAATTAGCCCTACGCCGAACAACAAAGACTGGAATAACCAGTCATTAATTGTGACTTTTTCCTGTCAAGACTTGGTCAGCGGAGTCCAGTCGTGCTCTCAACCCATACAAGTTAACGCAGAGGGCGAGACCATAGTGACCGGCACTACGCAAGATTGGGCAGGCAACGAGTCTTCAATAAATGTGATAGTAAAGCTAGATAAAACCAGTCCAAAACTGTCAATTTCTCTACCAACTCCTAATCTGTACGGATGGTATGCTCAAGACGTTGAGCTCACCCCATCTTGTGAGGACGAGACCTCAGGAGTTATTCGTTGTCCTGACGTGGTGACAGTAGATTCGGAGGGAAAAAACCAGGTATATAATTTTGAAGTTAGCGATAATGCAGGCAATCAAGCCCAAGCAACTTCGACAATTAGCATAGACAAGACCAAACCAATCATTATGACAACGCAGATTAGCAATAATGAGCGATCCCCGTCTGGTACAAGCGAATTAGTTGCTGATTTTGCCGATGGATTGTCAGGCGTTGTTAGGGCAGAATATTTTATAGGGGACACAGACCCAGGCGAAGGGGATGGAGCAAATGCAGAGATTGATAGCGACGTTGTTCGCGTGACCCTAGGCAGTAACTATCCACCCGGAATATTTGCGATTAACCTCAGAGTCCAGGACCAAGCAGGTAATTGGAGTACAGCATCAACAGACTACTTAATTGTTCATGAAAACGCCAGGTTTAGGAGCACATTCTCCGGACTGCTTAGTCTACCTGCTACAACTAACATGCCATTTTTAACAGATCAGACTAAGGACACAAACGCACATATTAGTTTGATGGTTGCCTATAACAAAAAAGATCAAATAACAAAATCTAGTAAGCTATATCTACATTATAAAACAGGCACAAAATGTCTCGGACCCCGTGCAACCAATTGCCACAAGGTAGAATTATCTAGTACAAAAATAGACTGGGCGACTACTGACCAGAATGCCCTAAATAAAGTTTTATTGTTCGGGCAAGGAACTTTCGTAGCCGACGGCGTGCGGTCAAACAAATACTTTGCAGGAGAATACTCAAAAGACACGAGGCAGATAACTCTACGGCTGTATGACTCGAAACCCACCAGCGTCACCGTCCCACAATATGAAGTCACAGCGCAACTAGTGCATGGGGTAGTTGCAATTAGGTAAATGGTTTGATACGGCTTAGATACGCACTACTTGATCTAACTTGGCTTATGCAGTACTATGAACAACGGTAATTAGTGCAAATAAAGAATGTTAAAGATTTTTAAAATTAATTTAAATAAACCAAAAATTATTGCTTGCTTGTCTCTTGGCCTACTTATTTCAATGAGTTGGCTCGGTGTGGCATTTTCTCAGACTGTCAGTGAGGGTTACTTGTCTGACGTAGTTATGCAAAGAGGAATGCTAGTCGCCTCGCGAACAGATAATGTCCAAAAAGTAGAATTATTAACTGGTCAAAATCTAGACAAAATACGCGGAGTAGTCATTAACAAAAACGATTCCCCTGTAACTTTGAGTGCAGACAACGAACAGATCTTTGTGTCTAATTCTGGCGTTCATGAAGTTGTCGTAAGTGACGAAAATGGTGATATTAAAAAAGGTGATCTTATCAGTATTTCTTCTGTAGCAGGCATTGGTACTAAGGCAGGGAATCAACAAACTATTGTTGTGGGGCGTGCCGAAAGCGCATTTGACCAAAAAACAGGCGCGCTGGGCTCGATTGTCAGCAATAACAAGACAGTTCAAATCAGTCGTATCCCAGTAAATATAGCAATTGATAAGAACCCTTTGCACAAAAACCCTAGCAGTAATGTGCCCGAAATACTTGCCCGAGCCAGTCGAGGAATAGCCAATAGAGACGTTAGTATGCCCAGAATATACATTGCATTTACGCTACTGATAATATCGTCTTTAATATCGGGAACGCTACTATATGGAGCAGTCCGCGGGAGTATAATATCGATCGGGCGTAACCCTTTGTCCAAAAGCATGATTATAAAAAACCTTATCCAAGTTATCATCACTAGTTTTATCATTTTTATTATAGGGTTATTTGCGGTATACTTGATCCTAAGATTGTAACTTATAAACGAGGTGGGATATGTCAGGGTGGTTGAATACAATTTTAGTTGTTGGCTCACTGGTGTCTGTGACCTTGGCTTTTATTTGGGTTGCCATAAAAGTTGGTCAATCGCCAGGTCCCAAGAAAACTAGAGATAACCAAGATCTTGCTGGGGCGGCAGAAGATGACGTAGAGCATATTTTTAATGACGAATTTAGAGAAGAGCTACGCAATAGAGGGCGTCTTCACTTTGAAAAAATTATTAGCGACAGCGCGATGTTTTTGCAACAAGATCTAAGACTGACAGCTTCTCAAATTAATGAATTTATGAAGAAAGAGATAACTTCAACACTTCAGGAAACGTTTACCAAATACGAAGAATCAATCATGGATGCCAAACAGGTGGCTCTAGAGACAATCAAAAAAACCCAAGAATCTGTTGAAGAGCAAAGGGTAATGATGAACGAACAAGTCCGGGCAGAAATCGAAAAGGAAAAGAAACGGACTGTGGAGCAGTTTGACAAAAACTTGTCGGAAATAGTTAATCACTATTTGATTGCTGCAATTGGCAATCAAGTTAGCATAGACGACCAAATGGACTTTATATTGGGCGAACTGGAAAATAATAAGCAACAGATTTTAGAGGATATTAAGTCGAGCTATTGACGACATTGCCATGAATAAAAAAGAACAACCAGTTTTTAAGTTAAGTGATCGTATCTTGACAAATATTGATTTGGCCAGAGCGATCCGACAGACTAAACAACTTGATGATTATTTTCATCAAAATAATCTTCGTGGTGGGGGTCAACCGACTGCCATATCAAAAGCAGGACGTGTTGTAGAAGATTTAGCGCGTGACAATAATCTTTCCATTCTTGAGAAGAAAGACAGGAAACTACTTCTTAAACAGTTGGCAGTAATACAGGAGCATGCGCCCGTGGTGCATTTTAGCTTTCCTTCGGAGCCTTCACGTGGGGCGCTAGCTAATATTGTCGGTTGGCTGAGGAATAATGTAAATTTTTACTGTCTTGTCAGCGTGGGACTTGAGCCAATTATCGGCATTGGCTGCATTGTTCGCACAGAGAATAAAATCTTTGACTGCAGTCTTAAAAATCGGCTGAACGGCAACAAAGATCTGCTTAAGCAAGTTATACAAAAGGCAACAAAGTCGTGAGTGAAAACCAGACCAATTTCCAGAAAATTATAGATAGCGGTAAGCCTGTTGGTGAAGTTATCGGAGTTGATAAGTTTTTAGTCAAGGTGAAGGGTTTGCACCCAGTTCAGATACATTCACTTGTAATGTTTGAAGATGGCAGTAAAGGCATAGTCAAACAAGTTGATGAGCAAACAGTTTCGGTCTTACATCTAGGAGACGAGACAGTTCAGAGAGGTTCTTTGGTCGGGGTCCAGCATCAAGAACTAGTGACCAAAGTAGGTAAAGAATATATTGGTAGGGTGGTCTCAGTCATGGGTAAACCGCTTGACGGCAAAGGCCCGATTGTGGCAGATGGAACATGGCCAGTTTTTTCTCCTGCTCCACCGCTTTGGAGCCGCAAACTTCTGGACAAACAACTTGATAGCGGAGTGACGACAGTTGATTCAATTTTTCCACTTGTTCGAGGCCAGAGAATAGCTGTTTTGGGAGATAGTAAATCCGGCAAAACGACGCTGGCAACCCAACTTGCCATCAACCAAAAAAATACTGATCAGATAGTCGTTTATTGCATGATTGCAAAAAGGCGAAGTGATATAGATGCAATAATCACAAAATTAGAGGCTACCGGAGGAATTGAGTCAGCTATCGTCGTTGTATCAACTATGTTTGAATCTCTGATAATGAGTTATTTAGCGCCGTACGTCGCTGTATCTATGGCAGAATATCTTTGGCAAAAATGTGACCAAGATACGATTATTATTTATGATGATTTGACTTCTCATGCACATGCCTGTCGAGAGATCGCGCTTTTATCTGGGACCAGCCCGGGTAGAGACTCATATCCTGGTGATATGTTTTATGCGCACTCAAGTTTGTTGGAGCGCGCCGGAAGGCTTGAGAGTAATGGGAGTTGTTTGACGAGTATACCTATTGTATTAGCTGCAGGAGGAGATATCACAGCTTATTTGCCCACTAACATTATGTCTATAACAGATGGTCAGTGGATTTTGGACATGGATGTTTTTAGAAGTGGTGTGCGTCCTGCATTTAGCATTGGGCTGAGTGTGACACGTGTGGGTGGAGTGGGTCATAACAAGCGACAAAAGCACATAGCAGCCTCGCTTATGAAGGTTTTAGCGTTATATCGTGAAGCAGAAGAATTTTCTCACTTTGGGTCAGAACTTACACCAGAGTCAAAAGCTGCTCTAGAGCTGGGAAAGAATATTTTTGCCTTGTTAAGTCAAGGACCAACAGACGTGTACAGTACTTACGCTCAGCAACTCATGCTTGACATAGTTATGGAAGCTGAAGCAGGTCTAAAGATTGATATACCTAAGCTTAAAAGTCTTGCTAACGAGTATTCTGAAAAAATCCAAAAGGATGAAGATTATGATAAAGTCAGGGACAATCTCAAGAAAATGATACTGGTGGAGGTTAAAAAATGAGTAGTCTCAAAGAAATCGAGCAGGAGCAGATTTCCTTACAGGCTGTGGTTGAGCTGACAGGTATCTTTGAAGGTATTGCAAGTATGAAAATATCAAAGATTAAGAATCAAGTTCTTCAAGCTACTGAATTTTTTGAGGATCTTTGGGGCATTTATACTCAGCTACGGGTGGATGGGCTTTTTAGGTATGGGCGTTCTCAGAAAAAGACTGATATTATTGATAAAGAACTGTTCATTGTTGTCACCGCAGAAGGAGGGTTCAGTGGAGATATTGACCAAAAATTGATTAACCTGATGTTGAGTCAATATAAAAAAGAGAAAAATGAAATAATTGTCATTGGACATCATGGTGCGGTTAAATTAGCACAAAAAGGTATTGCCTTTAAAAAATACTTTAAACTCCCTGACGATGATCAAAAAATCAATGTTGGGCCTATCATCAAGGAGGTTCAAAAGTACAAGGAAACTTCTGTATTTTATCAGCAGTATGTCTCATTGATGTTCCAAGACGTAAAGAGAATAAAATTATCCAAAGCCGTGAGTGATCAGGGGAGTAAATCAGACAAGCCAGAGGATATTATCAGTGATGCAAACTATATTTTTGAGCCCAATATCTATGCTGTGGTTGATCACCTTGAGCGGTCAATGCTTTATATCGCTGTGAGCCAATTGATTCTTGATTCCAAATTGGCACAATATGCAAGTAGATTTCGGGCGATGAGTGCTTCGCACCAAATGTCAGAAGAGTCTTTAGGTGAGGTCACCTTGAGTTTTAACAGAGTTAAAAGAGCTATTAAAGACGAGCGACTCAAAGAGATAATCAACGGTTTACGTAAAAGAGAGGCTGGAGTTTAATATGGCGGGTGTAGTTGCCCAGATTAAAGATCTAATAGTCCTCGCCGACTTTGACGAAGATTCACCAAAGATTGGTGAAGTTGTAAAGGTTAGTAATGAAAATCAGACAGAGCTACTTGTTGAGAGGCTTAATGTCAACGGTAGGGTTCTTTGCCTCAACCTGACAGGTGATAAAACAATTATAAGAGGTATGCCTTTAACCAGGACTAACATGGGGATCAAAATACCTGTTGGTGACGTGACTATAGGACGTGTTTTTGATGCTCTGGGTTTACCTCTTGATAATATGCCACAAATATCCGATGACCAAATACAGTACAAAGAAATCCTCAAAGTACCAAAAGCAGGAGACAAATTTACCTCTGTTGCACCAGATCTTTTGGAGACAGGGATTAAAGTTCTTGATTTTTTAACTCCTTTGGTCAAAGGTCGCAAGATAGGTATTATTGGTGGCGCCGGTGTCGGTAAAACAGTGCTTACAATGGAGCTGATTAATAATATTGCCAAAAGTGGAGCTGGTCTGGCCTACTTCGCCGGTATAGGTGAGCGTATTCGTGAAGGGCATGAATTATATGTTACCCTCAAAGAAGCAGATCTGCTTAAAAATACCTGCATGTTTTTTGGACAGATGAATGAAAACCCAATCCAACGTGCTTTAGTGGGTATTTCTGCAGTTGCAAGTGCGGAGTATTTTCGTGACGAGCAAGGTAAAGACATATTGTTTTTTGCTGATAACATGTATCGATATATCCAAGCAAAAAACGAGCTGTCAACTCTACTTGACCAAATTCCTAACGAGGGCGGTTATGAGCCTACAATATTTTCAGACATCAAAGTATTGCAAGATCGTTTAAGTTCTAATGAAAAGGGATCAATCACATCGGTACAAACAATCTATGTCCCTGCGGATGATATTAGTGATCCGGCTGTGCAAATGATTCAACACGAGCTTGACGCGATTATTGTACTTTCTCGTTCTGTTGCGGAGCAAGGGATTCGTCCTGCGGTTGACCTGACAAGAACAACTTCTTCTCTTTTGACCCCTGAAGTTGTTGGTGATAGACATTATCTACTGAGTGTTCAGGTCCAAGCTCTAATCCAAAAATACCAGTCACTTAAAAATATTATTGCTATTATTGGCGAAAACGAACTATCTCCGATCGACAGGGCGGATTTTGGAAAAGCAAAAAAATTAATTGCCAATTTTTCCCAGAATATGTTTGTTACAGAGAAGTTAAATGGTCTGCCTGGCGAATTTATCAAAAAAGAAGACACTCTTAAAAGTATCGAAGAAATTATCATATAGAAATATTAAATGATGGCAAAAGATACTACAGTTAAACCTGATGAGAAGTTAAACCAAGAGCAGTCGCTTCCTAAAGATCTCACGGTCAAACTTTATTCGCCCTACAAAGTTTATTTTAATGATTTGGCAGATACTGTCTCTGCAGTGAATAGAACAGGCCCATTTGATATTCTTTTGGGTCACCATAATTTTCTGACGTTGTTAGAACAATGTGAAGTTGTTATTCGTAATAAAAAAAATATTCAAAAATTCAAGATATCCAGAGGGATTATGCACGTCAAAAAGAATAAAGTAACGATATTTCTTGACGTCTAAAATTAGTTTTAACATCGTTGCAATTAAAGCCTGGAAGGCTTTAATCACCATACTTTCTTGTACTAACAAGAAAGTATGCAAAGAAATAGCAGGCTGTTGACCAGACTTGATGGGATTTCTTGTCGAGGATTACAACAGCTTGCGGAACTCCCCTCCGTGGCCTTCGGCGACGAAGGGTCAGACAGTCCTCGCCTAATAGTTGTAATCTCGACGAAATCTCTCAGGTCTGCTCAAGGCCTGACCAACAATCTGTATATTTTCTATGAAAATATTATTAATACTTTAGACTACTTATTTAGCCCCTTTTAAAAACACCTTCGGTTATTGCAACTACAAACAGATTAATCTGAGGACCAGGGCTTGTCCCCGACTGGAAGGAGTCCCGGAAGAGTAGTCTGTTTGTAGTTGTAATAAGCTAGGGTAATTGTTTTTAAACCGGGGTGGCACTTTTTGCTTACTTTTTCTTGCTAGAGAGAAAAAGTAAGGTGATAGAAGCCCTGCCAAGGGCTTAGCGCAAGAGATTATTATATATCTGTTATACTATCGTTTTTGTCGACACAAAAATGGAACAAGAAATTGCTTGCTTGCAAGCCTGCTAAAAGATGAAAAAAAGATAATCAGTCGATGACTATGTAATCAAATGCAAAGCTAGATCCTGCAGGCGCTGGGCTGGAGGTGCAGATACTAAAATTAGAAGATGATTTATTAATGTAGTAATTTATGTCGCCACCTGCAGAACCGACAGGGGTGATTGCTATATGAGGTGAGTTGAATTTTTGGGTGAAATTAATAGTTGCAAAACAACCAGCACCGGGACCACCACCAATATTTACGTTAACAGTGCCAGCCGTATCTGTGCCACTTATTGATGATGTTCCTCCGCTTCCCAGAGCGCCACCATTACTTCGGCTAGGAGTACCCCCGCCTGCGTCGATATGACGATTAAGCAAAATGTCTCCATTAATTTGCAGAGTTTGAATATTGAGGGAAGAAGCTGTTAATATACCACCTACACTGAGCGGACCACTTACACTCATGCCTTTTTGTACACTAAGTTGCCCCTGTATTGTTGTATTGCCTGCTATCTGAAGATTGTTAACTTGTACGTGGTCAAAATTACTTGTTCCTGATACTGATATGCCAGGTAGGCTGAGCGATCCACCAACTTTGATCTGTCCAGCTACTTCCAGATTATCTCTAATTAGTACCTTGCCAGCAAATATGGCATTCGACTCAACACTAAGAGTTTGCTTGGGACTGCCAACTTTGACATCGGTTTCTTTGAGTTTGTCCATAGTGTTTTGGTCAAGAGCAGTGCTTTTAACTGAGGAATCAGGGTTTGCAACTTTAGCTTTATAAAAAGCAAAAAAACTGGCAACACCGGCGATTATGATTAATAATATAAATCCTAATAAATATATATTGAGTTTACCGATGAGCTTTTGTAGCGAAAACGACCTTTTAGGTTTTTGGACGGGCGTTTCTTCCGGAACGTTTTCTTCACTTGTCTCTATAGCTTCTAAGTCATCAACGCTAATATTTTCTTCTGGCTTATTTTCTTCTTCCATACCACTTCCGTTATTACTATAGCAATTATAAACCATAGCATAAGCAATACCAACTTGCCCCGTACTTAGATGGGCTTGTTGTATTTTTTGACGCAAAGTGGCACAATAAACAATATAGTGGGGTTAACATATGAGGTATCATTATCAACTTGATCACCATCATCAAAAGAAATTTTTAAGACGCACAAGCTGGTTCTTAATATTTGTTATTGTTTGTATAGTAGGTTTTGCTGGTTATGCGTATATTGATAACCTCAATGAATCTAGCGCAAATACAGAAGAAAAGACTACTTCAGGTGCTAGTGCTGGTTATTTTGCTCCTGCCGTGGGTATCATCCGTAGTCCATACTTCCAGTTTCAAGCTAATAAATCGTGGGCACAAGCAACTAGTGATTCTACCGGCAACAAATTTGTTTATCGTAGCCTCAGAGACTCATTAATAGAGAGAGAACTGACTATTTATGTTAATGGTTCTCCTAGTTTGTCCGCTACAAGAGTATTACCAGTCAACTTGAAGGGAACTGCAGAATTCTTGCCTCAAGCCGTGTCAGACCACTGTGGCAAGACATTTCCTACAAAACAACAATCAATTCAGTCAGTTACTCTGGACAGGGTAAACTTCAACTGTCAACCAGATAGTACAGCTTACACAGTTTTTGTTGGACTAGTTGGAGGTAGCACCCAGATAGCTTTAACTAGACCAAATGGTCAAAAGGCGATGTACACTATTTATTATAGCGACGTAACCGCTACGCCAAGTGTCAGCCATTTATCAGAAATTATTAGCACTTTTCAAGCAAGGTGACGATCTGTTGAGACCAATTTGCTTGTGGTATACTTTAAAATGTTATGACAAATAATAAAAAGAGAGTAATAGCTTATGTATCAGGGCTTGTAGCAATAAGTTTTGCGTTCTCTGGTGTGGTGGTCGCACAGTTCACATCACCCAATTACAAGGTAGAAGAATCATATTTTGGCACTGGTGGAGAGCTTGAAACTATCTCCCCAAACTATAAATCACGCCAATCAACAGGATCTCTCGGCGTAGGCAATGGCTCCAGCGCTAACAATGACGCAACTTCCGGGTTTACTACGCCTTCAGATCCTTTTTTAGAGTTTGCAGTTTCTGGGGCAACAGTGGATTTGGGTACTCTTAGTGAGAGCTCGACATCTTCTGATGCAGCGCAGGCAGGAGCTTGCAACTGTTCGTTTTATGTACGTAGCTATATGTCACTTGGTTATTCTGTAATAACGGTTAGTCAGCCACCGACCAGCGAGAGTAACAACAGCTTGCAAGCCAAATCAGTCTTGGCCGTTCCCTCAACAGACCCTGATGTGGAAGAGTTCGGTATTAATGTAGTTAACAACACATCCCCTGATATAGGAGCGGATCCAATTAATGATCCTGATGGTACTTTTGCAGATGGACAGGCAAGTACTGGCTATAGTACTCCAAACCAATTCAAATACAGTGCAGGAGATATTATTGCTAGCTCACCAGCAACCGCAGGTAATCAAGGTGTTGGAAAGACCAACTATACCATTTCATATATAGCCAAGATCAGCCGTATGTCAAAGGCCGGAAGCTATGTTATGAACCATGATCTTGTGGCGGTGCCAACCTTTTAGTAATACACTAATGATCTAAACTGTGGATAACTAGTTGATTGTTATTTCCGTTTATGGTAAAACTAAAGCTGAGTTTAATCAAAAACAAAAACAACAGAAATAAAACAAGGAGCAAAAATGCCAAACATATTTTCATCAAAGGATCTTCAGACGGGATATCAGCGAGTTATCCTAGGGCTTTTGATCTTGGTCCTAGCTGTCGCAGGACTTACACCCTTGATGTCTTCTAAGGCATCAGCGCTAACACTTACTTCACGTAAGGTAACTGTGTCAACTTCAGGAGCGGATGCGACTGGCACTACATACTCATTTGCCTTCTCAGCAGCTACCGCATCGCCTATACAGTCTATGAGCTTCCAATTCTGTAATACTCCGCTTGGTACATGTGTGCTCCCCGGTACTGACGGATCACCTACAGCAGCAGAAAAGATTGATGTATCACATGTTACAGCCGCTCCAGGAGCTTTCACGGGTACTACAGGAACAGCTTTCGCTGAATATACAGGTGCCGATGCTGGTGGATGTGACCAATCTGACGGTGGGTCAGGCGTAGCAACACAATTTTGTGTTACTCGTACTGAGGCTACTTCAGAAGCAGCCGCAGCCAAAACCTTTGTTATCTCTGGAATTTCTAACCCAATTATTACCAATACTACATATGAGACAGTTTATGTTCGAATAGTTACTTACTCTGACACGGCTTTCGCTACATCTGTTGACTCAGGTATCGTAGCAGCTGGTATAACCCAACAGTTGACAGTTAACGGACGCGTCCAAGAGCGACTTGAGTTCTGTGTAGCAGCTATCGACGACGGCGGTGCTACTGACACAACGCTACCTGCAGCATGCTCAGCCGCCCCTGCGACCACTACCATAGATATCGGAGTAGTTGATAACGTTACCCCAGTCAAAGCTCCTGTAACGGCGACGGCGACAAATGGCTCCAATGATGATTATGGTATAGCGATGATTAATACCAACGCATCAAGTGGCGTAGTCCTGACTTTCTTTGCGGAGGCAGACGCAGGTGCACCTGATACTGACCAAGAGCGATCTTTCAAAGTTGATAATGCTAACTGTGATCCAGTAGCTTCAACCCTAACTGATCAGTGTTTCCAGTCGGCAGCAGCAGGTGGTACAGGAACGACCATAACTTCTGCTAACGAGCGTTTCGGGCTTAACATACCATGTATCATGACTACCCAGGGAACAACTTCTAACATGGGTTCAGTCCCAGTCGGATACAGCAATACCGATGCTAACACTGCAAATGATCTAGATTGTGAGAATGATGATGTAGGTTTCTTGTTCGCCTGGAACGATACTTCAACAGCTGCAACTCTAGCTTCATCAGCATCAGTTGTAGATGATGAGATAGTCAAGCTAAGCTTCGGTGCATCTGCCGCAGCAACCACACCAACTGGTTCATATACTGTAGTTACTACTTACATAGCAACACCTACATTCTAAAACATTTACGGAAACGTTAAAGCTTAGTTTAGAATAAGAAGTATGTCTGTCTCAATAAGAACAAAGATACTTTCCTCGTCAATGGCATCACTCATAATAGTGGTGTCATTGTTGAATTTGGCACATGGGGTAAAAGCTCTTGCTCTATCATCTAGGTCAGTTGCAGTAGGTAGTTCAAAATCCAGTGAAGTAACCTCTCATCGTTTTGATTTTACTCTTTCAACTATGGCTACAATGGGCTCAATAGAGTTTGAATATTGTGAGAATAATCCATTTGTTGGTACTGCCTGTTCTGCACCCCCAGGGTTATCATTGTCAGGGGTTGCTTTGGGTGCTCAATCAGGTGAAACTGGATTTAGTGTTGACGGTTCAAGCACAGCAAATAAAGTGGTGCTTACACGTCCTTCTATCCTCGCAACACCTACAGCTGTATCGTATACCCTGACTAATGCTGTTAACCCTAGCGAGAATAATAAAACAGTTTACGTGCGTATAAGCACTTTCTCCACAGTTGACGGCACTGGTCCGCGTACGGACTCTGGTGCAGTCGTATTTTCTACTGCCAGTGGGATATCTGTCGACGGGTTTGTTCCACCGTATTTGACACTTTGTGTAGGTGTGACTGTTGACTTAACTTGTCAAAGTGCATCAGGGACACAGCTGGATTTTGGAGAGTTTTCTACCAAGCAAACCAGGTCATTAACTTCACAGTTTGCCGCAGCTACTAATGACCCAGGTGGTTACTCTATGTTTGTAGCAGGCCCAACTATGACTTCTGGTAGTAATATCATCCCAGCACTAGCTACCTCGAGCTCAAGCCAAATAGGCAAAAGTCAGTTCGGCATGAATCTTAGAGCAAATTCTAATCCATCTGTAGGCAGCGATAGTGCAGGCGTGGGGACAGCAGTCCCAACGGCGGGATTTGCAGTCCCAAACCAGTTCTCATTCAATAATCAGATAGTAGCTTTATCCCCCCTATCGACAGAGTTTAATCGATTTACTGCTAGCTATATAGTTAATATCTCTCCCAGCCAAAGTCCAGGAATTTACAACACGACGTTAACATATATAGCAACCGCAGCTTTCTAGGAAACCACAGTTTGCAAATCTCCGCGGGGTACTCTATAATTTTATTAAATAATGCCAACAAGGGGAGATGTTCAATGACTTTAAGTCGCAGAGTGTATGGATTTTTGATTATAGTGTTAACGTGCTTAGGGCTTGCGTTTGTGGTGGCATCAGCCCAAGAGCAAAATAGCGGCAGTGGGCTACAAATATCACCGACTAGATCAGAGGTTACTGCTTCACCGGGTGAGCAGAAGACAATATCAATAATTCTAAAGAACGTGACACAGGGTGATGTTCTAGCTAAAGTATCCCTGAATGATTTTGAGTCAGACAATGTATCAGGTACTCCACAGATAATCGTAGATACTAAGAAGCGAACACCTTATACAATCAACTCTATGCTCAAAGACATGCGAGACGTTGAGCTAAAAAAGGGTGAAACAAAAGAAGTAAAACTAACAATTGATGTCCCGTCTAACGCAGCCCCAGGTGCATATTTTGGAGCTATTCGATATGCGGCGAACCCTAAAGGAGCAACAGAATTACCTGAAGGACAACGACAAGTGGCTCTAACTGCTAGTGTCGCTCACCTCGTATTTGTAGAGGTTCCTGGTGATATAACACAACAAATTCAAATAGAGAGCTTAGACATACATAAGGATAATAAGAAATCATCTTTCTTCTTTAAAGCCCCTAACAAATCATCTATAAAGATAAAGAACAAGGGCAATGGGTTTTCTAGACCGTTTGGCCAAGTATCTATCAAGAGTCCTTTTGGTAAAGAAGTCTATAGTTATGAAGTAAACAATTTTGACCCAAGGCGAACAATCTTGCCGAACTCTTCAAGAGTATTTATAGATGATATCAAGAACGTCAAAATTCCTGGTAAGTACAAAGTCATTGGTTCAGTGGCATATGGTGACGGTGGTGAGGTTATTAACTACGAAACTTCTTTCTGGTATGTGCCTACTTGGTTGTTCATACTGATCATAGCGCTTATTGCAGGTATAGTTGGGTTGAGCTACTATATCTACCGCAAAAGGCTTTCTTACAAAAAGAAACGATAAGGTAGATAGCAAAACTTTAGTAGAGTATAATACAAGGGATAGTATTAAAGGTTGGGAGTGCTGTTACCGATGCCAAGCATAGTAAAAAATCTTAAGACATTGGCTTGCTGTCTCTCATTGCTCCTGAGCGTGTTAATAGTCTCACCTTTGGTAGTGAACGCAGCACAGGACTCTGGCTCTACAGGGCTAGAAGGTCGGATCAGTGCACCTGCACCAACAACAGCCGCCACAATTTCTTTCCCTAGATCGGGGACGGTCGTCACGGATTCAGTAATTACGGTTACTGGTCTTTGTCCGTCAGGCACTATAATAAAAATCTTTAAAAACAATGTTTTCGCAGGTTCTGCTCAATGTATAAGAGGTAGCTTCTCTGTCCAGATAGACCTGTTTAGTGGTCAAAATGATTTGATAGTGCGTGTATACGATGATTTAGATCAAGCTGGGCCTGATTCGGCGGTTGTAACTGTTAACTACAATTCGCCCAACAATAATGTGGCAGCCAGAGTGTCACTGACTTCAAATTTCGCTAAAAGAGGTGCTAACCCCAACGAAACTTTGATATGGCCACTGGCTATAAGTGGTGGTGATGGGCCTTATGCTATAAGTGTTGACTGGGGTGACGGGTCTACACCTAGCATAATCAGTCTGCAATTTGCTGGGAATTTTAATATTTCGCATGTATACGCTCAGCCCGGTGTTTACACAGTTATTGTTAGAGCTGTTGATAAAAATGGTAGTGTAGCATTTTTGCAATTGGTTGGTGTGGCAAATGGTGCATCGGGCCAAGATTCTGCAAAAGGTGGAGTTACCCAAAATAACAACACCAAAAACACTAAAATAATTTGGTGGCCATTGGTAGGAATAATTCCTTTGATGTTGCTGGCTTTTTGGTTTGGCAAGAGACATCAACTCTTTGTTCTCAAAAAGCGCATAGACCAACTGTAAAACCTCAGAGGAGGGAAAACCCTGGCGGGATCGGGATCCTCCCTTTCCAAGGTAATCAACAATTAAGACACACGTAATTATTGTTGATTAAGTAAAATTACTGAGATGACAAATGGTAGAATTAATAGATGAAGGTTTATGTAGGATTATCTGGTGGTGTCGACTCGTCCGTTACCGCTGCGTTGCTTAAAGAACAAGGGCACGACGTCACTGGCGTGTTTATGAAAAACTGGGCAACTGATTTGCCAGGTTTTGCCTGCCCCTGGAAAGATGATTACATGGATGCCAAGCGTGTGGCCGTGCATTTGGGGATTGACTTTAAAATGTATGATTTCCGGAAGCAGTACAAGCAAAAAGTGGTCGATTACATGATCGCAGAGTACAAAGCAGGGCGCACGCCTAATCCTGACATTATGTGTAACCAAGAAGTTAAATTCAAACTTTTTTTGGAAACTGCGATAGAAGACGGTGCAGAGGTGATTGCGACTGGTCACTACGCCAGAATCATGGATTCTGCAAGCACTAAATCCGAAGCACGAAATCCTAAACAAGCACTAAATCCGAAGCACGGAACTTTAAACATTTCAAAATTGTACAAAGCGAAAAATAAGGAGAAGGATCAGACGTATTTTTTGTATAGGGTGACAGAGAAGGCATTATCTAAAACATTGATGCCAATAGGGGATTTTGCGACCAAGAAAGAAGTTAGAGATTTGGCCAAGAAGTTTGGCTTGCCAACTGCAGACAAAAAAGATTCCCAAGGGATATGTTTTGTCGGCAAGGTTGGGATTCGTGAGTTTTTGCAACAATATGTCTCGTCCAAGCAGGGATCAATAATAGATCAAGATGGTAAAGAGATTGGCAAACACGACGGAGCTATTTTCTACACCATTGGGCAGAGGACAGGGCTCGGCGTAGGTGGCGGGATGCCTTATTATGTAGTCGCCAAGGACATGGATAAAAACCAGGTGATCGTCAATACGGATCTCACAGACAAGAGACTCTGGCTTAATGATTTTGAAATCTCGGATGTGCACTGGATTGGCGATGAGCCAGATTTGAGCCAAGAATACGACGTTTGCCATCGTTACCGCGCACCGTCTACCAAGGCCAGATTCAGTGAATCAAAACACGGCCTCAAAGTATCTCTTGTCGAACCAGTCAGAGCCATAACCCCTGGTCAATCAATAGTCATCTACAATAAAGACCAAGTCCTCGGCGGCGGAATTATAGCCTAAGTTCGGGTTATAGCCTAAGTTCGGATTATAGTCATACTATAATAATAAATTCTAAAATCTCAACCTATCGTGTGAATAATTAGAATTTTGTTTTAGGCATTTGTTTTTGAAATCTTTTGATAAGAACTTTGTCATTGTCAATATTTATTGCTTCAACGTAGCTTACATACTTTGCAACATTGTATGTCGTACAGACTTCCTCTACAGTTGGACGGCACGGTAGAGGGTGTACCCACACGCTTTTTTGGAGCTGAAAAAATCCAAGATTCCTGAGTTTACCTGTCAGTGCACGTCTTCCAGAACCTTGCTTCTCAGGGATGTCGTACATAACTAGCCGCCATTTCTTGTCCCATTTTTGTTTGCCAGGTATAGTTAGATTGCTAAAGTTATTATTAGTGTGTCTGAGCTTACCCTTTTTTGTAATCCGTAACCCGTGCTCATACTCTCCAGCGAGGTAACCTTGAGCTTTCATGTAGTATATTACTCTTTTTATCTCACGTGCGCGCTGTCTCTCGTCAAATTTTTTGTAATATTTTTGTAAAGGTTTGTCCAGAGCTAGGACGATATTCGGAGCTACAATAACAGATCCAATAGCAGAAGTAGTAATAACGAATTTTAAAACGTGATCTAACATTTTCGCAGTATTTTGATTCTTATTCATTCTAATATTTTACACGATCGGTTAAGAAATTAGAAGAATTTAGAATATTTAATTTCTTCAAGGTCAGCGAGAATATGGGTTCTGGTACACTAAATACATGAGCAAAATGGTTAGGGTTGGTGTCGGGGTTTTTGTCATTCGTGGTGGCAAGTTTATTATTGGCAAGCGCAAGGGCTCTCATGGCGCGGGTACGTGGGCGCTGACAGGTGGACATATGGAATTTGGTGAATCTATTGAAGATACCGCCCGGCGAGAAGTCATGGAAGAGGCAGGCGTGAAAATCAAGAACATCAGATACGTTGGCATGACTAATGACGCTGAAGGCTATAAAAATAAAGGCAGGCACTATGTCAATCTTTATGTTGTGGCCGATTGGGCAAGTGGTGAACCGCGCGAAACGGAGCCAGATAAATTTGTAAATATTCACTGGTGTGATTTTGAGACTTTGCCAACCCCACGATTTGTTGTCTGGGAGAAACTTTTCAAAGCTGATTTTTTGAGTGACATTAAGAAAGCCCTCAAAGGCTCATCTCGTGATAAAATATAACCAATGACAACGCAAGAAATTAGACGTAAATATTTAGAGTTTTTTAAATCAAAACAGCACAAAGCGATTGAACGGGCTAGTTTGTATCTAAAAGACGACCCGACGACGTTGTTTACTGGTTCTGGGATGCAGCCACTGATCCCGTATCTGCTGGGCAAGCAGCATCCTAAAGGAACTCGGCTGGTTAACAGCCAAACGTGTTTTCGTGGTGTAGACGCAGACGAGGTTGGCGATAATCGGCATACGACTTTCTTTGAAATGCTTGGCAACTGGTCTCTTGGCGATTATTTTAAAAAAGAACAGGTCGCTTGGTTCTTTGAATTTCTAGTAGATGAAGTTGGACTTGATCCTAACAAACTATACGTGTCATGTTTTATTGGCAGTAAAGAGCACGGTATCCCTAGGGATGAAGAAACAGCCAAAATCTGGCAAGAGCTCTTTGAGTCTAAGGGTATCGACGCAAAAATAGTTGAAATTGGCAGTGCAAAAGATGGAGATAAACTAGGTATCAAGCCTGGCGAGAGGATATTTTTCTACGATGATAATGAGAACTGGTGGAGCCGTAATGGCGGGCTAGATACAACGCCAGTTGGTGATCCTTGCGGTCCTGACAGTGAAGTATTTTATGACTTTGGCGAGCAGAATCACGACACCAGCTTTGGTCAGGCACATCCAGCTAGCGAGTCAGGGCGATTTATGGAAACTGGCAACCAAGTTTTTATGGAATATCGTCGCACAGAAAAGGGTTTTGAGCCTTTAGCCAAGAAAAATGTAGATTTTGGCGGAGGTTTGGAGCGAATCGCAGCTGCCGCAATTAATTCCCCAGATATTTTTAACATAAGTTTGTTAAAACCGATTATCGAAAAACTAGAGGGATTATCCGGCAAAAAATATGACGAACATACAGAAAGTATGCGGGTGATTGCTGATCATCTGCGTGGTGCAACATTTTTATCGGTTGACGGCGTAGAACCAAGCAACAAAGAGCAAGGTTACGTTATGCGTCGTATAATTCGCCGGGCGATGGTTAAGGCCCATGATCTGGGTATACAGCAGAACTTTCTGCAAGAAGTTGTGCCAGTTATTGCAGATCTGTACCACGATGACTTCCCAGAAGTTGCCAAAAACCGAGAAAAGATTATCGACACGTTAGTTAAAGAAGAAGAAGCCTTCCGACAAACTCTCCGCAAAGGTTTACACGAGTTTGGAAAACTAGTGGGTGCTCATTGGGATTCTTTTGGTTGGGATGAAAAGCATTGGGACCAGCCTGATCAAGCACTAGGTGGTGATATTATTTTTAGACTATATGACACCTATGGATTTCCTATAGAGCTTACCAAAGAAGAAGCTATCAAGCGTGAGATAAAAATTGCTGATGATGCAGACAGGGTTTTCGACAAACTAATGAAAGAGCAGCGGGAACGGTCGCAGACGGCTGGCAAGGGTGTATTCAAGGGCGGACTGGCGGATCACTCTGAGGATACTAAGAAGCATCACACAGCGACGCATTTGATGTATGAGGCACTCAGGCGGGTATTAGGTGATCATGTGGTTCAAAGGGGTTCTAAAGTCACAGCAGATAGAACTCGTTTTGATTTCTCACATCCTGAGAAAATGACAGATGAACAAAAGCAGAAAGTAGAACAAATTGTCAACGAACAGATAGCCAAAGACCTAAAAGTATCATTTGCAGAATATAAGACAGACGAGGCCTTCAAAATGGGCGCCAAAGGCGCCTTTGGTGACAAATATGGCGACACGGTCAAAGTTTATACAATGGGTAAGGATGGCGAAAAACCATTTTCTATAGAAATATGTGGAGGTCCTCACGTTGATCATACAGGGCAACTTGGGGAAGGTGGAAAACACTTCAAAATAACCAAAGAAGAATCCTCCTCCGCCGGAGTCCGCCGCATCAAAGCCAGCCTGTTGTAAATTATTTATTATTAAAATAACGTCTGTGGAATCGGATCATGCCCGAAAAGAGAGCGTTACATGCCGGGAAACTTTCTGTTTCTCGGATTGCACTCCGCTTATACTCTCTTTTAAGGCATGATCCGATTCCATCAGGACTTAGAACCCCTACTTTGTTACAGATTTAATTCTCGCATCCTGGCTCACAAAAAAACTGATGAAAATGACTTTATGGCAAAGGACAGTTTTGAGGACTAGGGCTTGTCCCCGACCAAAGGGAGTCCCACAGAAACATCTTTTGGCAGGAAGTTATTTTCAATCACGTTTCTTTTGTAAGCCGAGTTTCTTTGCTTACTTTCTTAGTCGGTACAAGAAAGTAAGATATCAATAACAGAAAGATAATAATATACTAGCGGGGGATAGATTAAATAAAGTTTTGCCAAGAAAGACATAAGAGACCAATCTGTTATAATAAATCTTATGGTTAAGATATTTGATAAGGCAAATCAATTGTTTGGTTCTAGCAACCAGAAGTTGTTCGCCAAAGAAAACCACATACTAGCCCTAGACATCGGCACAGAGTTTGTGAAGGCTTTGATCGGCAAGGTAGCCAAAAATGGAGACATTGAGATTATTGGTGTCGGTCGCTATCATCAAGAATTGTCAGATATGCAGGCTGGGGCTATTGCAGATATCAGCGGAGTGGTAGAGAACTGCAACCGCGCACTTGTTGACGCGGAAAATCAGGCAGGCGTGAGTGTACGGACAACCGTTATTGGAATTGCTGGAGAATTGGTCAAGGGTATGACGCACACAATCAAAATTCGTCGCAAAAATAGTTCTGTAGAAATTGAAGACACAGAAATGGCTAAAATTGTCGAAATGGCGCAGGACAGAGCAGAGCAAAAGGTAAAAGCTCAGCTAAAGCTAGAACTTGGCGGCAAAGAAATTGACACACGGATGGTCAATAGCGCCTTGGTCAGCATCTACATTGATGGCTATCAAGTCAACAATCCTATCGGTTTTACAGGCAGTGAAGTTGTGGTGCAGCTGTATACTGCTTTTGCGCCAATGATACACATCGCGGCACTTGAGAGAGTGGCTACGCTACTTGATCTGGATCTTTTGGCGGTTGCTGCCGAGCCATTTGCAGTGGCGCGGTCTATTATTGGTGATGACATTAATAGTTCTATCAGCGCAGTACTGATGGACGTGGGTGGAGGCACAACAGATATAGCTGTTATCAATGAGGGAGGTGTCCAAGGCACAAAAATGTTTGGCATTGGCGGGCGAGCATTTACCAAATCAATTCAGCGTGAGTTAGCTATCAAATTTGATGAGGCCGAGCAAATAAAGATCACTATGGCAACCGAGCCAAGTGGCGACGATGAACAAAGAGCTAGCGAGGCGCTTGATAAAACCTGTGACGTTTGGCTTTCTGGAGTAGAGTTGGCTCTCAGTGAGTTTACTGATGTGGAGCATTTACCACACAAGATACTACTTTGTGGCGGTGGTGCATCACTCGAAAAATTGCTATTATCTATAGAGCAGACTAACTGGTATGGGAGTTTGCCTTTCACTAAAAAACCAAATGTGGCCTATATTAGCCCAGGCCAAGTCGACGGAGTTGTTGACTCAACCGGCCAGGTCACAGACCATACTTATGTGACTGCGATGGGGCTACTAAGGGTCGGTGTAGACACTTTACAACAAGAGTCTGCACAAACGAGGGGCAACCCTATTAAAGCAAAAGTCGATAGAATACTTAGAACCTGAGGGGGATTAGGGCAAAAATGGCAGAAAAAAAGAACACAATATATCTGGATATAGATGAAGACATCACTGAGCTAGTTGGCAAAGTTCAAGCTTCTAATCAGGGTATTATTGCTTTAGTATTGCCAAAGCGCGCACCTGTGATGCAGTCAATCGTCAATGTACGGTTATTGAGTAGAGCAGCCAAACAAAATGATAAAAATATAGTTCTTATTACCTCTGATCCGACAGTTATTTCTCACGCAGGAGAAGTTGAGTTATTTGTGGCCGAGAATTTAACATCAAAGCCATATCTCCCAGAAAAACCGACCCCTGCTGTTGAACCTATGGCTGATGATGAGGAAGAGTTAGAAATAGACCAAGTCCTGCCAGTGGCTGGGGTGGCAGTGGCAGTTGCCGCAAAAAACATGAAAAACGCAAAATCAGCCAAAGGCGCCAAGAAATCAAAGATCAAAATTCCAGACTTTGGCAAATTTAGAACCTTGCTGATTGCAGGCGGGATAGCTCTTGTTCTGCTCATTATTTTTGGAGTTTGGGCAATATTCTTTGCCGGAAGTGCTAGTGTAGCTATCAAGACCAACACAACTGAGAAGACAGCAAATGTTAACATCAAATTAGACACCAAGCTTGACGAAGTTAACGTAGATACTATGACAGTTCCGGCTAAGAACGAAGAGCTCCGTGTCACTGACACCGGCAAAGCCCCTGCAACTGGTACAAAGGACAAAGGCGCAAAAGCCAGTGGTAATGTTACCTTAAAAAACTGTGGTCCGAATTCAGCAACTATTCCGGCAGGTACAGGTATTAGTAACGGGAGCTCTACTTATATATCTCAACAATCAGTCAGCCTAGGTGATGGTAATTTTGATGGTGGAGGTAATTGTAAAAATAGTGGTTCACATGTATCGACTGTTGCGGTTGTAGCACAAAGTAACGGCGAGCAGTTCAACAGTGGTCCGAGGAGTTATACCGTCGCTGGATTTTCTAATGTATCTGGGCAGGGTGATAGTATGACAGGCGGTAGTTCACAAGTGGTTAAAGTTATTTCACAGGCCGATGTTGACAGCGCCAAAGCCAAGGTTACAGAAAAGCAAAAAACTGCCAAAGATGATCTTATAAAGACCCTAACAAAGGGTGATTACCTACCAATAGAAGAATCGTTTACCTCTAAAGAATCAGGTGTTCAAATTGCCCCTGCAGTTGGTAGCGAAGCCGCAGAAGTATCTGTGACTATGACTATAACTTCTTCGATGATGGGTGTTAAAGAAGCAGATCTTAAGAAGATAGTTGATAAGCAGTATGAGCAAGAACTTAAAGACGCAGGTGCTAATATTTCTGATTATGGCTTTGGTCAAGCTAGGTTTACCCCTGACAAAGACAATACTAATGTGGCCGTACAAACCACAATATCTATCGGACCCAAGCTAGATGAAAACGAGATTAAATCACTAGTCGCCGGCAAGAAAGCTGGTCAAGCAGAAGATATCTTGAAGAAAAAAGAAGGTGTTGTTGAAGCCCAGGTCAAGGTCAAGCCTTTCTGGAAAACAAAAGTTCCTAAAAAAGATAAAAAGATAAAAGTTACCATAGAGAAAAAATGATCGCAGCCTCCTCGCTTGAATTAAAAATAGCTTTTCTCTTTGAGGAATGGAGCAAGCCGTACATATGGTACGGTGCAGTGAATACCGCAAAAGAAAAAGCTATTTTTAATCAAGAATTTTTACTACGCAGCTGGCTGAGCCAGTTGACAGGTAAAAATGTCGAGAGGTTGCGATGAACTTTCTTGGGTTAGATGTTGGCGATAAAAGAGTAGGTTTGGCGCTAGCAAATGATGTCGCACGGATACCTTCACCACTTGATATTGTCAGCCCCGATGAGTTAATTAATAGTTTGGACAAGATAATATCCGACCATAATGTTCAAAAAATTGTAGTTGGATTGCCCAAGAGACTTGATGGTGGAGACAGTGAGCAAACAAAAAAAATCAGGGCTTTCGCCAGTCTGCTAAGTGAGCAGATCAATCTTGAGATTTGCTTCGCAGATGAAAGCATGACAAGTAAAGATGCCAGGGATTTGATGGGCAGAGATAAAAAGTACAAGAACAAAAAACACTATGATGATCTGTCAGCATGTTATATATTAGAAGAGTACTTAAGGAGAGTGTCAAGTTGAATTTGAAGAAAAACTTTAAAAAGAGTAATTTTAGTGCGATAACAATTTTTATCGGTATTTTTGTGATTCTTTTTGTGACTAGTGCGGTGGTGATCCGCCAAGTATATCAAGCTAATTTAGGCGCTCTGAGCACTGAAAAAAGGACTATCTCCATAACTATAGCTCCAGGCAGCACGGTTTCTGAGATTGCCCTAAATCTCAAGAATAAAGGAGCCATTAAAAGCGATTGGGCTTTTGAGTGGTATGTACGCAACAATAATTTGAGAGATGAGCTCAAGGCGGGTACGTATCTGGTCTATACCAACCAAGATATACCAACTATTGCCAAGACAATAGCCAGCGGGAAAGTTGCTACTAATTTGTTTACTATCCTTCCGGGCAAGAGGCTTGATGAGATTCGTGCCTCTATGATAAAAGCCGGATTTGCAGAAGCAGAAGTTGATTCGGCCTTGAACCCAGCAAATTATAAGGGGCACGAGGTTTTGACGGATCTCCCAGTGGTAGCAAACCTAGAGGGCTATCTGTATCCAGAGAGCTATCAAAAAACAGCAGAAACTAAGCCAGCCACTATAGTCAAATCAGCGCTGGATGAGCTTGCACGGCAATTAACCAAAGAACGACGTCAAGAGTTCGCCAGACAAGGTCTTTCTACATATCAGGCGATAACCTTGGCATCTACGGTAGAGAGAGAAGTTAGCAATAAGAATGACAAACCACAAGTTGCTCAAGTTTTCTTGAAGCGACAGAAAATAGGTATGAACCTAGGTTCTGACGTAACTGCATTTTATGGAGCAATTATTGCTGGACAGCCTCCTACGGTGGCTTATGATAGCCCGTACAATACTCGTATACATAGTGGTTTTCCAATAGGACCAATCAGCAATGTTGGTGAGGCCTCTCTTGAAGCAGTTGCATATCCTGCTACAACAGACTGGCTTTATTTTGTAGCTGGTGATGACGGCAAAACTTATTTTTCCAAGACTAACGAAGAACATGAAGCTTTGACAAAAGAGCATTGTAAGCTTCTCTGTCAATAGGGATGCAACATACCTCTTAACTTTATTTCATCGGCTTGCAAGCAAGCCTGATTTTGTTCCATTTTGTTTCGGCAAAACGGAACCCAAAACCGACAGGCGGTTGAACAGACTTGATGGGATTTCTTGTCGAAGATTAC
>Ga0155608_18_pt1 | contig 157352 bp, 160 predicted proteins | sample RifCSPhighO2_12_FD_107265 | JGI IMG/M metagenome (GOLD analysis project Ga0155608, IMG submission 107265) | Candidatus Saccharibacteria bacterium RIFCSPHIGHO2_12_FULL_41_12
TATCCTCTATGTCCAAATAGTAGGCCCCAGAATCTGTGGCTGCGGCTTTGATAACTTGATTCATGTATTTGACACTGTTGTGAACAAATTCTCTTTCTTGGTCATTGAAATGAACATTATTGCCACAATTTCCGCCTTCTCCACGGACAAACTGAGGGTAGCCTGTGACGTAAACTTTGGTCTCTCCGTTGGTTGCGTCGATAAGTCTGCGATAAGTGTCCTTTAGCGAAGTGTATTGATCTGCAATTTCTTTTGCGACACTTGCCCGTGCTATCGAATCACCTGCGTAGATGCAAGTTTCTGGCAAGGGAAGCTTTTGATAGTTGAGTACGCAAGCTGATATTTTATCAATAAAGCCAACATCATTACCCCCTACAGAAAGTGTTATATAGGACGGTTTTATATTTGATAGATAAGCATTTTGCGTAAACTTCCCCGGATGCCAAATTCCTGTGCCGGAGTCAGGGTATTGGGTTGCTCTTTGTAAATTTTCTGTTATTGCGCCACTGCATGCCACACTATGAAATTCATTATTGCCTAGGAATTGATTCAGCAGATATGGGTAGCTTCTCTTGCTGAGGTGGCATTTGTTCACAGATGTATCTGTTCCATCTTCATACCAATGTTTTCCGTCCATATCGCCCTCACCACTAGCAAATGAGTCGCCCATGGCTATGTAGTTAGTCGGCTCAGGGACGTATCCTGCCATATTGAGAGTTATCTTTTTCTTCTGCGTGACACCTGTGGCAGGATTTTTGTCATAAGCCACAGCGTAAATAGACTTATCATTATCCGAAAATCTTATTCCGTAAATATTTAGATACCCCGACAATTTTGACTGCATAACCGACTGAACATTCCGTGGGCTGGCACACCCGGTAGCTACGTTACTGGTCGCCGTAATCACCTTCATCGTGCACTCACTCAAGTCATAAATATTGACTGGACCTCCGTTAAAATTAGCCACAACTGCTGTTTTGCCATCGTTACTTATCCCCAGCTGTGGGGTCGGGTTATAACCCATCCCATATGTGTATGTTTGATTAGAAAACAAGGTTATTCCCTCTGTTTCAATATCGATCTTAACCAGTCCGTGATACAACACCTCCGCTACCATATATTTGCCGTTTGGCGAGTATGACCAGCTATTGGAGTTGAAAGATATTGTGTGCCCCCTGTCGTCTTTGAAAGGTCTGGATGGGAGGTTTGGAGTGTATTCGCCCGTATTTGTGTTTGACGGTCTTGGCGCTACAAATTTACCAGAAGTTGAAAGACTCCCGCCAACCCCCAATGCCAGCCCGCCATCATATGATCTTTCTGACAATAAGACCGCATTTGAATTTGGTACCCCAAATATAGCGTTTTTGCCCATTATTTTGTAGGCATACCCAGCACTTACGAATTCTTTACCAACATCACTAATTGCGCATTCATCTGTAGCAAGCAGTCTTGGGGTCGTGCTTTGATTATTTCTACTGTCCGTATAACTATAGTATTGCCAGGATCCAGGGTAGCATGTTCTGGGTGATCTTATGTCGTCCGTTGTAGCATCTCTGCCGACAATCAAGCTGGGGTCGGTCCCCACCCACGAATTAACATCTGCAGTGGCGAATTTTGTTGGAGCTTGAATGATAAAAAAACAGATTAATATTGTAAAAACTGCAGTAAAACATACGTATTTGTCGCTGACAGTTGACCGCACTCCCACCTATCCACCTCGCAATTATTTCACCAATAATTATACTATCGAATTAAGAATTTAGCATAACCATTTTCTGTTGACAATTGTACAGTTGAAATGTACAATTAGAATGTACAATTGAAAGGATTTAATCATGACCACAAAAACAATTTCTGCAAGTAAATTAAGAAATAACCTCGCTGATGCCCTAGATTCTATTGATGGTACTGATTTTTTAGTTATTACCAGACGTGGCAAAGCAGAACGGGCACTTATCGACCTAGACAAACTTGAAGACCTTCTGGCAGCAAACGACCCCGATTATCTGGCAGGCATTGCACTGGCTCGAGAACAAGTTAAAAACGGCGAGGTTTTTACGCACGAAGAAGTTTTTGGGGATCTTGACTAGTGTCCTACACTATCATTTACTCGACTAAAGCACAAAAAGAAATAAAAAAACTTCCTCCCCACATTAGAAAAAGAATAAGGGTCAAGCTTGAGTTTTTTTACAGTCAAGAAGATCCAGTTCTCTTTGCAAAAAGGCTTGTTAAGCCAAGCGATGCTAGTTACCGCTGGAGAATCGGTGTATATAGAGTGTTGTTTGATTATGACAAAACAGTTTTGTCCATTCTAAGTATTCAGCACAGGAAAGATGTTTACAAAAAATGAGCCACATTATTGTTAATGCATGTTTCTAACTAATACCCTGAGATAATCAAAAATATCTTCTACTTTCTTCGCCCAAAAGATTATTTAACTGTTGTCTTATTTTGCAACGGGGGTGGATTTTTCTAACAGATCGAGTAACTCATTTGCGCGTTGTTCTGTAACTGGGGATTGTTTGCTGTCTCCGTTCCCGCCTGCACCGTTTGTGGACGGCTGATTCTGTGCTTCATCATGCTCTTGGGTCACTGTTTCTCCCATCTCAAAACAATCAGGTGATACCTCTTTGACCCAGAACTTTTTGGTTATTTGGGCACTATCTGCGGTATTTGAAACCAGTTGAGTGATATATGTGAGTCCTTGTTCTTCGCCCTTTTTAGGGGCAGATACGCTTATGGTCCCCTCCTTTTCTGGGGGGCAAATAAGGGTTTTGCTCACATGATAAGCACTTTCTTCACCTCCTTCTGATTTTTCTTGCGCGAGAACTTTAAGCGCTTGCATAGTTTCTTGGGTGGCGAGAAGCTCTGCTGTTTTTAGCCGATCGGTCAGGGCTTTTACTTCTCTGTCCGTGATAGAAGCTTCAGCCTCCACCCATTTGGGCTCTCCATTGTCATCCGATTCAGCATCCCCCCGAGATATGTAAGGCTTATCCAAAAAATTGTGAGATATTATGTAACGAATTTGCCCACCGCCGGGATTAATCTGTGTAATAGAAATTGCCTGCTGTATATCTTTGACGTTTTCTTCACTGGCTTTTGGCGGGTCAATAACAAAGCGGGTATCATCTGTTGGGTCAAGATAAGTCAGAGGGGTTTCTTCTGAAGCTATTTCAAGGAGTAATACGTTTAAATTTCTTAAAGTCTGGGGTTGAGCACTATTGCTCTCGCCACCGGTGCCCCCCATAGTTTCTGGGTCAAATCCTTGTGCCATTTGCGGTATATTACCACAAGGTTGTTAATTGGTCAACACTACTGCTTGTTATTAACCCTTGGTAGCTATCCTCTTTGCTCTATAATAAGAGCATGGACACAACCTTCACACTTGAGCATAGAATATCTTTTCTCTTTGAGGAATGGGGCGGGCCGTATCTACAATACGGTGAAGTGAATACCGCAGAAGAAAAAGTTATTGTATGCCAAGAGCCCTTGTGGAACAGCTGGTTGATCCAGTTGTCAGGGAAAGGTGGTGTGTAGGTTGTGAAACATGTTGTTATTGATGCACGGATTAGGAAGGCCAGTAGTGGACGCCCTGTGGAGCGGCTTCTGGATAATATCGAGGCTCTGGACCATGAGAACGAATACACTATTTTGCTATCCGCGGGTGACAGTTGGCGACCCAAAGCAGATAACTTTAAGGTCAAAACCGTCAAATACAAGCAGTTTTCTCTAAATCCTCTGGAGCAGATCAGCTTTGCTTGGTTGCTGTACAAACTAAAACCAGATGTAGTTTTCTTTTCTATGACGCAGTTCCCTCTGCTGTATTTTGGCAAAATAGTTGTTTTCACCCACGATCTGTCGATGTTTGAGTGGGCACACCGGGGCAAATCCAACAAATTAGTCCACGCTGTCAAAATGCTAGGGTATAGACTACTTTTTTGGGCTGGGCACAGAAAAGCCAACAAAATTATTGTGCCGACTAAATTTGTAGAAAAAGATTTGATAAAGTACCAGCCATTTACAAAAGGCAAGGTTGTCCAGATATATGAAGCGGTGGATGAGCCAAAGCAATTCGAAGCCAGAAAACCAAAGATTCATGCAAAGAAATTCATATTTTTCGTCGGCAACGCCTTCCCCCACAAAAATCTCTACCAACTTATCGATGCCTTCACGCTAGTCAAGGACAAATATCCAGAACTCAGCCTGATCCTAGCCGGCAAAGAAGATTATTATTACAAAAAAGTAAAACAATATGTTGCAGAAAAAGACATCAAAAACATAGAAATTACAGGGTTTGTAACAGATGGAGAACTACATTGGCTATATCAAAACACAGAGTTTTTTGTCTACCCATCCCTGTCAGAAGGATTTGGCATCCCCCCGCTTGAGGCGATGGCAAACAACTGCGCCGTGGCCACTAGCCACATCTCTTGTATACCAGAGGTTTGCGAGAACGCTGTAGAGTACTTTAACCCCAACAACCACGAATCTATAGCGCGTACCATAGTGAAGTTAGTGGAGAGCCCTAGAACACGCACAGAACTGATCGCCAAAGGGCAAAAACAAATCAAAAAGTATTCCTGGCATAAGATGTCCAAAGAGATCATCTACACTATTCAACAACTGCTCTAGTGTGTTACTACGCTTATGGTTTATAATTAAACACTAGAATGAGGCGGCGAACACAGCTTAAAACCAATGAATCAGGAGTTACCCTAGTTGAGCTGGTGATTGGTCTGACTATTTTTGCTATTGTGGCTTTGTCTTTGCTGGGACTTTTTACATCTTTAGTACAAAGCTCCATCCTGATAAAACGTAAGTCCGTCGCCATAACGCTGGCCACCAATCGGATGGAATATCTTAAGTCTCTGCCCTACAACAGTCTAGTTATTGCTGGCGGGAGTATATACGGTACTGCGCCACTACCGGCCGACACCTACGATACTCTAAACGGTGTTACGTATCGGACAAATGTTAGTATTAACTATGTCGATGACGCTTATGACGGTTGTGCTTCATCCCTCAACTGCAAAAATCAGCCAGCTCCATCAGGAGCTCCCGCTACAGATACGAACCCTGCGGACTATAAAATTATTCACGTTGTTGTGTATGGTCCCAATAATATACCTTACGCAGAAGTCGATACTCAGATATCTGCACGTGTTGCCGAGACGGCCAGCACCACAGGAGCGCTTTTTGTAACCGTAATTGACGACAATGGCAACCCTGTCAGTGGCGCAAACATCAATGTCCTGAACTCCACAATATCACCAAGTGTTAATCTCAACGATTCTTCTGACTCTAACGGGGTGGCTATATTCTATAATTTACCACCTGACACAACTGGATATGACTACACAATAACTGCTTCAAAAAGTGGTTATTCTAGTCTGAGCACTATAAAGCCATCTGGCTCATTGACCCCAACTTATCCTAGTCAAAATATCTTCTCTCAACTTTCGTCATACGTCACACTGGTTATTAAGCCGATGTCTATAAATAGCTTGGTCATTGAAGCAACAGACACCAGCGGGAACCCTATCGGTAACTTACAGGTCAGCGCAAAAGGCGGGTATAAGAAATACACATCAACAACAAATACAGAGTACTATTATAATAATTTTGACCCTACAGATGTCAGAGCCACAACTGGGGGCGACGGAATCGCTACCTTATCAAGCCTGACGCCAGGACCATATATATTTTGCGATGGTAGTGGCAGTGGTTGCAAGATAGGTAGCAACAATTATTATCTAGCTGCTGCACTTCCGTATAGTGGCACAAATTCGTTCAGCCCTATCAATGTCCCCTCTGTACCGATTGGCTCTACTCCAAACCCAGTGTTTAATTATTCAGGCAATGACTATGTCCAAAAAGTTCGCTTGGTGTTTTCTACTGACGCTTCCTTCCCAAGCATAGATACTCTTACGCCAGACGATGCATCTATAGCCAACGATAATTTAAGCGCATTTGAGTTTCAGATTGATGGCAAAAACATACCTTGCTCTGCTTCTGCGGGAGCATGTGCTACTACGGTGCAAATCCTACAAGGCGGATCGTCGTACACAGCATCGTGTACGGGCACAGCTGATACACATATGGAATGTATTGTTGATTTAACAGGTGTTTCTGTTGGGCTAACACAACTACAAATAGTTGTTGGCTCTAAAACCTTAACTGTCCCTGCAGGATCTATGATGGGAGGTATTAATGTTACTCCGTAGCCGCAAATTATTGCACTCAGCCCAAGCAGGATTCTCATTGATTGAATTGATGTTGATTATTGCCATCGTCGGAGTGATAACCACTACTATTTACACGTTTTTTAATAACAGTATTAGCCAATACCTAGCCCTACAAACCAATAATGTCCGTCACGGGGAATTAACTATCCAATCACAACGAATGGCTAGCTTGGTCAGAGGCTTAACAGATATAAATGTAGCGACCACTTCTGAACTATCAATGTATGCTTACCTGTCCCCTAGAGATACTACTGTGTCATTAATTCGCTACTATAAAAGCACGGATGGCACCAAACTATACGCTGACGTCACTCCTATGTCTGCCAACCCGCCAACAGGCACACCAGTTACTGCTGATATAAAAACCATAACCCTACTAGATAATTTCTATACGGTGGGGGGGATTAATTTATTTACGTATTTGGACTCTGCAGGGAACACTCTTGCCAATCCAGTAACAGATCTGCGAGCTATAAAAGGCATTAAAATCACACTGGCTGTAACTTCTACCGCCCCAGTTGTCAACAGCAACGAAACGGTTACTGTCCAAGTTGCCCTGCGTAACAGAAAGAGCAATCTATGAAGAATCTATTATATAAATTTTCTGGCAACAACGACTCTGGGTTCATTATTCCAACTGTTTTAAGTTTGATATTGGCTTTGACGCTAATTTCTGCATCTGCTGCTGTAATAATCGATTCAAACCTAGGAATTGGCGACAATAACATTAAGAGACAACAGGCTTTTAATATTTCTGAAGCTGGGCTTAACTATTATCTATGGCACCTCAGCCATAATGGCACCGACTACAAAGATGGCGGGACAACCCCAGCTACACCTGACCCTACACTTGGTTATGGACCGTACGTTCATGACTATTACGACGATAACGCCAAACTTACAGGCACATACACTCTCTGGATAAAACCACAGGGCGGTGGATCTACGGTGGTAAAAATTCGTTCAATTGGGGAAGAATTGAAATCTCATACTAAGAGAACTCTTGAAGCGGAGATTGGGTCACCATCATATGCTAGTTACAGCATAGCCTCTGATAGTGCCCTCTGGTTTGGGGCTAACGAATCTACTACTGGTCCCGTTCACTCTAATGTTGGGGTTCGTATGGATGGAGCTAGTGATTCGGACGTCACCAGCGCGAATGCCACGTACGTTCCCTCGACGTCTATCGGCGGAGACGGGTCAAGCCACCCTGGTGTCTGGTGCCACACCTCAGTAATCTCACCCGTAAACTGCTCCACCCGATCAAAGGTAGATTGGAGATATCCTGTGCCGTCTATTGATTTTAATCAAGTAACAACCGGACTTTGTACTATGAAAAGGACAGCTTTTGCTAGTGATGCTGCGACTTCTGGACTGTCTGGGCTGGCAAATGCATGCACTCAAGTCCCAAACACAAGAACTGCAGCTTACTTGCCACAACGTGCTACAAATGGCTCCTACAACCAAACTCGCGGCTGGGAAATCGATCTTAATAATAATAACACCTACAATTTATATCAAGTTAACGGTGAGAACGATCAAGCGACAAGTTATTCGACTGCTTTGACTAGAGTTCTCACTGCTTCTAATGTCACCATACCAAGTTCTGGGGTCATATTTGCGGAAGATAACGTTTGGGTGCGCACTACGGCTGGGTTTAACAACCGTGTCACAATTGGAGCAGGGCGATTAGCAACAAATTCAAACGCCCAAATAATGATAGCTGATGATATGCAATATGCAGTCAAAAATGGGACTATAGCAATTGGGCTAGTGGCGGAAGGCAATGTGTCTATTGCCCCTTATGCTCCACCACAATCTGGTGCATTTAATTTTGAAGTGAATGCATCAATAGTCTCGCAAAGCGGTAATGTGATATATCCAAGCGTCTACAGGACCAATTCTAGTAGGTGCACACGTGGTTGGGTTAATAGTGATCAAACTTTTTCGTTCTATGGTTCAGTTGCTACTCGTCAAATTTGGACCTGGACCTGGATAAGAAGCGGTTCTTGCCCGAACGCAGTCTATAGCGCTGCTGACGGGGGGTACATGTCAGGTATCACCCACAACAACACCGCGTATGACTATAGCCTGTCCTACACCCCACCGCCAAGCTTCCCAATAACCAGCAGTTATAATATTTTGTCTTGGCGAGAAGTTCTTTCTACGCCTTAGGGCATGAGCCAAATGGGGTTATTCTCCCTCTGTGGAGATAACAATGTGGCGGTCTCGGCCTTCTCCTTCTGACTGCGTAACTAGCCCATAGTCACTGGCTAATTTATGAACTGTCCTTCGATCTGCTGCATTCATTGGTTTGAGATGCATTGGTTCTTTGGTCTCTTTAACCTTTGAGACCCACTCTTGGGCTGTTTCTTTCAATCGGTCGGCACGTTGTTTTTTGTAATCAGCTACGTCAATATTGACTCTAGAAATTTCGTGCCCTTTGCTTCTAAGCGCGTTGCTAACCAAAAACTGAATAGCGTGCACTGTCTCCCCGCGGTTACCAATCAAAAACCCATTTAAGTGAGTCGATGGGATGTTAAGTTCAATAACTTCATCTTCGCTATTTGTGGCATGAACTTCTGTATTCAAACCAAAAAAGGACAACAAGTCTTCCAAATATTTCTTGGCGAATAGTATTGATTCTTCCACGTACAACCTGCTTTCTTTTGTCTTATATTAACAAAGATTTGGTTGAGTATAAAGCCACAGGTTTACTTTTTCTTTTTTTTCTTGTGCTTGGGTTTTTTGGTTTTAGCTTTTTTTGTCTGCGGGGTTTCATCTGGGGCATCTGCCTCTTCCAGCATTTCTTCCTTGTCCTGATCTAGCACGTGTTTTTGTTGGAAATAGCCTACGACAGTTGTTGTCACAATATAAAGAGTCAGTGCAGAGGGGATTGTTATAGAAAACACTACTGTCATAACCGGAAGAACTTTTACCATCATTTGGCTAATTGCGCTGTTTACTTCTGCTTGTTCTATCTGCGTCCCCCCTGCGGCAGATTTCATGATTTCAGAAATTTTCTTAGAATCTTTGACATCTGTGACCATCAGTTTGCTTTGTCTATACTGTGCATACCCGGCAATCAAAGCCAATATTATTGCCGGGAGATAAATTCCTTTGGCCCCCGCCCCTGATTTTGATAGGTCTATTAGCCCAACTAAGGTGTGGCTAAATTGCCCAATATCATTTGCTAGCTCTTTAGTGTATGGCAGATTTTGGATTGGGGGATACGCAAAATCTATCAGCATATGCGGGTCTTTGATCAGTCTTAGCAGAGATTGATATAGACCAATAAAGATAGGGATTTGGATGATCAGGGTCAGTATCGTGGTAGCTGGTTTTATCCCATATTCTTTGTAAAGTTCCATTTGTAGCCGTGCTTGTTTTTGTTTATCGCCTTTGGCCTGAGCTTTTACTTCTTTAAGTTGTGGCTGAAGTTTTTTGATTAAACTGGCTTGGTGAAGCTGTTTTTTGAGAATGGGCCATAGTGCGAGCCGCACAAGTAGAGTAAAAACTATTATGGCAATACCGAGGTTGTGCCCTGGCAAAATCACATAAATTAGTTCCAATAGATTAAAGACGGGTTGAACTATAAATTTGTCAAACATTTTGTAATATTATACCTTAGTTGCTAAGTTTTATGAATTTCTTGTTTTTGTTTTATCTTCTCAAAGTTTGACTCAAGTAATTTTGAGATTTGCTCACTCGGAACGGCTGCTAATTCGTGAGCAAAGACCGTCACCATAATATCGTATTTGTAGTCTTTGGGCAGATTGAGCCTTATCCACTCATATATTCGCCTGCGAATTTTGTTGCGCACAACCGCTTGTTTAGAAGTTTTCTTGCTAACTACGACAGCAACCTTAAAATCTGTACCGGCGTGCTTTGTTTTATACCGAATTTGTAGCTCTTTGGCGCGCACCACCCCTCCGGCTTTGTACATACTGAGGATGCTTTTCCTGCCGTGGAATCGGTTTTTTGTCGAAATCACTACTCCCCCCTTTAGTGGGTCAGTCTGGTTCTACCTTTTGTGCGGCGACTATTCAAAACTTTTCTCCCGGCCTTCGTGGCCATTCTTTTGAAAAAACCATGTACGCGAGAACGTTTTCTCTTTTTTGGTTGATAGGTTCTTTTAGGCATAACTTTAGTATTTCATTCTAGCAGTTTTGCTATCTTTGGTCAATTGGCAAAAAGTGTTGTTCGTAGTTTTCCACTTACAAGCAGCACTTATCCACAATTTCCCAGAGGTTGGTTTGTTCTGTGGATAAATATAGGTGTTTTTGTAATGAATTTTGTTTGAGTGTTGTTTTTTTGGTTGTGGAAAACATTTTCTAAACAAGTTATGATAGGTACACGCTTATTGGAAAGGGGTCTATGGACACAGATTTATTGTGGAAAACGGTTTTGGGGGAAATTGAACTTAGTGTTTCTAAGGGGAATTATGTAACTTGGTTCAAAAATACTTGCCTTGTCAGCATTGATGGGGATAATGTCGTTATTGGCGTACCTAATGTTTTTATACAAAACCAGCTAGAAAAAAGGTTTCAAAGTCTCTTGGCTGAAATAATCCAAAAAAACGGCATTGATAACCCAAAGATTATGTACAAAAACCTGCCCGTCCAACAACCTCGAGGAGTAGAAGATGAGGATATCGTCTTGCCCCAAGCACAAAGAAGCCAAAAACCACCTTCTGGTTCGCGGGCCGTTGCTGGTATAACACATTCTTATAGAACAGGCATAAATAGTCGTTATACTTTTGAAAATTTTGTTGTTGGGGGTAGCAACGAGTTAGCCTATGCGGCTTGCCGAGGTGTTGCAACCAGCCCTGGGTCAAAATACAACCCATTGTTTTTGTACGGAGGTGTAGGAATTGGCAAAACCCATTTGATCCAAGCTGTGGGCAACGAAATAAATAAAAGTAACCCCGAAAAACAAGTGGTATATATCTCGACTGAACAATTCGTCCAGGAGTTTTTAGATGCTATCCGTTATAAGAAAAATACTGATTTTGCCGGATATTACAGAGGGGCGGATGTACTTATTGTTGATGATATCCAGTTTATTTCTGGCAAGGAGAAAACTCAAGAAGAATTCTTCCACACGTTTAATGCTCTCCACCAGGCCAACAAACAAATTATTATGAGTAGTGACCGCCACCCAAGCGACATCCCTACTCTTTCTGAGCGACTGCAGTCTCGGTTTGGCTGGGGGATGGCAATCGACATGTACGCGCCTGATTTGGAGACACGTTGTGCTATTATCAGCCAAAAGGCTTCTGCTGGCGGTTTTGATTTTTCTGCTGACCTAGTTGAGTACCTTGCTGGGGTAATAAAAAATAATATTCGTGAACTAGAAGGAATAATCAATCAAATTGTTGCATTTTGCGAGATGCGCGGGGTTGAGCCCACGGTTGATATTGCCAAGGCTTTGTTTGGCAAGCTTGGCGGGCGGCCACGACACTTTTCCCCAAAGCGCATCATTGACGTTGTGGCAAACCGTTACTCTGTCAGTGTTGAAGACATTATGAGCCCTAGGCGGGATCGTGAAATTGTTTTCCCACGGCACCTTGCTATGTTTTTACTTCGGGATGAGCTACATTTGAGTTTCCCTAAAATTGCTTTGGCTTTGGGCCGAAAAGACCACACAACTGCTATGCATTCTGTTGAGAAGATTTCTCGGGAATTATCTCTTGACCCTAGACTAAAGTCTGAGGTCGCGGAAATTCGGGGTTTGCTTTGATGTTGTTCAGAAGCTGTGCTGTTCCTGTGGGCAACTTGTGGGGTAAGAATTTTGCCGGTTTTTTCTCCACACCCAGGGTGTGGGGTTTTACACATGTTTGTGCCCATTTTTTTGGGGTTGTTTTTAGGTTTTTAAGAAGTTATTCTTTGTTTGCCACAGATTTATGCTTACTTACTACTAAAACTGTTTTTTATTCTATTTATTTTAATATTAATAAGGAGGAAAAATATGCAATTTACAGTATCGGTTAAAAAGTTTGCAGTAGCTCTTGGGGTTGTTTCTAGAGTTGCAAATTCTAGAAGTAGTTTACCTATCCTTTCTAACCTACTAATAAAAGCGGAAAAAAATCGGGTGTGTATTAGCGCAACAAACTTAAATATTGTCAGCCAGGTTTTTATTGGGTCAAAGGTATTAAAAAACGGATCAATAACTATCCCTGCAAGACTCATCCAAGAGTATATTTCTGCCATAAATGAAGAAACTGTAGATCTGGGGGTCAATAATAATAAAATTAATATATCGACAAAATTACACAAAACAATCATTAATGGCACTGACGCAAAAGAATTTCCGGAGATGCCGGAACTCGGGGCAGAAAAATCCTGGGAAATAGCATCAACAAAACTAAAAAAATATTTTTCAAATACAATAATTTGTGCCTCCACAGATGACACCAAACCAATTTTGGGCAGCGTGTTGGTTTATACAGAAGATAACAAAACCGTATTTGCCGCCACAGATGGCTATCGGCTAGCAGAACAAAAAGCAAAAACCACAGCCTTTGCACAAACAAAATTTATTATACCCGCAAACACAGTTTCTGAGCTTATCAGAGTATTGCCCGACGACGAAACGGTTGTAGGAATAAAAACAAACGAACAGCTTGCAGAGTTTTCTTTTGGAGACACAAAAATTACCACCAGATTAATTGGTGGGAGCTTCCCTGATTACAAAAATTTGATACCAAAAAACTTTTCCAACATCGCTGTGGTGGACAAGAAAGAATTGGCTAACACAACAAAACTAGCAGGGCTGTTTGCCAGGGATACAGCCGGGAGTATTAATATTTCTACCAACGAGCCAGGGCAAGAACTAGGTATAAAAACAGTTGCCAGCCAAACTGGGCAAAACGAATCAACAATTCCTGCAAAAGTAACCGGGACGGCCGATATTACTATTAATGCGCGGTATATCAATGATGCGCTGAGCCAGATAAGCTCAGAAACCGCTACCATTTCTTTTAATGAAAAACTGCAACCTTGTGTGATAAAAGGCGAAGACCCAGATTACCTACAGGTGATAATGCCCCTAAAGTCTTGAGTCCCCCAACTACCCCAAATTTGTCAGTTATAATTAGACCATGACCATAACAAACTTAAGATTAGCCCAATTCAGGAATTTCTACGATCAATCTTTTGATTTTAGCAAGGGCGTAAATATTATTATTGGACCCAACGCCGTCGGGAAAACAAGTCTGCTCGAAGCCATTTATTTGATGTGCACCGGGAGCACGTTTCGGGCAGAGGAAAATCTTGTTCAGGAAGGACAAAAGTGGGCCAGAATAGACATAAATTATTCAGACAACAAAACAAGAACACTCAAAATAACAGGGGACAACAAACTGTTCGAAGAAGAAAAACAGTCAGCCAAAAGGCCAAAGCGACCAGTTATTTTATTTGAGCCAAATGAGCTTTTTTTGTTTTACCAAAATCCCAACGCAAGAAGAGAATATGTCGACACCAGAGTAGCCAGCGCAAAGAGGGGCTATTCCAATACAGTGACCCAGTACAAAAGGGCCCTTGCCCACAGAAACAAACTCTTAAAAACCCGCAGAGGAGCCACCGAAACAATGTTTGTTTGGGATCTTAAACTAGCAGAGCTTGGTCAACAGATAGCCACGGAGCGCAAACAATACGTGTCTCAACTAAACAAACACATAAACCCAATCTACCAGAAAATATCTAACCACAAAGAGGAAGTGTCGGTAGAATATGTCTCTAGTTTGTCGGTTGACAGTAGTTATACGACAAATTTACTGAAGAAACTCCAAGACAATCTACATAAAGATTTCGAAACAGGATACACCAACTTTGGTCCCCACAGAGATGATATTGCGTTCAAAATCTTCGGCAAAGGCGTAAAAACCATAGCATCACGTGGGGAGATCAGAACTATCATGCTAGCCATGAAAAAAATAGAAGCGGACCAACTTGAAAACCCTGTGATATTACTAGACGACGTTTTTAGCGAACTAGACAGTCTGCGTCGCCAGAGAGTCGTTGGGTTATTTGGGGCAAACCAAGTATTTATCACCACCACAGAGGCTGACCTAGTCATCAAAAAGCTTTCAGCCCCCCACAGTACAATAGTTTTTTAGGTAAAAGTTTCTACTATTCTATAACATTAATTATTGTATACTGCTCACGGCTTATGCCCGAAGAATTAATCAATGACGAAATTTTATCTGTGCTCTGCTTCAATTTAACAGGGTCATAACGCTGGATATTTAGTGAGGGATCATACACATAGTCGTTTTCATTTAAGTAGGGCGATATAAAAACAAAATTTTTGTATATAGAAATATCTTTCACGCTATCGTCTTCTAATATTTTGATGATTTTTTTATCTATATTGTCTGTGTTGTTTTTTGAGCTGTCTATTAGCAGAGCAGATGTCCCGCTCTTTTCATTTGTAGCACAGATAATGTAGTTATTTTCTGATATTGTGTACCCACAAAACCCACCACTACCAAAAGAGTAGTACAAAGAGCCCTCAAGTGTTTTTTGATCAAGAACAACAAGCCCTTTATTGGACAATAGATCAATCACCCCATTATGCGCTGATACTTTCTCTACCCCAGGAGAAGACAATATAAGCTTTGCTTTCTTTCCCTTAATCTCGTAAATATCAAGGATGCTATTGCCGACCAAGCACAAACGATCCACACCACAAATAACACCAGAGGTATAGAGTTTATTAAATTTAAATCGTTGATTTTTCTTCATAAGCACAAACTCACTTTTCCCTGAGCCAGCCTTTTGCGCAGGGTTGTTATTGTCGTCAGACAACCCCTTATCAGAGCCCTCAGGTGAATTATTAAACAAAGCACCAAATTCGTCGCCATATATAGACAACTCAATTGGCTTTGCCCCTTTAAGAGAAGGTTCTATTTTCCCAAGATCAGATCCGTTTTCTGACATGTTTTCAAATAACTTGATATTTGAAAAATCTTGGCTATACACAACAAACCCATTTTTATAAGCAACCGTACGTGGGGCTGTTTTACTATCTATGCCCTGCAAGTTAACTTTGTTGTCAAAAGACAAAGATTGGTCAATGCTGTACACCTCCACTCCACTGTTGCCACTATGGCCGTCAGGATCAACAACAAAGGCTTTAGGTTGCCCACCGAGGGTAATTATATCCTTCAAGTTGATATAAGGAGGCTCGAGCTCAGACACAACAATGGTTGGTGTATCCGCGGTTGCTGGCTGGTGGGCTTTTAGTCCACCAGGTTCGTTACAATCAAAAGAATACAGAAGACTCTGGCTATAGTTCATGCAAAACCCGGGCTCGTCACCAACAAACGCACGGGCTTTTTCTGCCACCAATTGCATCTCTACAGATGAAGTTTTGAGCCAGCCCCCAACATGAACAGTCTTTACATAACTTTTGTCACCCGACTCTACCAATGTAAGGTAAGTACCTTTCTTAAGTCTCTTTTTTACTGTGGGAGATTCAGACTCAACTTTAGCCGAGGTTGAATTACCAGAAAAGGAATAATAGTATAAACCAGACCCACTATCAGAGCTATTGCTCACAGAAACAGCCATAAACCCGGTGTTTGCCAGCCACACAAGCGACACTATAATACCAATCAATACCCCGACAATTACCAATAATCCAATTATTCTCCGTCGAAGCATTAGCCTACACATCCCGATCCAGGCAATGATTTAACACTAGGAACCGGCTTGCCTTCACCGATTGCTTTAAGTAATGACTGTGGGCATTTCTTTTGACCTTTATATTCTAAATCAAAGTGAAGGTGGGGACCTCTGCTGTTACCCGTATTGTCCGAAAGCATCAATAGTTGTCCTGCCTCAATTTTATCTCCTACTTTAACTTTGACACTACCTGGGGTGCCGTGGAAATACCCATATAGTATATCACCGTCTTTTACAAAGACGCTCGTGCCAGCTCCACCCCCCCAACCACTATTCGCCATAGATGCAACTGTCCCTTTGCCCACTGCGAAAATTTTAGTACCAGAACCTACCGGGATATCAGATGCAGGATATGTGTGATGTGGCTTAGTAAACCATATTTTGTTTTGCGTAAAGTATTTTTTATCTACAGGCAGACTGAACTCTCCTGTAGCGCCGTTTGACTCACTGTCTCCACCCGCACACGTTCCAGTAGAAGTTACTTCAGATGAAGCTTCTGCAACCCCACCACCATTTGACCCAAACTCTGTCAATGCTTTCTTTGCCTGCCTTAATCTTTCTGGGACACTTCCGGCCTGATCACCAGGCCTTTCATAACCAGGGTGTTTCCCCCCTGCTTGCGTATCACCTTGGAAAGCCAGAACAGCCTCTCTTATAGTAGTTGTTTTTTTAAGATCATCACCAGCAGCCTTTTCAGGTATGGGGCCTTTGCCAGCAAGCTGGTTTGCCAAAAATCGTAGCTGAACTTCAATTTTGTTCGGGTCTTTTCTTGCTTGTTTTGTTGGGTTAATAAACTTGCGCCCATTAGTCCACTGAACAATTCCCCACCCCGGCCCACCAACTCCTGATAAAAACTCATCTGCAGATACTTTACGATTATATATACCCTCGCTTTTTTTTGGCTCAACACCAGATTCTGCCATCATATTTCCTACTATTGCTGCAGCTTGGAATGGCTTATAGCCAATAGAAACAAAAAAGTTAAACACCTTTTCTCGATTATCTTTCCCCGAAACAGAGCCTGTCGTATACCCACTGGATGGGCAGCATTGCGCGCCTTGGCTAATTCCTTCGTTTGGCGACTCATCACTAGAAGCTGAGCCACTAACAGGAGTCACGGGCGTGGATTTTGACACAGCTCGAATTTTGACTTTAGTATTGCCATAAGGGAGTTCCAGTAAGTCGGCAGTTTGCCTCCAGACATCAATGTCAGAAGCTCCGGCAGGGCCATTATCGACTACCTTTGCCACGATAGACTTATTTTTATATGTAACCTCAATTTTCGTTCCGTAAGGCAACCCACCTAAAGCAGAATTACCATGCATTTCCGCGAGCGCAGTTTGGCCTTTGAGTGCTCTCCCTGTCTCGTCTTTTGATCCACCCTCAATACCCCCTAGGTATTCAATATACTTGCCGTCTTTATCTTTATTACCGTTCGTACCGTACACAGTTGCTTGTGCGTCTCTTCCTGCTTCCGGTATGTTGCCTGCCTTCTTGTATTCTCTATCTTCGCCAGAAGTTGTCCCCGAAGACTCTTCGTTGTCTGACACAGCAGTATTATCACAAATATCAACATCATAATAATAAATGCCTGAGTCATAAATCTGCTTTTGTTTTTCGGAAAGTCCAAAAACGGGCTTAATATCTAGTCCTATAATTACACCCACAACTAAAAACATTAGAAAATAGTTAACAAATTTAGTGTATTTATTATTCTTTAACACGCTTCATAACCTCTTTGAAATAATAATCATCAATATCGTCTTTCCCACCCGCACCAGGACACTTATTGTATTCTAGATGGGCGTGTATGCCAGAAACATCTCCACAATTGACACTACCCTCAACCTCTATGTCATACTTTTTCATTAAGTATTTTACTGTTTTGACCACAGCTTCAAATTTCTCTGGATATCTCTCAATACCTTTTTTACCAAATTCACCAGGACCACCTTCTATCTCTATCCCAATAGTCGTTTTGTTGGCACCAATAGCATGATACGTCAGGTCGTTCAAGTTTTTAGTCAGTTGATAAACTTCACCATCAGAAGTAATCCCAAGTTGGACAGAGCAACCTCCTGAGCCACAGCTAGGGTTTGAGCTTAGAGCACTAACAAGTGGGCGAATGCCACTACCATACTGTGAACCCCACCAGTGTAGAGTAATGCCTTTAACTGGGGAAACCTTACCGCCAGGCGTATGCATAGATGAACCAAGTTTTTTGATCTCAAAATCTGCATCATCAGCTGTATCGCCTGTCTCTTCAGGAGCAGCACTTTGTGTCCCTGATATTGCTTGACAAGAGTCATCGTCTCCTTCGTAGCAAGCGGCAGCAACGACTATTCGGTCGTCAAAAACTGCTAAGCTAACGCGAGTCCAAACCTCGCTATTATCAGAGCAATTTGCGTTTTGGTAGTCTTCTCCATACTGGTCCGGAACCCCTATTGGCGTAAACCCAGTTTGCTCTGCATTGAGCTCGACTCCAAAGCAAGCCTTCGCCCGATCCGCCAAGCCACCATTGGCTTTTATGGCATTTATAGCTTTTTCCGCATTATCAACACTGTCTGCATATTTAGCGTCAGTCAGCGTGCTTTCTTTCATCCCTGCCCTGTTGAACCCCCAGTCGTAATTGTTGGTGGCGGAAGACTTAGGTGTTATGGCTGAGGAGAGTTTTGATATAGAGTTTCCAGGATTTAATGAATTGCCAAGAAAAGACAACACTCCATGTGGGCTTATGTTTATGTTTTGTATGCTTGTCGAGGCAAGCGATCTGTAGTCATAGATATCAAACATTCGCGCGAAGAAACTCTTTTGCCTGAAACCTGCACGGTTTTCTTGCGCAATCTGGTTGTCAATAGCAGCAGACTCGGAACTACTTAGCTCAGCCCCACCATGAGAAAGCGCGGTTGCATTAGCTGCTTCCCTCGCTCCATATGCCACAAAGCTACCCCCTGGTGGTCCTTGTATCAACTCAGGAGGCTCAATATCTGGGGTTATTAATTTAGTCGCAAGATTCATAACAGCTACGCCTGCTACACCACCAACAACAGCTTTAGAGGCATTTAGAGCCACACCTCCTGGGCCCAATGCAAGAGAAAGAATTCCTATTGTGCCAATAGCGATCTGCCCCCCCGTACTACACACCACATCAATACCGGGGATGTTGCCAGTAAATGCATGGATATCATTCCAAGAAGAATCACCAGTATATGCTTGCTTCATATTTTTATCCATGTCTACGCCAGAGGGGTTTTCAACACCGCTTGTGGCTTGTAGAGGCTTAGATGCCCATATAGATTTGCCGTCTTTGTCTTGAAAGTTCTGAACTACCCCGCCAAGTTGGTCTATATCGAAATCTTCACCCGCCCGGATCTGTTCCCCAACGGAAATTAAGTCATAAGCGGCGGCAACAGAGTCATCACGAATAGCTTTATTGTATTCGGGGACTATGCCAGATATATCATGAACTACACAAATAGCTTCTGTGCCAGCAAGAGCAAACATACCAGCCTTTATCCCCCGCGCCCCAACCTTATCTCCAAGTTTTTCTCGCAATCCGGTAACCTTACCGCGACTCGGCGCGCGTAGCTTTTTTTGTCTCTCTGCCTCCCTTTTTTCTCGCGCCCGTACCTCATTTTTGCGTGCAGCTTTATTCTCAAGTCTATTTAATGGGTGCATAGTAACATTCAAAAACTTGTTTAGTGCTCGTGCGTCTAAAGCATTAATAATTTTGCTATCTCCCGTCATCGCGGTTAATACTCTATTGTTCCCGCGGAGTGCCTTCTCCCCAACATCGCGAACGTTAGCAGATATTTTTATGCCATTGTGCCCTGATGTCTGGCCGACTTTTACCGGATCAGCGCCCAAGTCTTTAGAAATTGATTTGATCGCTTCTTCCTTCCCCATCCCGTGATAAGGGCTATCTGGGTTTGATATGTCAAATTCCACTACAGTAGGGTTGCCCATCAAGCTGGTTGTTCTTATTTCTATGCCCATTTTCTGGAGTTTTGTTATTGTTTTATTAACTCGCCACTGCCCAAGTGTCCCAACTCTTGTGTACCCTGGCCTCCCAGTTCTTGCAGAAGCGTATATACCACGCATTCGAATATTGGCATCGCCTTCGTTTTTAGACATGTTAAGTCGAAGAATTTGTGACAGGTGGACTAACTGTAGTGGCCCTTGGAGTATAGTAAAGGCAAAAATAGCTACAGCAGTAATCGTGGCAACTATACCTCCAATGACTGAGTTTTTCTTTGTAAGTTTTTGACCTAAAAACTTACCAAACCGTGCTTGAGGTGGCAGAAAATTATCTGTTACGTTGAACATTTCTTTGCCAGCGCCAGACTTACCCTCTTTGCCTTTGAACAACCCATTTTTTTCATCAGAACCAGTTAAATCACTGCTTTGACCAGCACTTTCCTTATTTGCAAGATCATTATGTCCAAAAGCAGTCTTAGGTGCATTCGGGTCTTTTGGGTTTTGATCGTCGTATACTACCATTTTTGTTTCCTTAGCTCGCCTACATGCCCGGGGATAAGCGGTTTGCTACATCTATTGTACCTGATCCACCAAGTATCTCTCCTGCTTGTTCAATCTGACGAATTTGTTCCGGATTAGTGGTTATTAAACTAGTTTCTGTTGTACTAGCAGCAATTTGGATGTGGATATGATTCTGCCCCGCGAAGAACAGTCCTTGGCCGACAGGGAATTGGCTCAGTCGCTTCTTTTCCTCGCTAGTTAGTTTGAACACATTGCTGAGCACATCTACTGCAGAAGTGGATTGTTTTAGGAGTATTTGCATGCTGGAGTTGGCGACAATTGCTCTTCCCAAACGGCTGCCCATAAAATCTTCAACATCTTGGGTAATAGTGGTGATACCAAGATTGTATTTACGAGCACGTTTTGCTAGAGAGAACAAAAAGTTAGCGCTATCTTCGTATTTCATTAACTGCCAGGCTTCGTCAACGATCAAAATGCGTTTCTTTTGGTCCGCTTTGGTTTTGTTCCAGATGTAATTAAGTACGATGTACATAGCCACGGGGCGAAGCTCGTCCTCAAGATCACGAATATTAAAGACGACCATTGGATTATTAACACTGACATTGCTTGGTTGCGAAAATATCCCCGCGAAAGTCCCGCTGGTGTATTTGCGAAGTCGTTGGGCCAAGTTTGGGCCAGTGTTTCCCATGTGCAGAAGAGTTTCATAAAGATCATTGATTGTTGGCGGGATAGATCCGTGAGTTAGTGGGTCATTGGTGATGCCGGCTTTGGCGTAAGTTTCAATCAGAGCGGCATCAAGATCCGCTTCTTCCTCGGGGCTCAGCGCAGGGTTCACGGTGGCACCTCCAGTATTAGACATTTGGGCCACAGCACCACCCATCATTAGACGGAGTAAACCATGCAGTGTGATCAAGTTGCTACGAAGAGCGTCCTCTGCGTCCTGGGTATCTATAACCTGCGGGAGATCAAAAGGATTAATTCTCGTTGGTGAGTTGAGACTGAGTTTGATGTACGCTCCACCAACAGCTTCACACATCCGTTGGTATTCATTTTCTGGGTCAACAATAAATATATCTGTGCCCATCATCATGCTTCTGAGAGCTTCAAGTTTTACGGTAAAGCTTTTACCGGCACCAGATTTAGCAAAAACCACGGCGTTGCCGTTTTCTAGTGTGAATCGATCAAAAATAACCAAGCCAGAGTTGTGCATGTTGATGCCGTATAAGATGCCATTATCCTGCGAAAGCTCTGAGCTGGTGAACGGAAAGCTGGTGCTGATAGCCCCAGTGTTCATGTTTCTTCGAATCTGTAATTGGTCAAAAAATTGCGGAATTGTGCTGTTAAAACCTTGCTCTTGTTGAGAGCTCGCTGGCTTTGAATATACAAGCTGTTGACCTAGAATTGACTCAATTTTATGAGATACAAACTCAAGCTCATCCATTGATGACCCATAGACAGTGAAATAAAAGCCAAACCGGAAAAATCTCTCTTCACCAACTTGAAGTTTGTCGCGCATTTCCTCTGCGTCCATTATCGCAGATTGTTTGCCTGGGTCTCGAACCCGGCCTTTTTCTCCGTCTAGCATAATGCCGGCCTCAAGCTGTGCGACCTTTTTACGCAAATTCTCCAAAACTACCTGACTCTCTACCGGATAAATGTAAATTGACAGATCAATGATCTCATCAATATTAACCATGCTGCTAAGCCACCCTGTCGATAATTGTCTAGGGTATCCATAAACGTAGTATGTGCGGGCAAAACGTGTCCCCAGCTGGAAATGAGTCCCAGAATACTCAATTGAGCTTGGGGCAATAAAATCACGGAGCGCAGTAATTCCTTTATTAAAAGCTGCCTCAACTTCAGTCTCTTCTCTGGCTCGCTGAGCTTGAGCAATGGCTACAGGATCAGCAGGTGGTTTTTTCTTCCCTTTAAAAATTGCCATTAGTGAAGTTCCTTATCAAGGTTTGGCTGGGGGGCTTGCCCCTCCCCCTTAGTTATCACAGGTGCGGATAGATTATCAAAACTTTTAAGCTGTTGCCGAGTAGCTGTATCTGGGTTATAGGCATCGTAATATAGTTCAATCAGCTCTTGAGTGTCCAGAGGTAGCCCCTGAACTCCACATTGCATTAACCCAGAAAGCGTCGCCTGTACTCTGTTGCGGAGTTCAGTTTTGGCCTCCTCAAGATCCGCCTCTGTAATTACAACATGTGTAGAAGTTTTGCTAAAAACACCGAATATCCCATCCATCAAGTTTTTGCTTGAGGTAAGAGGTTTTTGTTTCTTGCTTTCTGTTAACGGGAAAAACGGAATCACAACATAAAAATGTTTGTCCATGATGTTAGCTTCCGCGGCAAGAGAATCAATATACCCAATATAATCATCCATCAGCATAGCCAGAAGCATATTGTCATGTTCTGCCCGGATTTTGTCTAGCTTTTCAAGATATGGACGAATATCGACTTTTTGGGAACGGATAAAAATTTGCACAGGATAATAAAGAGAGTTCAAAAACCCCTGAAAACTAAACTCTACACCTTCTCTTTCCTGGGGGCTCATCAGATCAAAGTTGATCGATTTGACCATTACAACAGATCGGAATGAACCATCATTCATAATGACAATTCCGTCACGTATCTCGGCTATTTGTAGGGAGTTTTGGGTGCTGTTTGGGTTGATATTAGCCTTGCTCCCTCCAGGATTTTGGATAGGAGAATTCGGATCGCCGGGGATAACTGCACCAGGGTTAAGGTCTGACATGAATGTTCCACGATTTACAGCTTGAGGCGGAGAATTTGTTGGCGCTTGGCGTGGTGGCTCAGCATCTACAAATACCGCACCTTGCTGCCCGGTTGTTTGCTTTGGGTTGGGGAGTTGTGATTGTTTTTGTTGATCAGGCTGCATATTTGTTATTTCCACCCTTGTTATTTATCTTAACGATATCACTACTTCGCTGTCATCTGCGCCTGATTTTTTATTGGCTTGGCGAGCGATTGTGGCCACATCAAGATCGTCATTATTGGCTAGATTTATTATAGCAGGATCACCAGGTGTAGTCGAAGAGCTGGGATCAGGCAAAGTAGTCGAACTGCCAGCGCCAGGCAAAGAAGTTTTGCGATCATGTAGATTGGGTTTGCCTTGCTGACGTTTTTCTTTCAATTTTTGGGCCAAGAGTTGTTCGTCAATATTGTCGGCAACTGTCGTTGCGGGGAAACTAAATGCAGTAGTGGATGGGGTAAAATTTGGTGCATTGTCTACATTGGCGTCTTCAAGAGACGCTCCTGATCTTAATTTGTTAAGTTTATCAATGTTGCGTTGGTGTTGAGCGTCAGTACTTGCCTGTAGCCCCTGCCCAACTCTCTCCTCACGGGACTCATACATGTCAGTAATTTGATCGGCAAGTTCATCAACAGGGTGCGGTAGGTCAGGCATAACCAGCCTGTCGCTAACAAAGTTGTCTGTTTGCATGTGTGCTTCGGCTAGGCTGGCGTGTTTGATGGCCCAGCCACGGCTGTCAATAGTTTCTGCAAGTGCTTTAAGCCGACTAGTGACTTCGCCCTGACTGAGGTTATTTGTTAGTATCTTTTCAATCTTTTTGGGGACAGTTATTTTGACTAGTTCCTGTATCCCGCTCTGATTCCAGATGCGTTTTTTGGTCATGAAATAAAAGCGTATTTTGGCTAACACCCAGACTTCCGTTGGCTGGTCTTTGCTCCACGGCACAGCCATAAATGCCCCCACAAGCATCGGTGGGGCAAAAAGGATTAAAGCCCAAGCGAAGCCTTTTATTATTGAAAAAAAGCTTAAGTAGCCAAAAAACGCCGCCCCAGCACCAAAAATAAATTGCTTCAGTGTCAAAGGGCCGATGAATTTGTCCTCGGCTTCTATATCTTGAATAACCTTATAACTAGCCATAAGCTACACACCACACCTTTCTGCTTTCTGGCAGAGCCAGAAACTCCAAATGTGTTCTTGGGCTAAATCGCCTTTTTCTTCTGCGGTATTCACTGCGCCGTACCTTATGTACGGTTGGTTCCATTCCTCAAAGAAAAGAGGTGATTTAGCCCCAAGTGTGTAGTTTATGGTTACCATAAGCATATTTTACCACAAGAATACCCCGTCTAACCCGATATCATTTTTCACACACGTGTACAGAAAATGATATTTTATGTAGCAAAAATACTCTTCGGAATATTGACATAATACTACCACATCATATACAATGGTAATATTATGAGTAAATCAGTTATCAATTTTAAAGTAGATAGTGAGATAAAAAGGCAAGCACAGGAGCTGGCACAAGAGTTGGGGGTGCCTCTGAGTACCGTGGTAAATGCCCAGCTAAAACAATTTCTACGTAGCAGGAGTTTTAGCGTAGATGATTCCCCTGTTATGTCAGATGAACTTGAAGACATATTGCACCAGATAGAAAGGGATCGAAAAACTGGACGTAACTTTTCGCCAACATTTACTTCGGTAGATGACATATTCCAACACATCAATAAAAGTTCATGAAATTACGCTACCACAAAAACTTTCAAAAACAACTGCTCAAACTTCCAACTGCAAAGCAAGAACTTTGCAAGCAAAGGCTCGCACTATTCTTAACAAATCAAGATCATCCGCTACTTCGTAGACATGCCCTCAAAGGCAATTATTTACACCACTTTAGTTTAAGTGTTGGTGGTGATTTACGAATAGTATATAAACAAATAAATCCTGACGAAATTGAACTTCTAGCCGTAGGCACGCACTCTCAGCTTTACAAATAGAAAAATTGTTTTTGTCGAACAACTTCCATAACTAGCCATAAGCATATTTTACCACAAGAACCTCTTGCCTAACTCTTAACCCGATATCATTTTTTACACACGTGTACAGAAAATGATATTCTATGTAGTCAAAACCTCACACATATGCATGGCGGATAAGTACAAGAAAATTGACAAAACAATAACCGTTGTATATACTATGGTTATTATGAATACAGTATTAAACGTTAAGATTGACCCAAAGCTTAAAAAAGAAGCCCAAGAAGTAGCCAAAGCAATCGGTTTGCCAGTAAGCACTGTTGTTTCTGCGTCTCTGCGTGAATTTGTCAGGACTCGTTCAATTACTATCAGCGACGAAGCAACTTTAAAACCAGAAATTGTTGAGGAACTGCTTGAGATGTCAAAAAAAGCCCGCCTGGGCATAGATATCTCTCCAGCCTTCGATAATTTAGATGATGCATTTAAGTGGCTGGATACAGAAGATGATAGTTAGATTTTCAAAAACTTACAAAAAACAATATAAAAAACTAACACCAAAACTGCAAAAACAAACTAGGTTACGGATAGAATTGTGGCAAGAAGACCCAGGCAATGCAATCTTAAGACACCACGAGCTAAAGGGCAAGCTCAAAGGATCGTACAGTATCAATATAACTGGTGACGTTAGAGCAATCTATGAAATTATAGATGATGAGATATATCTATACCAAATGATTGGCACGCACTCGCAACTTTACGAATGAATTTGTCCTCGGCTTCTATATCTTGAATAACCTTATAACTAGCCATAAGCATATTTTACCACACTAACTTCTTACACAAATTAAACTTCTAGCCAAAAACAAATGATCAATTTATTTGAGATTAATGTGAGCAGGGCTAGCCCATCAGACTGAGCATCCTAGCTCTTTGGATAGCAGCATTTGCTGCAGCATCCTGACGCTTTCTTTCTTGTTTTCTAGCAATAACTTTTGGCCCAAAAAGTTCCCTGGCCCAAACCCGTATATCTGTATCCGAGATAGCTTTGATATAAGATTCGGTTGCATGTAGGCTTAAATCTTTTGAGTAATGAGCGACTTTATGCACCAAAGCGGCATCCACTGCTTGTCGTGCTAGTTCTTTCTTAGCTGGCGTAGATATGTGGTTAAGATAGTCAGCTATACAGCTACTATTGCTGTTTTTTGCACTTTGCATTGCAAGACTATAAAAAACTTTATCACGAACAGAAGGGTCTGTGACCGTATTCATAAAAGCGTTCAGTAATTGCGTTTTCCCTGCAGAATCATAGACTAATGCCGTTGCAATTGTTCCCGCCTCATGTACATCTGGTTGCGCCCCCGCCCCCGCCACATAATCCAGGAGACTGTCATAATAAGTTTGTTGCTGGCAATTTTGTCCAGGATATATCTCTTCTTTTGTTAGTTCAGTAGCTTCACTAATAACCATTCTTGTTAGGTCCTTTTGTGGGTCCGTGAAGCTATCTGGCACCCCAGGTGGGATTGTTTTTAGGCCGAGACTGTAACCTACAATAAGAGGTCTGCCGTTCTGTCCATCTCCACCATAGTTCATTGTAATGTCTTTGGGTTCAACTATTTGCTCCGTAAGGCCAGGGTTTAGATTAAACGCATCTTCCGCCTCGCCTATGAGCTTTGCTGCGGTATGTTCTAGCTGTTGGCTTGATAAGTGTAAATCATTATGCCAATCACGGGGGATAGGGGCATTAGGGGGTAAAGAAAAAAAGCGAGTTTCCATCCAATTATGATAACACATTATGTTAAAAAATACAAGAGTATTGTACGTATTTATGTTCCTGGTGGGCCAGCTTCACCGCGACCAGCAGCAGCCGCTTCTTCTCTTGCCCTACTGCCATATTCTCGGCGAATTTGACCAAAGTCTGGATCAGTTCTTAGTGCTTCAAAAACTTCAGAATAGTTCATCTGACCATCGGCAGGTGCTACACCGCCAAAACCTTCGATCATTCGGTCTCTTATATGAGGCGGAAGAGTGCGTATGTCGACTTGGGTGTTGTTCATCATATCTGCTAGATCGCGAGCAATTTTAGGGTTTGCGTAGCCTGCAGCATCTAGCTTACCTGCCAGAGTAGCAAACTCTTGGATAGCTCTTCTGCCGGCACCTTCACTGTTATCGCCCAGCACCCTAACCATATTCCTTTGCATGGAAGGTAACATATTCCTTCTAAATGCTGTTTCTTTCATATTAAGCATACTCCCACCCATAGAGTCGGCAGTGTGATCATAATGATCGGCTGTGGCCTGTTCGGCAGTTAAAGCTCCTGTGTGAGAAGCTTCAAGATTGGTTATATCATCTGTAAAGCTACCTACTTGATCCGCACGGTCGGTTTGACCTAGGTTTTTACGGAATTCTCCAAGTAGGCGTGCCGCATGACCACGATTGTTGCCTGCAAGCTGATTAATAAGTGCATATTTGTTGTCGTGATCACCAGTTTCGGAATAATCTAGCCCTGTGCCACTAGTTGATAGACCTAGGCCTGCAGCATTATCGAATACTTCCTTGCCAGCTTCTTGCTTAGCTCGCCATACTTCCATAGCCGCAGTATCTAGCCCTTGTTGACGTTCTGCAGAATAAGTGCCATCTGCATTATCTGCGCCAAATCTAGCGTGAGATCTATTGACTAGCTCTCTACGAATTTCCTCAAAATTATCTCCCCTAATACCAGCCCAAAGTTTGTCATCGTCGTTACTGAATGCAGCAAAAGTATGGCTATTTTTCATATAGTCCATAGCTGTGTCCACAACGTGTGTTCCCTCTCTTGATCCACTTGCGGCGTTGTATCCTGTACGCATTGCTGCCAAGTTATTTCTAAACCCACGCACACCTCTCCTCCCTTCTCTGGCGCCACCCAATCCTGAGCCAATAGCTCCTGCAGAAAGCCCTGCGGTGTCAAGGTTCTCTTTTGCAGAGTGAGCAGCATTACCAATAATGTTACCTCTTGTATTTCGAAGTTCCCCAAATTTTTTGTTAGTCCTTTTGCTGAGACCACTAGTAAAGTTGCTTGCCATGTTCCCGACTGAACCTATCATGCCCCCAGCTAATTTGAAGGAAAAAGGGATTAAAAACATAGGGGTAAACACAGCCACAACACCTATCAGAAGAGAAATTATCCCTACAGAGTCATTGGTTTTTGTACTGTTGGTGATGAAAATAACTGACATTATGTTGGCCAGAGCAAATATAACCGCAATAATTGGGTAAACCATAAGCGTCTTTAAGAATTGGGTCCACCAAACTTTAAAATACTTCTCGGTACCAGGGAGTATAAAGCAAGCGATAGCTATCGGAGAGATAATAGTCAACAGCACCACTAACGCAAATCTGACAACCAAGGTGAATAGGACTGCTAAGGCAGCAAAAGAGACAATTATGAGAATTGGTATTAACACATAAAGACCAAGCAAGGTAAGAGCTCCCCCTACTGCCCCAGCTGACACGATAGCCGTTATTGCGCCAGCTGCTAGACCTCCTCCAAGAGTTCCCACAATGGCAGATTCTGTGTTGCCTTCGGTTTGCGCATCATATGCTCCAGCAACGATAAAAGGTTTCGTTAATAGGTAATTCATGCCGTTGCCTATCACATTGGTTATATCAATGGCTGCCACACACAAATATATAGAGATATTTATTGCAATAATGCCGATCAATATCCTTGGCGCCATTTTTTTGGCCGTATACGCATCTACAGCATTTATACCCCAGCCTTCTGTTAGCTGTGAAAGCACAAGAATCAGTAGAACTCCTATCAAGAGGATGTTTGCTATCAGTCTGAAACTTTGCCAAACTTTATAAAAGTCGTTATTACTGTCTATACCAACAGGTGTCCCTTGTAAGAGGGGGGTGACTAGGTACTGAAAAACCCCGTCAGTTATCTTTGCGCCCATTTCCATAACTGGGCAGAGTATCCATGACAAGGGATTAGCGAACGATGCATCGCATGATGGTTCTTGTTTGCTTCCATCTTCCCCTGGGTCTGAGCTACTTGATGCCACAGAAGGGTCACCTATCGGTTTGTCAGATTCAGCGGGTTTTCCATCTGCCCCAATCTTAATAAGTTTTAAGCTCGCAACGGAGGCCAATCTGTTTTTGCAATCTTGCATTGACCCAGCTATGGGCTTCCAGTATTTGGTCCCGTTATCTTTAAAGTCTGTAAACATATTTTTATTACAGCCAAGAGCTTCATATAGATGATCTTGGTTGTCTTCGCATTTGTCGTTCCAGAGGTCAGTGTCGTTTTTTACTTTCTTACATTTTTCCTCTATGAGCTGAATTTGTGCAGCCGCTCTGTTATAACACTCTTTGAATTCGCCTTGTTTGGTGTACCATTTTTTATCTCCATCATCAGCTTCATGTTGGTAAAACATTTTTCCTGAACAGCCGAGTTCTCTATCAAGTCTTTCCTCCCATTCAGAACATCCTTCTGTACCATTCTGGTTAGTAGTGAATATGTAGCCAATATTGTTTAAATCATGGCAGTTTTTACCAACTAGGTATAAACGGTTATTGCCATATTTAGCGTCAGCTGCCAGCGCTGGTTTTGGGCTGACTATTAAGGTAGAAACAAGACTAAACATAGTGAGGAATATGTAAAACGCACCCAAAACAAAGTATTTACTGGAAGAAACCATAACAATAATGTATCATCTTTTCTTGGCATTGGTACAGCAGTTTGCAAAGTAAAGTATTATTTGGGATAATAATAACTAAGGTAAAAAATGAAAAACTTTCACCTAAAAATAAAAACCACCATAGCCTTTTGCTATTTTATTATTGCATTGTCTGTTCTTTTTGGAGGACAAGGATATGCTGAAACAGTGAGCTGTGGTCCGCTTAATTCAGTGGACAGGACTATCTGTGAAGCAAGTTTGACTCAGTGTGGGGACAGAGACACGGATAGTGATAAAGCTTGTAGAAAAGGATTTCGTGAAGGAGCGAAGAAAACAGGCGATAATAAAAGCGATGCTTGCAAGAGCTTCAAGAGCAACAATAAAGCTGAGTGCGAAAATGGCTACAACGCAGGGGCAAGTAAACAAGATGCTCTTAACAAAGAGGCATCTGCCCAAGCTCCATCACCAATTCCGGGTTCGGTAGGGACGCACCAGTGTGGCAATTTAAGTGATAAATCTGAGAACGTTAATACAAAAATCAACTTTGGGTGTTTGGGCTCAAAGGCACCAGGTGGAACGGGCCCAATAGAAGACCTCTTGTATGCTTTAATCCGTTTTCTTTCAAATGGCATAGGCATCATGATGGTGGTAGCTCTTATTGGTGCAGGCATAAAGTACACAACTAGTGAGGGCAATGCAGAACAAACTATGAAAGCCAAAAGACAAATCCAAAATATAATAATTGCTCTATTTATCTACCTATTTACGTATGTGATTTTGCAATTCTTAATCCCAGGAGGGATATTTAAATAAGGTATAATATGAACCAATGATAAACTTCTTAAATATCTTTAACTTTTTTGCAGCCAGCGGAGAAACACCTGCAGAAGTGGCTTGTCAAAAAGGTAGCTTTTTTGCCTTCCCTACTTGGTATAAATATCTAGAGGTGGATACGAATTATTGCAACCCAAAGATAGACAATATCAATGACATTTGGTTGATAATGCTGGCAATAGTCGAAATTTTGATTCGGCTTGGAGTGATTTTGGCTATTATCTTTATAATTTATGGGGGCGTAAGTTTAATAATGGCTCGTGGCATTCCAGAAAAAGTTAACTCGGCTCGTGACATGATTATAGATGCTATAACAGGACTTGTTATTGGTCTGGTGGCTATAACGTTGATCAGTTTCTTGGGGAAGAGTTTTGGTTAAGATGTTGGACAAGATAAATTTTTTCATACTAGCAATTAGCAAACCTATAAACTGTGAAAGTGGCGCCAATTGTCAAACAACCCTTCCCGAAATAAAAGCCACAGACGCAACTGCAGAGAAGATATTTGGAATTATTTTTGGCACTATTGCTGCAGTAGCAATACTTATAATTGTGCTGTCAGCGCTGAACTGGGCGATTCGGGGTGGCGACCCAGAAGTTATTACTCGCTCCCGAAAAGCCATAATCTATGCAGTCGTTGGGCTTGCTATTGCTCTACTTTCTGAAACGTTGGTACTAACGCTCCTGAACAGGGTATAAAATGAAAAAACCCTTACTCATATTAATTATTACGCCGATATTATTGATTTTTTTGCAAGCCTCCGCCCAAGCTGTAGATCTATTCAGGAATAACTGTAATGGATCTGCCGCAGACTCAGCCGTTTGTAAGGACAAAAAAGCTGTAGAAAAAGCAGATGCGTCAAAGAATGAAGATAACCCGATATTTGGTCCAAACGGCATAATAACTATAATTACAAATATTTTGTCAGCGGTGGTCGCTATAGGGGCAGTTATATCAATTGTTTATGCTGGCATGAAATTGATTTTTTCGGGGTCTAATCCTCAAGAAGCAAACAGTGCCCGTGAGAGGATTATCTATGCATGTGTGGCTTTAGTGTTTGTTGCACTAGCCCAGATAATAGTCAGGTTTGTTATCAATAGGTTATAATCGGTAGTAAATATGACAAAAACATTAATTACAAAGATATTACTTGCAACCCTGCTTTTAGTCGGAGTCTTCCAATATTCTGCAAATGTGCCGGTCTTTGCCCTAATAGGCTCTGGTTCTAAAGAACAAGCTTGTAAAGGTGCAGAGCTTGATAATGCAACAGGGGCAAATTGTGGTGAAAAGGCCAGTTCAGATACACAAAAAATATTGGAAAGTGTGATAAATATCATGTCGGCTGTTGGTGCTGTGATTGCTGTGCTGGTAATCATCGTCAATGGGATCAAATTGGTCCTGTCTTCTGGAGATTCTGCCAGAGTTAACACCGCTCGTTCAGGAATAATTATGGCGGTAGTTGGGCTGATTGTCATTGCCCTTGCGCAGACTTTAGTTAAATTTATTATCAACAGGGTGGGTTGATGAGTGTGCAAAGTTGTGCTATAAAGTAATTAGAATATAACAAAAGGAAACCAAAGAAAATGAGAAAATTTATTAGACAAATAGTTACCACATTAGCACTGGCTACTGTCATGTTAACACCAGCACTAGCGACAACTTCAGTATTTGCGGCTGACATAGACAAGAGCCTTTGCAAAGGGGCTGAACTGAAGCTTAGTGGAGAAGGAGATTGCTCAACGACTGAAGCAGCAGGAACAGGTTTAGACAAATTGATAACAGATGTTGTTAACATATTTTCCGTAATTGTCGGCGTAGTAGCCGTAATAATGATCATCTACGGTGGTTTCCGCTATATCACTTCAGGTGGGGACTCTGGTAACGTTACTACTGCAAAAAACACTATTCTCTACGCTCTTGTCGGGCTTGTCATAGTTGCCTTGGCGCAGTTTATCGTAAAGTTTGTACTGAGCAAGGCCACTGGGCTCGGCGACTAAGGTTTGCAAAGATGAAAACTAAAATATTTTCGTTCGTATTTGGGCTGAGCCTTCTCGTCTCGTTTGCAGGTGCCATGAATACCAGTACTGTTCTAGCAGATTCTAAAAGTGAACTTTGCAGTGGCGCAAACTTTGATATAAGTGGTGGTAGCGATGCAGGTTGTGATGGTAAATCTGCCTGTGAAGACGACCCATCTAAAGCAAATTGTCCGGCAGGCAAGCTAAATACCCTGATCAACAATATAGTTAACATTTTATCTGTAATTGTCGGTGTTGCTGCCGTAATTATGATCATTTATGGCGGGTTTAGGTACGTTACTTCTGGGGGCGACTCTGGCAATTTGACTACAGCGAAAAACACCATACTCTACGCTCTCGTCGGGCTTGTTGTGGTTGCCTTGGCGCAGGTGATCGTTAAGTTTGTGATTAACAAAGCCAGTTTTTGAAGCCGAGACTTTGAAGTCTCTCTCAGTCTATGGTATAAATTAGTATGATGAGACTTTTGATGTACTCACTGGCTAGCGTGTCCCTGTTTTTGGCTTTTTTCTCACCAGTATTTCTATCCTCAAGCGTTTACGCAGCAGATATCTCGAATAATCTTTGTAAAGGAGCGGACTTGCGGTTTAGTGGCAATGCAAACTGTGCCGATACCACTAAAGATTCCAGCGCCAAGCTAGACAAGCTGGTAACCGACATAGTCAATATATTTTCTGTCATTGTCGGTGTAGTCGCAGTGATCATGATTATTTATGGCGGATTTCGCTACATTATTTCTGGTGGAGACTCTAGCAATGTCACCAATGCGAAAAACACCATACTCTACGCTCTCGTCGGGTTAGTCGTAGTCGCTTTGGCGCAGTTTATCGTAAAGTTCGTACTGAGCAAGGCCACTGGGCTTGGGGTTTAACTCGACTTACGCAAATCTCCACACTCTCAAACTCTCCAGATGAGTCCAGAACCCCTTTTTCTGATGTCACCACACCTACCAGGTGTGCTTCCACCAGAGAAAAGAACTTCTAAATCTCCTCTGGAAGATTCTGGAGAATGCGGAGATTTGCGTAAGTCGAGTTAACAGGTTCAATTAAAAAAGCCGCTACGTGCTAGCGGCTTTTTAGTGACTAATTTTTGTTTTAGAGAATTTCTATTTTCTTCACAGTATCTTGTTTGAGTTTAGTGAAACTAACTGTTAGCACGCCATCTTTAAGAACTGCTTCGATCTCGTCTTCTTTTACAGGGACAGGCAATGAAATACTGCGGCTAAACTCACCCCAGTAACATTCCTGGACAAAATAGTTTTCAACATCGTCTTCGTTACCAGCACTGAGTGTACCTTTGATGCTTAGGGTATTATCAGCAATACTGACATCCAACTCATTTTTGTTAACCCCTGCAGTTCGTGCTTTAACCACTAATCGCTCTTTTGTCTCGTAGACGTCGACTGCTAGCTGTCCTGGGACAACTTCTTCTTCGTCCCATTCTTCCTCTACAGCGGCTGCCTCTGGTTCTCCTAAATCATCACCCAAGAAGGCGGCCGTCAGCTCATCTTCCATCAATAGATCCTCGTCATCACGCTGTTTTCGCGCCATCATCATGTTATTACCCTCCAAGTTAATTTTTTCGCAGATTTTGAGATGTTTATGTTATAAACAGTATAACCCCACAAGGTTCACTCTAGCAATAGCGAACCAACAATATTTACAACATAAAAATTACCACGATGAAATTTATAGATAAAATAATAGGGCTTATAGCTCCCCACCACTGCATAATATGTAACGCTGAAGGAACTATTTTGTGCCAAGCTTGTTATTTATCTGAATTTATCAATCAGGTTTCTGCTTGTTTTATCTGCGAAAAAGCAACTGTTGACTCCAAAGTTTGTGATAAATGCACAAGCAAAACCCCTATTCGTCGACTTAGGGTCTCTACTTATCTAGACCCGCACGTACAAAAGCTAATATACAATTTAAAATTTAGCAGAACATATGCTTGCGCACGGAGGATCGCTGAAATTTTAGATGACACTTCTCCTCTTTTATTTTCAAATACAGTTGTGACTTTTGTTCCTTCTTCCCCTAGTCGTATGAGAGCCAGGGGGTACGATCACGCCAAATTAATAGCCAAAGAGTTTGCGCGGATTCGGGGCTTGAAATGTAAACCACTTTTGTCAAAGACAAATAATTCGCGGCAAGTTGGAGCAAATAAAAAACAAAGATTGCAACAGGCCAGATCTTCGTATCGTCTCAAATCTCGGCAGGTAGAGCTGGACTCACCAATAATTTTAATAGACGATATTGTTACCACTGGGGCAACGCTCGGTGCTTGCGCTGAACTTCTTAAAAAGGCAGGGTATAAAGACGTTTCGTGTATGGCTTTTGCCAAAAAGTTTTAGGTGGATGGGTCTGGAACTTTTATGGGTCCTTCGACTCGCTAGGCTCGCTCAGGATCATTCTCCAATCACATGGTTTACCATGAGCTTGTCGAATGGCGGAGAGAGAGGGATTCGAACCCTCGCGGGAGATTTCTCCCCCCTAGCAATTTAGCAAACTGCCCCCTTCAGCCACTTGGGTACCTCTCCAATTTTTTTCTGGCTCAAACAACATTATAACAGATACAGAACAGTTTATGTGTATTTTTTTCAACAGAAAAAGGTTAAAATAATGGTTATGGATACCGAAGATAATCCCCAGGGGCAAAAGTCAGCTCAACCTATTTCATGGACGGCTTCAGAATTTGCCAATGGGCATAAAGACGTAGTTTGGTATTCAAGTTTTATAGCAGCTTTGCTGGTAATTTGTGGGTTGATTTTTGCGATTACTAATGATCTTATGGCAACAGTTGCTATTTTTGTAGCGGGGTTGCTTTTTCTAGCCATGGCAGTCAAAAAACCACGTTCATTGCAATATTCAATTGACGAAAAGGGGCTGAATATTGGCGATAAATTTTATGGTTTTTTATCTTTTAAATCATTTAATTTAGTCCACAGCAACGGGATAACAAGTATCGATTTTATCCCCATGAAAAGATTCGCAACAGAAATATCTATTTTTTTGCCCCCAGACCAAGGTCAGGAAATTCTTGACGTGATAGCCAAACACCTGCCCCACGATGAACGAGACGAGAACAAGATTGATAAATGGACCAAAAAGCTTAAATTTTAATCGAGTAATCACCTCTGTTATAATAATGTAGTCATAATTGAGCACCCGTAGCTCAGCTGGATAGAGCGTCGGCTTGCGGAGCCGAAGGTCGTAGGTTCAAATCCTGTCGGGTGTACCATGAATAATTTATGCAAAACGTCGTAAATCTTCATCGGTTTTTGATGGTAAAATTGATTGGACAGTCAACAAAGGGGTAGAAATGAGCAAAACAATAATTATCGGGCTTATCGCAATTGTAATAATCGGCGCAGGGGGTTACCTCGTCCTTTACAAGAACAGTACTAGCCCACCAGTTAGCAGTTCAACTCAAGGCGCATCTTCATCAAATTCTTCCAATGATAAACAAAATGTTGCTGCGACCATTACCTATTCAGGTAGCGGATTTAGCCCGAAAGCCACAACGGTTAAATCGGGTGACAAAGTTGCTATTAATAATACTTCGTCTCGGGCGGTCCAGTTTGATTCCGACCCACATCCCTCACATACAGACGATGGCGACCTAAATGTTGGCACAGTTGGTGCTGGGCAAATTAAGACTTTCACAGTGACAAAAACAGGCACATTTGGCATTCATAACCATCTCAATCCTAATGAAACCGCTCAAATCACCATAAAATAGTGGCATGTTTTATCGCATGATGTTATAATCAGTTTTTATTGTAGTGATAGGTGTGGAGAAAGACCAAAATAATTGACTGAATTACTTGAACGTGAACGACGAGTGCATAGTGAATTTGGCTTGCAGCCTGCCCCAGATCAATCAGGTCGTCCTTGGTATGGCCAAGAAGATGTAATAGCTGTAGCCACAACAGCTGGAGTTGTCTTTTTAAAGCATTATTTTGAGTCAAAACAAGACACCACTCAAGAACTAGCACCTGATACTGGTCGCAACGGAGGAGCAAGAGAGTCCGTGGCGCGTTATGCTACTTTCGTTGCAGGGTTTATAGATGAACAATTGCCTTGGGTGAGTTCCAACATGATAACTCTTGCTTCAACAACAGGAGTATTGGCATGCAACCGTGCTGCGTCAAAAGAAGATATTGCTGATTGGGAAAGATTTGGTTGGACGTTGGCAGAAGTAGGTTTTAGTTTGCTTGACGGTGTTGACGGTGAACACTCAAGAATTAGAGAGGCAAAGGGACAGACCAGATCAGATCGTAGCAAGATTCTTGGTGCTCTTTTGGACGTTGGATGTGACAAGACGCAAGAGATTAATACTTTCTTGAGTCAAGCAAAAATAGCCTTTCAAAAACGTCAATACGCAGGTACGGCAGTTTGTCTGATCGCTGGTGTGACGACTCCTTTTCCTGCTTGGGCGCGCTCTTACGCTGAAATCCAAGGTGTCTATGTGCCGGAAGAAGGCAAGAGTCTTCTTCAAAAAGCGGGTACTCGTGTCTGGCGGGGAGTTTGTGGTAGCGTAGGCAAGGGATTGCCCGCTCCGGCTCAGGCTGTCACAGGCACGGTCGTAGCCATTGCCAACACAGCTACGACCAGAAGCAGACTCAAAATTGCCAACAATGCTAAAAGGCTTAACGTTGCTGAATCCCCCAACACAAATGTTGAACAAGATGCGCCAGAAACCAGCATGGAACAAAGAATAGCTCGCCCAAAATACGAACTTCTTAAAGTTATTGTTGCTGGCGGAGCAATAGCCACAGCTATGACAGCTAAAAAGATGATTCAAAAAGCTAAAAACTAGTTATTAGCCGTTCTTCGAGTAGCTCAGCGGCTAAAGCAATATCTTGAGGAGGCGTGAAAGAAAAGGGGTGCATCTCACAGTAAGCAGCCATCCCTTCTCTAGGATCAGAAAATTTTGTACCAGACGTAAATGTTCTTTGCGTTTCGGCAAATTTTAGAGTAGTGATTGCTGGATCATCGGTACTGAAGTTAAAAAACAACCTTCTTTTTTCAGAGAGCACAATAGTATGTCCCATAGCAAAGCCTTTTAATAGATTAGCTGGATCCATTTGATCAATTAACGCTTGTTCGTAATCTCTTAACCCGTCACTTTTTCCATGAACGGGGCTTATATAAAAAATGGGCTGTTCGCCAATGTGGGCTAGTGCACTAGCAACCACAAAAGCCCGAGTAGCACAATTGCCAAAGCCATCTCTAATGGCCGGCAGAGGGTTATCTTCAGTATATTCATAGTCGGGCACTGTGCCCATCGTAAATGATATTATTTCTTGTGCAGAGACTGACATTTTCAATATTATAAATTAAAATAAACTGCTTGTCAATGTGATAGAATAGCAACAGAGTTAAACAAGTGGGCATGAAAAAAGAAAATAAAGACAATCAGCGAGACAAGTATCGGCACAAAAAATATGCCAAGAAATATCGTCGGAGGCACTACGTTGGTCTAGTAATTTTCGGTGTGCTCACATGCGCTTCCCTCTTTTTCCTGGGGGCAAGTTTTTCCAAAAGTACTTTTGTTGTCAATGACAATACACCACAAATCACCCCAGAAGAACGCACACAGGCCGTAACATCTACAGCTGGTTTCAGTTTTGATATCCCAAAAAATAAATACCAAGTTTTTGCTACGACCAGCTTGAGTGACCCACTTTTGGCCATCACACCGCCGTACAGTGGGGATTTTAACAAGACTCAGTTGAAGATAAAGCCAAGCCCTATCAACAGCGACGCAACATTTGCCAAATTTACAGTAGAGAAAAGACCAAAAAAAGATTATGACATTGCCCTAATAAAGAAAAAAACCAACGACGAAGCCATCAAAGAGCTAGCCGATTTTTCTGCTAGCGGGTTCACAGTCAAATTGGTCAAATCAGAGCCGACCACGTTGAACAACCAAGCTTTTCAGCTTTTGCAATATGAGTTAACACCTTCTCAGCCAGGTGCAAACAAAATATACACACAGAAATGGGTTAAAGTCACAGACGAAGGTGTCTATATCGTTTCTGCAGAAGACTTGACGGCAATTTCTGAGGCGAAGTCAGTGTTTTCCCTCCCACTCAGAACAATTCAGATCGGCGCGCAAAACAAATTAGAAAAATTGTCCAGCCCGATTTTTTCAAACCTACTTGGCAAGAACAAAACAAAAGAGGTAACAAGTGACGAAGTTTCGCCGAGCGTAGTCAAAATTTATCACTTTGTCTGTGGCAACCTTGTGCTAAATGGGCAAGAGTTGACGAACGACACGTGCGACGGCAATGTTGGTAGCGGGTTCTTTATTAGTGGCGACGGGATTATCGCCACAAACGGACATGTCGTGACTCTTACCCCGGCAGATTTTTTGATTAACATAGTAAGTTCTAGCCCGGAAAGCACTCGCCAGCTTCTGCAATTTATGGGGGTCCCCTCAGAAAGTATCTCTGGGACAAACCAGAATCAATTGGCGGCGTCTTTGATGAGCAAATTATATAATCTGCCGCCAGAGCGCCTCAGGATAGATAACTACAGAGAATTAACGGTTGTGGCTATGGGCTCAGAGCCTCTCAAGTTCACATCTGTAGAAGACGTAAAAAAACTGATGAAATTCAATGACAGTGAACGACTGGCAAAGGCAGAACTGCTTGCCAGAAACTATTCAGCCAAAGATATCGCCAGCCTAAATCAACAAAATAGCTCCGGGTTTTCTGCTAGCGACGTGGCTTTGCTCAAAGTCAACGTAGCTCATACGCCTTATATTGAACTTGCAAACACCGATCAAACAGATGTAAATAGCAAAATCATAGTGGTCGGATTTCCTTCCGATGCAGAAAATCAGTTAACGGAGAATGACTATATCTCCCCGACAGTCACCGCCGGAACGATCAGCGCCAAGCGTAGTGCGAATGGTAGTACAGGCAGGCTGTTTCAGTCAGATGTTGATGCCTCCCAGGGTAATTCGGGAGGGCCTGCCATTAATCAGTCTGGACAAGCGCTGGGGCTTTTGACATATAGATATAAAGACGAGACTAGCTCAAATGCTGCCAAGAGTTACATTCGGGACATTAATGATTTAATTGATCTGGCAAAGAGTAATAATATTACGCTTGGAGGAGATAATACGGTTTACGAATCTTGGTTGAACGGTTTGACCAAATACCGAGCCAGTCATTATACAGCTTCACTTCGAGATTTTGCGACTGTTCAACAGCTCTTTCCTGCTCATCGTCTGGTTAGTGATTACGCGCTGAAGGCTAATCAAGCTATCAGAGAGGGCAAAGACAAACCGGTTATTAATTATACTGTTGTTCTCCTGGCGCTGAGTGCAATAATGGGCACTACAGGAGTTGTAGTAGTTGCAATTGCCATACATAGGCATCGACTTGGTCATCACATACACAAAACATTGAAAACCGAGGGCGCAAACTAGAAAATCCTCCCAAAAACAGATATAATTAGCGAATTGGAAGGGTGTCCGAGTGGTTTAAGGAAACGGTCTTGAAAACCGTCGTGTCGGAAACGATACCGTGGGTTCGAATCCCACCCCTTCCGCCAAGCACAAGCCCTGATTTTTCGGGGTTTTTGCTTTTATTGTAAGTCTCAAGAGGTTTAACCAATATCCCACCCTCTAACTTTTAATTGAAGTATAATGAATCTAGTGTGGAGAGGTGGCCGAGTGGTTGAAGGCGCTGCTCTCGAAAAGCAGTATGTGGGGCAACTCATATCGAGGGTTCGAATCCCTCCCTCTCCGCCAAACAAAGGGCCGACATTTGTCGGTTTTTTGTTTGGTTGGAGGTGGTAGATTTGAACCCGAGATTCGAGGGTGAGAAATGCCGGTGGCATTTCGCAAGGGAGTCAACTCTTGCAAACTAGTTTGCAAAGATGTTGCGACGGGGTCGCAGGATGTGACCGAATCCCTCCCTCTCCGCCACATGATAATGTAAAATATCTGTATGACTACTGATCAGATTCAGCAACAGAAACAATATCTACGGAAGCATTTCCTGGATCAACGTAAACAGCTAGATAGTTCTGATGTGGCGGAGCGTTCTGAGAAGTTGGTGTGCTTGCTTATCAACGAAATCGACTGGACAAAAACCAAAACCATGCATTGTTTTTTGCCAATAATTGGCAGTAATGAACCAGACATGAGGGATCTGATCCAGCATGCTACCTTGAAGAGCGTCAAAGTTTTTATGAGTGTCCCTGCAAAACCAGTGGATAAAATTAAAGGCACAGAACTAAAGACGTTTGCACTTGGCGACAATACAGTGTTTGACCAAATAATTGTGCCGATGTTGGCGTACGATCCAGCAACAAAACATAGACTTGGTTTTGGTGGGGGATTTTATGACCAGCTGCTTGCTTCGCAAAAATCTGCCCAGTCAATTGGCGTGTGCTTCAAAGAATTTACGGCAAAAGGCTTGCCAACAGAATCTACTGACTATCCTCTTAACAAAATATTTATAAGCTAAATTTGATACACTAAAAACATGCAAGATAGTATCTTTACCAAAATTATTAATGGCGAAATTCCGGCGCACAAAATATACGAAGACGACAAAACAATGGCTTTTTTAGACATTCACCCGTCTGTCACTGGCCACACGCTGGTTATCCCCAAGAAACAAGTTGACCACCTTTGGGATCTGCAGGATGAGGATTATCAGGCTGTTATGGCTACGGCAAAACTGGTTGCTAACAGACTTAGAAAAGTTCTGCTAACCCAGAGGGTCGGCGTCAAAGTTGTCGGCGAGGACGTGCCCCACGTTCATATTCATCTGATACCGTTTAACACCACAAGAGAGTTCCATGCCAAGCAAGACTTGGGCGCAGAACCTGACCATGAAGCCTTGGCTATTTTGGCCCAGAAACTGGCTTTTTAATTTTTTTGAATAATATCCACGCTACTATCGCCAAAACCAGATAAATTGCCCCAATAGTGTACTCAATATGGGCAAATTTAGACACAAACCCATAGCCAATAGGCAGAACTACATCTTTGCCAAAGGCATTTTGGCCCAGCATAGAGTTACTGGGGTTTTTACTAAACAAGAATAGACTAATAGATGCTAAAAATGCCAGAGTAATGGCGTTTTTTAGCATAATGCCATAGATAGCTTGTTGTTTTCGTCGTCTGTGTCTATAGATATATCCAGCCAAAACAAGCACCGCCAATGCAAGATTAACCCAAAAAGCTTTTTTGGCAAGAGAGTAATAAGTTTGATACTTTTGACTCCTCTCGGTTATAAATTTACCCAGCGCTGTGTCTTTGATCACAAGAGAGTCTTTTGCCAGAGGAGTTTGGCTAGTTCTAAGTTCTGCCTTGAGTTGATCTGTGAGCTGGCCAACACTCGAGCCAATGGGTATACATGGTGTGTTAAAAGTATTGTACTGTTCAGAAATTTGTCTCATTTGGGCGTAAGTACATTTTGGCAAAGTGTTCAAACGCTCCCCAGAGTAATTCCCTAACTGTTCAATAATTGCATTCTTGTTACTTGAGTAGTCGATTACGCCAGCGACTCCGCTACTTTTCCCATCTAGGAGAGCGTAAATGCTGTCTATGGTTATTTCTGTATATTTTTGGGTGTCGCTAGGACTGATGCTGGTTTTGAAAATTTCTGCAATACGTGGGTCATTAAGCGGTAGTTCATTAGATTCAGGACTAGATTTGATCTGAGATGTCATCTGGTCTATAAAAGAACTGGCTATTTTGTCATACACATGTGAGTTTTTGATGATTAGTTTAACTTCGGCGGGTTGAGTGATAACAAATTGAAAGTAAAAACTTGTTGGTAAAAGAATTAGCAATATTGACAGAATCCAGCCCAACACCCAGTCCCCTATCCTGCCCAGTACATTTTGCATATGTTTAGTATATCAATAGTTAAAAAATATGCATGCTATAATCGAGTTATGTTTTCAGGCCCAATAATCGGATTAATCGCGGCGATTTCTGCCGCCACATGGATCTATACGTGGTCAATGCGCCGAACTGGCAATAATACTCAAAATGCCGGTGTTGTAGCAGTAATCGCTGGGGTTATCGTATTTTTTGTTGTCTGGTCAATCATCGCGCTTATTGACGCGTCTTTAGGTAACTAGCCTTTTATTGCTATAAATCCTTTCAAAACGGCAAAATAATTGTTATTATAAGGCTATGAATGAAGTGGGACTAGGCGAGGCGTTGCAACAAGCCCGCAAAAATAAAGGGCTAACCCAGCAACAGCTCTGCCAAAAGACCGGGCTAAGTTATTCTACTTTGGCAAAGATCGAACGTGGCGCTATCAAATCTCCCTCTATTTTTACTGTGGCACAGATTACCAAAGCTTTGGGTGTAAGCATTGACGAAGTTGTTGGAGTTGTCCACCAACCTGCTCAACAAGCCCAAAAGAAAGTTGCCAAAAACGGCGTTAGATTTATATATTTTGATATTAATGGCTGTTTGCTCCAATTTTACTACAGGGCATTCGCGCAGATTGCACTGGATTCCGGAGCGCCCTCAGAACAAGTTGAAGAAATATTTTGGCGATATAATTCAGAAGTGTGCGCGGGCGCTCTATCAGTTGAAGAATTTAACCAACAGATGGCAAAAAAAATTAATTTGTCTGATTTTCAGTGGCAAGACTACTATCTAAAAGCCGTCTCACCTATCAAAGAAACCGCCGATGTTATTACCTGGGCTAGCCAGCATTACTGCGTTGGGCTTTTGACTAACATAATGCCGGGGATAGTTGATGAACTTGTCAAAAAAGGTTTGATACCAGATATTCATTATGATCAGATTATTGATTCGTCAAAAGTTGGTATGATCAAGCCTGATCCCGCAATTTTTGAACTTGCCACCCAGCGTGCTGGCGCTAAGCCGGAAGAAATACTTTTTGTTGATGACGAGAGAGCTAACTTAACAGAAGCAAGTAAACAAGGCTGGCGCACCTTGTGGTTTGACGCATACGACACAGAGAAATCCGCTCAAAAAATCCGTGATACTTTAGTCTAAGAATTAGTCTGGATAAATTTAGATAGATCTTTAATTATTTCCTGAATTTTGGCTGTACCTGGCTTGGCTTCGCCCCAGATGCGCACGACTGGCTCTGTACCAGAAGTTCTGACGACAATACGACCTTTGTCGCCCAGGCTATCTTTGACTGATTTTATTTGTTGTTGGATCGTAGCATTTTCCTCAATTTTTGGAGCGTTCGGGTTAATTATCACTGTGGTTTTAGCTTCTGGCCAAAGAGGAAGCTCTTTGTGAATATCTGCAAAAGTTTTACCTTGGCGCGATACATATGACGCAAACCAAGCAGCCATGCGCACGCCGTCCCCACTTGATAACCAGGCAGTATCTACATGGTGACCGGTGAATTCCCCGCCGCGGGTCCAGTTGTCTCCCCTGGCTTGGCGAGCGACCAGCGCAGCAGTTACGGCAGTGTCGCCGTTGGCGCATTGCTCAAACTCAACCCCCATTTGATTAAGGGCCTCAACAAGCCCACTGTTGGTGTAAAGTGTGCCAACAATTCCTGGCTGTCCTTTGGCCAGTGCCAAAAAAACGTGATTGCCATTAATCTCAACAAAATTATTATTTCCTAGGATCCCGATACCCATCATGCGATCACCATCGCCATCGCACGCAATCGCACCGATAAAATTTGGATCACTTGTGATTTCTGAATGACTTTTTAAATAATCTTTAACACCATTTAAATTTGCTGCGCCACAATCCTGATTGATCTTCCCTACCCCGTCGCAAGCAAATCTATAAACTTTGGCACCAAGTTGCTCTAAAATTACCGGAGTATAATTCATGGTTGCCCCATTGGCCCCATCAACGACAAATACTTTACCAGCAAGCGGTTGAGCAGAAAATTCCCTCTCGATATCTTTGACAACTTCATTTATGTACCAACCTGAGAGTTCATGCTTATCAATGACCTGCCCAGCAGACTTTGGTTTATGGGTTTTTTGAAGATTATCCCAATATATATCACTAACTTTGTTTGCTTGCCCGGTTGTTAGTTTGTCTCCAGCAATTGCCGCTTTCCAGCCGTTATCAGTGTATGGATTATGGCTGGCTGTGATCATTACTGCCAGAGTTTTGAAATGACGAGCGACTTTAAATGTTCCTGGGGTTGGCATAACTCCTAAATCCCAAACTTCTACACCAGCCGTGGCGCCTGCTTGGATTACAGCTTGAGCCAAGGCGTTACTAGATGGGCGAGTATCGCGTCCCACTACTAGAATTTTATATTCTTTGGTAAATTCAATTAGCGCTGTAGTCAATTTAGAAATAGTCTCTGTGTTGAGTAAGCCTGGTCCAGTTTGCTCAGTATATTCTCCTCTAAACCCATCCGTCCCAAATAACGACTTTGAGAGCATCATAGGTCTCCTTTGTATTGAGCGATTTGCGTTGACAGTAGATCATGTTCTTTCTTGAGGTTTTCAAGCTTGTCCTTGCTCTCTCGAACCAGATCTTTCGGGGCTTTGTCTACGTAAGTGGAGTTTTTTAGACGGGACTGTAAAATTTCAATTTGCTTTTCAATATCCCCCAGTTGCCCAGCCAGCTGTTTGCTAAAACGTTCTGCGCTTTCAAAATCGATATCAAGCCAACATTTTTCATCCACGCTGATTAAAGTTAATCCCCTGCCGTCACGGACTTGTTCGACACTCTCGAGTCTGGCTAATGATTTAATCAGATTTGATTGTAGATTAATAAATGGCGCATGGATGTAATACAGACCGCCCTTTTTGATCTGTAGAGTGGTTTTGATATGTCTTATTTCGGATATGACTTTTTGGACTTTTTCGAAATCGTCGGATTTAGATTTTGAGTATGTTCCAATTTTGGGCCAAGTTTGGTTGATGAGCAGACTTTTGTCATCAGGATGCAAGGTTTGCCAAATAGTCTCTGTCAAAAATGGGGCAAATGGATGAGCGATCTTCAAAATAGAACATAGGCTGTGAGCCAAAATAGGGGCGTTTGGGGCGGTTTTTGCGCTTTCTATGTACCAATCCGCAAAATCATCCCAAACAAAGTGATATAGCACGTCATATGCTTCACTGAGTTTGTAGTTTTCTAGATTTTTGTTAATTTGATCTGACGCTTCTGTTAATTTATGCAAAATCCAATGATCTGACTCAGTTTTTGGTTTAGGTGAAAAACTTTTCAGTGGCTTTTGGTCTAGTTTGTCCTCCACAAATCTAGCAATATTCCAGATTTTGTTACAAAAATTTCGGGCTTCTTCTACTCTACGGTTATCATAGCCTCTGTTAACTCCGGCACTTCGCCCAGAAATTAGCCCCATACGCATAGCATCAGAGCCGTATTTTTCAACAACGGGCATTGGGTCAATCACATTGCCAACAGATTTGCTCATTTTTGCTCCATCTTCAGCCATGACATAACCATGAATGTAGACTTCTTCAAAAGGTATTTTGCCTTTTTCATATAGCCCAAGCATGATCATTCGGCTAACCCACGGCTGTAGGATTTCTCCGCCAGTTTCCATTAGGCTATTGGGATAAAACTGTTGTTGGTCGGACTCTGATAATGTTGCGTATGGCCAGCTAGAGCTGGTGAACCAAGTATCAAGTACATCAGGATCGCGCCTATATGTTTTACCATTTTTCTCAATCTCCTCTTTTGTGACTTCATCGCAAAATATCCAGTCTTCATTGTCGTCAATGTTGACAAATGCTGGTATTGGCACGCCCCAGGCAATTTGTCTTGATAGATTCCAATCCCAAAGATTCTCAAGATATGTAATTAATTGTTGTCTTTTAGAGTCAGGATAGAAAGTAATTTTTTTGGCTTTTAGAACTTTAATAGCTTCTGTTGCCAACGGTTTCATATCTAAAAACCACTGTTGTTTGAGCATTGGTTCTATGACGGTGCCACATTTATAGCAGTGTCCGACGCTGTGCAGATGATCCTTTGTCTCAACCAAAAAATCCTGTTTTTGAAGATTTTCAACTACTCGGATCCGCGCAGCCGACACATCCATATTTTGGTATTCTTCAGGGGCATTATGGTTGATTAGACCACCATGACTAATGACTTGAACCACTGGCAAATCGTGCCGCTTCCCTACTTCGGAGTCATTAAAATCATGAGCAGGAGTAATTTTCACTGCTCCAGTGCCAAAACCTTTATCAACGTACTCATCAGCGATTATCGGGATTTCACGGTGAGTCAGAGGCAAACGAACAGTTTTGCCAACCATATCTTTGTACCGCGGATCTTTTGGATGAACAGCCACAGCTGTGTCGCCAAGCATGGTTTCAGGCCGGGTAGTAGCAACGATTATCTCACCGCTTCCATCTGTTAGAGGATACCGAATTGACCAAATCTTGCCATTGACTTCTTTGTGCTCTACCTCGATATCTGCAAATCCTGTGCCGTGCAGAGTGCAGTAATTAACCAGTCTTTCACTTCTGTAGATCAGCCCCTCATCCCACATTTTTTTGAATGTTTTGTAGGCTTGGTCAATGATTTTTTGGTCTAATGTAAAAGTGTAACGCGACCAATCACAACTAGCACCCATTTGACGAACTTGTTTTTCGAATATGCCTCTGTTTTCGTCGACAAAATCCCAAATTTGAGCGTAGAGTTCATCCCGACTGAAATCAAATCTGCTTTTGCCATCTTTTGCCAGATGTTTTTCATAGACGGATTGGGTCTCAAAACCCGCGTGATCAGCCCCCGGTAAATAAAGAGCATGCTTGCCTTTGAGTCGTCTGTGGCGAATAACGGCATCTTGAATCGCTACAGTTAGCCCCATGCCAATATGCAGATTTGCATTAGCGTTTGGTGGAGGCATTACAATAGTGAATGAATCTTTGTGGCTCCCCTTCTTCGGGGTAAAGGCTTCCGATCCTTCCCATAGGTCATAAATATCTGCTTCGTACTGATTAGGCTCATAGTTCTTCGCTAGTTTCATTTGGATGTATTATAACAGATTAGAAACATCCACAAATAGTCTATTTGACAGGAGTATATTCAAAAGTGTATACTTTTGGTATGAGTGATTATGCCATAATAAATTTAAAGACTGACCCCAAGCTTAAAGCCCAGGCAGCCAAAACTGCCAACAAACTAGGGATTAGCATCAGTGCGGTTCTGAACAATGAGCTAAGGCGTTTTGCCACAGAACAAAGTGTGGTTTTTGACTTACCTGAGTCTCCCAACCCACTTACCGAGGAGTTGCTTAAATCTTCAAAGAAACAGATTGATCAAGGCGATTATCACAAGTTTAACACCAACAAACAAGCTATCGACTTCCTGACCAAAGAGTTAAATGGATAGATTTTTGCCTGCAAATGACAATATCTTACACAAAAAACTTCATCAAACAATCAAAAAAGCTCGACTCTAAACAACGAGCTAAGCTGATATCTCGGATCGAGCTTTATTCTGATAAGCCTGTTAGTCCCCTGCTTCGTGACCATGCTCTTAAGGGCAAATACAAGAATTACCGTAGTATAGATATTTCGGGTGACATGCGCGCGTTGTATCTGTTGAGTAAGAACGAAGCGATATTTGATATCGTCGGAACGCACAGCCAACTCTACGGCTAAACAGTGTTCAATCCAAAAGAGTATTGACAAAGTAGCAAATACTTGCTATTATAATGATCAGTAAATCAAAAACAAAAGATCAAAAAGGAAAACAAAATGCCAATTAGCCCCCACGAACAACAAGGACAACAGGAACAGTTATCCATTGGTGAAAGATATGCTCACGCAGCGAACGAGCATGCTATCCAGATATTGCAAGGTGCTGAGCCAGATGAGATGGCATTTCGATCATTGGCTGTACTTCAAACCAGAGGTAAGCTCGGAGAGCATACCAATGAATGGAATGCTTTAGACGAAGAAGCTTTTTATCTGTTAGCAGACCATTTAGTGATTGATAGAAAAGATCTAGATAACATTGAAGAAGTTCAACAAGCGATAGTAGCAGGTGATAAATTCCCAAAAAGTGCTTTTCCCCGTCTCGCGGCTTTGCTTATCAGTGGTGCTGATTTATTTAATCGAACAGTAGAACAATCTCCTGAAGTAATAGCTGGAGAAGAAAGGTACCACGAAGGAAACATAGAATCGCTAGAGGCACGCAACAAAAGACGACAACAGGAAACAATCGGCGAAACAGCTATAGCAGGTAGTGCAGGTGAACTATCTTCAGAAACACGACGGTCAATGAGACATCCTCACCCTAGAGGCGGTGGAAGCCGTGGTCGTTAATATACTAAGTTAAGTAATTACCTTGTTACTACGTGGAAATAGGTAATTGAGCGTACAACAATACAGACCTTTGAGCGCTCGCTTGCAAAAGCTTATATCGGCATACCCTTATGATAGTTTTTGGTTTTGTTTTGTTTGCGCACAAGGTAGCTACCTAGTTTGCATTTTTCCGGACGTTTTTGTTTCAATTTTAGTATAATCCCAAAACCATAAGCAATGCAACACTATTATTTTACATAACAAATAAACACTTGCGCTAAAGCCTCCAAGGAGGCTTTTATCACCTTACTTTTTCTCACTAGCAAGAAAAAGTAAGCAAAAAGTGCCACCCCGGTGATCAAAAACTGCCCTAAGATTAAATAACTACAAACATACTATTCTTCCGGGACTCCTTCCAGTCGGGGACAAGCCCTGGTCCTCAGAATAATCTGTCTGTAGCCATTTAATCTAAAGGTGTTTTGACCAAGGGGACATTAAGCGGTCTAAAGTCATAATTAATAATATTTCCTACGGAAATATACAAGGGAAGCTTGGGTCAGGCCTTGAGCAGACCTGAGAGATTTCGTCGAGATTACAACTATCAGACGAGGACTGTTTGAATGACCAAAGGGAGAGAGTTCCGCAGTCTGTTGTAATCTTCGACAAGAAATCACTTCAAGTCTGTTCAACCGCCTGCTACTTCTTTGCATACTTTCTTGTTAGCACAAGAAAGTATGGTGTATCAGGCCCTATTGGGCCGACGCAATGCATTTTTTGTATCTGTGAGAAGACAGACAGTTTCACATCTGTAAGGATGGCTCGATTTGTAGCGATTTATAGTCAACTAACTTCTTATTTTTCATATAAATTTGTGATCCCTGGGAGGCGATCATTGCTCCATTGTCAGTCGATAATTTTGGATCTGTTGAATGCACTTTAGCCCCAAACAGTTCCTTTGCTCGTGTGCGCAAATATTGATTAGCAGATACTCCACCAGTGATAACGATGTTTTTGGACGCAAATTCTTGTTCTGCCTTGATTAGTTTTTCTAACAAGGTTTCTATTGCGGTGTATTCAAAACTAGCGGCAATATCGGCTTTTTGTTGATCTGATAGATGTTGGGCAATCTTTAAACTAGGGAAGGTGTAGTCTTTACCAATAACCTGTTGAGACAGACGAAGAACAGCTGTTTTCAGTCCAGAAAAGCTAAAATCGTAGGGGTTTTCTAGGCGGGATTTTGGTAGTTGATAGGTTTTTTGATCACCCTGCTTTGCTAACTTTGAAATACTTGGCCCACCAGGATATGGCAACCCCAAAATCTTCGCAACTTTATCAAATGCCTCACCCACTGCGTCGTCACGAGTCTTGCCCAAAACTTCGTATTTGGTAGGGGACAGATAATACACTATTTGACTGTGCCCACCACTGACAATTAGGCAAAGGGCAGGGAACTCAAGTGGGGCTTTGGGTAGGTGATAGTTAAGTGATGTTTTAGTCAAAAAATTAACGGCCATGTGGGCCTGAACATGGTCAACTGGTATAAGCGGTTTGTCGTAAATTTGACCAAGTGTTTTGGCAGTCATAACCCCGACTAGCAGGCTCCCACCAAGCCCTGGACCATAAGTTACTGCGACAGCATCAATATTTGTCCACGTGCACCCTGCCTGCTTCATGGACTCAGCCAGAACTGGGATTATATATTCTATCTGTGCACGCGCTGCTACCTCTGGGACAATGCCTCCATACTGAGCTTGCAGATCCATAGAAGAAGCCACAACGTTGGACAGTAGTTCGCAGCCATCTTTTACTATTGCTACAGCTGTTTCATCGCAACTTGTCTCTATCCCTAAAATTAACATATTTCTATTATAACCGATCTGTTATGATATAAATTATGGCACCGATCAAAAAATTCATTAGAAAAATTTTCCCGAGAAAATTAGCTGAGGGCTTGGCCGATACGTTTCGACTTGGGCGAGGCTGGTTTTGGCGAGCCTACTATGGCTTCCCAGCCCGCAGTCTGCAGGTAATTGCAGTGACAGGTACTAATGGCAAAACCACCACGGTTAGTTTTATCAATGAAGTGCTTAAAAGTGCAGGTTTTAAAACCGCGGTTTGGACGACTGCGTACACCGAAACAGCCGGCGACCACATACCAAGTCCGACGACAGTAACTTTGCAGCACCAGTCTGCCCTACAGAAATTTTTGGCACTAGCCAAGAAAAAGAATGTTGACTGGGTAGTGCTAGAAGTACCAAGTCACGCGCTTGACCAGCGAAGAATAGAGGGAGTCAGGGTAGAGGTTGCTGTGGTGACAAATCTGACGCCAGAACATCTTGATTACCACGGGACGATGGAGGAATATGCCCGGGTTAAATCGCTTTTGCTCAGAGACTACGACGCTAAATGGGCAGTTTTGAATGCAGACGATAAATACTTCGATTATTTTTCAAAAAGGTCTAAGGCAGAGGTTTTTTCTTTTGGCAAAAAAACTGGTGCCTCGGGCGTGATGAAATCAATCAACCTAAGTGGGGCAGGCTCAAATGAGCACTTTGCGGCCGAGTCGGGAACACTAGATGTAAAAACCAGTTTGCTTGGGGAATTCAACCTATACAATGCATCTGCTGCTGTCAGTGTTGGGCTTGTCCTGGGGCTAGATAGCAAAAAAATAACAGAGGGAATAGCCAATCTAAAAGCAGTTGCTGGTCGCATGGAAGCAGTAGATGCGGGGCAAAACTTCACAGTGCTTATTGACTATGCAGTTACGCCGGATGCTCTGGAAAATGTTCTAAAAACTCTCCAGCAAATTGCTAAGGGAAGCGTGCGGATTGTCTTTGGTGCCACTGGTGATCGTGATAAGGCTAAGCGACCTTTGATGGGTGAAGTAGTGGTAAAATCAGCAGATTTTATTTATCTAACAGATGATGAAACCTACACAGAAGATCCTTCAGCTATCCGGGACGCAGTATATACAGGTATAGAAAAAGCTGGCGGAGCAAGCAAAACAAAAGTTATAGCTGACAGAAAACAGGCAATTAAGACAGCTTTTGCTGAGAGTCGGCAAGGGGATATTGTCTTGCTCGCGGGGATGGGGCATGAAGACCACCGCAATCTAGGGGGTAAACAAGTACCGTGGAAAGAATCAGAAATAGCCAGAGAGCTATTAAGTTAACTTGACAAATAAGCAAATATTTGCTACGATTATATTTGTAAACAAAAAACAAAAAAGTAATCAATGCATTTTAAAGGAAAATAATTATGTCAAGTACCTCAAATAATATTAAAGATAGAGTTGCAGATACTTCTGCTTTGGCCGTTGGTGCCACAGAAAGAGTAAGAAAATCTCCTGGCAAGACAGTTGCTTTGCTAGCAGCCACAGCGGTTTTGGCAGCAGGTGCTGCAGATAGAATAAGAGGAAATACGCAGCCAGTAAATGTTCTTCCTGAAGCGCCAGCTCTTACCATACCAAGAGATGGGCCAGTTATTCCGGAAGGTCAGGCTTCACTACAAGCTGGTGTCCATACATATGATGCTCCACAAGCTAAATCAGATAGTTTGCCCCAGGCTGGTCCTGATCCTGAATTTGCAAAAGGAATGGCGGAAGCAAACGAAGAGTTTGATTCCCCTCCAACGGTTGAAACTGGCGGGGCAGCCCCGGATAACCAAGATGACGGTGGTGTCCCACCAGTAGATCCAGGGGTTAATGGATCTTTGAACCCGCATCCGTAATTTAGATTGCACAATAATCTTGACTAGGATCTAGCACTCAGCTATAGTGAGTGCTAGATATTTATGTTTTCATAAATGTTTGGTGATATCTGCGAGAGTTACCAAATTAACTAATAATTAACGAGGAGGGAGTTCATTTATGTCAGTTCCTATAAAACCATTATCAGACTACGTTGTGGCTGAGCCAGAAATGGCTACCGCAAAGACCGCTGGCGGTCTATATTTGCCAGATAGTGCTACCGAAAAGCCAAAGATTGCCAAGGTAGTAGCTGTGGGCAAAGCTGCCAAACAAGTAGTCGTGGGCGACAAAATTGTCTACAAAAGTTACAGCACTACAGATGTAAAAGTTGCAGGCAAAGATTATATTTTAGTCCGAGAAGAAGACATATTAGCAACAGTTAAGTAGAAAGCACGAAATATGAAGCTAGAAATAAGAAACAAACTTGAAGCAAGAAATTTGAAACTTTCGAATTTGAATATTTCTGATTTGTTTCGGGTTTCGATACTAGAATTTAGAATTTAAACGACAAAGGAGTTATGTTTATGGCAAAGAAGGTATTTTATGATGACGATGCGCGCAGAAGAGTCCTAGGAGGCGCTACAATCCTCTACAACGCGGTTAAGACCACAATGGGGCCAAAAGGACGAAATGTGGTGATAGCTAAATCCTACGGCAATCCTACGGTCACCCATGACGGTGTGACGGTCGCTAAAGGTCTGGATATTGCAGATGTAGACGACGAAACACTTGGCTATAAGGTCGGCGCGGAGCTGATCAAACAAGCTGCCAACAAGATGAACGACGTGGCTGGTGACGGCACAACAACAGTTACTGTACTCACCTATCACATTCTATATGAAGCTAATAAATTGATCGCGGCAGGGCACAACCCGATGTTGCTCCGAAAAGGCTTGGAGAGTGCTGGACATGACGTTATCAAAAAACTTGGCACAATGAGTGAAGATATCAAAGCCAACAAAAAACGAGTTGAAGAGGTAGCAACTATCTCAGCCGGTGACGAAGAGATTGGTAAATTAATTGCTGACGTAATCGACAAAGTCGGCAAAGACGGTGTGGTGACTGTTGAGGAAGGACAGGGTCTGGAACTTGAAAGCGAAGTTGTCGAAGGATTTACCCTGGACAAGGGATTTGTCAGCCCATACATGGTGACAGATACGACTCGGATGGAAGCGATTATTGACAAGCCATCAATTTTAATCACAGACAAAAAGATCAGTTCTGTCCAGGAATTTTTGCCGATACTTGAGAAATTGGCACAAATAGGCAAAAAGGACATTGTGATAATTGCTGATGATTTAGAGGGCGAAGCGCTCGGTACGTTGGTGCTGAACAAGTTAAAAGGCGTTTTGAATGTGGTGGCTATCAAAGCTCCAGCATTTGGTGATCGCCGAAAAGATATTTTAGAAGACATTGCAATTTTGACTGGTGGAGCGGTCATTTCTGAGGAACAAGGCTATACTTTTGAAACTGCTGACGTGTCAATGCTGGGAACTGCCCGCAAGGTGATTGTCAACAAAGACGAGTCGACAATTATTGAAGGCGCAGGATCAGCCAAAGAAGTAGCAAAACGAATCAAGCAGATTACTGAGCAGACAAAACTTGCCACCAGCAAATACGACAAAGAAAATCTTGATCAACGGCGCGCAGCGCTTTCCGGTAAAGTAGCTGTGATAAAAGTTGGTGGAGCTTCAGAGACAGAAATTGAGGAAAAGAAATTCCGTGTTGACGACGCAGTAGCGGCTGTGAAAGCTGCTTTAGAGGAAGGAATCGTCCCAGGTGGTGGTGTGACCCTAGCTAATTTGGTTTTTGCAATTAGGCCAAGTGAGGAAGGTGGATCAGTATTAATAGGTCAAAGCATATTGTTTAGAGCTTTAGAGCAACCATTTAGGATTTTGCTAGAGAATGCAGGGCTAAGTTCAGAATTATGGTTAGCAGAGCTTAAAAAAGCTAAACCTGGGCAGGGTGTTGATGTTAACAACCCAGATAAATTCGTAGATCTTAAAGCTACAGGAATTATCGATCCAACTCGCGTAACCAAAGAAGCTATCCAAAATGCCGTTTCTATCGCAGGTACTGCCATAACAATGGGCGCACTTGTCGTGGAAGTCCCAGAGCCAAAACCACCAATGCCTGACATGTCTGGCATGGGCGGCGGCATGGGTATGATGTAAAATTATTGGGTGGATACACGTCGAAAATACACAACTTATTATTCATCCCGTGGGGGCAAACAGGCTCAGCCATCAAATAATTCCAAAAAAAGGAGACGATGGCCGTATGTTATTGCCATATTAGTTTTGGTAGTAGTCGGCTATTTTGGTTTATTTGGGAATTCACGAACGTCGTCTAAGGCGCAAAAATCGCCGAGCTTTGCTGTAGACTCGGCGGGACTTGATCAGTCTGTGAATGCGATATTAAAAAATGTACCACAAAACGTCCAGATATCAGTAGCGATTGTTGATTTGTCCAGTCAAAAGACGTTTTATTATGGGACTGACGCACCTTTCAATTCAGCAAGTGTGGCAAAATTGGTGACGGCGACGTTGTTTTTACACGAGGTAGAACAAGGCACATATAGTTTGACCCAAAACTTGAGTGGCAAAACAGCTAGAGAACAACTGAGGTTAATGATCATGCAGAGTGATAATGATGCCTGGAAGGTGTTAAATGACGAACTAACGCATCCAAAATTAGACCAGTGGGCCCAGACAAACGGCATGACCAATTATTCCAGTGACCAAAATGTTATGGAAACGAAAGACGTGGCTGTCCTGTTGCAAAAGCTATATAACAAACAACTACTTGATGAGCAACAGACTAATCTGTTGATGAGTTTTATGGAATCTTCTGAAAATTCACTTATATCAGATTTTGTCCCTGCAGGTACGACAGTTTATAGAAAGGCAGGGTGGCTAGACGATAGATATCATGAGGCAGCGATTGTCGACGATGGCAAGCATCCATACGTTTTGGTGGTATTTTCAAAATCCTCTGGGGAATATTCGTCAGAAATCGGAAGAGGCATTTTCAAATCAATCGTCAACGCCACAACTACGGCGTTCCGTTAACCTAAAGTTCTATAGAAAGTTGTTGCATAAAACGCAATAATGTACTACAATTGCAATAGCAACAGCTTAGGAGGACAAGCAAATGGCATTTTTTGATCGATTTAAAAGAAAAAAAACAGCAAGCGTACTGCCCCAGGAAGTTGATGATTATTATCGTACAGAAAAACGAGGACGTCGTGGCGCAGCATTTTTGCTTGGACTAATGACCTTTATATTGACAGTTATATTTGTTCTGGGCGTATTTTTTGTGGGACGGTTTTTTTACCACAAGATTCAGAATAATTCCGACAAAAATACTTCTGTTTCTGTCAGCACAGAAAATGGTAAGAAAAAGAATACTGATAAAACGTCATCTGATGACAAAAACGCAAATTCTACTAACTCTGCAAATACTTCAACAGGATCAACATCTAGTGGTAGCGGTTCAAGCCAAGCTCCTTCAACGCCAACCCCACCAACTCCAGCAGTAGCACCAAATACTGGCGATAATGTCCCAAGTAGTTCTTTGCCTCGTACGGGCGATGAGGGCATGTAGGTTCTTTTCCAAAGAATTTAACATCTTAAAACCCAAACAACATTGCGATTGCGCTAAAGCCTCCAAGGAGGCTTTTATCACCTTACTTTTTCTCTCTAGCAAGAAAAAGTAAGCAAAAAGTGCTACCCCAGTGATCAAAACAAACCCTGAACCTACAAGACAACAGACAAGACTATTCTTCCGGGACTCCTTTTAGTCGCCCCGCCTGAAGGCGGGGTAGTCCTCAGAATAATCTGTCTGTAGCTTTGTAGTTCCAAGGTGTTTTGACCAGGGGGATATTAAACAGTCTAAAGTCATAATTAATAATATTTTCTATGAAAATATACAGATTGATAGTCAGGCCTTGAACAGACCTGAGAGACTACGTCAAGATCACAACTATTAGACGAGGACTGTTTGACCCCGCCTAAAGGCGGGGGAGTTCCGCAGTCTGTTGTGACCCTTGACCGGTAGTCCCATCAAGTTTGTTCAATCGCCTGCTACTTCTTTGCATACTTTCTTGTTAGCACAAGAAAGTATGGTGATTAAAAGCCTGCAGGGCTTTAATCGCAATGAGTTATTTGCTGTTCGCAAGCTTTATCACAAGTGTTTATATTTTTTAGGCAGTTAGATGTTGTTTGACGATTTCGGCGACTTGGCGAGGGGTCATTTCTGCTTTAACGATAAAATCAAGGACGTTGAGATCTTTAAGACTATCTGGGGCTTCTTGTTCTCCCATGTTGGTTAGGATTATGACTTTGATGTTTTTGCCCCAAGGTTCTTGACGCATTTTGGTCAGCATCTCATCGCCGTTCATGTCCGGCATCATTAGGTCCAGCAGTACAATATCTGGGTTGATGTCTTTGACTAATTTCAATCCATTGACGCCACCATAAGCTACATCAACAGTGTAACCTTCTGATTCGAACTTGACCCGATACATCTGAGATATTGTTTGGTCGTCCTCGACAATTGCTATTTTCTGTACCATATTCTAAATTCTACCAAATTACAACCAAAAGCACTACCAAAGTTATTTTCTCAAAGTGTAATTGAGTTTAACTTTTTTAGCTCCAAAAAACCTTTTTGAGAAGGATGCCACAAGTTCCGGATCAAAGTATTGACACGAAAATACATCTAAATACGCAGCATTTGTTTTGTTTGCAAAATGACCGGACACTAGCGATGTTTCAATTAGTTGGGTCATCGAATACCCCGCAATTTCTTCCTTTTCCCCAAAATGGACAACCGTACACTTACCAAACCGCGTAACTTTTATAAAGTCACATAATTCCTTAACATACTCTTTTATCAGGTCTGCGTCTCTAATTTTGTTGGGGTCGCAGTTATATAGATCAACGTTGGCTGATATCCCCCATGCGTTATTTTCTGCAAATTCTTTTTCTATATTATTCATTATTGTATATTTTATTCTTGATCAAGCTTCATTATACACAAATCAGAGCAATACGGACAGAAAGATTTAAATCATTTGACATTTATCTAAATACAGTTTACAGTATACTAACCTTTAAAATTTAACAGATATAGGTTAATAATGAGCAAACGGTTTGAAAATCTTAGAGCCCTCTGGCAAGCAGGGCGAGAAGACATGAAAGGTAGTAGCCTTGGCGAAAAGTCTACCTTAATTGGGAGCATGGCTTTGCTTGGCGCACATGAATTTGGCATGGAAGCTAGTCTCATATATGTTGGGACACAAACATATGAACAAACTGGGAACCCCTTAGCAGTGTCACTCGCTCTTGGGTCAATGAGCTTAGCAACCGAATCTGTTCTAACCATAGGTATGTCGAAGAGCATAACTACTTTTAATAAGGTCACTAACGAACTGGAAGATCGTTATTACACTACTCAAATAGCAACACCAGAGAAACCAAAGCGTAAAAACAAGATAATTGGAGCCGTAGATAATACTCTACTCGCCCTAACTCTGGGCTCTCCTGGTGTTATATTGCGTGGCTACGCAAAGGATCCTAGTAAGTCATATGAAGAGAATAGAAGAACTGGCCTTCGTACAGCTGGAGCACTGGCTACTTTCAATGCAACCGTCACTGCAGGTATAATAGGCGGAAGTGCTTGGCTTGGTGAGAAACTAGGCACAGAAGTTATATCAGATGCTGTGGTTGAAATAGGTGATTCACCGATTACTTATGGAGTGATAGCAGCATATGTTCTGGGTAGAACCGTTTCAGCATCAAGAAGCAATAATAGGTTGAGAGAAGAGCATAAAGCAGACTTATCAAATCAAAAATTAAGGACAAAACAAAATGCATAGACCAGAAAAACAAGCAGAAAGCATGACAGGGCTATCAAGTACTGACGCGGAGGAAGACCTACGAAGACGATTTGATGATGAAGCTATAGGCCAGTTAACTGAGGAATTTTTAGAAGTTGGCACACCTTATAATTTAAGAGAGCTTGCAGGAGATCGACAGTTTGTTGTTGCTTATATTGACGCAGACGGCCGTTATTCAGATATTCCTCGTTCGGCAGAAGCAACTGTTTTCTCAGAGACATTTGACCAGACATTAGAAGAAGTAGTTGAAGACTACGGGAAATATGACCCAACAAGTGTATTCGCTACAGTTATTGATATATCAACCCCATTGCCAAAAGTTGCAGGTGTTCTTAGGATCACTGAATACAGTGAAGTTTTTGGGTTTAAAGACGTAAATGATTTACTAGTGGATGATCCTGATAATCCATGGATTGATGAAATAAAAGACAATTATTTTGAGGATGGTGAAGACTATGATGTTTCTGAAGCATGGAAAAGGTTGGGGAAAAAGGCATGCGGGGAAGAACTTGTTTTAGCAGAATCTCTTGATATTGCTTCACACGCATCTGCAAAGGAATATCGTGGTGTTAGAGGTGATCTTAACGGAGTTAGTATGTTGTTTTATCATGCGTGTTTGCGGTATGCCTTAGCAAAAGATAAGAAGAACTTGTTTGCTATTTTTGATATTCCACCACTAGAAAACCTACAGCAGTTTGGTAAGCCCTTTGATGTTTATTATGGATTAAAAAAACACAAATATGGAGGACCTTTTGACGCACTACCTGCATTTTGCGTATTAAAAAATGGCATGCAGCGTATTCGTGATAATAATGAGCTTGTAGGCAAAGTTTTTATCGACGGTGTAGGCTTGGATCAAAATGGTTTGTTACCAAATGAGTATTTACCAAAAATTTATTCTGATCAAGCAGTGAATTTATAGTGCCCCAAATTTACTGATATAAGCATAAACGAGTTATAATCATACCCAATGATTGATTTAATTGTTTTGGTGGTGACAACGTTTGTCCTAGGGCTTTTAGGCCTAACTGTAGTTTCAAGAAATGGACAATATCTAATAAACAAATTATTTGCGGTGTTAACAGCTATGGCAATTTTATGGGGTATTGCAAACTATTCGACCAATCATGTTACAGGTTATGAGCAGCAACTCTTTGCCAATAAGCTGTCTCTTTTTATTGGATTCTTGCTTATACAGACTATGTGGTTTTTATCAATATACTTCCCAAAAAAGATTGATGAACGCAAAATACAGCGTAGGGTTTCGTTCTTTGTAACGATAACTTTACTAATTCTAACCCTATTTACCGATAAAATTGTGAACAGTGTTGTTTATGTGCCAACAAAAAAAATTACAGACATAATTACAGGTGAACTATTCTATGTATATGTATTAGCAGCTGCTATATTTTTTGGACTTTTGGTTTATAATTTTTATACAACTTATAGGGCTAAAGAGCTGGACTCACTACAGCGGCAACAAATAAAATATGCTTCCATGGGGCTTCTTTTTTCGTTCGTATGGGTTATGTTGGTTGCTGCCGTCATACCTTCGATAACAAACAATTGGGAGATATCAAAGTTTGGTTCAGTGGGGACTTTGTTTATGGTTGCGTTTATTTCATTCTCGATAGTTCGTTATAAACTTTTTGATATTAAGACTGTTGTTGTCCGCGGTTTTGTTTATACTATTACTACCACTGTTTTGGTGACTATATATTCTGGGATATCATTGCCGATTAAAAATTATCTTGTTCAGGCAAATGTTGGGGCTTACACGTCAACGATAACCGAGATTGTGCTTCTTGGAATGTTTGGTGTGTCGTTTTATCCTTTGAAACTATATTTTGACAGAGTTACTACCAAGTATTTTTTTCGTGATCATTATAATGTTCAAGAAGTGCTCAAGACTATTAATACAATCTTGTCAGTCAGTGTTGATCTAGATAAAATGTTACACCGAGTCGGAGGTATCCTTAAGAAGACACTCTTAATAGAGCATTGTGCGTTTATCATTGACGAAGATCAGATAACTGGTCAGATACGATATATAAACGTCGGAAAATCTGTATCAAAAGTTAGTCTGCCTCAGGGGATAGACAAATTGTTCCGTGGAAGAAATGTTGTCATAGTTGATCAATTAAAAGACGAAGGCGTAGAGCAGGAGCTTAAAAAATACCTCGTATTTCAAAGCATAGCCGTTCTCGTCAAACTCAGAGGGGTAGAAGAACACGGACACGTGGAGAATCAAGGCTATATTATCCTCAGTGATAAAAAAAGTGGCAAAGGGTTCTCTGGGCAGGACGAGAAGATGCTGGACATATTGTCTGGGCAACTGGCAGTGGCGGCAGAAAACTTGATACATCTTGACGAGATTGTGCACTTTAACATCAAATTGCAAGACGAAGTTACTGATGCGACCAAACAGTTAAAGGTCAAAAACAAAAAACTGCAAGAGCTGGACGAAACCAAAGACGAATTCGTCAGCATGGCGTCGCACCAACTTCGCACACCACTAACATCTATCAAGGGCTATTTGAGCATGGTGCTAGATGGCGACACAGGGGAGCTCAAACCTGCCCAAAAGCAATTTCTCGACCAAGCATATATGAGCACCCAGCGGATGGTTTATTTGATTGCGGATCTGCTCAATCTGTCGCGTCTTAAAACCGGCAAATTCGTGATCACCCCACAGCCGACCAATCTGGCGGGGATGATAGAGGGCGAAATTCATCAGATAGAAGAGACCGCCAAATCAAGAGGTCACAAAGTTAGCTTTATGTGTGATCCGTCTATTCCTGATCTGATGCTGGATGATATGAAGACCAGGCAGGTGATCATGAACTTTATAGACAATGCTATCTACTATACCCCAGAAGGGGGCAAAATACAGGTGTTTTTGGAGCAGAAAGATGGCAAAGCAATTTTCAAAGTATCAGACAACGGTATAGGTGTAGCCAAAGAAGACCAAAAAGAGCTATTTGCTAAATTCTACCGCGCGGGCAACGCGCGAAAAGCCCGCCCAGACGGCACAGGGCTGGGGCTGTACATGGCCAAGATGGTTATTGATGCCGAAGGTGGCGATTTGCTATTTTCTAGCGAAGAGGGCAAAGGCAGCACCTTTGGCTTCAGCTTTGATATAAACCAGCTAAAACCCCAATAATTCCTAATTAGGTATTGACATATCGTACCTAAGTATATACAATGGTACGTATCATGAGTAGTTCAACAACAATGAATTTCAAAATAGACAAAGATCTCAAGGTACAGGCAAAGAAGACAGCCTCTGCTATTGGTATTCCATTGTCTACTTTGCTTAATGCTTATTTGATTGATTTTGTCGCAACAGGTCGTGTTGAATTCACTGCTTCCGAACAGATGACTCCACAGATGGAGCGGATCATTGAAGAATGCGAACAGGACATAGCAGAAGGTAACCTAAGCGGGCCTTTCCACACAAAAGAAGAATTATTTGAGCACTTGGATAGCTTGAAGTGATAATTGAGACAACCAGGAAATTTGATAAGCAATACGCAAAATTACCACAGAAAACTAAAACTCAGTTCAAAAATAGAGCCACTATTTTTAGATTAGAGCCCCATCACCCAAGCCTAAGGAACCATGCATTAAAGGGTAAATACCAAAATTACAGGAGTATAGACATAACAGGAGATGTAAGGGCTATTTATACAAAACGCGGTGAAACTATAGTAATCTTTGGTTTTATCGGCTCCCACAGCCAACTCTACTGACAACAAACAAAGATTCAACATGATGAAATATAATGCGTGAATTAAAATATCATTTTCGCAACACGTGTATAATAAATGATATTAACAGATAAGCAGGTGGGGTAAATTAGCAAGTGAGTAAGAAAGCAGCGAATTTAATTGTGCAGATTATAGGTGGTGGGCTGGTGATATCAGCAGGGATGGTCGCTCCCAATGCCGTTGTTCCTCTGGCAAAGATCTTAATCAAAAGGCAGAAAAGTGCCAAAGAAACAGAGATTATCCAGGGGCTTAACTATGCCAAGAGACTAAAACTAGTCAAAATCCAGCAAAATGGTAGCCAGTTCACAGTGAAGCTCACCGAAAAAGGTCAAAAACGCCTGACAAAGATTAATCTCACTACCCCTTTAAAACAAGCCAAATGGGATGGGAAGTGGCGGATACTCTTATTTGATATCCCCAACAAAAAGACAGATGCGAGAAATGCTCTACGACTCACTATGCGGGAGCTGGGCATGCAGAAGCTTCAAGATAGTGCTTGGGTGACGCCTTGGGACTGTTCTGCTCAGTTCCTAGCAATGAAATACGTCTATGGTATCGAGCCGTACATAACTCTGATAGTTGCTGGTAGTATCGATGAAGAAGAGAAGTGGAAAAAACAATTCAAACTATAAGTGACTTGTGCTATAGCTAGCTTGTGAACCCAGCTTCTCCATCGGTAGTTGATCAATATATTTGAATATCATTTTTGCAACACGTGTTTAGAAAATGATATTTTTATAACTGTAATTGGTGGCTGTATTTGCTAACTGTTATGGTTTAAAATAATCTAAATAAACTGTTGAGTAGGGGTTAACAGGGGGGAGGTTGGATTGTGTGAGGAATTTTACAGTAAAATACTTGACGAAACTATGTAAATGTGGTAAGCTTGTAACGAAACTAAATGGAGTTTCTGTCAATTAAGGAGAATATATAAAAATGACCCACTTTGAACAAGATCCCAACAGAATAACGATGCGAGACCGAGTTGGAGAATTAGTCGGTACAGCTAGAATGTTAGCAAGCGACATATACCACAACCCAGATAACAGACGTGCCACTGCAATGGTAATATTAGGTATTGGTGGTCTTGCAGGTGCAGGTGTTGCCCACGCTTCAGGTAGTCAAGAACCTATAAGTAAAGTTGCAGGTGTTAATTTAGAGATGTCTCATTACCCGAAAAGTGGGATTTGGAATGTTTGTAACTCAGATACCCAAGACGTAGTACATAGGTTTGACCCTGCCAACCCTTCTGCTAGAGAGATGCCACAACCTGTAGGCGCTACAGGCTTAACCGGTCCGACTGGAGAAGTAGATAAAGATGAAATTACAACTGATCCTAATTGTTCACCTCGTTGGGGATTTGATTGGACAGGTGAACCTTCGAAGAAAAAGTCTTGTAGAACTACTGCTACGGGTAACTGGTCTGGTAAGACTTCAAAATTAAGAGGTAATAAGCTTACAAGTACTCTCGATATAACAGGCGTACAGACTTGTTCTAGTATAGGCAAAAGAGAATTTAAAGTATGGCCAGCTGTTATCAATCCAGGAAGTAATGTAGCTACCAAAATAGGTAAACAACTGGTATTTAGAACAAATAAAGCCGAGGGTGAATACGGCAAATACTCAGGAGGTTCAACAAAAAGAAGACAAGTCAACTTAAAAATAGACAAAAATAAAGTAAACTGTGGTGACGGAACCCCAGAAGTCTTTACTATAGTCAGAACTACTTTACTTACAAAGAAAGGCGAAAACAATAACAGAGTGTACGTTATCCCAGTCAAGGGTGAATGTAAATAAAAGACTCTGGACTAAAGTTGTAGTATAGATTTACCTCTATTGCACGCTTTTATGCTTGTGTATATAATAGTGATAAGTTATGAGGGCAAAATTATCTAAGTTTATTCTGGAGGCTAGGAAGAAGTCTCTTTTTATAATAATTTTTTCGGGTATTCTTCTTCTAAGTATTTTATTAATTTTTAGTCTTTTTAGGATCCTAACTGCTACTGGGGGAATAGCTTTGATAGTAGACAATAAGAAATATTCAAAGACAAATGTAGAAAAGTATATTAAGTATGGTGAAGACACAGGGCTTGATAGAGAACAAGCAATCAATGCAGTGGTCGAAAATTTAAAATTTCTTGCTGCAGCAGATAAACTTGCAACTAAGTATGACCAAAATAAAGTCGATAACAGATATAATGAGCTAAAGAAAACATATAAGAAGTCTGACTATGGAGATTACTTAAACAAATTAGCTCAAAAACAGATAATTGCAGAAGATTTACAACAAGGAGATATTCAGAAGGGGTATTACTTTGAATTTTATTATGGACAGCATATCCAAACAGGTCCGGGCAATAAAATCGCAGGGGTAGGTGACAAAAACCTGATTGAGAAAGACCGACAGTATGCAAAAGCACGTGCAGACTATTATTATAATATCTTGAAAAACCAGAAAGTTTCTGCAAGTGACACTTATGCTATGGTTCAGCAAGAGGTGCAAAAAGACCCGACAAATGCGGGTGTGCATATTTCTACCAAGCCATTTGGCAATAACTCGTCTGAAGAATGGCAGGATGAAATTCAAAATAGTGAAACGATATCAACCGTTTATTCAACTAGTGGAGTCAGTGATATCAAAACAAGAAAAGGGGCAGTTAATATTGGACCTTCTTCTCTGATGACAGATGTGGCTTACTATATTATTGCAAAGACAAGTGGCAATAATAATGCGGAAATTACTAGATTTAAAAAAACAATAGATAATTTAAAAGTTGAAAGAAGGATATGATTAATAAAAGATTAACCCTAGTATTTAAAGCTTTAGGTTTGTTTGTGGTATTTAATCTGTTATTTATTATCTTCGGTAGTCAGACAATTCAAGCAAGGTCTTGTGGTGTCGATACGAAAAATGTGCATGACTATGCTGGACTCATGGTTAATATGCGTTGGCAGCATAATGGAGGAGGGGCGTACTTTGAATCAAACAATACAAAAGTGAGACTTAATACTATAGGAGATGTTAGTACCCCACCTGGGGGTATAGTTTATGTAAGCGGTGGTGCAGAACAAGATCGCAAGGACTCCTCAACCTTTCAACAAAAAGATTTTCCAGGGTGTGAGTACAACTCATCGGGAGACAACCATATGGTAATGCTCGGATATGATGGAAGTTCTAGAAGAGATGTGGCTGGTGACGGAAGAGCAGACAGCTGGATGATTGACTGCGATTCAAGTATAAGAGACCCGGATGATAATGATACTCACCCTGGTTGGGATTCTAAGTACCAAAAATTTAGAGTTAGTGCCGTCGGGGTTCCAACAGGAGCAATTCCTGGCGGAAAGTGGCACGCGGTGGGGAGCGCTAACCCGTTTGAAGATGTAGCACCAGCAAATGGATTTACCAAAAAAGTTACTTTAGTGTACGAGGAGCCGTATGTACCCCCAAATAATCCAGCTTGCACATACTACAGTCACCCTGTTTATGCTAATTCAGCACATAGGTTCACAGTGTTTGGGCGTGGTGCTACGGTTAGTCCAACTTCACCAACTGATGGCGGTATTCATACGACCAGAGACCTTAGTGCAGACGGGGTAGCTAATATATCTTGGGCAAGCCCGCTTCCTGGGTATGTTTGGCAATCATCAGTTATAAATCCCTGGAGTGATTACACTTGGGACAAAACTTTAGGTTCTGGTGATACCCCTCCTGTTGATAGTGGGTGGCAGATATTGTACGAACGTTGGTATGAATATAGAAACGCTGCCAACAAAGTAAGGTATCAATATTTTAGAGAAGTTACCACAGTAGATGATTGTTACAAAGCTGATATAGATGAGCCGGGAGCAGGCTGTTCAAGCTTACATATCGAGGGAGATAGGCCACCAGGAGGTAATGCAAATTCAGTTAAGGCTGGAACTAACTTTACCGTTTCGGGTGGTGTCAAGAATACAGGGAACATGAATATACCGATAACCGTAAAAGTTATAGATGGCGGAGGAATGGCTGGTAGCCAGGATGACGTTGGTAGCCTAGGTCCAGGTCTTCCAGCCCCATTCGATATACCAATGACGTCTATAAATGATGTTTCCCATAGAATTGTTACTGTCCAACCTCAATATAATGGATTTGCTATAGGCGGGGACTGTTCAATAGAAGTTGATACTTTTCAGCAGTTTAATATTACACCGATTGCTACCCTAGATACAGCACAAAATGATAACGAAAATCCTACAACTATACACTTTAACTACGGTGGTACTAGACAATTTGGACCAGATACAACGTCAGCAGGATCCTACACTGTTGCTGAGGCAAATCCAACTCTGGGAGACCCAACAATCCTAGTGGCTGGTGACACTACATCACCTATAGATGGGCCAAACGGGACCAATCTTACATACCAAAATCAAAACATTGCAGGAAGCTACACTAATGCAAACATCAGGGCTACATTATCACCCGGAGAAAGATATTGTATCATTACCAAAATAACTGAGGCATTCGGATGGCTAGGTCCTCATGGGAAGGTTGGCACTGGACCGTCGAGCAAAGATAGTTGCGCACGCGTGGTCAACAAGCCTTATGTGCGGTTTTATGGACAGGATGTCTTTGCTGGGGGCAATTTCCCAGATAGGGCTAGCGTAACCGGAGCAATTAGTACAAATAACCGAGCGCGTGCCGGATCAGGCGTAGAATATGCGGCTTTTGCCCTGGGAGCAATAGGTGGATTTAGCTCTAGTGATTTGCGATCGGATGGGTTTTTTGACCAGCTTAATTTTGCATCTTCTCCAAAAGGCAACTTTGGCGGATCGCACACAGCCACTGACTACTTTGCCAACAAACCAGACAACGCCACAGGAATTGCTTCCACTGCCACGCCATCTGGCACCCCTGTCCCAGTGACAACGCCCCCTACAGAGGGAATTAACTCATACATAGCCGGCAATCTTACTCTAAATGCTAATACAAGCTTTTCTGGCAAACAAACCATCTTTGTCAGTGGAGATGTCTATATAAGTGGCAACATTGTGTATGCTCCTTGGGGACCGAATATTAATGCTATCCCTAGCTTTAGGCTAATTGTAAAAGGTAACATCTATATCGACAAAGACGTCACGCAAATTGATGGATTTTTGGTAGCACAGCCAAATGGCGCCACCGGTGGAACAATTAGCACTTGTTCCAATAGTAGTGGAGCAAATGGTAGTTTGACCACTACAGGAGATAGAACTCCGACTAACGGTGAATGCTCTAGACAATTAGTTTTCAACGGAGCGCTAGTTGCCCAAAAGATTAAATGGCTCAGAACATTTAAGACGCTTAGTGATGCAAAGCTCAGCGGACTGGAACCATATGACAACAACAGCTCTGCCGAGATTGTTAATACCTCGCCTGACTTTTACCTGGGCATACCTGCAGATCCGCCATCTGGTGGTGGCACCAGTGGTAAATATGACTCTTACCAAGCATTGCCACCAATACTTTAAGGTTTCTAACAGCTTACTTTTCTCAATAACACCTTTTTGCCATCCCGCAGTGGCGGGACTGATGCAACATACTTTCTTGTGTTGACAAGAAAGTATGCAAAGAAACAACAGGCGGTTGAACAGACTTGATGGGATTTCTTGTCGAGTATTACAACAGACTGCGGAACTCTCTCCCTTTGGTCGTTCAAACAGTCCTCGTCTGATAGTTGTAATCTCGACGAAATCTCTCAGGTCTGCTCAAGGCCTGACCAACAATCTGTATATTCCCGTAAGCAATATAGATTTGGGATCAGATGTTGAGCAGACCTAAAAGGATAATGTTTGAATTTTCAATATCATTTTCTGAACACGTGTATCGAAAATGATATTTGCAAAACTATTTATACAAATGAGAGAAGTGGCTGTGGTAATACTTGACAGTAAAAGTAAGAATTTGGTAAGATAGTATTATGAGTTATGATTATACAATTACTTCAAAGGGACAGATTACTTTACCCAAAAAACTGAGAGATACGGTAGGGCTTAAGACAGGTAGTCATGCGAATATTTCCTTGCTAGATAATAGAACAATTATTATTAGGGCTCCTCTGGGCATTGAAGAAATTCGTAAAAAGATTGGTGCTCCGGCTAACGATCAACCTCTGACAAAAAAAGAAAGCTCCAGATTAAAAGCAAGAGGTCTTTAGCCAAAAATGACGATAATCGATGCGAATTACATATTGAGATGGTTTTTGAATGACGATGTGGATCAAGCAACTTTTGTGAGAGATTTGATTATCAATTCTGGCTCCAAGACGCTACTTGTAGATAGAATCACGATTGCCGAGGTGACATATGTGCTTAGGTCAATGAAGTATAATCATCAACAGATATATGAACTTTTTGAAGAACTTTGTTATTACCCAAGCTTATTGCCCCTAGGGGAGATAGAGGGTATGGCACTAGATATTTACAGAGATACAAATCTGGACTTTGAAGATGCAACACTGGTTGCAAATGCGAAGATAAACAATTATAAATTGGGCACTTTTGACAAAAAAATGATTAATTTGCTGAAGAGTTTATAGATCTATGATATTGCATGCACACACACTTTATAAAATGTCGATGGGCAAGGATGATCTCGATGAGATGTATGTGTCGGCTTCTCTGAGGTCATTTGCTATCGGTCTGGTAGGCATATTTATCCCAATTTTTTTGTATAAACAAGGCTGGTCGTTAACAAATATCTTGTTCTTTTTTATGTTATTTTTTATGTATAGTTTGCTGGCGGGCAAGTACTTCGGTGAATATGCTACCAAAAATGGTGCGAAACACTTGATGGCGCTGTCATTTGCCTTCAGCTTTGCTGCTTTGGCGTTTCTGAGTATCGACCAGTCAATTTTGACTGTCTTTTGTATTGTGGCGCCACTTTATGCAGCGGCAGAGTCAGCATATTGGTTGAGCAATCATATTATTTTGACAGAGACAAAAGAGTCTGGGCACGTCGGGAGAGCCGTTGCAAAATATAATATTCTTGTTGGCCTATTTTCTGCACTTGGACCATTTATTGGCGGAATTATAGGTGAAAAATTTGGATTGAGAGTGGCATTTATGCTTAGTCTAGTAGTTTTATTGGTGGCTCTGCGACCACTTTTTATGTTGAGAGAAGAGATAAATCCGGGTACTTTTGATCTGAAGAAACTAGAACAGGACAAAGGTCTGATCCATGATATGGGTGTTTTGGGCATAGGTGGGATCGCCAATGCAGCAGCGATAGTGTTTTGGCCACTGTTTATTTATAGCAGAACAGGCGGTTTGCTAAAGACCGGTTTGATCGTTGCTGCGTCTTTGAGTGTCACAACATTGGCCTGTTGGCTGGCGGGACAATTGAGCGATAACAAAAAAGGCAGAAAAGTACGTAAAATAGGTTCACTGCTCTGGGCTATTTCATCTATATCTATGGTTTTGAGTCCGAGTATTATTATTTTAGGGGCAGCTAACATGTTGGCCTATGTCAGCCAAATGTTATCCATTGTACCAAGAAGTGCGACTATGATATCTCATTCTTTTAAAGAGTACAGGGCTGAATACATGACAGTTTTGTTCATATCTCTCCAATTTTTTAAGGTTTTGTTTATGGTTATTATGGTATTTGTCAGTCAGCAATTTGGTGACAAACAGGTTCTTAACATCGGTGTTGTCTTTGGTGGGGTAATGTCGCTTGCTTATTTGTATAGCTTTTCTCGCAAGCGAGATGTTAAAATAAGTTAACTGTAAAGAGGAGCCCAAATGCTTGATGATCAGAATTTTATCAGTAAGTCCGACAAGAGTGATGCACTGGGGCTCGCTAGCCAAAATGCCAAACAACTAGCGTATGAGTACAATTTGGCAAAAATTTGTGAAAGTTCCGACATAGACAATATTGTGGTCAGCGGTATGGGCGGATCAGCTTTGGGTCCATCATTCGTCAAACCTTGGTTATCTCTTGAACTTCCGTATGAAATTGTTAAAGACTATGACTTACCTGAATATGTGGGTGAAAGAACTTTGGTAATTGTTTCAAGTTTTTCTGGTAATACAGAGGAGACGCTGTCTTGTCTTGATCAGGCAGAGGCTAGGCAGGCAAAGATAGTTTGTATAGCTGGTGGGGGCCAGTTAAAACAAAGAGCAGAGCAAGCTGGGCACACATTTATACAATTGCCAGATTGCCCACAGCCAAGGTTTGCGGCTTTTTACAGCTTTAAAGCGGTCGTGACTGTTTTAGTTGCGTCTGGAGTGGTTGCTAGTGAGAGACTTGATGAGATGTCCAGTGCGAGTTCATTTTTGGTGGAACAGACTAAAAAAATTACCAAAGATGTCCCCACTGCAGAAAATCCGGCCAAAAAGTTAGCACTAGAAATTATGGGTAAAAGCCCAGTTATTTATTCTGGATCACTCCTCGTAGCAGCAGCTTATAAGTGGAAAATTAGTTTTAATGAAAATGCTAAAAATGTAGCATGGCGTGGTGTGTACCCAGAGTTTAATCACAATGAATTTGTTGGCTGGACAAGCCACCCAAATGATAAACCGTACGCAGTAATTGATTTGAGATCTAGTTTTGACCACCCACAGGTGGCAAAACGCTTTGAAATATCGGACCGCTTGCTATCTGGGCAAAGACCAAAGGCGCAGACTGTTAACGCCGTTGGGAGCACAGAGCTTGAGCAACTTGTTTGGACGATCACTTTTGGAGATTTTGTGACTTTGTACGTGGCTATTTTGAACGAAGTCGACCCCACCCCTGTTGACTTGGTTGAGCGACTAAAGAAAGAGCTCTAAGGGAGTTTGCGCATGTTTCTTGGAAAAAAATACCAAGAAACCTTCACGGTGCTGTTAATACCTGCATTTGTGGCTATTTCTTTGTTAGTTGTCAGAATAGCTGCGACCGACAGTACTCGTTATTTATTTTTGGTCTGGAATTTGCTACTTGGATTTATACCGTTGCTGATTTTAGTTTTGCTCCGGATATATTTAAAAACCAAACTTTGGCGGAGTGTGGGTGGCCTGTTGTTGACTTTTGCATTTGTAGCTTTTTTGCCGAATTCATTTTATATCATGACAGACTATACCCATTTGCGAGGAGCCAGTGAAGTCAACGTCAACTATGATATTTTGATGATTAATGCTTTTGTCTTTGCTGGGTTGCTGTGGGGATATTGTGCGACATTAGAATTTCACAAAGAGTTGAGAAAGAGATTGCCTGAAATTCAGGCGTTGATAATAATGGGGGCAATATTTTTGGCGTCGAGCTTTGCAATTTATTTAGGACGATTTGTCAGATGGAATAGTTGGGACATTTTAGTTCAACCTGCTGCAATAATTTTTGACGTGAGTGAGCAGGTGATTAATCCAAATATGCACTCCAACGCCTATTTGTATACTTCAGCATTTTTTATTGTATTATTTTCTTTGCACTATACTTTGTGGCGTTTACTGCGTAAGCGGTAATATCCTGGGGAATGATATAATTACTTGAGTATGAAAGAAGAGGTTTTTGCTCAGATTAGTTTAATTATCAAGGATATTTATTCTGATTTGGGTGATTGCGAGGTAGAACTCAGTCAACCAGAAGAGAAATTTGGTGACTTCTCGTGTAATATCGCAATGAAAATAGCTAAGAAAAGCGGGGGTAATCCTCGAGAAATTGCTGATAAAGTAGCTCACGCTGTGAATAGTTCGGGGCATGGATTGGTTGCTAGTGTTGCTGGACCAGGATTTATTAATTTGAGTATAGCGGACGGCAAATTGATTGGTTGGATCAACAAACCGCTGGTTGCACCAAAAATTTATTCAAACCAGAAAGTCATTGTTGAATATTCTGATCCAAACCCGTTCAAGCCACTTCATGCTGGGCATCTGTACACAACACTAGTCGGTGATAGTATTTCTAGAATTGTAGAGTATGCTGGAGCAGAAGTTATCAGAATTAATTACAGTGGCGACGTTGGGTTGCATGTAGCCAAGAGCATGTGGGCAATTATTAAGAATCTAGGTGGCGAAAGCTTTAGTAAATTGGCAGTTACGGCAGGAGAAAACCAAACGTCGTGGCTTGGCGACAGATATATAGAGGGCAGTAGCGCATATGAAGATGATGAACAGGCAAAAACTGAGATAATTGCAATCAACAAAAAAGTTTATGCTTTGCATGAAAATAACGATACCACCTCTGAATTTGCTCAGATTTATTGGCAGTGTAGAGAGTGGAGTTATGAATATTTTAAGTCTTTATATGAACGGCTTGGGACTGCACCTTTCGATAGGTTTATTACTGAAAGTGAAGTTACTAAACTCGGGCTTGATACTGTGAAAGAGCAAGAAAAAAAAGGTGTATATCAAGAAAGCGATCAAGCCATAATCTATAAGGCAGAAGAAGTTGGGCTGCACACTCGTGTTTTTATTAATTCTGCAGGATTACCAACGTACGAAGCCAAAGAAGTTGGGCTTGTGCTAACTAAATGGCGAGATTATCACTACGACAGATCAATAATAATAACTGCAAACGAGCAAGAACAATATATGCAGGTAGTGCTTGCTAGTGTCAAACAATTTGCAGCCGAGCCGGTGCAGCGGACAAATCATCTGACACACGGGATGGTAAAATTAGCTGGCGGTCAGAAAATGAGCAGCAGAAAAGGGAACATTCTGAGCGCCGTAGATGTTATTGATACGGCTGAAGCTGTCAGCAGAGACAAATTTAATAATGAAGACGTCGATATTGCAGTTGGTTCAATTAAGTATTCATTTGCAAAACAAAGGATCGGGGGCGACATAATTTATGACCCAATATCATCAGTTAACATACATGGGGATAGCGGACCGTACTTACAATACGCTCTAGTTAGGGCAAAAAGCATTCTCAAAAATAATGACGAAAGTGCTAAATTAGACCCTGACGATGTCCAAAATCTTGACGCTTCTGAACGAAGTATTTGCCGAAAAATGCAGTATTTTGACGACATAGTGTCAATTTCTGCCAAAGAGTTTGCCCCAAATATTATAACTACATATGCATATGAACTAGCAAAAAGCTTTAATAAGTTTTATGAGAGCAGTCAGGTTGTAAATAACGACAGAACAAACATAAGAATTATTATTGTAAAAAAGTACACAAGCATTTTGCAGCAATGTCTGGATTTGATTGGCTTAAAAATCTTTGAGGAGATGTAGATGAGGCAAGCAATTGTCTTTGATTTTGACGGAACTATAGCCGATACAGTCCCTTTAATGCTCGATATCTACCATATTAAGGCAGAGTCAAAAGGTTGGCCCGTTATAACTCCTACAACACTCAATAAACTTAAAAATCACACCTTAAAATACGCGATGAAGTGGTCTGGCATCAAATTTTGGCAAATTCCTGGTTTGCTAAGGCAAGGTAGAAAATATATTGGACTACGAGCAGATGAGATAAAGTTATTTAAAGGAATGGACAAACTCATAGTAAATTTGTCGAAAAACAATAGATTAGACATATATGTTCTTAGCAATAATTCCAGTGACACAATAGAAATAGTTTTGAATAAATATGGTGTATACAACTTGGTCAACGTGCTCCCAAGATCATCATTTTTTGGAAAAGCAAAACTACTCAATAAACTTATAAAAACGAACAAATATTTTAATTCTGACGTTATTATGGTTGGTGATGAGACCCGCGATATTGAAGCTGCAAGGAAAGTTGGAGTAAATATCGTTGCAGTTAGTTGGGGGTTGCAGAGTTTTGATGTGCTGGAAAAATCGGGTGCAGAAAATATTTGTACAAACGTAAATGAACTCACTAAGTTGCTAAAAACCAAGTGGAATTTGCTTGATTAGTAGTTTGGTGCTGGCGGCAGTCCTGAGTATTCTTCGAAAGTTTTACCTGATGCATATATTGCTTTGGCAGTTTCTATTCCGACGTAACGTAGATGCCATGGTTCATATTGATAACCTGTGATATCTGTTTTGCCATTTGGGTACCGAACAATGAACCCATAATTTTGTACATTTGCCTTGATCCACAGCCCACCAGTGGTATTTTCAAAGCATACTTCAAGATCACAAGAGCCATTTGTGTTGCCTAGGTCTATGGCCAGCCCTGTTTGGTGTTCGCTATACCCTGGACGAGCGCTATACATGTCAGCTGCTGCCTGACCGTCTCGTTTGACATAACTATTGTAAAGAGTTGCTTGTGACGATTGAGAGCGATAGCCACTAATAATCTTTAGATTAACGTTGCTGGAATTTGCTCCGGATATCAGGCTATCAAGATTCTTTTTTGCTTCCGAGCGTAACGGTCCCATAAGATCAGTGGGAGCATACCCATCTGGCAGTGGTCTTTTTTTGTTAACAACAACAAGGATATTATTTGGATCGCCAATAGCAACTTTGGAGGTGGGTTGGGGGACGACTTTGGCAGTAGGTTTTTGGGCTGGTGGCTTACTGTATTTTGGGGTACGGTCGATGTTGATACCGACTAGGCTGACAAGTAGGGCTAAAAAAATTAATATATACATAGCTTTCTTCTTTGCATCCGACACTCTATAATTATACTATGACAGAAATAGATTATAAGAGTTTACCAAATCCGACCAAACTCCTCTGGGTTGATTTGGAGATGACGGGGATAGATGTGAGTAGGGACAGAATTTTAGAGGTAGCTTGCGAGGTGACAGACTTTGATTTCAAAACTTTAGCAAGTTATGAAGCTGTGATACGGCAGCCAAGCGCTGTGCTCGGCTCAATGAATGATTGGTCGAAAAAACACCACAAAATTAGTGGACTTATAGACAGAATAGAGAAAAGTGGCAGACCAGAAAAAGAAGTAATCCATGAATTAGTTGGTTTTATTACAGCTCAATTTGGCACAGAACCTGCAATTTTGGCAGGAAATTCTATTCATAATGATAGGAATTTTATTAAGCAGTGGTGGCCAGAGGTAGAAGCATTGTTGCATTATAGAATGTGTGACGTTAGTAGTTTGAAAATTATTATGAACTGTAAATACGATACTGTTTTCAAGAAAAAAGAAGTTCATCGGGCTTTCGATGATATTCAGGCGAGCATTGCTGAGCTGCAATATTATCTGGATTTTTTACGAAATGATGAATCACAAAAAAATTGAAGAATATTTACTGTCTATGCCAAATGCACGGCTCGACTATCCGTTTGGCAAAGAAGTAGCAGTCTATAAAATTGACGAGAAAATGTTTGCTTTGATAGCAGAAGGTTCTGATCCAGTCAGACTCAGCCTCAAATGTGACCCAAAGTTAGCCTTGGCGTTGAGAGAAAAATACGAATCAGTCATGCCTGGATACCACCTTAATAAAAAACATTGGAACACCCTAGTAGTTAGTGGGCAATTATCAGATCAGGAAATTAAAGATCTAATATTCCACAGCTATCAACTGGTTACCAAAAGCTAGCAAGAGGGTGAGTTGACTCATTATATGGATACGTTTATAGTGATTTTAGATGTACTCGACTTACGCAAAATCTCCACACTCTCAAACTCTCCAGATGAGCCTAGAACTCCTTTTTCTGATGTCACCACACCTACGGGTGTGCTTCCACCAGAGAAAAGAACTTCTAAATCTCCTCTGGAAGATTCTGGAGAATGCGGAGATTTGCGTAAGTCGAGTATAATTAATATGAAAAGGAAACAAAAATGAATGATGACCAAGAAGATATAACTGAAGAACAACGACTTCAGCAAGCCCAGAATGCAGGGACATCTTCGAGCGCTCCAGCTGGCGGTCAAGCGAGTTTTAGTACGAGGCAAACAAAACTAACAAAAAGTATGCCAAAAAGGCTTCAAAATTAGAGTCAAAAATTAATAACTTAAGCTCTCCAAAATCCGAGTCTGATAAACTGCAAGGTCTTCAGAATAGGATCAACGCAGTGACAGTGGCTAGTTTGAACAGTAGTCCACAAGCAGCTACTGCTGGAAAAGCAGATCTTGCTGCAGTTGTTAAAGAAGCAGCTTCAATTGGCAAGACAGCCAAGTCACAGGCCAAGCCGATAGATAGTTTATATAAAACTATTAAAAAAGTATTTAAAAATAGTAAAAGTAAGTTATCAAAGGCGACTATTCCTACAGAAGAAGAAGTTATTACTGAACCAGAAGATGATATCCTTGAGCCAGAGACTGGAGAAGAGGATCTCGCTGACGACCCTGAATGTGTTCCACCCTATTGTTATCAGTAATTAAGGCAACTCCCTATTTTGTAGAAGTTAAGGCCTCAATACCTTCATAGATAGGTTTTAAAGAGGCTTTTTCTTTCTTGTTGCCAGCGTCGTAAGCTTTTTTAACAAGAGTTTGATAATTAGTTAGCTTTTTATCTAGAATTTCACGATACATCTCATGGTACTTGTTGTTTTTAGAGGCTTTTTCAAGAGATATGTCGACAGATGCATCCTTAGAAGTAGCAAGTTCTTTAGGGTTGATCTTTTTAACCCCGCGAGCTTTTAGCATAGTTGTTACTTCACTTTGCGAAGATAGAGTTGCTACCTTTGTGTTCAGAGCCAGATATTTAGTTGGTTCACCTGCGGATTTATTGTTTTCAGGTAGTGAGGCGATACGTATAATTTCTGTCTGGGCTTTAGCTATTTCAGTTAGATTAGACTTTTGTGAGTTACCCCCACTACTTATAACAAGATTTAAAAGAACAGCGACAACGATAATTATTACTGCACTAAATAGGGCAAACAAAATTAGCTTTTTTGGATTACCTTTAAGATCAATAGGCGCTTTTTTAGGCTTTTCAGGGTTCAAAATAAAGTTGTAGGGGCTGTTGTCTGGTTGCATAAGCATTATGATAACATGCGTCACTGGACTAAAATATATGCATGGATGCAGTGAGCGATATTAAGGCCAGGTTAAATATTGAAGACGTTATTGGTGAATATGTGCGGCTTAAGCGAACAGGTAGAAGCTATAAGGGCCTGAGCCCATTCACTAGCGAGAAGACGCCAAGTTTTGTAGTTAGTCCTGAGAAGAATATCTGGCACGATTTTAGCTCTGGCAAGGGTGGGGATATGTTTAGCTTCATTATGGAGGTAGAAAGCGTTGATTTTAAGGGTGCTTTGGAGCTATTGGCGCGAAAAGCTGGGGTTGACCTGGATAAATATCAGGCAAATTCTGGGCAAAAACAAAGCAAGGACCCACTGTACAAGATATTGGAAGACGCCACGCATTTTTACCAAAAATCACTTCTCAAAAACAAAAAGGCTCTGGACTATCTGTCTAAACAGAGGAAATTTTCTAAGCAAACCATCATTGATTTTCTGATTGGCTATAGCCCTGCAGGAGGCAGAGAGCTAATCGATTATTTGATGAGCAAAAACCATAAGATGATCGATATAGTCAAAGTAGGCTTGGTTAGCAAATATAATAATGAAAATCAGGATATGTTCAGGGGGCGGATTATGTTGCCACTGGCTGATTCGTTTGGCAGGGTTATTGGGTTCACAGCAAGACTATTAGATGATAAGCCAAATGCTCCAAAATATATCAACACACCGAGCACAATTTTGTACGACAAAAGTCGACATGTTTATGGGCTCCACCTTGCAAAACAAGAAATAAAAAAACAAGGATTTTCGGTCGTGGTAGAGGGTAATTTGGACGTAGTTAGCTCTCATCAAGTAGGAATTAAAAATGTAGTTGCTATTGCCGGTACAGCGTTGACAAAATATCAGACAAAAATTCTCGCTGGCCTTTCAGAGAACATACGCCTGGGGTTTGATCAAGACCGCGCAGGGCTAAAAGCCGCGGAGCGTTCGTTAGAAGTTGTGGCCGATCAATCTGTTAATTTGTGTATGATTACCGTTCCAAAAGGTCAAGACCCAGACGAACTAATCCAAAAAGATCCTAAATTATGGCGCGAGGCTATTGATAATTACGACTACGCAATTGATTGGATTATTAAGAAATATATGCAAGATTTTGACCTGTCGAGTCCTATTGGCAAAAAGAATTTTGGTGCGAGCATTACAGATGTGCTTAAAAAAATTAAAGACCCAATAGAACAAGAACATTATATTAACGTTGTGTCTGAGCATTCTGGGATATCAAGTTCTGCTTTGGGGGCAAGGATTGCGCAGATAAGTCAATCAGAAAACGTACGTCCTCTAAAGTCAGTCAAAAATAAGGCCGAAGATAACAACAAACTAAACATAGAAATTAAAAAATCAATCGATCAAATATTAGCAATTATGTTTTTTGTGCCAACGACGAGACAACTCGCCTGCGATCTTACCCCAGATGCACTGAAAACTGCTGAGCAGAAGGCTGTATTTGATTTCTTGAGGACGAACCTCACTGCCAAACCTGCTCAAGTTATTAGCAACCTAACAGATTACAAAGAGTTGAGTGAGTTTGAAAATTATGTTAAGATACTAGCAGTAAACTTTGAAGAATTGTTTCAAGATATTGAAACACTTGAGTTGCAATATGAAGCCCAGAGGCTAAAAAATAAAATTGTTGAACAATATGTCAGAGCAAAAAAACTGACAATCTCTATAGAACTTAAAGGTGCGGATCCAAAAAAAGAGAGAACTCTCTTGGAGCAATCCGGCAAACTCGATAAAATGTTAAAAAGCAAGAAGGTGTAGTTATGGTTGATGAACAAAAAAGCATGGATGATATAAAAAGTGAGTTAGTAGAAAAGGCCAAAAAAGACGGCAAGATTAAACAAGAAGATATTTTTAGCCAAATACCTGATCTTCCGGCAAATGCGGAAATATTAGACGGTCTTTATACCGAGCTAGCTGACTTAAATATTGAGGTGGACAATGGCGACGGGACCAGTGTTAAATTAGCCGATGATTGGTCGACCGAGGACGACGAAGAAGTTGTTGTCGATGACAAAGTGTATCTGGACGATATCGCTGATGATTCTGTGCGCCTGTACCTCCGCGAAATAGGTAAAATTCCGCTGTTGAAGGGACCAGAAGAGTTAGAACTAGCTTATAGAGTAGTTGCTGGCGAAAAAGAGGCTAAGGACAAGATGGCAGAAGCCAACATGCGTTTGGTCGTTAGTATCGCCAAGCGTTATGTAGGCAGGGGGCTTGATCTGCTTGATCTGATCCAAGAAGGTAATACAGGACTTTTGCGAGCAGTTGAGAAATTTGACCCAGATAAAGGGTTCAAATTTAGCACCTACGCTACTTGGTGGATTCGTCAAGCTATAACAAGGGCCATCGCTGATCAAGCTAGAGTTATTCGCATCCCTGTGCACATGTTCGAGACGATCAACAAGCTACTGCGGACCCAGAGGCGTCTAACTCAAGAGCTCAACCGTGAACCAACAAATGAGGAAATTGCTGAGGCGATGGAGATGGATGTAGAAAAAGTTGAACACATCATGAAGATCAAGCAGGATATTCACTCACTTGATGCCAGTGTTCGTGATGATGAGGAAGATAGTGTGTTAGGCGATTTTATCGAGGACGAAGATACTGTCACCCCCGAAGAATCAGCCACCGGGCAGTTACTAAAAGAGCATGTAAAAGATATGCTAGGATCACTTTCTGATCGTGAGCAGAAGATAATTAAGCTACGATTTGGACTTGAAGATGGTAAGAACCATACTCTTGAGGAAGTAGGGCAGGAATTCAGCGTAACTCGAGAGAGAATTAGGCAGATCGAGGCCAAAGCCCTAGCAAAACTAAAGAAACACAAAGATGCCAAAAAACTTCACGACTACATAGGCTAGAGCAATGAAAATAGTGGGAATTGGTGGCACAAATGGTTCTGGCAAAGACACAGTCGGACAAATCCTAGAGGAAAAACATGGCTGGAAATTCATATCTTTGAGTGATGTGCTCAGGGATGAGGCTACTGCTAGAGGTTTGACAACGGATAGGCAAAACCTGAGACAAGTCAGCACTGAGTTGCGACGACAACATGGCACGGGAGTAATGATTGATAGGGTTATAGAAAAATATAATCAACAGGGTGGAAAATATAAAGGTTTGGTAACATCCGCACTCCGTAACGGTGGAGAAGCAGACAGAGTGCATGAACTTGGCGGACAAGTGATTTGGGTTGATGCAGATCCAAAACTCCGCTACAAAAGAATATGTGCACGTTCTCGGTCAGATGACAGGGTAAGTTTTGAAGAATTTATGGAGCAAGAACAAATAGAAATGCATCAAGCAATCAACCAATTTGAGTTGAAAGCAGCAGATGTGAAAGAAAAGGCCGATCAGGTGGTTGAAAATGATTCAAATTACGAAGACCTAGCTGGCAAAATAGACACTCTTGTAAAAGAATTTTAACTATAGACCCTTTTTGATTTCGCTGGCAAGAGCAGGATTCCACATTGCTCCAGTCGCCGATTGCACTAAATCGGCGCCGGCAGTTCGGTATTCTTTGAAGTCATCAGTTGTCATAACACCACCAACTCCAATAATCTCGAGTTCAAGAGAATTAGTATCAATTATCTGTCTAATTCGTTTTGTCATATCGAGTCCTCCCCACTTAATTGAAGCCCCACAAACACCACTTTTAAGACGATTTGGTCCCGGCAAAGCTTGTTCACCGCTCTCGTTTACTACCGGGGCTGAAATAGTGTTAATAACAGATACAGCAGCAAGGTATGGGCTTGTATCTTTGATAATTTTTTCTAATAATGCCTGCTGCTGTTTTGAAAAATAACCAAATTTTGCTATTAAAGGGATGCCCCCAACTTTATTTTTGACGCGTTTGCATATTCCGATAACTGCATCATAGTTGTAGCACAGCACACCTTCAGTCGCTACATTTGGACATGATAAGTTAATCTCAATTGCTTGAACGCCTGTATTGGCGGCAAGTTCTGCAGCATAGGCAAAATCATCCCAATAATCTTCTTCAGAAAAATCGTCTTGAATACTGCCAACTACGCTCATGATCAAAAGTTGCCCCTTGCCCTGATATGATAGAGCCTTTTTTAAATCGTTGACCCAAAATTCTGGCCCACGAGATGGATTGCCAAAAGAATTGGTGATAGATAATTCTTTTTCAGATTTATTGGTAGAGAGTAGACCAAGTTGTGGTTTCTCTGCTTTTTCTAATGTTAGATCACCATCTACATCTAGATACATAACATTAGGGAATTTATTGCAATTAAAAGGTATACTGCGCTGAGTTTTGTAGCACAGTACATCAAACCCGTTTTCAAAGGCGTACTTAATATAGTCACTATTGAGCAGTGGTCCTGCAGGAATGCCAAAAGGTGAGTAAAGTTTTTTGCCAAGAAAACTAAAGCTTGGTTCACCCGAATTATTATCTTTTACTTCTCTGCCAGTAGTAGTTGGGCCGTCGTCAAAGTTATCGTCGTATGTTTTGCCTGGATCGTAGAATGCACTTGTGCTCATAATGTACTCAGTTTAACAGTTTTATTTAGTCTCATGAACTATTTTTCCTGAAGAAACTAATTTAATTAACTTACCACCTGCAATGTAGCCGACATATGGGGACCAGTCTGAACCTGAAATAACGTCTTTTTCTGAAATTCTTTTAACGCTCTGATCCGATATATCCCACTTTGCATAATTTTTTGCTGGGCCAAATGTATTTTTATCGAGTCCCAGAACCTTTATGGGTTGTGTGTGGGTGGCATCAATTAACCTATCAAGACTTATAATGTTCTTGCGAACAAGACTGAGCATGATTGGCATAATATGTTCAATACCAGGAACGCCAAAACAGGTAGTATGAGTTGGTTTGTGAACTCCGTGGGGGTTGTTTGTTTCAGCAGCCAATTTATAGTCTTTAGTATGTGGGGCATAGTCAGATTCGAGTAGATCAATAGCCCCGCCAGCAAATAATTTTAACAGGGACTCAGCTTCATCTTGGTTGGCTAGTGGTGGTTGCATTCTGGAAAACCAGCCTTTGCCTAATGTTTCATGTGACGTTTTCAGTAGGTGGTGGGGGCATACCCCACAGCTGATTTTGTAGCCTTTGGTCTTGTATGAATTGATTAGTTTGACTGCTTTTGATGAATGCACGTGACAGATATGCAGATGGTGTGAGTATTTTTTTGTCACTAGGTTGATGAGGTCCTCGAGGTTATCAGCTCCAGCGTGGAGCATGATTGGTTTGTCAGGCGCGACGCGGTGCCACTCTTTGATAATTTGCTCAAAATCTTTGGCGGTATAGTCTTTGTCATTTCCTGTTGTTGGTGCGCCGTAGAGTTTGAGCCCCACAGCTCCTGCGCTGGCCATACTTTCTAGCTGGGCAATATTATTTGATTCTGGTTGGCTACCTGCGTAGAACAGAGTGGTTACGGTTGCGTTCTTTTTGGCAATTGCTATCTTTTCTTTGAGTTTAGCAACTGTCCACGTTGGATTGCCGGGGTTGTTTGGCATATCGCAAATTAACGAAAAACCACCATGAGCAGCAGCTAGCGACCCGTTTTTGATGGTCTCTGCTTTGTTGTCACTTGGTTCTCGCAAGTGTACGTGCAAATCAATTGCTCCCGGCAATTTTATAATCGACATTATAATTATCCTATAGAAATTCGATATAAAACACAAGAGTTGGGTGGTATAATTGGATATAATGAAATATGAAAAAGAGTTAGCTCTCGCAAAAGATCTAGCCGACAAAGCAGGCAAAATCATGCATAAGTATTTTAATGCAGAGCATAGGAAAACTGTTAAACGCGACGGATCATTTGTCACAGCTGCCGACACCGAAGCTAATGACATGGTCATTGAAGAGATACAAAAGCATTTTCCAGACCACGGGATAATAGGAGAAGAAGCATCGCGTCATAATGGGGAGGACTACACCTGGATCTGTGATCCGATAGACGGAACTCTGCAGTTTACACTGGGGTTGCCTGTTACAGTTTTTGCAATTGGATTTATGCATCAGGGAAAGATGCTCATGAGTGTGATTTATAATCCTTTTACAGATGATCTTGCCTGGGCAGTTAAGGGAGAAGGCGCGTATTTAAACGATCAAAAGATATCAGTTTCAGACCGTGAAGATATAAATGCTTCTGTTATGGACGTGTTTGGAGCGAGTAAATACTTTAGCAAATATAAATTCTTCGATAATGAAAGAAGCAAATATGAATTTGTACCATCTGGAGTGTATTCAGGACTTTACGGAGGTATGTTGGTAGCCTGTGGACGTATTGATGGAGCAATTTTTAATATGTCACCACCACACGACAGTGCTATGGCTCAACTTTTAGTGGTAGAAGCTGGCGGTGTAGCGACTAATTTAGTTGGCAGAGATCAGCGATATGACAAGCCAGTCTTTGGTCTAATAGTTGGCAATAAAAAAATCCACAGCGAGCTCCTAAAAATTGTAGAGCCATACTTAGAAATAGAGCAATAAACAACTTTAGCTTCTTGCGCTAAGCCCTTGGCAGGGCTTTTATCACCTTACTTTTTCTCTATAGCAAGAAAAAGTAAGCAAAAAGTGCCACCCCAGTGATCAAAACAAACCCTGAACCTACAAGACAACAGACAAGACTATTCTTGCGGGACTCCTTCCAGTCGGGTCTAAAGACCTAGTCCTCAGAATAATCTGTCTGTAGCTTTGTATCTCCAAGGTGTTTTAATCAAGGGGATAATAAGCAGTCTAAAGTATTTAACCACTGTGTTTTCCTCCAGAAAACACAGATTATTATGATCTAACTGCTTTTGAACCAGGCCTTTGAATAACTGATGAAATATCTATTCAAGCAACGCCATGTTTTGAGGACTACCCCGCCTTCAGGCGGGGCGACCAAAGGGAGTCCCGGAAAAACTGGGTTGGTTGGATAGATATTTCAATCATGTTACTTCAATAGCCTGCTATTTCTTTGCATACTTTCTTGTTAGCACAAGAAAGTATGGTGATTGAAAGCCAAAGGCTTTAATCGCAACGGGGTTACGAGCTTATTCATAATAAAGAGTTTATAAATAAAAGTGTATAATTAGCCTATGGCGACGGAGAGGAAGAAGCTAGTCATAATTGACGGCAAAAGTGTGTTTTACAGAGGGTATTATGCTATGGGTAGCCTTACCACTAAGGATGGTAAGCCAACCGGCGGAGTGTACGGTTTTGCTACGATGGCGCTGGAAGTTATCAATAGACTGAGTCCTGATTATGTTGCAATTGCTTGGGACAAGCCAAAGACCAATATTCGCAAAAGAAGAGAACTTTATCCTGACTACAAAATCCACCGCAAGCCTGCGCCCCCAGATTTTTACGAACAAATACCGATGTTACATGAGCTGCTTGATTCTTTTGGCTGGCCACTTTACGAGCTAGACGATTACGAGGCAGACGATATTATGGGGGCTTTGGCGGTGCAGGCGAAAAAGGCTAATATCGAGACTTTATTGATCACGTCCGATCTTGATATGCTACAGCTAATAAATACTCATGTCCATGTCTATGCTCTTAAAAAGGGACTCAGCAATATTGAGCTATTTCATCCAGAATCTTTTGAAGCAAAATACGGTATTAGAGTTGATCAATACCTAGACCTTAAGAGTTTGAAAGGCGACAGCTCTGATAACATTCCTGGTGTTCCCGGAGTTGGCGAAAAGACCGCCCTGAAACTAATTGAGGAATATGAAACTCTCGATAATGTATATAAAAATCTCCCAAATATTAATGAAACTACGCGCAAGAAACTGGCTGCGGGCAAGGAATTGGCCTATTTGAGTAAACAATTAGCTCACATATGGATTGATGCTCCAATAAAGCTTAATCTTGACGAGGTAGACGGGAGGCATATTAAACCCGATAAGGTCATTGAACTACTGACAAAACTCGAGTTTAGAACTTTAGCGAATAAAGCCAAAGATGTGTTAGATATCAGTGAGTCAGACATGCCTGGAATGACATTTGCGGAGCATTCAGGAGAAGTTGTCAGAATCAATACAAGCAATAAAGCAAAAGCAGTCTTAGTATCACAAATTGCCAATGTAGATAATATTTTTGTTCAAACCAGAGTTCAAGACAATCTTGGCAAGAGCCTGAAGGCGTTAATTGTTAACATAGACGCAAAACAGACGTATATAATTGATCCTAAATTGCTGGAGGATACTTCGTTTATTGCTAGTCTTTTTAGCAAAAAGTCGCAGGTAATCGGTTACGATTTAAAGCCACTGATTAAAGTTATGATCAATCGCGGTATAGATCTTCCGCCAAGTTTATTTGATCTTAAAATAGCTGCTTTTTTATATAATTCCCTTGAGAGAGATCTCTCCGTGAGCGGTATGGCGAAAAGTTATTTAAACTGGCAGGGGCCAGAACTTGATAACCTTGATATTTCAGAACTGGAGGCTTTGGCTGGAGAAATCATGCAAGTAATACGTGGTTTGTACTCATATTTTCAAATAGATTTTGGCAAAAGCCCAGAAATCAAAAAAATCGCCAAAGAAATTGAGATGCCGATGATTCCAATTTTAGCTGCAATGGAAATTCATGGTATAGCCCTGGACACAGATTATCTTAGAAAACTCGGGGATCAACTAACGGACAAACTAAGTGACATTGAGCAGGAAATCTATGGTTACGCAGACGAAGAATTCAATATAAATAGCCCGAAGCAACTGGCTGATATTCTCTTTGAAAAACTTGCTCTCCCAACTGCGGGGGTAAAAAAGGGCAAAACAGGCTATAGCACAGCGGCAGGAGAGCTGACCAAGCTTAAATTCGCACATCCAATTATTGAGTTAATCCAAAACCACAGGGAAATGTCGAAACTGATGAATACTTATGTTAATACTTTGCCTGATCAAGTTGACGAAGATGGTCGAGTACATACCAATTTTAGTCTCACTACTGCACAGACAGGGCGCCTTAGCTCAAATGACCCTAATTTACAGAATATACCTACCAAAACAGAGCTAGGTAACCAAGTTCGTAGGGCGTTTAGGGCCCCCGGCGGCAGATCGTTTGTTAGCGCAGATTATAGTCAATTCGAGCTGAGAATAGCAGCATTTTTGGCTGGCGACAAAGACATGATAGAGGTTTTTAATGATGATATAGATATTCACATGGCAACAGCTATGCAGATATATGGTAGGAATGAAGATGATATCACCAAAACAATGAGGCGTGATGCAAAAGTTATTAATTTTGGCGTTTTATATGGCATGAGTCCGCACGGTCTTTCAGAAGCAACAGGCATGACTATCGTTATGGCAAAAGACTATATTGACAAGTATTTCGTGGTTAGAAAACCATTGCAGGGATACCTAGAATCCTTAAAAGAACAAGCTCGTACCAAAGGCTATGTGGCTACATATTTTGGTAGAAGACGTTATACTCCAGATGTGCTTTCTAGCAATTTTATTGTTCGCTCTGCTGCTGAGCGAGCAGCTATCAACATGCCGATACAAGGCACAGCTTCTGACATAATGAAAATCGCTATGCTCAAAGTACAAAAAAAGTTAGAGAAATTTACCGATACTCACATGCTTCTGCAAATTCATGACTCGCTTATTGTAGAAGTACCAACCAAGGATGCAGAGCAGATAGCGAAATTGATCAAAGAGACCATGGAAAATGCAGTGAAATTAGATGTTAAAATCACCGTAGATACCGCAATAGCCGACAACTGGGCCGACCTTTAAGTCTGCGGCAGAAAACCCCAAATATGGTCACTCCAGCTGTTCTCTTCAAACAGAGCGTTTCTCGCCTAGAAAATATATTTTCTAGGGTTGCACTACGCTTATACTCTGTTTTAAGAGAACAGCCTGGAGCTACTTCCGGTGTTTATTTGATTCTTATGATGAGTTTTTTGTCGGTTTTTACGATAGATTGTAGCTCTAAAATTTTATAGCGAAGACTTGTGGCCAAAGCTCCTGAGTCGACGGTTATAATAATAGAATTTTTGTTAATTTCTACATGGGGTGTTTCAGCAAACTTTTCAAAGACAAACTTTTTAATTTGAGAAATTTCTTCAGGTTCCTGATATTTTTTGTTGCCAAGTAAATAATTTAGGCTGTCTGTCATGATCATAGTTTACTATATAATAAGAATATGCCGGAGTTACCAGAAGTAGAAGTATTAAAAAGAGGTCTAAACGAGCTTATAGTTAACCAAACAGTTAAAGCTATAAGTTCTATAAATAGTCCCAGAAGTTTGATAGGATCTTTATCCGATATAAATCGATTTGTAGTTGGAGCAAAAATAACAGAGATAAATCGCAGGGGCAAAATGATTATTATCAACTTAAGCTCCGGGTATTGTCTGGTGGTTCATCTTAAAATGACGGGCCAACTTGTTTATCGTTCCGATGATGAGCAGAAAAATTTTGGGGCAGGTCATCCAACAAACAGTTTAGTTGGCCAGCTTCCAGATAGATCCAGCCGAGTCGTCATAGTCTTAGAAAAAGGTACATTATTTTTTAATGATCAGAGGAAGTTTGGTTGGATTAGGTTAATTCACAAGAATTTGCTTGAAGATATAAAACTATACAGGACCATGGGCCCAGAACCGCTCGAAGGAATCCCAAAGAACCAATTTAGTGCAAATCTGAGCCGACGAGCAAACTTGAAGATTAAGCCAGCGCTGCTTGACCAAACTGTTATTGCTGGTGTGGGTAATATTTATGCTGATGAGAGTTTGTGGATGGCCCAGATCCACCCTTCGACAAGAGTAAAAAATGTTCCAGCTGCGTCCAGGGGGTTGCTGCTTGACTCAATTGTTGATAGCATGAATACTTCTATAAATTTTGGTGGCTCAACTGACAGAAACTATGTTAATGCTAAAGGACAAGGCGGTAGTTACTTGAAGTTTGCCAAAGTTTTTCGCCGCGAAGGACTTTTGTGCCCAAGATGTGGCAGTGAGATTATAAAGATTAAACTAGCTGGACGCGGAACTCATTTCTGCCCAGTTTGTCAAAAAGAAGAACAAAGCTCATGAATTATCTTTTAACAGGCAATTCATTTTTGATAGACGAGAAATTATCGGAAATAAAATCAGAATGTCTCAAAACTAAACCTGATATTTTGCTTGAAAATATTGATGCAGAAGATGCCACCTTGGCCCAAATAATTGAGCTAATTTCTAGCACGTCTTTATTTTCGTCTAGCAAGCTAGTGGTTCTTAAGCGGCTGGGTAATAATAAGCAAGTAAGCCAACATATCGAACAAATTATTGAAGCAATAATTGATACTGTTGAGCTTATTTTGGTCGAACCCGCAATAGATAAACGCAGTAGCTATTACAAATATTTGCTGTCAGACAAACGCATAAAGCACTATGACAACAAAATAGAATCCATTGATTTATGGGTCCGCGCCCGAGTTAAGGAACTTGGGGGAAATATCAGTGGTGCAACCGTCCAATATCTAATAAACAAAGCAGGCCCAGACCCAAGTCTTTTATCTTTTGAAATTAAAAAACTCATTGCCTACGACCCAACAATTACACCCGAAAATATTGATAAATTGATGGATGTTTCGTTAATGAGTTCGGTCTTTGACTTGGTGAACGCAATTTTTGTTCAAGACAAAAAAAGAGCCATGAGATTGTATGAAGAGCAGCAGTTTTTAGGCATTACAGGCCCAGCAATTATCGGCATGATTGCTTGGCAACTCCATATTTTTGCGCTTATCAAATCTACTGACAAATCTCCAAAAAAAATTTCGGCAGAGACCAAAATCAGTAGCTATGCACTTGAGCGTTCTGCTGCAGTCGTTAAAAACCTTGCTCTGCAAGATATTAATCAAATGATTAAATCTCTGGAAAAATTAGATCACCAATCGAAAACTATATCAATCGATGTTAACGAGGCGTTAAAAAATTGGATTATTACCCAATCGTAGTTATTTTTTCTTCTTAGGGGTCGCTTTTTTGGCTGGCTTTTTTGCAATAGTTTTCTTTGGGGCAGAACCGGATTTCTTGCTAGCCTTTGCTAGCTGACTTTTCTTGCGTGCGGCTTTGTTTTTGTGGATCACGCCTTTTTTAACGGCTTTATCTATTTCGCTCTGAGCTTTTGAAAGCTCTTTTTTCGTTGAACCTGCACCTGATTTTATAGATGCATGGAGAGATTTTACGGCTTTCTTGAGACTTCTTTTGGTGCTAAGATTGCGCAGAGTTGCTTTTTTGGCGGTTCTTACGCGCTTTTTAGCAGATTTTATAATTGGCATGTGTTTTCCTTCAATTTTCCTTAAGTCTTATTACTACTTAACTACACTATAAAGAATATTGGGTAAAATGTCTAGACAAAGACATAAAAATGTTGTACCCTGAAATAGGTATTTAACTAAAATAAAAATGGACAATCAAACAAACGAAAACCACGACCAATTTGACCAAGTCGTTGAAAAGCTAGGTTCAGCGAACAATATTCTTGTAACGGTTAAGTCAAACCCAAGTATAGACCAGCTAGCTTCACTGATTGGGTTAACGCTGTCTCTAAACAAAATCGGCAAACACGCTACAGCTGTATTTAGTGGTTCTGTTCCATCTGTTTTAGAATTTTTACGACCAGATGACACTATAGAAAACGACACCAATAGCTTGCGTGATTTTATAATTGCCATAGACAAATCAAAAGCAGACAAACTCCGTTACAAAGTAGAAGGTGATGTGGTCAGAATATTCATAACTCCTTACAAAACTAGTTTGAGCGAAGAAGATCTCGAATTTAGTCAGGGAGATTTCAATATTGACGTAATTGTTACTCTGGGTATTCATGATAAATCAGATCTGGATAAGGCTGTCGTGGCTCACGGAAAAATTCTTCACGATGCTACAGTTTTATCTATTACCAATGACAAGATAAGTGAACTAGGCAGTGTGCTCTGGGTAGATCCTAAATCCAGCAGTCTTTGTGAGATGATTGCTGATGTCGCTAGAGAACTTGACAAAAATATATTTGACGAGCAGATTTCGACAGCATTTCTAACCGGGATTGTTGCCGAAACGGCACGATTTAGTAATGAAAAAACAACTCCACATGCAATGAGTGTAGCCGGGGTACTAATGGCGGGTGGAGCAAATGCGCAGTTGATCAGTACGAAACTCGAAACTCCCAAAAAGCCTTCTCCAGATAGGAACCAAGACAAAAATGACCCAGAAGATGACCAGTCAGCTAACTCTGACGGTGCACTAACAATCAAGCACACAGAAAAACCATCCGATAGCTCTAAAACAAAAGACGATGACGATAAAAAAATCGACTCTTTGGATGAAGAAGAGGAAAAGGATGATATTCTTATTGACCAAGAAGGCAAACTGAAGAAGTTAAAAGAACTTTCGCAAGAAGAAGACAAAAATGGAGATAGTAGCTTCGTCAAAGAACCACCGACTTTTTCTGGTCAGTTGACAGCCAATACCAATTCTCCTGATATCCAGCTTGAGCAAAGCTCTGACCCTCTGAGTAGTACGCAAGCACAGTCAGAACGCCCAATTATGAGTCGAAACGTTGGTAAATCATCATCAAAAACTTCAAAAACTCAATCCCCCAAAGATGACGATAAAAAAACATTGTCAGAGATAGAAGAGCTTATTAAAACTGATGAACCAGGTTTCGCCAAAGAGGATCCATCTCCGCAAACATCGAGCGAGGAAGAGGCAAAAGAAGCTATTGATCGAGCAACATTGGATACACTGCGCCCTGAGCCAGCCCAAGCAACAGGTGCAACCCCAATTGACCTCGATACTCAAGGGATCAAATTTGAAGAAAATGACGCTGGGAGTGCAGATAATGCACCTTCCGTGCCACCACCTCCTGTGCCACCCCCAATGATGCCCCCAGCCTAGATCCAGACCACAATACCTGACTGCCAGCACAGCTGACAGTGCTGTATTGTTCTTGGCACAGAACATTATTTTCTTTTGCGATACTCCCTTCACTGTACTTCTGTACAGCTCGGTCTGTTTCTCAAAGAGAAATAAAGTTCTGCACTCAAGTCTGAACCTAGGTACAACGTAAGCTTAAGGAGGGAAAACCCAGAAAGGTTTTTCGCCTCCTAGTCCGTCCTGGGAAATCAATAGATTTCTCGGTGGATCCTCCCTTTCCAAGGTTCTTATTTTTAATGAACAAGTAATTAAAAATAAGACACTATTCACTGTACTCTTGTATGGCTTGTTCCGTTTCTCAACAAGAAATGTTCTTCTGCACTCAAGTGCAAGAATTAGCTAACAGCACTAGTCACTCTGTGTAAATTGATCTTGGTGGTGAATTTGTCGTTAATTCGTACTTCTGTAAATATCATTTTCTAAACACGTGTATCAAAAATGATATTTACAGAAAGCAGAAGAGAGTCTAAGTTTAATATATTTGACAGGTAATAAAAATTATGCTAATATCTAATTAATAAATTAATAAAATAAAAAGATATTAGATTATGTCAAAACCAGAAAATTTAGCACCAGGGAGCCAATTCCTACACGAGAGAAACCCCAATCTTCACGCTTCGCAAGAAGTAGAAGGCGTGGTGGGCTATTTGCGTGCTGGCGGTGAGCATACCCCAAACGAGCCAGCAGATAAGATTTCTGTTCATTTAGGCTTTCTTGCTCATAGAGAATACGTCAATGACGGCATACTAACCGGTGACCAATCGAGTATTGATCGTCAGATTGAAGCCAATGTCATTAAGGCTGAGGACGTACCGGATGGCTACTTTGAACTCCAGCGTCGTATAGCTCGTGAACAAGGACATGGTGACGTCACTATCACCCAAGATATGCGCGGGCAAATGACTGAAGCAGTCCAGGCAGATCAGCGGGTAGGACTTGGCAAATGGGTTGAATATCTAGGCGGCGAAGATGGTGGCTATCCAGACTGGTTTAAGCACTATACCTTTGGCTCTGTTACCAAGCTTGGTGGCTATGACAAGGACAAGAGCGAATTCCTAAAGCGAAGCAAGGGTACGACTGCAGCCTACCCCGAGCTGAACCGTGAAGCCTTAGCCTATGTTTACGACGTACTCAATAAGTCAAAAGTCCAGGGCGAAAAGGTTGATGGCGGTGCCAATAACGAACAGCTTCAAAAGCTACTCGGTAATGCCAACTTTGGCAAACTGTACGCTCATGCCGTACTTGACGTTGCCCCGACCTCACCTGAGTTACTGAAGGAAACAAAAGGCTCTTGGACTAAATTCAACCAAACTTCAGACCCAAGAACAGCCCGAAGGCTTTCAGGCTCTTTGCAGGGTCACGGTACTGGTTGGTGTACGGCTGGAGAGTCTACGGCAAATATGCAGTTGCAGGGCGGTGATTTCTACGTCTATTACACTCGTGACGAAGATGGTAAAGATACTGTTCCCCGGGTAGCTGTCCGTATGCAAGAAGGTACGGTAGCTGAAGTCAGAGGTGTCAACGCAGCTCAAGAACTTGAGCCCGTAATGGCCGACATTACTTCTGAGAGATTGCAAGATTTGCCAGGTGGCGAGGTGTACATTCGCAAGGCTGAAGACATGAAACTCTTAACTGCTATCGATAAGAAAATAACAGCCGACCCATCTGCTGAACTGACTGGTAGTGAGCTACGGTTCTTGTACGAACTGGACCACGATATTCAAGGCTTCGGCTACGAAACAGATCCACGTATCGGTGAAATACGGACCAAGCGTGGTGAGCGGGACAAACAAGAACTTGCCCGCGTATTACCCGAAACCATTCGCGATCAGTTAAGAGGTGCGTTTATGGCCTACAGTACTGTTGCAGAACAGCTAGGTGCTAGAGAAGTATCATCAAACGAGCTTGAGCATCTCTTTGCTCTTAAAGATAAGCAGTGGCAAGAAAACGGCGTCTATGACTATTTGGTGGAGCAGTTGATAGAAAACGGCGCCCGTTTCAACTTAGTAGCAACTCCTAACGTGGAAGCCAGCGAACAACAAATTGTTGCACTGGCTGAAGCCTTTGGCAAAGATCAGCCATACGAAACGTACGTCTATGACGAACTATACCGCAAGGGTCGCTACACAGGTCGTGAATGGTCTGGTAACTCAGGTAATGCACCGGTAAGGCTAAGCCTTATTCCTTCCAAAGCAGATGCTGAAATTAGCTCCAAAACCGTAGACGATCAAGTTCGAATGCTGCGAGATCGACAAGCCAAGCAGCCTGACCTACATGCCCGTGTTCCGAGCCTGTTGGATGCTGTTACCTACTGGTACAGCTTGCGAGCTGGGGGCGACAAGTTAGCCGACAGCAGTGCATTCGACAAAACCTACATTCGTCACTTTGACCTTGAGCCTAAAACGGTTGGCGGGTGGTCGATTGTTCCGCGCTCCTACGTGGACTGCGATGGCGGGCCGCGCTTGCACGGCTCGGGTGCTGGCAGTCAGGGCGGTGTTCGCGTGGCGGTGGGGTAAAACCTTTAACTTTTCTCCTTCCTTTAATTTTTATTCTTTATTTAATAAACTATATATAGTTTATTGTTATTTTGGGGTAAGTAGTCCAAGGTTATACCCATCGGTGCCCTAAGGTGGATGGTTGTTTGCGTTATGCCTAAAGAGACTCCTTTAGGGGAGCTGATACTTTTTATGGCAGCAAGCACGTCAAGAACCCTTATACCTCACGAATCTTCGGTAGAAGTGCCAAATGGGTGCTGAAAAAATAGAGGTTCACTAGTCATGCGTGACTGATGAAACAGGATTCTACTGAAGACTTAACGGTTGACAGGTGGTCGATTGTTCCGAACTCCTACGTGAACAACGATGGCAAGCCGAACTTGAACAACTCGAATGCTGACAATCAGAACGATGTTCGCGTGGCGGAGAGGTATAGGGTAATTCGGGATCTATTGCACGCTTTTGAGCCAGCCACCGGTCATCCGGCGGGCTTCGCTCAAACGTGCTTGGATCTTGAGAACGTTCGTTTCGTTGACAAGCTTTAGCTCTAAAATAGCCCTGAGATGCAGTGAGGTCATCTCTGCAAGAGAGTTGGCTTTAAGCAGATAGCTTGCTTTCAGGGGTTTGGGCGCATGTTTTGCCAGAAGAAGCTGCTCCGTACAACCAGTCCAGCTCTTAATAGTCTGTTCACCAAGTGAGTAACGATATTTTCTATCAAGCTTCGTGTTGAGCTCCAGTAATTTTTTGTAAATCTCAAAGGCAATAGTAATGACAGATAATTCTTCCATAGATATAAGTGTAACAAACGTCTGGTTATCTTATATAGTTTTTAGAAAAGGCAAAAAATCTAGCAGGGCAATTGTTGAATTTGAAGGCAAGCTACTGGAAAACATAATTAATTTAGCGATGAGTCTTCAAGCTGGCTCGTATCGTCACGATCCTTATTCACACAAGATCATAAAAGACAATAAAAGGCGTGATATAGCGGTTGCGTCTGTTAGAGATAGAGTCATCCACCGTATGCTATACGACTACCTTGTACCAATTTGGGACAAAACTTTCATATACGATGCGTGGTCTTGCCGTAAAAACAAAGGGCTTCACGAGGCTATAAAGCGCGCGCAGTTGTTTATGCGTAGATACCCGGATGCCTGGGTATGGCGAACGGATATAACAAAGCTCTTTGACTCCGTAGATAAAAACAAGCTGAAGTTACTGCTCAGAAAACGCACAAATGACCCTACAGCACTACTGATACTGGATGAGGTTATTGACAACTACTGCAGCTATGAGAACTCCAGGGGCATCCCAATCGGTAACCTTACAAGTCAAATACTGGCGAATATCTACTTAAACGAGTTTGACCGGTTTATGAAGCATAAGTTAAAGCCGTTTGCCTATCTGAGGTACGGCGATGATTGGCTATGTTTTGCTGATAGTCAAAGCAAATTGGTCGAGATGCGTAAAGAGGCCAAAGTATTTCTTAATACTGAGCTTGGTCTGAGCATTCATCCGACTTTAGATTTGATAAAACCAGTGCGTGCAGGCGTTGCATACTTAGGCGTTGATCTTTGGTCGAGTGGAAGAAGAGTGGATAATGCGGCGATGCTTAAGCTTAATGCTAATCTCAATGTTCGTAATGGGTCGAGCTATAAGTCCTTACTCGCCCATCACCACTCAAAAAAGCATCTTAGGAGGTTTGAGTGGATAGCATTGGAGATTATTAGCAAGTAAGGCATGCAGTATTTGGTATAGTGGGGGTATGTTTAGCGAAGGGGTTCATTTGATTGATAAGCCGAAGGGGTGGACTTCTTTTGATGTGGTCAATTATATTCGCGGGATCGTAGCAAAAGACCTGGGCAAAAAGCCCAAGAATGTCAAAGTTGGGCACGCCGGCACGCTTGACCCTCTGGCCACAGGTCTTTTAATAGTGCTGGTCGGCAAAGAATTCACCAAACAGGCATCTCAATATTCAAAAATGGACAAAACTTATGAAGTAACTATGAAATTGGGCCAAACATCTGTAACAGGCGACGAGGAGGGAGAGAAGAAAACAGTAAACAGTAGACAGCCAACGGTAGAGGAAGTGGAAGAAGCAATTAACAAGTTCGTAGGCGCAATAATGCAGACTCCGCATAGTTTCTCGGCAATCAAAGTCAACGGTCAGAGAGCATACAAATTGGCTCGAGCGGGTAAAGAAGTCGTTATAGAACCAAGAAAAATTACAGTTTATAGCATACAGCTGACGGATTATAGTTATCCAGAGGTCAAATTCACCACCAAAGTCAGTAGCGGAACTTACATCCGCTCATTAGTAGAAGATATTGGCAAACAGCTAAAAACTGGTGCCTACATGTCCGGCCTCCGCCGCACCAAAATAGCAGACTTTTCGGTAGATAAAGCATTTATCTTTGAGAACCTCGTAAAATAGTAGTTGATTTCCTCTACGCGATCTGTTACAATTGAGCCTAAGAATGATTACTACGGAGAAAAAGGCAGCTATTGTTGCTGACCACGTTAAAGATAAAAAGAACACAGGTGATCCAGCTGTGCAGGTTGGTATTTTGTCTGCACGAATTGCAGAAATTACTGAACACCTCAAAGTTAACAAGAAAGATTTTATGGCTCGACGTGGACTACTCCAGATGGTAGGCAAAAGAAAACGACTTCTAAAATATATTGCAGAAAAAGACAGTCAGAAATATCTTGATTTGATTAAAAAACTGGGAATTCGTCGCTAGATCCTAGATTTTTGTGTGTAAATTTTATGCCCAAGAACCTAGAACCTAAAATTCTAGAATTAGAATACGTATTTAATAACTTTAAAGAGGGTGGTAGTTTGTACAAGATCCTAAATAGGGAGCTTGGAAAGTATCACTCTCACAGATAAGAAAGAGGAAAAGTGAGTACAATAAACCCATACGGAAAAGAAATAATAACAGTAGAAACAGAGTTTTGTGGCCGAAAGCTAACCCTAGAATACGGACGAGTAGGCTTTCGTACCTCGGCAAGCGTTATAGTTAAATATGGCGATACAGTCGTACTTGGTACAGCGATGGTCAAAGATCAACCTGCAGAAGGTTTCGACTACTTCCCAATGTCAATCGACTACGAAGAAAAGATGTACGCAGCGGGTAAAATCAGTGGCAGTAGATTTATCAAACGTGAGGGTCGCCCAAGCGACGAAGCAGTACTTATCGGACGGCTTATTGATCGTCCTATCAGACCGTTATGGCCCAAAGGCTACCGCCACGAAGTGCAAGGTGTAGCATCTGTTATGAGCATGGATCCGGAGTTTCGACCGGATATGATTGCAATGATCGCAGTTAGTTGTGCATTGATGCTAACAGGAGCCCCATTTGAAGGTCCAGTAGCCGGCGTGCGTGTTGCGCAGATTGACGGCAAGTTTGTTCCTTTTGCTAGTAGAGAGCACTTAGACAATGGAGCACTTGATTTAGTAGTTGCTGGCACAAGCAAGGGTATCATGATGGTTGAAGCCGGAGCCAACGAAGTCAGCGAAGAAGTTGTGGCAGAGGCTCTAGACGCAGCTTTTACAGCCATACAGCCAGCAATTGAGCTACAAAAAGAGCTAATTAAAAAGATTGGGGTTAAACCTCAGGAATATACTTTGAGTCTTCCTGATGAATCTTTTCAAAAACGCGTCGATGCGTGGGTTGACGGCAAGCTTGGTGATGCTCTGAGGTCCCCATATCCGGAGAGAAACGAATTAATCGCTGATCTGCGCACCGCACTACTTGCAGAAATTGAAGCAGATGACTCAGAACATTATCAGGAACATAAGAATACATATAAAGATGCATTTACTATGGCCCTTCACAAAGATGCTAGAGCTGGCATAGTTGAGAAACAACTGCGCCCAGATGGTCGAAAACTCGATGAAATCAGGTCACTTTCTAGTGAAGTGGGCATTTTGCCTAGAACCCATGGATCAAGTCTGTTTACCAGAGGTTTGACCCAGGCTCTTAATATAGTGACGTTGGCACCACTTAGTTATGTGCAACTTGTAGATACCATGGAAAGAAGTGGAGAAAGACGGTTCCTCCATCACTATAATGCGCCCGGATATACAGTTGGAGAAATACGAAGACTCGGCAGTGCTGGGCGTAGAGAAATTGGTCACGGATATCTAGCAGAAAGAGCTTTATCGGCCGTACTTCCTCCAGAAGCAGAATTTCCCTACACGATTCGGTCTGTAACAGAGATAATGAGCCAAAATGGCAGTACCTCAATGGCTGCAACATGCTCAAGTTGTTTGGCTTTGATGGATGCTGGTGTCCCGATCAAACGCCCAGTTAGTGGAATTGCAATGGGGTTAATGCTCGGAGACGATGGAACACCATATATTTTGAGTGATATTGCCGACGCAGAGGATTTTGCTGGAGACATGGACTTCAAAGTTACAGGTACAGAAAAAGGCATTACTGCAATTCAGATGGATATGAAAGTTCATGGGCTTGGTGTAGATGTCTTGAAAACAGCACTTTTAAAAGGCAAAGAAGGCCGTAACTTTATATTGCAACATATGATTAGTGTTCTGGGAGCACCAAGAGACGGAATTAGTAAATTTGCCCCTCAGGTGGACAAATTGCAGATAAACCCTGAAAAGATCCGAGAAGTTATTGGTAAAGGTGGCGAGATAATCAACAAGATTATTGCCGAATCAGGCGCAGAAATAGAAATTAAAGATGACGGTTTGGTGCTAATTTCTGCCGTGAGTAGAGAAAGCATGGACAAAGCTATGCAGATGATCAGAGTCATCACTGCCGAGCCGGAAGTTGGCCTAATTTATGAGGATTGTCCTGTGGTCAGTGTGCTTGATTTTGGCGCATTTGTGCAGATAATGCCAGGCAAAGAAGGTCTAGTGCACGTCAGCGAAATGGCAGAAGAGCGAGTATCAAAAACAACTGACTTTATCAAAGAAGGAGACAAAGTAACTGTTAAGCTGACCGGTATTGATGATCGTGGACGTTTGCAACTAAGTATGAAAGCAGCAAAAAGAGAACGAGATGAAAAGAAGAGTTAAACACGTTATTTTAAATCACAATGAATATCTTCATTACAGTGTAGCTACCAATGTAGTTCTGGCGATTTTAGTCGTGTTTTTGGGGACGTATGCTCTGGACACTGGGGCTATGATTTGGTGGTTTGCTTGGATAATCTCTATTTACTATTGGCTAGGCATAACTATGCCAGCGCTGTGGAGATTGACCCACCGACACATAAAAAAACGTAGTAAAAACAATGAGGAAAAACATAACAATTCTTGAACAGATCAAGGCAGATATTATAAGTCAAAATATCTGTCCAGATTTGGCCAAGCAGGCCACGAACCTTGTCATGGGTGTAGGAAATACAGATGCAGATGTCATGTTTATCGGAGAAGCTCCAGGAAAAGCTGAAGATGAGCAAGCTCAGCCATTTGTGGGTGCTGCAGGAAAAATCCTCAACCGTGCTTTGATCGATAATGATTTTAAGCGAGAGGATGTCTACATAACCAACATTGTGAAATTCCGTCCACCCAATAATCGCGATCCTCTGCCAGAAGAAAAACGTGCATTTTGGCCGTTTTTGTTAAGGGAGATTAAGGCAGTTAGTCCTAAGCTGATTGTGCCTCTCGGGCGACATTCTATGGGATATTTTCTGCCAAATTACAGCATTTCTACGATGCATGGCAAAACTAGAGATGTAGTAATCACAAATGGCGAGGTAAAGCAGACGATTGTTGTTATGCCAATCTATCATCCAGCGGCAACCATATACAATCAGTATCTAAAGGGCGATTTTGATAAGGATTTTGCCAAAATTAAGAAAATAATTAAAGAAATTAAATAATAGGAATAAAATGAGTAATCAACCAAACGAAAAAAACAAAAAGAACCAACCCAAACAAAACTCTAATAACTTAGGTCCGAGACAAGCTAGTCGAGGAGCAGCTATTCGTGCACAAAAACGCACAACTGAAGATGCCCAAAAACTGGCCAGCCAGTACTTAAATGCCAAAGATAACACTGGTGAGAGGGCAAATTTCATAGACAATAGCCCACGGCTTAAAATTATTGGACTTGGTGGTATGGACGGTGGCGGGTCCAAAAACTGCCTGTTAATAGAATATAAAAATGATGTAGTAGTTATGGACTGTGGCAATGATCTTGGTGTTGATTTGCCGGGTATCAACTATGGTATCGCCGACATGTCATATCTTGAAACTGTAAAACATAAACTCAAAGCTTACATAATTACCCACGGACATCTTGATCACGTTGGCGCTTTGCCTCATGTTTTACCAAAATATCCTGCACCTGTATATGGTAGTAAGTTCTCCATTGGTCGTGTAGAGGAAATTTTTGAGAATTTTGCTCTGCCAATGCCTGATGGTTTTGAGCTGAAAACTATAGCTATGAACGAAGATACACATGAGAGGCTAAAAATCGGTGATTTCTTTGTTGAGCTAGTTCGTGTGACTCACTCGATACCAGGTAGCACTTGTATTGTCTTGGATACGCCGGTAGGTCGACTTATTAATACTGGTGACTTTAGGCTTGATCCAAATCCACTTGATCATGAAAAAACAGATGTAGCTAGACTTGAGGAGCTCGGTCGTGAAGGAGTTTTGGCGCTGCTTAGTGAAAGTACCACCACAGAACGTTCTGGGCGTACTCCTAGTGAGAGCACGATAGAGCAGAGCTTTAACGACATTATGAAGAATGCTCCAGGGCGGGTGTTTATCGGACTTTTTTCAACTAATATGAACCGAATCCAAATGCTGGTTAATGCAGCTGTTCACAATAATAAAAAGGTAGCTATGGATGGACGAAGCATGGTTAGTACTCTGGAAATGGCTGTACGCCATGGGTTTATGAAAATCCCTAAAGGGACATTTATCCCTATATCTAGTGTTGCCAGCATGAAAGATCAAGATATAGTAGTGGTCTGTACCGGCTCACAGGGTGAGCCCAATTCAGCTCTTCAGAGAATGAGCAACGGGGAGCACCAACACGTCAAACTTAAAGAACAGGACACTGTAGTGTTGAGTTCAACCCCAATTCCTGAATCTGGCAATGATGCGTTGATCGGCGATATGGTTGATCATTTTATGCGTAATAATGTCCATGTTTACAGGCATGAAACATACAGCTTGGACGGTTGTGGCCCGCTTCATGTGTCTGGTCATGCCAGTATTGATGAGTACAAAGACATGATTAATATGACTAAACCAAAATTCTTTATTCCGATATACGGTAGTTTTCGTTCTAAAAAGCGACATCTGGAAATTGCTATCGAAGAAGGCATTCCTCGTAGGAATACTTTAAACGCAGAAAATGGTCAAGTTATTGCCCTTACCCCTGATAAATTAGAGATAATAGGTGAAGTACCTCACGGTACAATGCTGGTTGATCAAAGCGGTGAGATTGTTAGCAACGTAGTAGTTAAAGACCGGCTAATACTTGCCAGAGAAGGTATCGTGGCTGTGATACTGACTATTGATAAAAAAACAGGTGGCTTGCTAACCAGCCCTGATATCATCAGCCGAGGATTTATCTACATGAAAGACGAAGAAGAATTGATGAACGATTTTAGGGCAGAACTCCGCCGGGCAGTTTCCCAGAGGTTTAAGCGAGTTGACTTGGATAGATTTAAAGTAGAACTACGTGAACACGTTACTCATTTTTTGTACCAAAAAACAAACCGCAGTCCAATAGTTATTCCTGTCGTTAACGTTGTTGGCGGTGGCCAAAAGCAACAACAACAAAATAGTAAAAACCCAAACCAAAAATCAGGTGAAAACCCAGCCGACGCCCAAAAACGTTTCGCCAACATGAGAGCCAGACTTCTCAACCAAGACCCTCGTGTTGACTAGACAAACAACAGATAACATGGTATTATCTGACAATGCGACTATCAAATACTGCGGAGTCATCGGTTCATAGTCCGACCTCTGCTTTTGGTTGGACTACTGATCCCTCTTATTTGCCTAGTTTGGACGAGGTCAGGGCCACTGAAATTTCTTTCGAAGGAAAAGAAGCTCTTCGTCAGTACTATGTACGACCGTGGGAGACTGAAAGGTTCGAGGTCTGGACGCAAGAATTTATTGCAGGACTGAGCAAGCACATACTGTCTGGTGTTAATGTGGCGCAAGTAGAGGCACCTATGATACTAGAAGTCGGCGCAGGTGATGGCAGGCTTGCCGGGTTTCTGGGGCAGATCATTGAGTTAAGCGATCCCCAAGCAAGCGTGGTCGCGACGGACACAGAGCCACAACAAGGTTCTGCTTTTCCCGTCATAAGCATGGACGTGCGTGAGGCGCTTGAGGAGTACAAACCCAATGTAGTCATATCCAGCTGGATGCCTCTCGGTCATGAATGGACGAGGGACATGAGGGCTGCGCCCACAGTGAATGAGTACATAATTATAGGCGTCCCGCACATGACAGGATCTTATTCGACTTGGCACGGACCAGAGCTTGGCGAGTTCATACCCGCCGATCTAGAGCAACTTGATCAGCAAAAGATAGGACAACTCAGCGATGAGGCCATCCTTGGTTATAAAACTATCACCCGTTCCTTCAAACGCCAGACCAAAGCTAGGCTAATTCCTGAACAGTAAGCTACTAAAACCCAAAAACGTTTCGCCAACATGAGAGCCAGACTTCTCAACCAAGACCCTCGTGTTGACTGAGAAAGAGGTTTGACAATTGTTGTGATTTTTGCTATAATAAAGCTTACAATATTTAAATTTTCTCTGGTAGAATAAGAATAAGCATCATGGCAAAAAAGAAACATAGCAAAAAAGCTTCAAGTACAAAAGCAGACAAGCAAAAGAGTAATGTCGTGGCTAATGTTACCAGCGTGGTTCTGGTCATTATCTCTACTCTTGCCCTAGTCGGCTCTTTCCATACTGGTGGTTCTTTGCCAATTGGTTTATATCGCGGTTTTGATTGGGTTTTTGGTTGGGCATCATTTGTTGTCGCTTTTTCTATAATCTATATGGTGATTTATCGGTTTACTAGAGAAGATCAGAAATTAAATTTTAAACATCTAGCATCTATGGACATGTTTATAATTCTGTTGGCGGGGTTTTTCCATGTTTTAACTCTTCATAGCAATTCAACAACTGGCGAAAGAAGTGGGGGAAATGGCGGATTTGTTGGTGAACTAGTCGGTGGCACACTTTTTGACTATTTAGATAAATACCCATCAATTATCTTAATGTTTTTACTGTGCTTTGTGTTCTTTTTCTTTGCGTTTAATTTGTCACTTAAAAATTTCCTTAATTTTGTGAGGAAGAAGATATTTTCAACACCAAAAGAAGATCAAGATCTGGAAAACCTCGATCAGCATGCCGGCTTTAAGCTTAACAAAGGCGTCCCTCTGGAAGACCACAGTGAAGAGTTAGCAAATAAACCAGCTAGACTTTCATCTTTTAAAAATACTGCAAAACAACTTACAGGGGCAGATGATCAACAGGCATTAACTGCTCAGAAAGATCCTGACTGGAAGTTCCCAACCATTGACTTGCTAAATCTCAAGCAGGACAAGGCTGACGCGGGAGATATTAATCAAAATGCCGATATTATCCGTGACACTCTCAGCAATTTTAGTATTAGTGTAGATATGGAGGGCGCAAATGTTGGTCCGAGGGTAACGCAGTATACCCTAAAACCTCCAACAGGTGTGAAATTAACCAAAATTACCGCGCTTGAAGACAACCTGGCTCTGGATCTGGCGGCACATTCTATTAGAATTGAGGCCCCGATACCAGGTAAAAGACTGGTTGGCATAGAAGTTCCAAACTATAAGTCAGCTACGGTGAGAATTGGTGGAGTGCTAAGTTCCGATGAGTGGACGAACCTTAAATCTCCACTAGGATTTGTGATAGGCAAAGACATTTCAGGGACATCTATTGTGGCAGATTTGGCTAAAATGCCCCACCTTTTAGTGGCTGGTCAGACAGGGTCCGGCAAGTCGGTTATGATCAATACTATTTTGGCCAGTTTGTTATTTCACAATACCCCAGCAGATTTAAAATTAATTTTAGTTGATCCTAAACAAGTTGAACTGACTCCTTATGACGGCATTCCTCATCTGTTAGCACCGGTTATTCATGAGCCAGAAAAGTGTATCAGTGCTCTCAAATGGGCTATAGCAGAGATGGAGCGACGTCTAAAAACAATAGCTGGGGTAGGCAAGAGAAATATCGAAGAATATAATAATCTAAAAAAAGAAGAGGGTATGCCTTATATTGTGATTGTGGTTGATGAGCTTGCAGATTTAATGATGGTGGCAGCGCGCGATGTTGAATCATTGATTGTTAGAATTTCGCAAAAAGCCAGGGCGGCTGGTATTCACCTCATATTAGCAACGCAGAGACCAAGTGTAGATGTTATCACAGGTTTGATTAAAGCCAATGTGCCATCTCGAATTGCCTTTACGGTGGCTAGCCAAGTGGACTCAAGGACGATTATTGACCAAATGGGGGCTAATAAATTGCTTGGTCAAGGTGATATGTTGTTTAAGGCATCAAATATGCCAAATCCTAAGAGAATTCAAGCAGCATTTATTTCGGAACAAGAGACAGCCAAAATTAATGAATTTTTGAAAAATCAGAGAGAACCGCAATATGATGACGAAATTATTTCTCAACCTGTCCAGTTAAACGGGCGGGGCGGTCTTGTAACTCATGATAACTTTGGTGGAGGTAGTGCTGATGATGATCTCTGGAAAGACGCTGTGCATGTAGTCCTAGAGGGGCGCAAGGCCAGCACCAGCTTGCTCCAGAGACGTCTAAGAGTTGGTTATGCGCGGGCAGCTAGGCTAATTGAAACCATGGAAGAACAAGGCATTGTTGGGCCGGCAGATGGCTCGCGTCCTAGAGAGGTCTTGATATCCAGCATGGATGATGTCTTTGGTAGAGAAGATGACGAAATAATCGCCGGCGGAGATAATGATTTTTCTGATTCGCACAGTAGCGCCAAAGACGAATAACTAAGTCGCTAGACAAGTTCCTCTGCATAAAAAACGCATGGTTCGCCATGTCTTCTTCTGTAATCAGCGGTGTCTGCCATTATTCCTGGGACGGTATCTTTAGTTACATCACCTGGTGGGATGATATCACCCAGTTCAAAGAAAGTTTCTCTTTTGCCCTTACCAAAACTTGCGTTTACCGGCAGCAATCCGCATTCCATATTCATAATTAATCTGGACGTAGCAGGAATTACCTTGTGGGTTATTAGTTTGCCTTCATATTCGTCTTTACCCCAAATGTTTTTTTCACCCCCAGGTGACATTGTGATCAATGCTTTTAATCCGTCAGGATGGTTCGTTGGGGCTTGTGCTGCTGATTTAGAATTATCCTTAAACCTGTTGTTGTATTCTCTTACGAAATCTAGTGGCATTTTAGCCTCTAGCATAGGTTTATTTATAGGAAAAGCGTAATGTGGGCTACCGACAGAACGCTGTATTGACAAAAAAGGTTTTTTAAATGGGGTATGTTTCCAGCCGATATTGATTGGCAGTAGTCCTCTTGTGGCAACACCAAGAGATATATTGATCATTGCGCTTAATCTATCCCACTCAGAGCCCCATGTTTGTTCTGACGCAAGTCCCATATGAGCTGAAGTCAAAGACCGTGCCCCCTGAAGGTCTGGGTGATGGTCATTTACTAGGAGCAGTGGATATTGCTGAAGTGCCTCGGTTATAATCGATGCTTTTTCGACAAATGGACGAACGCATACTCTATCAGCTTCTTCTTTGGAAAGTTTGTCATTTTTTCTTATTATGAAATTAGCGACTTGAAGCCCCCTCTCGCTTGGTTGAGCAGACCAAAAGGTTTTGTCATAATCGCATAGTTCATTCCCAGCATCATAGGGGACTGCATAAGCTACGGCTCCAAGGTGTGCCTCCTCTATATATCTTGCGGTAAAACCACCAACTAGTTTTTCGTGGACTTCTCTGGCTTCTGCGCTCATAGGGATAACTTTAGCGTAGATTTTACTAAAAGAAAATTGCTTAAGGTTTGTTTTTGCAAAAAAAATGGAAAAAACGACCGATGTTTGACAGAATATATATTATTTGTTATAATAGACAAAAGGAGATAACGACTTGAGCGAAGTGAACTTTGCAAATTTTAATCCAGCGGAGCATTCTGTTTACGATGTTGGCGAAGGGGTTATCCGTGAAATGGCAGGAGCTTTTGGCTATGAACTTACAGCTGAGCCTGATGTAGATAATCTGGGTGATTTAATCGGTGCCGTTGGTCCCGCTAAAACCCTCCAGGACAATATTGAAAAAGTGCAAGCTAGGTTAGGAACTGACCAAGATGCGGTTAATATTGCCAGGGATTGGGTTGAGCGGTCAGGGCTTTTGACTCCGGTGGAGCGTTCTTTTATGAATCCGGAGCTAGAGGTGCTAAAAGACATTGATGTTGCAGTGATTACGGGTGGTGTAGCTAACTGGATGCACAGACGTGCTGATGCATTGATTCAGAGGATAAATCGTGATGGAACTCAAATTGGCAAAGTAATTTTGGCTGCAGGAAACAGAAAAATGCCAGATAGTGAAAGAGACGATGTGATGGGTGGCGAAACGGAATATATATACATGGGTGATATTATAAAGCCGAAATTGGGTAAAGCGGGCGTTATTGTAAGTTCAGTTATAGGTGCAGATTCAGGAGTGGGGGATGATGTTGCCGAAGCATTTGTAGAATATGGCATTTCTTCAAAGGCAAGAAATGTTTTAGTTGTTAGTAACGCTGGTGCCTGGGTGCAAAATGCTGGCCAAATTAAACGAGCGATGATGCGACGACTTCAGTTAGACGAAGAATTACCAGATAATGAATTGTTTGTTATCAGTGATGAATTTCCTTTAGGCACAGGAGTGGAGCCAGCCGCTACACACCAAAACCCGCTTTCTGCACTAGGTCAGATCGCCAGAAACGCACAAGAATTTGTCCGCCACCAAACCTAGAAGTTGATTTTTAAGAAGTTCTTTAGTATAATCAATGTATTAATAACTCAGTTTGTGGCTCCGATAGCTAACGGGTGCGCACAGGCAATAACCAGAGGAGGAAACACCTAAATGAAAAGCGAATACGAAGTCGCAATTATATTTGACCCACAGCTTTCTGTAGATTTGGAAAAAGCTACTACTAAAATAGAGCAAATTTTCAAAAAAAACGACGTAAAAATACTAAAAAGCGACAATTGGGGTAAGAAAAACTTAGCCTACAGAATTGGTCAACATACTGAAGGAATTTACATATTCTATAATATCGAAGTCGTCGGTGAAAATGTCGCCAAACTCGAATCAACTTTTAATATTACAGATGAGATTATCCGATATTTGGTGGTTAAAATCGACCACAAAAAGGTAGAGAAAATCGAAAAGCTAAAGCAGATCAAAAAAAGTAAAATGCCAGCAGTGGCAAGTGAGACAAAGGAATAATAGGAGGATCAAATGGCAAGAAGTTTTAACCAAGTAACACTTATGGGTAATCTAACGCGTGACCCAGAGCTAAGACAAATACCAAGCGGTCAAAGTGTCTGTAGCTTTAGTCTTGCGCTTAATCGTAGTTATAAAGGTTCTGATGGAGAATGGAAAGAAGTTACAGATTACGTAGATATAGTAGCGTGGGGGCCCTTGGGCGAAAGAGTAGCTCAATACATAACAAAAGGACGACCAGTGTTAGTTAGTGGACGTTTGCAAAGCAGATCATGGGAACAAGACGGTCAAAAACGAAGCAAACTTGAAGTCATTGCCCAGGACGTTACTTTTTTGGGTAATGCAGGTGGTGGTGCACCAGCATCTGTCCAGACGAGCGAAGAGGCTCCTGCGGCGGCGCCAAGCAAAGCCAAAGCATCCAGCAAAAAAGATGACACCAGCGGCGAAATAGATGATGAGCCAATTAATTTAGATGACATACCTTTCTAGAAACCAAAGAAAGAAGAAACAAGAAATGAGAAACAAGCACGAAATAATAAATCAAAAACAAAACGGCAATCAGATTGTTTCGAATTTGAGAATTTCTAGTTTGTTTAGGATTTTGGGCTTAGGATTTAGAATTTAACGACTAAAAGGAGTAAAACATGGCAAAGATATTTAGACACAGAGAAGAAGTCCCATATTTTGACTATAAGGATTTCAAGAATTTACAGAGATACGTTAACCAATATGGTCAGATAGAACCGCGCAAACGCACAGGACTACGTGAGTCAGAACAAAAGCGTTTGGCAACGGCTATCAAAAGAGCCAGACACTTGGCGCTTCTGCCTTTTGTCAACAAATAAACGGTTAGGCGAGTAAATGAACGATTTATATAGAGATGTTATCAACCTAAGACACAAACTAAATAATGTTATTGATGATCATAGCCACCCTTCCTCGCAAGCGTTAAAACGTGAGGTTCAGAGACTTGAGGATGAAATGCAAGTTAAAAAACCTCTTAAGAGTTTAGAGTCACGGGTAAAACAGGTGATAGATTGTCTTAAGCAGGCTGAACGCGCATGCGTTATAAGTCAAGCGGATATTAACTATTTGCACAGACAGCTTGAAGTAATTTTGCAGTCACTAAGAAGTGGGAAAATATCATGGCATTCGGCATAACAGACCTAAAAAAGGGCACGATTTTTGAATATAACGCTGTCCCATATAAAGTTGTTGAATATTCTCAGAAGGTTATGGGGCGGGGCGGTTCAATAGTTAATGTCAAAATTAAGAGTTTGATCGATGGGAAAGTGCTCGACAAGACGTTTAAAGGTAACGAACCTATCAGCCCAGCTCATGTTGAAAATTGTAGTGCTCAATACACCTACGAAGAAGGCAGCACGTATAATTTTATGGACCGAGAGAGCTTTGAGAATTACGAAGTTAGGGGCTCATTAATTGATGATATCATTGGATATTTTAAAGAAGGTGACGAAGTAACGGTCCAGAAATACGAAGGAAGAGTAATCAATGTTAGTTTGCCTAAAAATGTTTTTCTTAGGGTTGTTTACGCAGAGGATGCCGTAAAAGGCGACACAAGTAGTGCCTTGACCAAAAACGCAGAACTTGAGACAGGGCTGAAGGTCAAAGTGCCGGCTTTTATCAGGACAGGTGACGAAATAAGTATTGATGTAGCGACAGGTGCTTACCGTGAACGCAAAAAAGCTTAGGCTTGACCTAGCGCTGAGTCTGCGACGCAAGATCAGTAGAAGTCAGGCAGAGAATTTTGTAAAACTTGGTATGGTAAAAGTTAATAGTGTGGTGGCAAAAAAGCCAAGTGCATACGTACAAGCAAATGATAAACTTGAAATTACAGACCAAGAGACCTATGTATCAAGAGCTGGGCTGAAACTTGCATCTGTAGCTGAAATATTTAATATTAATTTTGAATCTGCCATAGTGCTCGATATTGGCAGTAGCACGGGTGGCTTTACTGACTATGCTCTGAAGCGTGGAGCAGCCAAGATTATTGCTGTCGATGTCGGCACAAATCAGCTTCATCACACACTTCGCGGACATCCCAAAATTGAGCTACGAGAAAAAACAGACATCCGAAATATAGAGAAATTAGAAGATAGAGTAAATATTGTGCTCATAGACGTGTCTTTTATTAGTATTCGTGAAATTCTCGAACATCTCCCAAAACTAATCGATAAAAATACAGAGGTAATAGCTATGGTTAAACCTCAATTTGAGGCATGGCAATCACAGCTCAAACACAAAGGAGTGATCAAAAATAATGCAATGCGCAGAGATATATTACATGATTTTGAGCAGTGGGTTCGGGCAAAATACAAAATTGTATCCAAACAAGATTCTGGCGTTGCTGGGCAAAAAGGCAACCTAGAAAAATTTTATTTACTTAAATTACTTACAAAAAAGAATTATTAAAAAGCCATATGTGCAAATGCTTATGCTAAACTTATCTTTGATGATTATGGCTTACACACTTGAGACTAAAATTGCTTTTTCTTTGAGAAATGGGACGAAATGAGGTATTTCAAAAATAGAGCAGAGGCCGGCGCAGAACTTGCCGATATACTTAGTGATCTGACAGCTGACAATACTGTAGTTATTGCCGTTGATGAAAAATCAGTTTTAGTCGGAGAGCCAATTGCGAAGAGAACCAACAGCACGCTTTTTATGTTGGTAACTGATGAAGTTTATGTGCCAGGCGAGTCAGAGCCTATCGCTACGCTGACTTCTGCTGATACTTATACGTATAATAGTTCCTATTCTGCCGGGCAAATTGAAGAACTTAATTCTGAATACAGTGGCGTTATCAACCAAAAACGCGACGAATCGTTCCATAAAATCAATCGCATTGTAGGAAAAGATGGGGCGATGGACAAGCGTCTTCTAAAAAGACATACGGCTATCGTCGTATCAGACGGGCTAAAAAATGGACGGACAATGGACGTTGTTAAAGATTTTTTCAAGCCTATTGTCCTGGAGAAACTTATAGTGGTTGCGGTGCTGGCAACCGCAGATGCTATAGATAAAATGCACATTACTGCAGATGAGATACACTGTCTCAGCGTTGTTAATAACTTTATTACCACAGATCATTACTACGAAGAAAATGTTGCACCCACCCATGAGGAAATAATCTCTATCATGAAGAATATGGTTTTTAATTGGAAATAAAGCAAGCAGATTGATAAAAAAGTGCTTGATTGTGGTTAAAAACTTATGTTAGCCTAGTAATAAGACGATTAATACAAAAACCGTCTCGGCAAAAATATATACAAAAATAACTACCAATACAAAAATGAAAAACATAACAAAAAAGAATGTTTATTATGTGCATGGATTTAAAGAATCCAGCACAAATCGAAGGATAGGGCTCCCAGGCTATTTGCTGACTTTTCTATTTGCTGGGTTTATTGTCTATGGAGTTTGGGCGAATTTAATTCCGAGTCCAGTCGTAGCTTTTCGGAGTGGTACAGAAAAAATTGCAGCCAACATATTAAATCAAGAGACAACACCTACGCAGGAGCCAAATATTAACGGAGCCACGTCAACTAAAAAACCACAAAAAATTAGGCACAAGAACAAAGAGCTAAATCGACAATTAGTTACAAAGACTCGAGAATACAAAGATGTTAAATGGTCAATTTACGTCGAAGATATTAATTCTGGGCTGACTGCGTCGATCAACGAGAATGACAGCTACAATATAGGCAGTGTTTCTAGGTTAGTTGCCTTGCCTGCACTGGAGTCAAAAATTAACCCTGATCGTTGGGGCAACTATTTGTTTGGCAACTCCGTTAAACAATGTGTTGGTAGCGGGTTAGGGCAAAGTAACGACGCATGTTATGACAAATTAATGAAATATCTTGGCAAAGACTATATCAATAGCACCATGAAAAGTTATGGATATGATATAGAGGTGAATAATGAGTTTAATGCCAAAGTTTCTCCGGAGGACCTCGGAGCATATTTGTCGGATATGAAACATGGCCAGAGCCTATTTTCCAAGACTAGAAGAGCGGTGTTTGATACTCTGTATACGCCAAAGCAGACTCCAGGCTTAAGTCTTGGTTGTGGTGATTGTAGAGTTGCCGACAAACAATCGTTTGATAAAAATATTGCCGTTGATGCGGGTATTGTTACCCACGGACCAAGAAGTTACGCTGTTGTGATCATGGCAGAAGGCGGAACGCTAGATCAGATTACAGACATAGCTCAGACTATTGATCGATATATGCAACCCTAGGCTTAAGGAGGGAAAACCTCGTCTGTAGAATCGAATCAGTACCTAAAAGAGAGCGTTTCGAGCCGAGAAGATATCTTCTCGGTCTGCACTCCGCTTATACTCTCTTTTAGGTACTGATTCGATTCCATCAGGATTTGTAACTCGTACTAATTTTATAATCTTTAGAATATCATTTTTGATACACGTGTACAGAAAATGATATTTCTGGTTTATGCTATTTATGTTCTGAGTTTCTTTGTTACTTTCTTGGTCGGTACAAGAAAGTAAGATATAAACGTATTGAAAATAATTTGAGATAAAAGTCACAAATAATCAGTAGTTACTAAATTATAAGAAATTAAGTTCTGAGTTTGTAGCCTCTGTTAAACAGACGAGAGTTTAGTAAATAAAGTCCAGCTACAAAAAGAGTTACTACTCCAATGCAAAGCCAGGGATTAACTTGTGAATTGCCAAGGATGGCATAACGGACAGTGTTGACCATGTAATATATCGGGTTAAAAAGGATCAGTGTTTTGAACGGCTCAGGAAGCAAAGTAGCAGAGTAGAAGACTCCACCAAGGAAAATCATTGGTGACAGTATAAATGTTTGATAAAAACTTATATCATCAAATTTCTCTGCATTTAGTCCGATCAGTACACCCAAAAAAGCAAAAAACAAGCCTATTGTCGTTAAACTTGCGATTAGCATCAGCGGATGTGCTATAGAGAAGTCAGGGATCAATACACTCGCAGTAGAAATTATGATAACAGCGATAATACAAGAACGGACAAACCCGCCCAGTGCATAGCCAAGAAAAAGCTGTACATTGGGGATTGGCGATGTTAATTGGTCGTCAATAGCTTTTTGGAATTTTTGCTGCAAAATAGATGAGCTGTTGTTTGAGAACACATTCATGGCAAATGACATCATCAGAAGTCCTGGAAAAATAAACAGTATATATGAAACACCTTCAAGTTGGTTGATCCTAGAGCCCAGTGATGCCCCGAAAACGGTTATGAACAAAGAGGTTTCTAGTAGTGGGCCTAAGATAGTTTGGCGTTTAATACTCCAAAATCTTGAGACTTCACGGCGCAAAATAGTATAGATTGGCAAAAATTGATCAAACATTAGCTATCCCTCTTTGTCCCATGGATTACGTCCAGATATATGCTCTCAAGATTCGTCCTTTTGTAATGTTTTTTGATATCAGCTTTTGTCCCTGAGTAAATAATTTTGCCTTTATTGATTAGAGCAATTTGGTCGCATAACTCTTCTGCTTCTTCAATATAGTGAGTGGTTAGCAGAATTGTTGTGCCGGATTTGTTCTCATTTTTCATATATTTCCAGAGCTCGAGCCTTAGCTCTATATCAACGCCTGCTGTAGGTTCATCAAGAATTAGCACCTTCGGGCTGTGCATCAGAGCACGAGCGATCACTAGTCTTCTTTTCATCCCACCAGAAAGTGTACGGATATTTTCTTTGCGTTTGTCACCCAACTTAAAAGCTTTAAGCAACGTGTCAATTTGCTTTTTTCTCTCATCACGCTTCATGCCGTGGTAGCCACCATGATAGTCAAGGGTATCCTCTACACTCAAGAACCAATCTAAATTGATTTCTTGAGGCGACATACCAATGATTTTACGAGCTTTTTTGTAATCCCGGACGACATCGTAGTCAAATATTTTGGCCTGTCCACCAGTAGGGATTGAGAGACCAGTCAGACAGTGTATCAGAGTAGACTTGCCCGCTCCATTGGGGCCAAGTAGTCCAAAAAATGACCCTTCTGGCACTTGAAGATTGAGTTTATCAAGTGCTTTGAAATCATTCGAATAGCTTTTATCCAGATTATTAATACTAATTGCTATGTTTTTAGACATTAAATTTGAACTCCACCACGTCGTCGGGTTTCATGACGTAGTTTTTCCCTTCAGTTCTTATTTTACCAGAATTTTTGGCCTTTTGTTCTGTGCCTGCCTGGACCAAATCATTGTAATCAACTATCTGAGCAGCTATAAACCCTTTTTCAAAATCTGTATGGATGACCCCAGCAGCTTGTGGTGCTGTAGCACCTTGTTTGATGGTCCAGGCCCGAACTTCCTTGGGGCCCCCGGTCAAATAGCTTTGTAAGCCGAGTGTGTCATAGGCCGCATGGATTACCTTGACCAGACCAGATTCACTCTGCCCATAGCTTTTTAGCATTTCTTGTTGCTCGGACGTTTCAAGACTGCGCAGTTCATCCTCTAGCTTGGCGCAGACAAAAATAGCAATGGCTGGCTCAACAATATGAGATAGTTCCTTCTTAAAAATATCATTTTGCAGATCGTCCTCGTCCAGGTTAAAAAGATAAATCATCGGTTTTGCAGTTAGAAGCTGCAAACTCTGGAGTAGCTTTATGCTTTGTTCGTCATCTGTCTTAATAATCTCAGGGTGCTTATGGAGAGGAGTCCCAGCTTCTAGGATGTCTTTTATTTTGGTCAAAAGTCCAGCTTGGGGTTTTAATTTTGGGTTAGACCGAGATTCTTTTTCTATTTTGGGTAGTGATTTGGTCACTGTTGAAAGATCAGCAAGGACTAATTCGATAGAGATTATATCAATGTCATAAGTCGGGTTTTTACTGGATTCACTACGGATGATATTCTTGTCGTTAAAAGCTCTAACCACCTGGATAATAGCCTTACATTCACGGATATGACTAAGAAATTGGTTGCCAAGACCCTCGCCCTTGCTGGCGCCCTCAACAAGTCCTGCAATATCTACAAATTCTACAGTAGCAGGCAGGATTTTTGGACTACTATAAATCTTTGCCAGCGTTTTCAATCGGTCATCAGGCACGGGCACAATACCGCTATTTGGCTCAATTGTGGCAAAAGGGTAGTTGGCCGCCAGCGCCGAACTGTCAGTTAGAGCGTTAAACAAAGTCGACTTGCCAACATTTGGTAAGCCAACTATCCCAATAGATAAACTCATACAATGTATTTTAACAGATGTAGAGCTTCTTGCATATGTAAAAAACTATCAACCTCAAACTTTTATTATTCTAATTGCTTTACCAGCAAAGCGTTTATGCTATAATTTAATTAATTATGAGTATATTGAGTGGGGTATCAGAATTTTTCGGACTAGACATCGGCTCAACTGCTATTAGAGTGGTCCAATTATCTTCTGGTCCAAAAAAACAGCTCCTTCGTTACGGGATGGTTCCTATAGAAGCAAAGATAGCTCTAAGTGATAGCAAGGCAGATCAACAAAAAGTCGCAGCTAAAGTCCAAGAAGTTATAGCCGCAGCTAAGATAACAACTAAAAATGTCGCTGTAGGGTTACCTTCGACAAGAGTGTTTACAATGGTGACAGACATCGACAGGTTGCCGCCCCATGAATTGACCAAATCAATAAAATATCAAGCAGATTCGTTGATACCCACTCCTATAGAAGCTTCAAAAATAGACTGGGCAGTTATAGGTGATTCTCCAGAGAGTAGCAATAAGGTGGAGCTTTTGCTGTCAAGTGTTACAAATGATTACGTAGAAGCAAAGCTTGATCTTCTGGAGTCAATTGGGCTGAATGTTATTGCCTTTGAACCCGACAATTTGGTGCTGACAAGATCAATGCTTCCACCAGATGCAAATACAACAAATATGATACTTGATATTGGTAGTCTTAATACAGATTTAGTGATTACTATTGATAATATTCCCAGACTTATCAGAGCAGTTCCTACAGGTTCGGAAGCGATTATTAAATCAGCCATGTCAAACCTGAGCATAGACGAGAAGCAGGCCACCGAATTTGTATTTAAATTTGGTCTTTCTCAGCAGAAACTAGAAGGACAAGTTTACAATGGCATTATTGGGACCATAGATCTGCTGGTTTCTGATATAGAGAAATCAATAAAATTCTTCCAAACTCGCTACAAGGATAAAAAAGTTGAGAAGATTGTTATGACGGGGGCTGCCTCATCTTTGCCAGAATTTCCTCTGTACATTGCTAACAAATTGGGCGTCAATGTAGAAATAGGCAATTCTTGGAGGAATGTTGCTTATGATCCAGCTCGGCAAAACGAGTTAATGAATCTTTCCAACCATTTTGGGGTAGCCGTTGGGCTCGCAGAAAGGAACATATAGTCGATGGTTCAATTTAATTTATTACCAGACATAAAACTTGAGTTTATTAAAACCCAAGCCCGCAAAAGATTAATTATTCTGGCCTCTTTTATTACCAGCGCAGTTTTTTTGACTATATTTATACTGCTTTTGATCAATGTTAAATTTGCTCAACACAAAAGGATGAACGATCTCACAAAAGATATAAAATCAAGCGTAGCAACAATTCGCAAGACACAAGATTTAGACAAGATCATTACTGTACAGAACCAACTTGCAAGTTTGCCAGGGCTTCATGACCAAAAAATAATTAGTTCAAGAATCACTGATTATCTGATACAACTCACACCAGCGAACGTAAAAATAACAGATGTTGACGCAGACTTCGTTGCAAATACTTTTAGTATCAAGGGGACAGCATCAGAATTATCAACAGTTAATCAATTTGTAGATACTTTGAAGTTTACAACCTTTAAGGTCAACACAGAAGGCGGACCTGAAGGTAAGGCATTCAGCGGAGTTGTTTTATCGAGCTTTTCAGTACAGGATAAAGCTACAAATCCGGCAGAAAAGGTTACATTTAATATAAGCGCCACTTTTGATCCGTATTTATTCAAAATGATTAAAAAAGAGGGTCTAGCCGAGGACAAGGCAGTGAGCCTAGTCATTCCGAATATTATTTCGACGAGATCTGTAACTGAAAAGCCAACAGATCTTTTTGGGGCACCGCCGGTAGTACCAAAGGAGGGTCAGTAAATGGCTATTAAACTATCAGCCAAAAGACTAGCTATCGACAAAGCCAACTCCACTGTGTTAATCGTTGTTGGTGTGGCTTGTTTTGTGATTGTTCTTTGTAGCGTTGCCGGAAAATCACTAATTGACCAAATGAAATATCAGTCAAAAGTGATAGGCCTAAAAGAAAATACTTTAAAACAAGCAAAAGCCAACGAAAAAGCAACCGAACAGCTTAAGACCTCATATCAAGAATTTGCATCTGTCAGAGAGAATGTTTTGGGTGGTAATGCCTCAGGCACAGCAGACAAAGATGGTGAAAATGCTCGAATTGTTCTTGACGCACTACCTAGTAAGTATGATTTCCCAGCACTTGCGACAAGTATCTATAAACTACTCGGTAGTAATGGCTACAAGATAGACAGCATGACCGGAACGGATGATGAAGTGGCGCAGTCCGCGTCTGAGAGTGGGGACGCCTCAGTAGCTGTCGACATTCCTTTTACGGTGTCAGTAACTGCTTCGAGCAGTAACACGAAACAACTACTGGCGTTATTCGAAAAGTCAATCCGCCCAGTGCAGATATCAAAAATTAGTATTAAAGGACAAACAGATGGCGTAAAGATATCTATCGATGGTAAGACATATTTCAAACCACAGAAAAAGTTCAATGTTAAGACAGAAAAGGTTAATAGAACAGATAAAGTTAGCAAGACAAAGAAAACGGAGACTAAAAAATGAGGCAGAAAGATCTACCAATTATTTTGGCTATCGTCATAGTTTCTTCGATGTTGTCTCTGCTGATTACAAAAACTTTATTTGTGCCCAAAAAAGATCAAAGTTTAACTGCTGAAAAAGTCGATGTGATCACATCGACTTTCAATAAACCCGACCCCTTCATTTTTAATAAGGACGCTGTTAATCCAACACAGTTGATCAAAATCGGCGGCAATAACAATACCAATAATAATTGAGCAGTGCGGGTGATTAAGCCATGAGCGTACTATCAGAAGAAAACCAGCAACTACTCGAGAAGTATTTGGTAGAGGAAGGCGTTATATCACAGGTTAAGCTTGAAAGTGTCAAAGAAAAAGCCAATGCAAACTCTGCGCCAATTCTGGCTACTTTGGTCGACGAGGCACAAGTCTCGAACGAGGTCCTCACTAAACTTATGGCCAAGATCAACCATGTTCCTTACGTCAATTTACAGGATGCAAGAATAGACAAACAGGTTTTGAGGTTATTGTCTAAAGAAGTTTCACAACGTTATATGGCCGTGCCACTGGGACAAATCCAAAATAAATTAGTTGTAGCCATGCTCGACGCCGACAATGTCCAGGCAGTTGATTTTTTGTCAAGTCGTATCGGTCGTCCTCTTAAGGTTTATACCGCCAGCGAAGAAGGCATTATAAAAGTCATTAAGCAATACGACGAAGATATTGAAGCAGATGTTACTAGTACAGTTGGTAGCATATCTTCTGCTGCAACAGAAGAAGCCCAGCAGATCAAAGAAGCGGCTAATGCTCCCACAAACAGCAACATCAAGACTATTATTCAGGATTCACCGATTTCAAAAGCTCTATCAGCTATTTTGGAGTATGCGGCGCGTACACGGGCTAGTGATATTCACATTGAGCCACTTGAGCACGAGTTGAAAATTCGTTGTCGAGTTGATGGAGTACTACGTGAGATCATGAAATTACCAAAAAGCACCGAACCGCCACTTATTTCCCGAATAAAAATTCTTAGCAATCTTAAAATTGACGAGCATCGTATCCCGCAAGATGGTCAATTTACTGTTGACGTAGAGGGTAATTTGATAGACTTGCGTATAGCTATCTCGCCTGTGATTTGGGGTGAACAAGTTGTGATCCGTCTGCTTGATAAATCAGGCACGAGCTTAAAGCTCGAAGACATGGGCTATACCGGTCGTGCTCTAAGAACAATAAAAAAAGGCGTTGCTCAATCAAACGGTATGATTTTAACCTCTGGACCAACGGGTTCTGGTAAATCAACCTCAATGTATGCGTTAATACAGGAAATAAAAAACGACACTATCAATATAGTTACGCTTGAAGATCCTGTTGAGTATAAAATTGACGGGATCAACCAAATCCAAGTTAACGCAGAGGTTGGCTTGACGTTTGCATCTGGGCTCAGGTCTATTTTGCGTCAAGATCCCGATGTTGTCATGGTTGGAGAAATTCGCGACAAAGAGACAGCAGCTCTTGCAGTGCAAGCTGCGTTGACGGGGCACTTGGTCTTTAGCACGCTTCACACCAACTCTGCTGCTGGCATTTTGCCCAGACTTTTGGACATGGGGATAGAACCATTTTTGATTGCTAGCACTGTTAGAACTGTCATTGGTCAAAGACTTGTCAGACGAATTGCCGACAAAGACAAAGAGGCATATACGTCCTCAGGAGCTGAAAAACAAGCTATTCTTCAAAATGTAGGTAATCTTCTGCCACCAGACGAAAAGAGTAAACTCGCGTACTGCAAAGATCTCGGTTATGAGGATTTGCCTTTGCGCACCCAAAACGCTTATACTTTATATAAGGGCAAAGATAGCCCAGACACCCCGGGTGGCTACAAGGGAAGAATGGGATTGTACGAAGTCTTTGAGGTCAGCGATGCGATTCAAAAACTTATAATAAATCATTCAACCAGCGCAGTTATCCAAACCCAAGCCATAAAAGAAGGCATGGTAACCATGAGGCAAGACGGTTATCTCAAAGCCTTAGCGGGGCAAACAACAATTAGTGAGATTAATAGGGTTGCAGCAGAAGATAATGCATAAAGAAAAGGTGGAGTGATGAGCAGCGAACTTAGGATAGAACTTTTACTAGAAGAAGTAGTCAAGAACAAGGCTTCAGATCTGCACCTGCAAGTTGGTCTTCCGCCAATGATTCGGATTGACGGGGCTCTCAAACCGTCAACTAGTGGCAGCGTACTCAAAGAAGCCCAAGTTGAATCATTAATTTTCTCAATTCTGGATGATGAGCAAAAACAAATTCTGCTAAAAGACAAAGAATTTGATTTTAGCTTTAGTTTTGGTGATCTTGGGCGATTCCGTGTCAACGCTTTTCACGAAAGAGGAAATTTGGCTGCGGCCCTTAGGCTAATACCTAATGAAATGCTAAGTGTTGAACAACTAGGCCTGCCAAAAATAATTAATAAATTTGCTGAATATCCAAGGGGCCTTGTGCTTATTACGGGGCCGACAGGTTCGGGTAAATCGACGACTCTAGCTGCTCTTATTCATAAAATTAATACAGAACGCGCTGCGCACGTAATAACTATCGAAGATCCAATCGAATTTACGCACAAAAGCGCCAAATCAGTCATTGTCCAACGTGAAGTTCACTACGATACATACTCATTTTCGGCGGCGCTTAGAAGCAGTTTGCGTCAAGATCCAGACGTGGTGCTTATCGGTGAGATGCGTGACCTTGAAACGATTGCAGCTGCAATAACTATTGCAGAGACGGGGCACTTGGTCTTTGCTACACTTCACACCAACTCTGCTGCGCAGAGCTTGGACCGCATGATAGATGTTTTCCCGCCACATCAACAGCCACAAATAAGGGCGCAGCTCAGTAATATTTTGATGGCTATTTGTTGTCAGAGACTAGTTCCTTCTATCGGTGGCGGACGAGTTGTCGCCTCAGAGATTTTGATCGCAAACCCAGCTGTAAGAAACATCATCCGTGAAGGCAAAGGGCATCAGCTCGATGCAGTTATTCAGACGGGTGCAGAGTTTGGTATGCAGTCGATGGACAAAACACTTGTCAATTTGATTCATGCGGGTACTATCACTTACGATGAGGCGCGAATTGTTGCAGTTGATCTTGATGAACTAGATAGACTTATGAGAGGGTAAGTTGGAGATTCAATAATGTTAACTTTTGAATACGAGGCCAAAAACGCAAAAACAGGGGAGAAGATAAAAGCCACCTTGCAGGCAGATTCAGAGGCATCAGCAGCCAAATTGATTCGTGAACAGTCACTAGTCCCGCTGGATATTCGTGCGGTCGGCTCTGGTGGGTTTACATTCCTTGGTAAATTCCGCAATAGAATTTCCGTAAAAGACAAAATACTCTTCTCTAGGCAGATGTCTACACTTATTAATGCTGGTTTGCCGTTAGTCCAGAGCTTGCGACAAGTTGATGAGCAGACTGACAACAAAGCTTTTAAAGTAGTCATCGGCAAAATAATCACCGATGTAGAGGGTGGTTTGGCGTTCTCCAAGGCACTGGCTAAACATCCCGAAGTTTTCAATAACATTTATATTAATCTAATAGAGGCTGGTGAGGTATCAGGAACTCTTGACATGGCTCTGTCCAGGATAGCCACACAGCAGGAAAAAGACGCAGATATAATCAGCAAAGTTCGTGGGGCTATGGCATATCCGGCAATAGTTATGCTGGTGATGATTGGTGTGCTAGGTTTCATGATTGTCAAGGTTTTGCCCCAGGTTGAAGTCATCTATAGAGATCTTCCAGGAGCACATTTGCCACTTTTGACCGTAGTTTTATTATCTATTTCGCATTTTACTATCAAATACTGGTGGTTAATGCTGATATTGCTTGGTTTAGCTATATTTGCCACCACACGTTACGCTCGCACGGTAGGGGGCAAGCAAGTAATCGATCTGTGGAAGATGAAAGCATGGCCAATGGGCCCGCTATTTATGAAAGTCTATATGGCTCGGTTTTCCAGAACTGGCACAACTCTAGTTGCCAGTGGTGTGCCTTTAATCAAAGTGCTCGAGGTTGTGGCTGGCGCTATCAACAATGTCCATGTTGAGGCTTCTATTAATAAGGCGATAGAGAAAGTTAAAGGAGGCAAATCGTTAAGCGAATCTCTAACGGGTGATCCAAATTTCTTAACTCTTGTGCCGAACATGCTTAAAATTGGTGAGCAATCAGGGGCCTTAGAAGATATGATGGAAAAGACTGCAGATTATTATGAAAAAGAAGTTGATAACCAGATCAAAACCATTTCTACTATAATTGAGCCAATGATGATGGTAGTTCTGGGTATCTCGGCGTTTATTATTGTAGCAGCGGTGCTATTGCCAATTTATGGGCTAGCTGGCCAAAATATCATCAAATAGTTCTTTCATTATAAGCGAATAACTCATTGCGATTAAAGCCTTAAAAGGCTTTTTAATCACCATACTTTCTTGTGCTAACAAGAAAGTATGCAAAGAAGTAGCAGGCGGTTGAGCAGACTTGATGGGATTTCTTGTCGAGGATTACAACAGACTGCGGAACTCTCTCCCTTTGGTCGTTCAAACAGTCCTCGGCTGATAGTTGTAATCTCGACGAAATCTCTCAGGTCTGCTCAAGGCCTGACCCAAGCTTCCCTTGTATATTTCCGTAGGAAATATTATTAATTATGACTTTAGACTGCTTTTTGTCCCCTTGATTAAAACACCTTTAGATTAAATGGCTACGAACAGATTATTCTGAGGACATGGCTTTATGCCCGACTGGAGGGAGTCCCGGAAGAATAGTATGTTTGTAGTTATTTAATCTTAGGGCAGTTTTTGATCACTGGGGTGGCACTTTTTGCTTACTTTTTCTTGCTACAGAGAAAAAGTAAGGTGATAGAAGCCCTGCCAAGGGCTTAGCGCAATGAAGCCTTTAATTATAATTTTTAAAAATTAGTGTTGCATTCTTGCTCAAGATGGTATATTTTGATATTGTATAAGCATAAACATTAATAAATCAAAGAAAAGGGTTGGGGATATGAGAGATTTAATAAAAAAACAAAAGGGTTTCACTATCATCGAGGTATTGATAGTTCTAGCCATAGCCGGACTTATCATTTTGATAGTCTTCCTCGCAGTGCCATCATTGCAAAGAAACAGCCGTAATACACAACGTAAGAATGATATTAGTGCACTACTAGGCTCAATACAAGAATCAACTAATAATAATAATGGTCAACTTCCTACTCGAGCAACCGCAGCCGATTCTGGTAAACTATCATTTTATGCAATAGCTGATTTAGAAGGAAACTTACAGAATGCAGCAGCTGTTGGTTCGGTCACTCCAACGGAGTCTAGTATACAGTTGAATAATTTCTCAAAATGTCCGGCTGCTAACCCAGCACCAGGGGCTATAGCTGCTTTGACAATGGGAGCATCTCCAACAAAGAGAAACGTTACTGCTGTATATCGTATTGAAACAAGTGGTGCTTCTCAAACAATTTGCCAAGACCTATAAATTAGGAAAAGTTAGCATAGTAATAAAAAGGCTCGTTTATTGGAGCCTTTTTTGCTATCATAAGTGCTAATGATTATAGGGATATTAGTTATATTGGGGCTTTGTTTTGGTAGTTTTGTCAATGCTTTGGTCTGGCGGGTTCATCAACAGAGTCTGCCAAAGGCAAAACAACCAAAAAAAGTCAATCTATCTATCAAAAAAGGTCGATCTGTCTGCGTCAATTGTCATCATATTTTAAGCTGGCAAGATTTACTGCCGGTTATCAGCTGGGTTGGCCTGAGAGGCAAATGCAGATATTGTCACAAATCTATATCTTGGCAATATCCACTAGTAGAAATCCTCATGGCTGCTGTATTCGTAATCTCGTACAATTTTTGGCCGTTTAAATTTACAGGTCCTGAGGCTGCCGTATTCGGTCTGTGGCTAGCGGTTGTAGTTAATTTAGTAGCTCTAGCAGTTTATGACATCAAATGGATGCTTTTGCCCAATAGATTAGTCAAAATAGCCTTTGGATTTGCTTTAGTGTTGAGTGTGATCACTATATCCATTCGTAGTGGAGAAATATATGTAGATTTGGCAAAAGTATTGGTAGCTATGGCAATATCTGGAGGTCTTTTTGCCATTTTGTTCTATGTCTCCAGTGGCAAATGGATAGGCGGAGGCGACGTAAAGTTGGGCTTTGTACTTGGGCTTGTCGCTGCTACCCCAGTTAATGCTTGTTTGATGCTATTTATTGCATCTTTGCTTGGTTGTTTGGTAACGCTGCCGGCCGTAGCTTTGGGCTCTAAGAGCATGCAGACCAAAATACCCTTTGGACCCTTTTTGATAATTGCGGCTTTTGTTGTGTATCTGTTTGGCGTAGTAGTGGCAGATGCTTACTTGCGATTACTCGGTCTTTCCTAACCCCCCTGCTTAATACTCACTACTTTTTACTATTTGGGCGATAGCGCTTGTGCTATAATTTATGGTATGAAACTCTCTGGGGGCACAAGAGGTTATACTATCGTTGAGGTTATGATATTTCTGGTTGTATCAGCCGGACTTTTGGTGTCTGTCTTGGGCGTGATCAGTGGTCAGCAACAAAAGACTCGTTTTCAGACTGGTGTCAGGGATTTTGAATCCCAACTGCAAGACACAATCAACGACGTTGAAACAGGATATTATCCTAATACTGCTGGCAACGCCGGGGAAGGCGGAGACCTCAAAGCTGGTGACAAAATATTCATCGGCAAAGGCATCCAATTTTACAAAAATTCCTCGACCAACGAACTAACTAGCTGGCGAGAAATGGTTATTAGTGGGAATACTACAATACCTGATCCTCCCGGAGAGCCAAAGGATGTGACAACCCTCAGTGAAGCTACCCCCACAGCATCAGGCTCTTCCGTTAGTCATGAGCTTCTCAACGGAGTAGTCCTGACAAGTATCAAATATGGTACAGCAGGTACATCGAGTTTTGGGATTGCCGTAGTGTCAGGTATATCAAGTGATGGCAAAAAATCTTCTGGCTCCAGAGGTCAGTTGGCATATCTAGATATTAGTTCTGTCGATAATGAAGGGTTTCTTGATTCAGCCATTGGCTCCCTTACTGATGCTTCAATTGCCAATGCAAGCAACGGAGTAGTTTTTTGCCTTAGCGAAGGGGGTGGTGGTAGAGTTGCAGCCGTTGCTCTTGGCCTGGCCCCACAGGGCGCAGGAATTGTCAGCACAGGGCAAAAAAATATTTCAACAGTTTATTTTGATGATGAGGCAAAAAATAATTTTGGATGTACCTCATGAAATTAAAAATAATGCATAACCAACGAGGCGATACAATCATGGAAGTACTGATCTGTGTTGCTATGCTCGGGTTTATGCTCGGTGCAGCCTTTAGCTTGACGAATAAAAATCAACAAAGCGCTAGGGCTTCACAGGAGCGATCAGAAGCTACCAAAATAGCAGAAAAACAGATAGAATATCTTCGGGCACACTATGCCAAACATGCCACAGGTCCTTTTGACCCACCTTTGACAGATAATTTTTGTTTTAAAGAAGACGCATCAATCCCAGACAAAGGCTATAAGTATGTCGAAAATGTTGGTTTAGCATCACCAAGCCCAGTAATAGTCAGCGGTGCAGCCAATGAGGACAAAGATTCTAATTATGTAGCTGACTGTAAATTATCTCCAAATGGTTACAATTACAGGATTAGTGCCTGGAAAGCAGGCACTGCTAACGCAACCACTTTAGGTGCAAAAGCCGGGGCATTTGTTGTCACAGTTCGTTGGGATAGTGTCAAAGGCAATGGTCAAGAAGAAGTCAAAATGTTCTACACCATAGACCAACTTTCTGCAGGCTTTTACACCAGTGGGATTCCCGTAACACCCCCATCACCCCCACCACCTCCATCAAATTTCTGTACCAACATTCCTGGTCCATCGCTTCCTCCAGGAATGACTCAAGATCCTGCCACAGGTTTTTGCAAGTACACTCCTTATACCTGGTATGGAACTTGGAATACGGGTTTCTTTGGTTTTATGTCGTTCCAGTTTCCAGGATTGACACCCAACCTTACATGTTCTCCAGTCGATGCCGGCCGGAAAACATGTCTGAATGGCTATACATTCTGGCTTCTGTCAACCGTAATTAACTGGTCATCCCCGATAAAAATAACTTATGATCTTAAGACGAACCTATATAATTATAGTCCCGTAGATTACACATTTTCTAATGTTGCTACTCCTTTGGGGAGCAGCACAATACCCGCTGGCCCCGCCATATTAAACATGTATTGGACTAATGACGAAAACAACGGTCTTTCGCCCCCACCAGGCTATAAACCGCAAGTGAGAATTCGTATCAATGACAGTGGCGGCGGGTCATACAATCCGTGTGCTCCCGCGGACTATTGCCAACTGCCATCTTACCCAAATAATTCACTTTCTAATTTAATCCTAGCCCCAATAGATATAGTGGTGCCAGAAAACGCAACCACGCTAACAGTAGAGTGGCTAAATGATGCCTGGTCGCCCGGAGTATATGATGCCAATGTTAGTTTCCCAGATCTAAGAATAGAGAGGAACTGATACATGTTTATTTATGAGCGACAAAATAGGGGCAGGGGAAAAACAGAAGAAGGCTTCACTATCCTTGAGTTGATTATTGCCTCAACGGTTTTCAGTTTGATCATGCTACTTTCTACCACCGGACTTATTCAGATTGGCAAAACTTACCACAAGGGACAAATAACAGCCAAAACACAAGAAACAACTCGTGGAATTGCAGAAGAAATATCTAGAGAAGTCCAATTTAGCAATAGTGCAGTGGAAAAGTCACATAATGATTCTGCCCCAGGAGCAAATTATGGCGGAACCGTGGGTGGGGTCATGGTAAAGGCAAAATGCATTGGTGACACCAGATATAGATACGTAGTTGGTCAACCCAAAATAAAACTTGGTCAAACGGATAATCTTGGTGATCCGGCAAATCCAACATTGAGGCATCTTCTATGGGTTGATAAAAAAGATCGTCCAGAAGATCTGTGCAAGGCCGACGGTTTGGCTTTTGTTGATCAAAATAAGGGCAGAGAGTTATTGGCACAAAATATGCGTCTAATAAGTTTCGACGTTTCACCTGCCGGAGACAATGTAAATATCAATATAAAAGTCTATTATGGAGATTATGATTTGGCAGGTGGCTTAGCTGGGAATGGTACGGCGTCCTGTGAATCAACCAAAAATGGTGGGCAATTTTGTGCCTCCAGCGAACTATCCACAGTTGTACGGAGGAGAATATAAGTGTACTATAAAAGCAATATGAGGGGACAAAATAACCTAGTGAGTAACCAGTCAGGTATGGTTGCTTTTGTTGTTACGTCTTTTATTATCATCATGATGAGCTTAGTAGTACTAGCTTTTTCGCAGAATACCCGTCGTGAACAACGCCAAGCTTTAGATCGCCAACTTTCTACCCAAGCGTATTACACTGCAGAATCAGCAGTGAATGAAACTATCAAATATATTAAGGATAACACTGCTCAAACCCCACTCCCGGTTGGTTTTAAGGAAAAAAAAGATAATTGTGAATCGTTAACCGGAACAGACATAGATAAGTTAGGTGGTCAAGATTCAGAAAATACGTTCAAATACACGTGCGTGATGTGGAACATATATCCAAAGCAATTAGTCCTTCAAGAACTTAATGACCAAGGCAAAATTATTTCGGTGAACACAAAGGATTCAAATCTCAGTAAACTAAAAATCTCCTGGGAAGATGTTGATTGGAAAGATGACACAGTTGGCAGAATCGGCTTTTGCCCAACATCCGGCAATAATTTTTCGGCGACCACAATTTACGATTGCAATATAGGTATACTCAGAGCTTCAATCATTCCTTTTACAGGTGATAGGACTAGCTTGATTGACAGTACATACACAGTATTTTTGCGTCCAAAAAATGGTTCAACAGCAGTATATTCTCCTCATAATTCTGGATCTTCGACCCAAGGCAATGTTGTTGGTTCAACATGTGATACAAAAACCTGTTCAGTTACTATAAATAATTTACCAGGCGGGAATAACTTTCTACTTCTTAAGTCAATTTATAGGAAGTCAAATGTGACTATTGAAGGTTTCACCGCCGCCGGAGTGCCTGTCGAATTTAGTGAAGGTCAAATAGAAATTGATGTTACTGCCCGAGCCAGCGATATTATCAAAAGAATTAAGGTAGCTGTTCCAAAGGGGCACTATGACAGATCGGGTTATTCTGTAGAAGCTCTGGATGGAATTTGCAAAAAACTCGAAGTTTGGCCAACTAGTTCAACCAACCCTTGTCCATAACGGGTCTTTTTGATAAAACTTGTTTTTATATAGCTCAGCTTGTAGGGTTATGGTTTCTTGCGGTGAAATTTGTCATGCACGCTCTTAAGATGTGGATCTGTTATGTGGGTGTATATCTGAGTAGTCGAGATATTGCTGTGTCCCAGCATTGCCTGTACGGACCTCAGATCGGCACCGTTCATCAGTAGATCCGTGGCATATGAGTGACGCAGAGTATGTGGCGATACATGTTTAGTGATGCCGGCCTTTAGGGCGTAACTTGCGACTAATCTTTGCACACTCCGTGGGGTTAGACGCATGAAATTTCCGGTTTGGTCAACCTTTTTGAATCCTCCAATGCGCGCAAACAAGGGCGGACTAGAATCAGTGCGTTTTTCTAAGTATTTTGCTATCCAACTAGCCGCTTCTTCACTGATAAAAATCGGACGGTCTTTTTGACCTTTTCCGCGCACCATAAATTCTCTGCGAGTTAGATTGATGTTGTCTTTGTTCAAATTGGTCAGTTCTGACACACGTAGCCCACTAGAAAACAGTAATTCCAGTATCGCTCTATCGCGCAGTCCTGCCAAACTTTCAACATTTGGTTGGCTGATTAATCTCTCTACTTCTTCGTTGTCCAAAAATGTTACCTGAACGCGCTTGGTTCTCGCCAGTTCAATTTTATCTGCACTAACAACTTCAAGATCTCTTTTTGAGCAGTACTTTAAGAAGCTTCTCAGAGCAATCAAATGATAATTCTGAGTATTTTTTTGCAGTTCATCACTGTTATTTGTGCCAAGCCTATTCAGCCAAAGCCGCCATTTGCGTATCAAATCCGGAGTAATTTCAGCTACGTCGATATCCCCCGCAAAATCTACTAATCTGGTCAAATAATGCCGATAATTACTAATAGTTTTTAGAGACCTATTTTGCTCAATTTCCATGTGCTCTAGATATTCTTCGATCATCGGCTCAAGCTTCATGCACTCATTATACTCGATTAGCCTAGATGTTCATTCTATACATCTGTTATAATTAGAGCATTAGCATATAAATAGGAAAACTCATGGAAAAAACATTAATTATACTTAAACCAGATGCCCTGCAGAGAAGTTTAGTCGGCGAAATAACCAGTAGATTAGAAAAAAAAGGCCTCAAACTTATAGGGGTAAAAATGTTACGGCTAGATAATGCCATCCTGCAGGCTCATTATGCTCACATTGTTGACAAGCCTTTTTACAAGGGTATTGAAGATTTTATGAAGAGTTCGCCGGTAGTAGTGATGGCTTGGCAAGGTTTTGAGTGCACAGAGTCGGTTAGAATATTGGTGGGGGCGACCAACCCAAGAGAAGCCGCCTCTGGTAGCGTGCGTGGTGATCTCGCCATAGGGCAGGGCAGAAATCTAATCCATGCATCAGACAGTAAAGAAAGTGGTGAGAAAGAAATCGCTCGTTTCTTTGAAAAATCAGAGATATTTGAATATGAAAAGCTTGAATACGAGCATATTTATGAGCCTTACGAGCGCAAATAGAGTAAAACGTGCTTTTTTGGCACAATTGGCCCTGGTAGCTCAATGGATAGAGCAGTTCCGTCCTAAGGAAAAGGTTGTAGGTTCGACTCCTACCCAGGGTACCATCATGACTCTTGCACCAGACAGCCTGCTTTCTGGCAGAGCCAGAAACCCTGCTGTCTTCTTGTACATTTTTGGTTTAAAAATCTTGCGGTGCGCACTTCACCGTACTTGTGTACGGCTCGTTTACGCTACGCAATTTTTAACCAAAACTGCACTAAGTGCAAAAGCCATGAACATCGGTGAAGTTAATATTGTGATGTGTAATTTATGAAAGGTTTTAAAGATCAGCTCGACGGAGAAGAAGTCCTCTTTGTCTTCCGCAAACACCCGATAGTTATGCGAAAAGGACTGATTTTTGCGTCGGTAGCTCTTGTGATAGGAGTCCTCCCATCCTTAGTAAAACCAGAATACAGTGTCCTAATAATCGGTTTTTTGGTTGGATTTATCATGGCCATAGCAGTGATGTTGCCGTTTTGGATAACATGGTACTACAGCGTCTTTATTGTGACTGATCAGCGTTTTGTCCAGTTAACCCAAAAAGGCTTATGGAATAAAAGCGTTGTTGACATCGCTCTGCCACAGATACAGATGGTCAACTACGAGGTCCAAGGATTAGAGGAAACCATGCTTGGATTTGGTACAATAATGATGCAGACATTTGTTGGGGACTTGGTGATCCATGATATTCATCACCCAGAGACAGTCCAGAAAACAATGCTTTCTGTGCTACGAGAAAAGGGTTATATAGGCGCTATAAACAGTAATTTTAGTAAAGGAAATGATGAAACGATTCAAGAAGATAATTAGAAAAAAGCCCATCGCTACCGATGAAGATGATCAACTCTCTCAAAAGATTACCAATGAAAACATAACTGAACACAGGGAAGAGGTTATACAGGCAGGCAGAAAATTTAAGTACCCAATGGCAGTGACAAAAAACCGGCTTGTTGCGGTGTCATTGATGGTTGGGTTGGTGGCTTTTATTATATTGTTTAGCGTTGTTACAGCTATGCTTTATCAAACAAAAAGCACAGCTCCGTATCTTCAAAAAGTCACGAGGGTGGTGCCTTTTCCTATTGCTCGCATAGGTTCAGATTTTGTTCTGTATGAAGATTATCTCTTTGAAGTAAACCACTACGCTTTTTACTACAAAAATCAACAAAAGCTTGACCTTAAAAGCGAGTCGGGCAAAGCCCAGATGTCAGAATACAAAAAACGAGCGTTAGAAAAGGTCATGAACGATGCTTACGTCAAACAAATTGCCAAAAAGAATAATATTACGGTATCAGACAAAGAAGTTGATCAAACTTTAGCAATTTTAAAATCTCAGAATAGACTCGGTGCCAGTGATGAAGAGTTTAAAACAACGCTGCGCGAATATTGGGACTGGTCAGTCAGCGATTTTAAAAGAAGTCTCAAATTGCAAATTCTTAACCAAAAAGTACTAGAATATTTGGACAAAGACACCAGCGCCAAAGCAAACGATGCTTACGTAAAACTTCAATCTGGTGTACCTTTTGACCAATTAGCGACGCAAGTATCCGAAGACACAGTGACCAAAGCTCAGGGTGGAGCTCTCGGTTTGGTTGACAAAAATAACAAGGATATTTCGCCATTTACTGTTGACGCAATTTACAAATTGGACGTAGGACAGTTCTCAAAGCCAATTAATATTGGCTACGGGCTTGAAATTGTAAAAAACAACGAAAAATCAGACGATAAGGTCAAAGCTTCTCACATAGTATTTAATTTCAAAGCCATGAATGACTTCCTAAATCCAATAAAAGAACAAAACAAAGCTCGCCTCTACATCAAAAATTAAACAACCACTAACCTAAACTATTTCATATTTAACTCTATTATTTGCTATGATTTTGTCATAGTGAGCAATATTAAAGCTATTATTTTTGATTGCTTTGGAGTTATATACCCACAGGCTTCAGGTGATTTCTTTGAAAGGCACAAAAAGCTTTTTAATAATGACAGTAGTCCCTTAGATGGCTTGAATCTAAAAATTGATTTAGGAATAATTTCGCGGAAGGAGTTCTTCATCGGTCTAGAATCTGTTACAGACATACCAGCTATCGTAATTCAGTCTGAAATAGATCAAGAACTTTGGCCAGATACAGACTTAATTGCTTTCATAAAAGAATTGAATAAATCATACAAAATTGGTTTACTTTCAAACGCTGGTCAAGAAGAAATCGCCATCATTTTTCGAGACAAAGTTGACGCCCTTTTTGATGCTACGGCAATTTCCTATGAATTAGGTGTCGTCAAACCAAATACTGAGATATTTGTTGCCTGCGCTAAAAGGCTAGGGGTAAAGCCAGAGGATTGTCTATTTATTGATGATAGTATGGTTAATATTGAGGCGGCTGAAAAACTAGGTATGAAAACATTATATTACCCAAGTTTTGGCATTATCCCTGACGAACTAAACAACCTACCAAAATAAAAAGCACTTCTAAATAAAGTGCTTATGCGTGGCGGGCTCGACCGGATTTGAACCGGCGATCTCCTCCGTGACAGGGAGGCGTGATAACCACTTCACTACGAGCCCTCAATCAATCAAGCATAGCAAAAACAGGGGTAAAAATCAAATCATCTTTTTGATATTCAGGGGCATTTTGGTATAATGATTACTGTATTTATGCGAGCAACAAACACATTTTTTCATGACCGAATAGTATTATTCTTTTTAACGATCAATACTTTTTTGTTTGTTGTTTACGAAATATTTTTAACACTCAACTATGATCCAGATGCAAGCTATTTTATCCAATACAGAGCGGGAGCCAGTGTTGACGAGTACAAATCAGGGGACGCCACAGATATAATTTTTTTTGCGGTATTTGCAGCTCTTGTGTATGCCCTGCAATTTCTTCTTAGCAAAAAGATATACAAAGACCAAAAACACGCAGCGTGGGCAATAATGTCCTCATCTACCCTTGTATTAACGCTAACTATTTTGGCAACATGGGCTCTGTTTAAGCTACGTTGATGAAAGATATCGAAATACCTCTTCAGCCACAAAAGACAAAAAAGTATATATTTTTTGAAAAAGTACCAGCACTTTTGTCTTGGTCACTTCTGCTTTTGCCAATCGTTCTGAGCCAAATTAGTCCCCCATTGACGGCTTTGTTTATCCTGACCTATCTGTTGATGTGGTTTGCCAGAGCCATCGGTATGAACATTCGAGTGTTACATGCCTGGAAAGTACTCCATGAACACCAGCGTCAAAATTGGGAAATATTACTTAATGATCTAGAGCATAGGACAGTTTCTAATAATACACCTGTTTGGCATGGAAGAAGTATCAAACGATTAGACAAATACCCCGCCAAATTTAAACCCAGCGAAGTTGTTCATGGTGTAATTATTGCTGTTTACAACGAAAGCGTAGATATTGTTGAGCCAACAATCAAAGCCGTTATCGCTTCTAATTTTGACAAAAACAAGATCGCTCTGACAATTGCTTGTGAACAAAGAGGTGGCAAAGCAGTAGAAAAAACCGTAAAAGACCTGATAGAAAAATATAGGAAGCATTTTATGATGGCAGATGTTTATATGCACCCCATGGATATTCCGGATGAAGTTATTGGCAAAGGTGGTAATATTAACTTCGCTGGTAGAAAATTACAGGCTTGGTTTGAGTCCAAAAGTATTGATCCCGCACGGGTTTTAATTACCATTCTTGACGCGGATAATCGACCACACCCTAACTACTTGGCCTCTCTAACTTACACATTCTGCCTCTGTCCGGAACCAAAATATATTTCTTTTCAGCCAACGCCAATCTTTAGTAATAATATCTGGGACGTTCCCGCTCCAATGCGCGTGATAGCTACTGGTAACTCTTTTTGGATGGTTGTTTTGTCGATGAGAGAACACATGCTGCGTAATTTTAGTGCGCATGCTCAACCTCTTGATGCGCTGATTGAGACAGATTTTTGGAGTAGCAGAACAATCGTAGAAGATGGGCATCAGTTTTGGCGCTCATATTTTAAATTTAATGGAAAATACGAGGTATATCCAGTCTATTCAAGTATTTACCAAGACGCAGTTCTAGCAAAGACTTACAGGGCAACGCTCAAAGCTCAGTTTATCCAGCTCAGGAGGTGGGCTTGGGGGGCTTCAGATATAGCATATGTAGCGCAAAAGGGGTTTTTGACCAAGAACAAAGTTCCCAAAGTAGATCTCTTTATCAAATTATTTAGATTAATAGAGGGACACGTTAGTTGGGCCACAGCACCTATCATCGTCACTTTTGCGGCATTTGTGCCGATAATTTTTAACTCAGACGACATTGCAGCCAATCAACTACCTAATCTGGCCAGCTATATCCAGCGGATCGCTATGGTCGGTCTTATCATCACTATGTATTTGAGCTTCAAGTCTCTACCACCTAAGCCCGCGCGTTACAAAAGACATAGAAGTATCTTTCTTGTATTTCAGTGGGTACTGCTCCCTGTAACTGGTATTTTATATAATGCTTTGTCAGCGCAAGTGGCACAAAATAGACTACTTTTTGGCAAATACTTGGATAAATTCGACGTTACAGAAAAATCTGTTAGAAAATAACGTTCATTTATAGTGGTGGGCATTGTAGTGCACGTAAGAAGCGTGGTCAAATCTCTTTAAAGTTTCAGATGCCAAGTCGCGCAGAGATCCCATATTGATAATGCCGTTTTTCTGAGTTGTATAAATTGTCTCTACGATTGTGCTGGTTATACCCCGCGCATCTTCGACAGGGTGCTTTCTGTGCGTTAAGGACTTAAATACACTAATGAGTAGCTTATCAGTCGAAAACGGGCTTATTTGGCCGTTTTTTTGGCTGACAGAGATTGATAGAGCAATATCAGGCAGTTCCCTAGAGGTAAACACAGCACTGCAAGACAAACATTTGTGTCTCCGCCAGGTTTTTGGTGTGGTCGGTGAGCTACGGGTTATTGTTGTTTTAGTCCCTTGACCACAGTATATACATATCATGTATATATATTGACATATCGCTATATAAAAAACTAGTGGATAAGCTACAAAAACCTGTTGGTTCGTTAATAATGTTGTCTATTTTTGTGCCATTCCCAGGTACTGAAAAAAAGGTTATTTATATACAGAAATTCATCCAAAAATTAAATGACCCCCTCCGTTTCCAGAGGGGGCTGCTTGTTTGTCTTTCGTTAATATTACTTATCGAGTTCTTCGTAAAATAGGTCGAACTCGTCAAGAATCTTGACTCCTGTACTCACTAAACACTCCTGTTTAACCTAAGTATATTAACATAAACAAAATATAATGTCAATACCTATGCTTAAACTTTTCCAAGTTCGTATCTGGTGGGCGATAGAGGATTCGAACCTCTCACCTCCACAACGTCAATGTGGCGCTCTAGCCAAATGAGCTAATCGCCCCCAGTAGAAACATAATAACACACGCCCCTAGGTAGCCAATAAGCTAAAGATTTCCACATTATTAATGTAAATATAACAATATAGTAGTACTAGCTTTATAATACCATTACTGCTATGATAGTCCTTGTTGGTGGGTTTTGCGATGTGTCAGTGTATATCAACTGGCAGTGAGTCCAGGCGGGCTTTATCGCAAATTTAAGCGTTTGTCTTATCAAAAAGTATAACTCTGCGAGGATACTTTTGGGGCAGACGCTTTTTTATTTGCGCCAGTTCAAGTAGAATAACAGGTGATAATATGGTAAAAGCAGGGAATAATACTGATCTTGATACAATGCGCCACAGTTTGGCGCATATAATGGCCTCTGCAGTAACTTCAATTTGGCCAGAGGTCAAATTGGGTGTGGGCCCGCCTGTTGAGGACGGGTTTTATTATGATATTGACCTTGGCGACAAGACGTTGTCAGAAGAAGATTTTGGTCGCATAGAAAAGGCCATGACCCAAATAATTAACGAAAAACAGCCTTTTGAGCAGATTATTAAACCGATAGATGAAGCGATTGATTGGGCAAAACAGTCAAAACAGCCATACAAAGAAGAATTACTTAACGATCTCAAGCGGGCCGGGACAACAGTTGCTAAGGATTTAGACAAAAGTGAACTCGGAACGATATCTACGGGTCAAGCCAAAGTCAAAGAAGTCAGTTTTTACCGTAACGGTAACTTTATTGACCTCTGCAGAGGCCCGCAGGTAGAAAATACTGCCAAAGTGGGCGCATTTAAGCTTATGAGGGTGGCTGGGGCCTATTGGCGAGGTCGTGAGACTAATCCGCAGATGCAACGACTGTATGCGGTGGCTTTTGCAACCAAGGCCGAATTAGACCAATATCTTGATAGATTAGAAGAGGCCAAAAAACGTGATCACCGCAAGCTTGGCAAAGAGCTAGACCTATTTGTTATTTCTGATTTAGTTGGGCCTGGTTTGCCGCTGTTTACCCCAAGAGGGACCGTTCTCAGAGATGAATTAGGGCGATTTTCTCAGGAGATACAGGAAAAGTATGGTTATCAAAGGGTTATGATCCCCCACATAACCAGAGCAGAACTTTACAAAATTTCTGGTCATTATGATAAATATCCGGAAAAATTTACAGTCACCAGTGAAGAATCGGATGACGAATTTATATTAAAACCAATGAGTTGTCCGCACCACGCAATGATATATGCCTCAAGACCGAGAAGTTACAGAGACCTTCCTATACGTTATATGGAGAATACTCAGGTCTATCGTGATGAAAAGTCTGGTGAATTACACGGATTGTCAAGGGTCAGAATGATCACCCAGGATGATAGTCATTGTTTTTGTACGCCCCAGCAGGTTGGTGATGAGCTTTCCAATATTGTCGAGATGGTACGTGAAATGTACACAATTTTGGGGATGGAGTATAAAGCTACGCTATCTTTTAAGGACAGTGACGATGACGATAAATATCTAGGAGATGCCAAGACTTGGCAAACAGCCCAAAAGGCTCTTGAGGATACTGTAAAAGCTCAAAACATCGAATATGAAATTGTTGAAGGAGAAGCAACCTTTTATGGTCCCAAAGTAGACTTTATGGTCAAGGATGCTCTGGGTAGGCAGTGGCAATGCGCCACCTTGCAGCTTGATTTTTTGCAACCTCAGAGATTTGGCTTGGAGTATGTAGATTCCACAGGGGCAAAAAGCCAGCCAGTTATGATTCACAAGGCTCTACTCGGATCAATAGAGCGGTTTCTCAGCGTTTATATCGAACATACAGCAGGGAAGTTCCCAATATGGCTAGCCCCTGAACAGATTAGAATCATAACTGTTAATCAAGAATATGAAACCTATGCTTTCGCTGAGAGCGTTGTTGATCAAGCCAAAAAATTTGGTTTGAGAGTAAGCCTAGATAATGACTCAGAAAGTGTTGGCAAAAAGATTAGAAAATCAGAGCAAGATAAAGTGCCGTATACTTTGGTTATTGGACCAAAAGAAATTAAAGATAAAGTTGTAACGCCTAGAATTCGAAGTGACATGGCGGTTATTGCGGCTCACCCAGAGTTAGGGATAGAGGAATTCTTAAAAACTGTCGCTCATGAAACAAAAGGCAGAGTTACCAAAAGTTCGCTTTAAAAAGGGTATGAAAAAGACAATTGCTATAGATATTGACGATGTTATTGCGCAGCATGTTCCAGAATTTATAGAGTTTAGTAATAAAAATTATAATACTAACTTGTCTATGCATGATTACAGGGACCATTGGGCAGAAATTTGGCAGGTCGATCACGAAGAAATGAAGAAAAGGGAGCTCGATTTTCATTCGAAGAGAGTTCATAATTTTAAGAAGCTTAAAGAAGCTGATAGGGTTCTGGAGTTTCTAAAAGAAAACTATGATTTAGTTATAGTGACTGCTCGACCACAGTATCTTGTAGACTCGACTCATGTTTGGCTGGAACGATTTTACGATGGTATATTCTCTGACGTTCATTTTGTTCCCATATGGGAGGCTGGCAGTAAAATAACAAAGGCAGATGTATGTCGCCAAATAGGCGCGGATTATCTTATTGATGATATGCCTCTGCATTGTAATATTGCCTCAAGTGCTGGGATTACAGCACTTTTATTTGGCGACTATCCTTGGAATCGCAACCTAGATTTGTCCGAGGGTGTTGTTAGGGTAAATAAATGGTCAGACGTAGCGGAGTATTTTGATGCCAAAAATTGATCGAAAATTTAAAGACATGGTTTATTATTTTGTATTTCAGATTCCAGAGGGGAGAGTTATGACGTATGGGCAACTGGCAACGCTCTGTGGTTATCCCAGAGCAGCCAGAGCAGTTGGACAAATAGCGCATTTTGGGCCAATAGACTTGCCATGGCATAGGGTAGTCAATAAAAAAGGGGGTTTGGCTGCAACATTTTCATTTGGTGGGCTAGAAGGGCAGAGAAAGCTACTCGAACAAGAGGGCATAGACATAGTTGATAATCGAATTAACAATTTAGAAGAGTATTTATGGCAACCGATAAACTACCGATAATAATCATATTGGGACCGACTGCTTCGGGCAAGACCGGTTTGTCTCTCAAAATTGCCAAAAAACTGGGTAACATAGAGATAATTTGTGCGGACTCAAGAACCATTTACAGGGGGATGGATATTGGTACAGCTAAACCTTCAGCACAGGAGCAAGCAGTGGCGCCACATCATCTCATCGATATTTTGAATCCTGATCAGAGATATAGCGCAGCTGAGTTCCAGAGACAAGCGAAATTATTGATCAATGACATCAAAAAACGAAATAACATCCCGGTGATTGTTGGTGGCACGGGGCTGTATGTCTTTTCGATAATATACGACTACTCTTTTCCGGCAGGTCCGGCTAGTGCTTCAAGATCAGAACTCGAGTCAAAAGACATTGAAGAGCTTAAATCTATGTTGCAATATCTTGACGCAGAGGCATTTTCGATGATTGATACAAGCAACCCCCGCAGGGTTATTAGGGCGATTGAGACAGCGGGCATGGACAAACCTGATAATTCCCAGCTAATCGATAATGTATGCGTTCTGGGCATTCAGATCCCGCTACCGCAACTAGAGCAAAGAATATCCGCAAGAACTAAACAGATGATAGACACTGGCTTAGTTGAAGAAGTTAAGTCTTTAGTTGACCAATACGGACAGGACATTGAACCACTACAAACAGTAGGCTACAAAGAGATGGTCGATTATATTATGGGCAAACAAAGTTTAAATGAAACGATAGAACTCATTAATCTCCATACCCGACAGTTGTCAAAGAGGCAAATGACATGGTTTAAGAGGTCAAAGGACATTAAATGGGTAGATAGTTACTCAGCCGCAATAAAAGAAATTAATATATTTACTCAAATTTGATATACTGGAGTTATGATTGAGCAACTTTTTGGGTCGAAGACACGTGTAAAGCTACTGCAGCTTTTTTATGCCAATCCAAACAGGGCATTTTATGTGCGAGAAATCACTCGCAAAATCGATGAGCAAATTAATTCCGTACGGCGAGAACTAGCTAATTTGCTCAGTATTGGCATCATTTCATCAGAAACACAGAACAACAAACTTTTTTACGAAGTTGACAAGACGTATGAGTACTACAAGCCGCTTTTGCAGATTTTTAGCACAGAGGGTTCTGTCGGTGAAGAAGGTGGTGTAGAAGATGAACTAAAGGCACTAGGCCGAGTCGACATTGCAATATTTACCGGTCAACTTACCAGAGATAAATCGATAGATGTTGATTTTTTAGTCGTTGGGGATATTAATAAAACCCAGCTAGATAAATATGTGCACGATTTAGAAAAAAAAGAAGGCAAAGAAATTCGCTACGTTGTTATGTCAAACAAAGATTTTGAGTACAGAGGCAAGGTCAATGATAAATTTTTGAATAATATCATGTCTGCAAAAAAACAAATATTACTGGATCGTGATAATTATTTTGGTGAAAGGGGTTAGTCGGTGCAAATAGAATATTTTGGGGCAAATTGTGTTGTGGTTTCGTCAAAAAAAACGCGTATTGTTATTGATGACAATTTGTCAGAGTTAGGGCTCAAGTCAATTACAAAACCAGACGATATAGCCCTTTTTACTTCGGTAGAACACGTCCAGTCGAAAGCAAGCTTTGTCGTAGACACCCCAGGTGAATATGAGGTAAAAGACATCTCAATCAAGGGCATTGGCGCACAGCTTCATATTGATGAGTCAGGTAATAACTCAATTATTTATCTGATTACAATTGGTAATACTCGTGTTTGTGTTGTCGGTAACATTATAAGCAGTTTGACAGAAGCCCAACAAGAGGCAATAGGCGTTGTCGATGCGCTCATAGTACCGGTAGGTGGCAGTGGTTTTACCCTTGATCCTATCGGAGCGAAAAAAGTGATTCACACTATAGCCCCAAAGGTTTTTATTCCTGTTCATTACGCTGATAAAGCAATTAAATACCAAGTGCCTCAGATAGATCTAAGTGTAGTTATCAAGGAAATGTCGATAGAGAACACAGAAGAAATTGAAACTTATAAAATTAAGTCACGTGAAGCTATTGACGAGCATCAAAAAACTATTATTCTCAAAAGAAAATAACCTACAACCTACACACCACCTTTTCCTGACAACTGGCCCAGCCAGCTGTGCCGAAAAGATTCTTGGGCCAAATTAGTTGTTAATTTTTTGGGCAGAGGCAGTAGTAGGCAGAAGACCCTTTTTCTTGAGTGTGCGTATGCCGGCTGCTGATACCTTTATTTTTGTCTTTTTCCCATCAATAACGACGGTTTTGGTTTGTAGATTTGGCTTCCAGGTTTTGCTGGTACGTCGAAGTGAGAAGCTCACATTGTGGCCAAATTGCTTACCTTTGCCAGTTATCTCGCATTTTTGCATGAGTTAAACTTTCTTAATAAAACTACTAAATGTTCTACATATTGTATATTTTTAGTCGAAAGAAGTCAATGTTGAGATATAATAACTAGAACATGGATATAATCAACGGCGTTAACATTGTTAATATTGGGATTTTACTGGTTGCTTTGCTGCTTTCTATGAGTATTCATGAGGCTATGCACGGCTTTGTTGCTTTTTGGCTTGGAGACGACACCGCAGAGAAGGAAGGTCGTTTGACGTTGAATCCTTTTGCACACATTGATCTATATATTACGATACTTCTACCTCTGTTTTTAATAATTTTGGGGATGCCTCCGATATTAGCAGCCAAGCCAGTCCCGTTTAACCCAAACAGATTGAGATATGGTGATTTTGGGGCTGCACTTGTCGGCGTATCTGGGCCAATCACCAATTTATTGCTAGCTGCGGCTTGCGCTCCAATACTTCATGTTGTTGCCCCAGGCACAATTATCTACTCCTTTATAACGGTGATGATTACCTTAAATGTGCTTTTGTTTGTGTTTAATATGCTACCTATCCCGCCCCTTGATGGGTCGCGACTACTTTATGCGTTTTCACCAGAGCCGGTGAGAAGAATTTTAGAGAGCATTGAGTCTATCGGGATAATGTTCATTATAGTTATTTTGCTACTGCTCATGCCGATAATCGCACCATTTATTTCGGGCGTATCTACTGAAATAATTAATTTTCTTGTATAATCTAAGATAGCCATACCGGTGAATTTACTGATTAACTTAATACTATAAAGATTGGGAAATCAAGATTTAATAAAACCGTGGTTTTATTGTGAGATAACCCACCTGCAATTCGCAGGTCAATCAGTTGACCCGGTATGACTTTTATTTAAGCGGCTTCTTTCTCGGGTGCTTCTATAACAGCAGCTTTTGGTAGGGAAGTAGCACGAGTATCAAGGTCTTGTGCAGCCTCATGTGCAAGTCGAAGATGGCGAGGTGGGTTTTTGCCAGCAAGAGAAGCCAGCAATTCAGGAGGTATTTGCGCCAACATTTCTGTCCCCAGCAAGTGATTACGTCTCATTTGTTCGTGGGCCAGATTTTCTGGTGATAATTCCATTGCTCCGTACTGGGCAAAATCGAGACCTGCTGTTTTTGCTCCCATCTGAGATTGTTTAGAATTATAGTGCCAGTATTCTTCGGCATAAGGCTCCAAACCAACTGCAATCATAACATTGCAAAGAAGTCTTCTGTTTTGCTTGGCGTTTTCCTCTGCCTCTGTTAGAGGGCGTTCTTCGGCTAGCACTTCAAAGTAATTTAATGCTGATTCTGGGCCTCCATGATCCCATTTTGTGCCAAAATCTAGCATCTCTGCATTTTGAGCTATTAAACCAATTCTTTCCATCTCTAATTTGTATATATCCTCTACATGAGAGGCATCATCTTCCATCTCTGATACTAAATTATTTATTTCGTTAACTCTGGTTTCAATATTCTCTGGTAGCTGATATAGTACAACATCTATAGAGCCCCCAGTATTGTGAGGAGAAGGTTTATCTGGATCAGTAGATGGTATAGAAACGAATTTTTGAGTTTCTGCAGAGAGCTCTTCCTCCTTCACATCTGGTCTCTGCTTTCTTATGCTATCAAGGTAGTTATCGTATAGTGCCCCTTGGACATCGAGAGTACGAAAGGAATCCATGACCATGATATGGACACCTTCTGGCAAAAGTTCTTCAGCTTCAATTAATTGGTTAGCCACTTCTCTCCGAGCAAATGTCGTAACCAAAGCTCCTTCTAATTGATTACGTGAATATGGCGAATCATTGCGTTCACCAAAATATATTGAACTTGTAAATATTCGGTCATAGGGATTATCGCTAAATGGGCCTATTGCTTCCAGGGGCTCGCCACACTCAGTAAGTGGCACTTCCTTCCATCCAGCGACAGAGGCTATCTCCAGAGGGATTGGATGAAGAAGGTCATTTTTGTTTATTTCATTTTGTTTTTCTGTTTCCATGGATGGTACGGTACTTCTTATATATTTATAACTCATATTCTATCAAAAAATAACCATTTTGTCAAGTAACTGAGATTCCATAACCGCGTAATCGTGTAGGCTATTAAATGATTCAGAGGTATAATAAGCGCATGGATAATAGCCCTCTTAAGAAGGAGTATGATTTTAAAAGCTACAAAGCTGGAGCAGATTTTGTTTTTGCTGTTTCGGAAATTGCTGAGAGTATTGATCATCACCCCCTAATCACTTTAGATTATAAAAAGGTGAGGGTAGAATCTATTTCTCACGATTTGGGGGAAGTAACAGATAGAGATAGAGATTTGATGAGCAAAATTGATGATTATTTTGTCAATAATTATCAATCAAATGGGGCAGATATGCCCGATCAGGACAACCAATATGATTACTCTACAGTAACAATATATACAGATGGGGGATCCAGAGGAAACCCAGGACCGTCGGCCTCAGGGTTTGTTATATATGATGCTAATGAAAAAATCATAGTCCGGTCCGCCAATTATATTGGCGTTACGACTAATAACCAAGCAGAATACATTTCAGTTAAAAATGCTCTAACTTATGCTCAAAAACTTTCTGCAAAAAAAGTTGTTGTTTTTATGGATAGTCAGTTAGTTATTAATCAGCTAAATGGTGAGTACAAGGTAAAAAATCGTGATTTATGGCCAATATACCAGTCGGTTAAGGAGTTATCCAAGACATTTGGGCATATTAGTTTTAATCATACGCCAAGAGAGGGCAATAAATTAGCTGATGCTCTTGTTAACGAGAGCCTAGATAAAGCTACTGATATTCTCTATAATAACTAGTGTCAGACTATTGGCTGATCGCCCCGCCATAGGTGGGGAGGAAAGTCCGGGCAGCATATGAGGAGGGCAGTTGCTAACGGCAACCGGAGGAGACTCTAGGGAAAGTGCCACAGAAACTAAACTACCTCTGTTTACAGAGGAAAAGGTGAAAAGAGTGGGGTAAGAGCTCACAGCTGTCTATGGTGACATAGACGGGAGGTAAACCCTGCCTGCTGCAAGGAGAGAAACGAGCATTAAAGTTCCTCGCTGTTTGTTTCTCATAAGACCCGCTTGACCCTAATGGCAACATTAGGGCTAGATAGATGATCAGCCCCCCGACTTGTCGGGGGACAAAACCCGGCTTATAGATAGTCTGATAATTAAAAAAGACTTACCCTCAAAGGGTAAGTCTTTTTAGTTTATAACTAGTTGTCTTATTTTTTGACTGTTTGCACTATCTTTTTGAAGACAGCTGGTTCGTTGACGGCTAACTCGCTTAAGATTTTTCTATCAAGAGCTATATTTTTCTTTTTGAGAGCAGAGATTAATTGGCTGTATGTAGTCCCATTTTCTCTGGCAGCTGCATTTATGCGGATGTTCCACAGAGAACGAAAAGTTCGCTTACGGTTTTTGCGGTCTCTAGTCGCATAAACAAGCGCTTTTGTTATCGCTTGCTTACCTCTGCGAATGCTTGATCTGTTAGACCGAGTCATTCCCTTGGTTGCTTTGCGGATTTTGTTGTGCCGCTTGTGTGTAGTGGTTCCTCTTTTGACTCTCATTATTGGACTCCAAGCTTTCTTTTCATATTCTTAACTGATTTGCCACTGACTTTTTCTGATCCTGCAAAAGTTCTCTTTCTTGAGGCGCTTTTTTTCTGAAGGTTGTGAGCAACGCCTCCGTGACGGCGCATAACTTTGCCATTTTTGGTAATTTTTATACGGTCTTTTGTCCCGCTATGAGTTTTTAGCTTTGGCATGGTTGCTCCTTACTATGAATATTAGTTGTTTGCCAGAAAATTGCGGTTGTTGATCTACAATTATATCATCACCTAGAATTTCTATCACCTTCGTCGCTAGAGTAAAACCTATCTCTTTGTGAGCTAGCTCTCTCCCTCTGTACATAATTGTTATTTTGGTCTTATGACCATGTTCGAGGAAGTCGATAACTTTCTTTAATTTTACTCCAAGATCGTGATCGCTGATCTTAAGGCCTAGCCTTATTTGTTTAACATCGAGCGTTTTGGCGTTTTTCTTGTTTTTTTGAAGTTGTTTGGTGCGCTGGTAATTGTATTTACCCCAGTCAATTATTTTCGCAACGGGCGGGTCTGCATTTGGAGATATCTCAACAAGGTCAAGATTATTCAAATTAGCTAGCTTCAGAGCTTCTTCTTTGGATATTACTCCGATTTGTCGCCCTTCGTGATCAATAACCCGTAGGTTTTTTGCCCTTATGCCGTCATTGATGCGGGTATGCTTAGCTATTGTTAGTTTCTCCTTATTCTTCTCGCCAATTACTACTCACGATATTTTACCAAATTTATTCAGCAATTTCAATCTGTTTTTAATCTATATAACGGCGTGTCTATAAGTAAATATCTTTTTTCCGGTACTGAAGAGCCTCTGTAAGATGTGGAAGTCCAACTTTTTCTTTATCATCGATGTCAGCAATTGTTCTAGCTATTTTGAGTACTTTCATATAGCTTCTAGCAGAAAGGAGCAGTTTTTCGGCAGCAGAGTTAAAAAATTCCTCACTTGGCTTATCTAATTGGCAGAATTTTTTAATTTCTTTGTTAGATAAGTCATTGTTGAGTTTGCCTGCGCGCAAAAGCTGTTTAGATCTGGCTTTGCTGACTATACTTTGCCAATTCCGCAAGTTTTTTTGATTATTTCGTAGCAGGCGATCATGTTTTACTTCGTCAACACCTACATAAATATCAATTCTGTCGAGTATTGGTCCAGATATTTTTTGCTGGTACCGGATGATGTTGTGAGGCAAGCACGAGCATTCTTTGCGACTGCCAAAGTACCCACAGGGGCAGGGGTTAGCAGTGGCTACAAGAATAAATTTGGCTGGAAAAGTGGCAGAACTTTTGACTCTGGCAACAGTGATTACTTTGTCTTCAAGAGGTTGACGGAGTGCTTCGATAATTTGTTTGTTAAATTCGGGGAGTTCATCCAGAAATAGCACACCGTTATGGCTTAAGCTAATTTCTCCAGGCTTTGGGTGTTGACCACCCCCGATGATGGCAATATGGCTTGAACTATGGTGAGGCGAACGAATAGGCCTCTGGGTAATAATTGTTTCATATTGTTTACTAACTAAGCTGTGAAGATGAGTTACTTCTAATGCTTCGTTTTTTGTTAGATCAGGCAATATGCCAACAAAAGCTTTTGCAAGCATGCTTTTTCCGCTTCCAGGAGGACCATTAAGTAGTATATTGTGATGACCAGAGGCAGCAATCATCATGGCGCGCTTTGCTTGGTCTTGATCGACAACGTCATCAAGGGTTATCAATTGTTGCCCCTGAGGCTTATTAGATGAGTTTTTTGTAGGTTGAACATCCCCGCTTGAAGGGTAAAAAGCCAGGGAACTACCGCCGTTCATTGATTGGAAGAGATCCTTGAGGTTTTCGGCTTGGTGAATATATATACCAGGGATAATGTTTGCTTGAGCACCGTTGTCGCTGGGGATAATAAAATGTTTATACCCGAGGCTTTTTGATGCAATAACTTTACCTATTAATCCTCGAATTGCCTTGATTTCCCCGTTTAGACCAAGCTCTCCCATAACGATAGTTTTATCTGGTAGTTTGACGTTGACCATCTCGCTGGCTTTTAATATGGCAAGTGCCATTGGCAGATCATAGCTTGATCCCTCTTTAGGTATATCAGAAGGCGCCATATTTATGGTTATTTTTTTGCGAGGAATTTTAATCTTGCTGGCGCTAAAAGCATTACGTATTCTTTCTTTTGCCTCATCAATTGATTTGTTGCCGAGACCCACGATAACTATGTTTGGGAGTGAGTTTGATAAGGCACATTCGACGTCAATTATGATAGCTTCACTACCACTTTCTAGTACTGACTGAATTATATTTTTCATTCATTACTCATTATACATTTAATAAATATATAGTTCTAAATTTCTGCTATAAACAAAAACAACGGCCTGCGAGGTGCCGTTGTTAACAGATACGTTTTTGTTTTTGAGCACTTTATTTGTTCAAAGTGCTATGTACATAATAGTAGTACTCATGCTTACTGTCAACCACTTTTTTTAGATTTATTTTGATAATAATAATCAATTAAATATTAAGCAGGTAACCAATAGCTAATTAATAGACAAATATGATGCAAAATTCCAACAAAATATATCAAATTATTTAATAATTAATTATTAAATAATAGTGCTTTTGGCGCGTGGCTAATTGATAAGTTATCCTATGTATTGGATAAAGATTCCTTAGGTGTATATTTATGTTTGTATTAATAAATTAGCTGCATCTTAACTTTTTTGTGTTAAAAGTTAAAAATCAACTAACAATTATTCTCTGAATAATAATTAAACAGCCAGGATACAATTAAATATGTGTTTATAATCACGATCCAAAATTATGTATTGATTTTGTAATTTTAGACGATATGTATTTTGCGTTAAGAAAATGAATATAAGAGCCACAATAAGGTTTATGCAAAAGTCTAATGTATACAAGTACACAAGCTACCGTTTGTGAAATAAATTATTAATATAAAATAAGACATTTGTCAACTTACATATTGACAAGCCCAAAAAATATATTTTTCGTCCGCATGTACATAAATATTCTGTCCTAAAAGCTGGGTAAGCTCAAAGTATATAAATATTGATAAAATCCAAATAACAGCCCAATGAATAGCCAATATTGAAACATATATAATTTATTCATTAAAACTATTGTAAATAATATTACAAAGATAAATACGATTTTTAAGTAGTAACAATGTGCATAATACAACTATAATACATTGACTAATAATTAAAAATATACTAGCATATACCTATAGTAATCTAAAATAAAAATAAGAAGTTTTTGGGAAGATTACTAGAGATTTCGCTCATGGTTGTGCTATTTAGACCATCCTGAGCGGTCAGTCAGCCAATGGATAGTAAGCGCTAAAAGTAATTATAAAGAGCGGTTTTACTGTCCTTGGCGTTTTGTTTGCTTTAGAAAGGGGAAAATGAATAAATTCATACTAGTTATCTCATTAATATTACTTGGGATCATGGCAGTTTCTATCAGTCCAGATGAGATAAAAATGGCTCAACTTATGACTATACTAGCGTTAATTTTCTTTCTACTGGTCAGTGCCCTAGATATAGTTTTAAAATATGTATTTGGTAGCTCAAGAAAAACAACGGTGGGGGCTTTTATATTGACATTATATATATGGCTAGCTTTAGCCATGCAATCCATCGGCTCAGGGTCGATAAAGGACATTGTAATTTTTAGTTGTGTATTCTTGATAGCGTTTTTTTACGTTAAACAAAATTTTGAAGCTACAAAATAATAGCGATACCTAGTGTTGGTTCGCTAATCTGTTATAATACAGGATATTATGGCAGATCAACAAAACAATGATGGGCAACTTCTTCCTAAAGTAGATGACAGCGTTAGTTACGATGATTCTTCTAGCGCTACAAGTGATCCGCAACAGGTTGATGATCAGACAACTACTTCGATGCATAGTCAAACAGATAGTTTTGAGGCCGGGGACGTAGATGTTATCGAAAAAGAATGGATAGACAAAGCAAAGCATATTGTTGAACAGAACTCTAGTGATCCGTTTGAGCAACAAAAAATGATTAGCCAGGTAAAGGCAGAATATATTAAAAAAAGATTCAATAAGGACATTAAGAAAAGCGACAAATAATGGGCATACTTCTAAGCATACTTATCGGGCTACTGATAGTCGGTTTGATAACTGGACCGATACTGTATCTCCATTCGAGATCTGTTTTTAGGGAACAAAAAGATTTTGAACGTGGTCTTAAGATGATCACTCTTCTGATCCATTTGCCTCCACCAAGTGACGATACAGATATTGGCTCCAGAGATGTCAGAGATGTTATAGACGAGAACATCTCAAAAGCTGAGATCGTCTACAATATCCTAGCAAGCACCCTGCAGAAGGGGTTCAAGAGTAGTTTTTATGGTCAGAGACATATCTCGTTTGAAATTGTAGGAGCGAAGGGTTTTATTAATTTTTATGTCGCAGTCCCGATATCATTACTGGAAGTAGTGCGACAAGCTGTGATTAGCGCTTACCCGGCTGCTCAGCTCGAAGAAGTTGCAGAACATAACATCTTTAGCCCTGTCGGTAAAATTAGCGGAACGGTCGGGGGTGAATTGACGCTGAAAGAACAGTTTGTTTACCCGATAGCTACTTATAGAGAAATAAAGCGTGACCCAATGTATTCAATTCTTAATGCATTGTCGTCGCTGGAGAAGGAAGACGGAGTCGGTATTCAGTTTATGGTTCGTCCAGCAAGTGACGGATGGCGGAAAACAGCATCAGATTTTGCAGGCAAGAAGAGAAAAGGACAGAAGGGGCATAAAGGGGGTGGGCTTGCTCTTTGGTGGGTTAGACAGGTTTTTGAAGCATTATGGAGACCTCCAGAAGACCAGGGAGAAGGGGGCGATAAACACAGCCTCTCAAGCCATGAAGATTCAGTAGTTAGTTCTATAGAAGATAAAACTAAGCATCCTGGCTTTGAAACTTCTATCCGTGTAATATCTTCTTCTAATATTGCCCAGAAATCTCAAACTGTTTTGAATAATGTAGTGTCTAGTTTTGCTCTATTTGATGCTCCGGGAAAAAACGGGTTTAAGTATACTCCTGCCCAAGACATTGAACGTTTCGCTACAGCGTACATCATGAGATTCTTTCCAACTGGGCTTTCTAAGAATATCCTTAACTCTGTAGAATTGGCGACACTGTTTCATTTTCCACAACAAGAAGACATTCCTACTTCTCAGTTGTCTAGGCAGGACTCAAAACAAGTAGACGGACCACGTAATGTCCCAGATAAAGGTCTCTTGCTCGGCTATAACGTGTTCAGGAGCGTTAAAAAGCCAATACGACTCTCTGGTGGTGATAGGCAAAGACATATGTATATCGTTGGTCAAACCGGAACTGGTAAATCAGTTTGCCTAGAGAATTTGGCTCTGCAAGACATGATAGATGGGAACGGATTTGCTTTTATAGATCCACATGGCGATACAGCAGAAAAACTTCTGTCAATGGTACCTAAAGAACGTGCAGAAGACGTCATATATTTTTGCCCCGCCGATACAGATTACCCATTGGGGCTCAATATTTTTGAAGCAAAAACAGATGATCAAAAGGATTTCGTTATACAGGAAGTAATAAATGTACTATATAAGTTGTACGATCCACAACGCCAAGGAATAATTGGGCCTCGCTACGAACATATATTCAGAAATGCAGCTTTAACGGTGATGGCAGGACCAGAGGGAGGAACTTTTATTGATATACCAAAACTTTTTTCAGACCCAGATTTTGTGAATAAGAAACTTGAGCATGTCAAAGATCAAAATGTTATAGATTTTTGGCGGAAGGAAATGGTTCAAGCCAAGAGGTCAAATGAATTTGGTGATGTTGTAAGCTGGTTTGTTAGTAAATTTGGTGCTTTTTTGTCTAATTCGATGATGCGCAACATTATTGGTCAAACAAAGAGTTCCTTTGACATTAGAGAAATAATGGACAACAAAAAGATTCTTCTGGTAAATCTCAGCAAAGGGCGCACAGGGGAACTTAACTCCAAGCTTCTTGGCATGATCTTTGTTATGAAATTCCAAGCAGCGGCTATGAGCAGAGCAAATATACCAGAAAGCCAGAGAGTAGAATTCTGTCTGTATGTTGATGAGTTTCAGAACTTTTCTACGGATTCATTCGCCACAATCATGTCAGAGGCGCGAAAGTATAGGTTGAGCCTAACTGTGGCTAACCAATTCACTACCCAACTTACAGATGAAATTAGAGATGCAGTATTTGGTAATATGGGCACAATCATTGCGTTCAGGGTTGGCCAGAATGACGTAGAATCTCTAAGTCGATATTTCCAGCCTATGTTTGACTCTGATGATCTTTTGAGGGTTCCAAACTACAACACAATAGTTAGAACACTTATCGGTGGTGTGCCGACTCAACCATTTAGTATGGCTACACTACCGCCACTGGGTAATCCGAGTAAAGAGCTTCTGTTAGCTCTCAAACAGTTGTCTGCTGCAAAATTCGGTCGACCACGGGCAGAGGTAGAAAAAGAGATTTTTGCTCGAATCATTATCAAACCAAGCTCGACTAATTCAGCGCAGGGTGATCCTTTGGCTCGGACAAGTGCGGGTCTACAGAATAGCCCCACTGCCCAAGCTCCTTCTCAAGCATCATTTTTAGACCAATGGCTAGCAAAAAAGCAACAAAGAGGTGGGGGTAGCGGTATTGCGAGCGTGGATAGGGCTCAAACTTTTCAGCAGAACCCTGTGGCTCCTGGTGTTTCAAATACTCCGACGTCGTCTATAGCTGACGATAAAGTCATAAAACCTTCTGCAGTGGATCTAACACAACCAAAACAAAAGGATGAAACACCTCCACCACAAAAGCAAAGGCTACGTGGCAAAGATATATTTATAGGCAGAGATGGGAAAATAGGAAGTTAAAAGTTTGCCGATTGTTAGTTTAGTACGTAGTTTTTCTACGAAAGATTACTTTAAGGATGATTTCTAAGAGTACGCCTATAATAAATCCCCCAACGAATGCCATAATACCAATAAGAAAGTTGTACGTATAACCAAAGAAATAACTAGCCCACAATACAAACAGGCTAGCCAGGAGAGAGAATGCTCCACCCATAGCTAAACCACTCGGACGGGCTATAGTTTTTGCAGAAAATTCACTGACATTATCAATGATGGGTTTGTGCACAAATTTGCTAAGAATTTTTTGATCAAAGGGGAGGCGTTTGCGAGTAAGATTCAATACTTGTTTTAATGAATTATTCCGAACATCTTTGCTAATTAAATGAACTGTTCCTTTGGTGTTTTGTGATCCATCTAGGGCTTTTGAGGTTGTTTCGCCACTTCTAGCTTTTTCTTGAGCTGCTCTGAGAAGTTCGTTGAGCTCTTCCTTAGTCGGTTTGCCTGGTTTTTGCTCGGGGGTTTTGGTTTTGGTCTCATGAACCTTCGACCCATCTCTTTCTGGTCTGTTTTCTGGAGAGTTTTCATCTTCGTAACTAATGTTTAATCTTTCAGACATATTTTATTTCCCCCCATATGTAAATTCTTGTTTGATAATTCCAAGCTCTTTGGTGAACAATCTGCTTCTGGCGAAGAAATAGCCACTGACAGTTGTTATGGCAAAGGCGAAGAAGACGCTTTGTCCTGGACCCGTGTTTGGTAATTGTTCTACTTGTTTAAGAACTGGACATTCAACGCCCATTGAGATCTCATTGCCGTAGCCATTTTGGATTTTGCAGTCGTAGCTGGTTGAGCTTGCACTTGGAGCTCGGGTCACTGGGATAGAAGACTTCATTTTTACCCGGAATAATTTTTGCAGTTCACCTTTTGCAGGTATTGTTTCGTTGTCCCAAGAGATTACTTTTGTGACTGCGTTGAATTTGCCTCCTTGTGACTCAAGGTATGCCATGTCAATGTCAGCATAGTCAAGAACATCACCAATGTAATCTTCAACTAAATACCCTTTTTTGTTCACAATATTTGTGTTTGTTGTGATTAAGCTATACTCGATCACGTCGTTTGCTCGAGCTTTGGATGCAAGAGTTTGTTCAGAGTTTAAGTTTTGAGTTACGTTGCGTGCTTTTTTTTGTCTGCCTGGTGTTGTGCATTTTGAATCATCTGCAGGAAGCTTTGGGTTATCTATACACATGCATTTTGGATCATCTTTAGGCAGTGCTGGGTTGTTCGGGCAGGCTTCCTTACATTTAGGGTCATTTTTTGCTAGTGCAGGATTGTAAGGACAAGGGTTGCATTCAGGTAAGTTTGGGTTAACTGTACATTTCTCTGGTGTTACGGTTATGGTCGTTTGACATGCTGAGCTAGTTTTATCACCTACAGTACTATTAATTGTCAGGGTAGCAGTATAAGTTACAGGTGTTGTTCCATTGTTGGTGTAGGTGTGGTCAATAACTGTTCCGTTGTGCTTGACGGACTGCCCATCACCGAAATTGAAGGTTAGGCCATTAACTATATTGTTTGTATTAGCAGAATAAGCTCCTGTGAATTTAACACTAAGAGATTTAGTCCCAGTTCTTTGGTTAGCAGTCAGGCTGGTGCAGGCAACAACAGGTGGTGTTACTTGTGGAGGTGGAGGTCCTTCGGCTGGTCGATAAGCGATATTGCCGCAGTCCTTCAATACCCATACGTACCAGTATCTATTATCTGTACCTTTACTTTTACCGAAGTAATAAGCGGGTGTGCTTCCTTGCCATTCAGCAGCGTTTCTGCTGTAAAAAGTTTTGCCACCAAACCGCCCAAGGTTATGATCGTTCGTGCTAGCGAAGTTTATTCTTCCTACTGTTCTGGTCCCTTTTGAGCCTTGGTCTTGGAAATTAAAAGAAGTATTTTGAACACTGTCCATACCTGCGGCATTAAGGCCAAACCTGTTATATAGCTCTTTCACGTCTTGTTTATGATAATAATTTGATTTCAGGTCACTAATACTACTAACACCTCCAGATATCACGTCATTTGGAGATGCTGCGAGAGATTGTCGAGCTGGCAAAGAAGTAGCTACAATTTGGACTAAAAAACTTAATATAACAAAGAACAAACCCAGCCGTCTGATTGATTGTTCTTGGTGCAATCGGCGTAAATAAAAAGATACCTGATCTATAGATCCAGGATTAAAGCTTAGCTTTGAGACGTATTTATTTATGCTCATGATTTGTATTTTTATAACCTCTAGCATTATTTATACATATATATGCAAAAAAAAGCAAGAACGAGATATGTATTTGTGGATGATCGATACTTAGTCTATAATAATACGTAAGTTAGACAGTTATAAAGAGGGATGTATTTATTTTATGACAAAACAAAAAGACTATGATTCTGGGTCTATTCAAGTTCTTGAAGGTTTAGAGCCAGTTCGTAAACGTCCGGGAATGTACATCGGCAGTACTGGTAATGAGGGCTTGCACCATCTAGTTTGGGAAATAGTTGACAACGGTATTGATGAGGCTTTAGCAGGGCATGCAACTTATGTATCAGTTAAGATTGGCAGTGACGGAGGGGTCACCGTTATAGATGATGGTCGGGGTATACCGACGGACATACATCCCAAGACAGGGAAGAGTACAGTAGAGACAGTATTAACGGTACTTCATGCTGGCGGTAAATTTGGCGGAGGAGGCTACAAAGTTTCAGGAGGTTTACACGGCGTGGGTGTCAGTGTGGTTAACGCACTTTCTTCGAAATTAGAAGTTAAAGTATATAGAGATGGCAAAATTTATTACCAGGAATACACCAAAGGTGCTCCAATAACCAAACTTAAAGAAACTGGCAAAACGGATAGGACAGGTACAGAAATTAAATTTTACCCTGATTTCACTATTCTTGAACAAACCGAGTTTAACTATGAAATTATTTTGGATAGATTACGACACGCAGCATATCTCACAAAAGGCATAAAAACATCACTAGAAGATGAAAGAACAGGCGATAAGTATAGTTTTTATTTTGAAGGCGGTATAAAAAGTTACGTAAAACATTTGAACGTTGGTAAAGATGTTGTTGACGAAGACGTTTTTTATGTGGATAAAGAAATAGGCAAATCACAGGTTGAGATTGCCCTGCAGTATTCAGAGACATTTACTGAAACAGTTAAAGCTTTTGCTAACAATGTCTATAATCCGGATGGAGGATCTCATTTGACGGGTTTTCGGTCTGCGCTTACTCGTGTAATCAATGACTATGCCCGAAAGAATAGCCTCTTAAAAGAAAAAGAAGAAAACTTGTCAGGAGAAGATTGCAGAGAGGGCTTAACAGCAGTGATACTCGTAAAGATGGAAGATCCTCAGTTTGAAGGCCAAACAAAAAACAAACTAGGTAATCCTGAGGTGAGAGGGCAAGTTGAGCAAATTCTTGGAGAGTACTTAGGTTATTACTTAGAGGAAAATCCGATTGTAGCCAAAAAAATTATTGGTAAATCACTCCTCGCTGCCAGGGCTAGAAAGGCTGCTCGTGCAGCTAGGGATAACATTCTTAGAAAAGGTTTACTTGAGGGTGCGAGTATGCCTGGCAAACTTGCTGATTGTTCAAACAAAGATCCAAAAGAATCAGAAATATATCTTGTAGAGGGAGATTCTGCGGGTGGTTCAGCTAAACAGGGCAGAGATAGTAAGAGTCAGGCTATCTTGCCATTGAGAGGTAAGGTCTTAAATGTTGAGAGGGCACGTCTGGATAAAATGTTGGCAAACAATGAGATAGTTAGTCTGATAAAAGCCCTTGGTGTTGGGATTGACGACTCTTTTGATATTACCGGTCTGCGCTATGATCGTGTAATTATCATGACCGATGCTGATGTTGACGGAAGCCATATTAGTACACTGTTGATGACGTTTTTCTTTAGATTTATGAAGCCAGTTCTTGACGGAGGACATCTATATTTAGCGAAGCCACCTCTCTTTGAACTCGTAAAACCTGGACGTAAATCCAGTATTTTTATTTATGATGAGGATGAGCTAGAAAAGGCGCTAGATGAAATTATTGAAAAACGCAAAAAAGAAGGCACCAAAATTGACATTAATGAAGATAGACTTAAGCAAGCAGGTTTTATTGAGCAAAAACGTTACAAGGGTCTTGGTGAGATGGATGCAGAGCAACTGTTCGAAACGACAATGAACCCAGAAAAAAGAGTACTAGTGCAGGTCAAAGTCGAAGATGGAGAAAGAGCAGACGCCATCTTTAACAAATTGATGGGTACAGAAGTAGAATTGCGCAAAAATTTTATTCAAACTAATGCTAAATTCGTGAAAGACTTGGATATTTAATATGGATCCTGACATGGAAGATAATACTACAGACCAAATAGAAGAACCAACAAATGAATTACCAGAGGAACTATCTATGGATGAACGACGTGCTGGGATAGAAAATGCCTCTGACATACTGGATACAGGTCATGCACGTTCGGTAGAGAGACGCACGGTTGAAAACGTCATGGAAGATAGTTATCTTCGTTATTCTATGAGTGTTATTATTGATCGGGCTTTGCCAGATGTACGTGATGGGATGAAGCCGGTTCACAGAAGGATCCTTTATAGTATGCACCAGGATGGTCTCCGAAGCTCCGCGCGCCATCGTAAAAGTGCGAACGTTGTTGGAGCAGTTATGGGTAAATATCATCCGCATGGTGATGCCTCAATTTACGACGCCATGGTAAGAATGGCGCAGCCGTGGTCTCTGAGATACACACTGGTTAATGGTCAAGGTAACTTTGGGTCTATGGATGGAGATCCACCAGCTGCGATGCGTTATACAGAGGCAAAAATGGCTCGTCTTGCAGACGAATTATTAGCTGATATCGACAAGGAAACAGTAGATTTTAGAGAAAATTATGACAACACTACAGTAGAGCCTTCAGTATTGCCCGCAAAACTGCCCAGCTTACTTTTAAATGGACAATTAGGTATTGCTGTTGGTATGGCGACCAATATACCTCCGCACAATATTAGCGAGCTGATCGATGCAGAAGTTCACATGATTGATAATCCAGACGCAACTCTTGATGATATTTTGCAGTTCGTGAAAGGTCCGGATTTCCCAACGGGTGGAGTAATTTACGGCAAAGAATCCATCCGAACCGCCTACGAAACTGGTAGAGGTGGGGTAGTCACGAGAGGTATAGCAAACATAGAGGAAACCTCTAAGGGTAAACAGCGCATAATTATATCGGAAATTCCTTATGCTCTCAATAAAGAGACGCTACTACTAAAAATCGTAGATCTTGTGAGAGAAAAAAAGATAAACGGTATTAGCGATTTGAGAGATGAAACAGCACGAGGCAATGTCAAAATAGTTATCGAGCTTAAAAAAGATGCCTTTCCAAAGAAAATTTTGAACCAACTGTACAAATTGACTCAACTTCAGACAAGCTTTCATTTCAATATGATGGCTCTTATCGACGGAATTCAACCGCGAGTGCTAGGGCTGCAAGAAATAATCAGTGAACACATCAAACACAGACAGATTGTAGTGCGTCGTAGGACAGAATTTGAACTTGGTAAGGCAAAAGACCGCGCACACGTGTTGGAGGGTCTCAAAATAGCTCTGGACCATATCGATGAGGTGATCAAGACTATCCGTAGCGCAAACAGCACAGAAGAAGCACAAGAAAAACTGATCAAAGGCTTTAAGCTTAGTGTTATACAAGCCAAAGCAATTTTGGCTATGCAACTTCGGGCTTTGACAGGGCTTGAACGAAAAAAAGTTGAAGATGAGCTTGCTGAACTACAAAAGATTATCGCGGGCCTCGAGGCTATATTGGCTGACGAAAAGAAAATATTTAAGATTATCAAAGAAGAACTCCTTGCTCTTAAGAAACAATACGGGGATGAGCGTCGGACAAAAGTGATCCCCCATGAGCTTGGAAAAATGAGTGACGAAGATTTGATTCCAGAAGAGCAAGTTGCCGTTACTCTGACCTCTGCAAATTACATAAAGAGAAGCCCAATCGGTGATTATAAAAAGCAAAACCGTGGGGGTAAAGGTAGGCGAGGCATGGCTACCAGAGAAGAAGACGTTATTCAACATGTTGTTAATGCCAGTACTCACGACTATCTTCTGTTCTTTACTAACACAGGTAGAGTCTTTAGGATTAAGACTTATGAAGTGCCAGCAGTAGGGTTGAACGCCAAGGGTGTAGCGTTGATTAATTTACTACAACTCCAGCCAGACGAGACAGTTAGTTCTGTTATTAACCTCAGTAAGAACACAGATGCAGCCCACTTATTTATGTGCACCAAAAAAGGTGTAGTCAAGAAAACCGCTTTTGATCAATATAAAAATGTCAGAAGTTCAGGTTTAATAACTATTAATCTGGACGAAGGTGATGAGTTGAAATGGATCAGAATTACCAACGGCGACGATGATGTTCTAATTTCTACTTCTTTGGGACAGGCCATGAGATTCAATGAGTCAAACGTCAGAGCTATTGGTAGAACCGCCAGAGGAGTAAGAGGCATTCGACTCCGCCCCGGTGACGAAGTGATAAGTATGGACGTAGTGCGTGAAGGTGCAAGCATCTTTGTGATTAGTGAGTTTGGCTATGGCAAGAGGACGAAAGTTGACCAATTTACTCTGCATGCCAGGGGTGGTGTGGGTATTAGATCTGCTGTTGTCAACGACAAAACAGGTAAGTTAGTCGCAAGCAAATCGCTTGAGACAGATGACCAAGAAGTTATATTGATATCAATTGCTGGTCAGACAATACGACTTGGCCTTAAGGATATCCCTGAACTAGGTAGAGCAACCCAGGGTGTGAGAATTATGCGTCTTAACGATAATGACCAGGTAGCTTCGCTGGCATTGGTTGATGCTGACGAAGATAGTGAATAATACAACGTCTTTGGTTGACAAACACTTTAAATTTACGCTATTATTATCAGAAGCATTTTTGGAGCTATTGTAATTATTGCCCTAAAAAAGCTGGAACTTTAAAAACTGAATCTAGTGCAAAACAACGTCAGTTTTACCATTACTTTAAATGGTATTTTTTAAGAAGAGTTTGATCCTGGCTCAGGATAAACGCTGGCGGCGTGCTTAATACATGCAAGTCGAGCGGCAGCGCATTCAACACTTTGTGTTGGAAATTCCAAGCACCAAAGTATCAAATAACAAATAAGCACCAAATACCAATGATCAAAGTTTAAAACTTTTGAGATTTGAAATTTTGGAT